>OAZW01000709.1_pt1 | contig 23219 bp, 19 predicted proteins | sample 1495231 | NCBI WGS metagenome assembly OAZW01 (sample SAMEA2580062, study PRJEB22360) | human gut metagenome | reverse complement strand
CTAGAAAAAAGGGGGGTGGCCATAACCCGCACCAAGCCCTTTAGCCATATCGGCTACCAGCACTATTCCGGATTGGCGGCCACTAAGAGCCTGACAAACCCGCTGCGAATGTTTAGTCGCCTGCGCGGCCGGAACAATCGCTTTTTCTACAGCACTGGCCAGTTGCGGAGAGTCGGTAAAAAGTACCGAGGCCGCATTGGGGTCGTGCTCGGCCTGCGAAATCATATCTGCCGCCACCAAGGTAGCATTGGCGCTTTGATCAGCGATAATTCCGATCTCCGTGGGGCCGGCTTCGGCATCGATTCCGCAAACTGCGCGCACTAGTCGTTTCGCAGCCGCCACATAAATATTCCCCGGTCCGGTAATCACATCTACTGGCTGACACAGCGGATCGGGATCTACGCCCTCTTCCCCGCTAGCCCCATAGGCAAACATGGCGATCGCTTGCGCCCCGCCCACCGCGTAAACCTCTTTAACTCCGAGCAGCTGACAGGCAGCTAAAATAGTGGGATGTACTTTACCCCCGAAACGAGTTTGCGGCGGGGAAGCTACTGCAATCTGGCTTACTCCGGCCTCCTGGGCGGTTACTACATTCATGATTACCGAGGACGGATAGACAGCTAACCCGCCAGGAACGTAAAGACCTACCCGCTCAACTGGGATCCAACGCTGCCTAACGATCCCGCCAGGCATTATTTCGGTCACTCGCTCACTGGGAACTTGAGCGCGATGACCGGCGCGATTGTGGGCGATAGAAATATCCATCGCTTCACGTACGGCAGGATCTAGCTGTTCCAACGCTTGGGCGAGCTCTTCTGCTGGCACGCGCAGATTCTTTGGCCTAACCCCATCGAACTGTTCAGACAGCTCCCGCAGGGCAGCGGCGCCGCGCGTTTTCACCGCCTGCATAACGGGAAGGATTTTTTCTGCCGCGTCCTCAATATTCATTTGGGCGCGAGGTAGCGCCTGCCGCAGTTCCATCCCGGTAGGCATGGTCGTGCGGAAATCAGTAATTGACAGCATGGGGATATGTTATTAGTTTTGCGAAAATAAACCGCAGACTAGTCCAGTAAATAAAACCTATTGACTTATATAGTGAAATTACTTCCGGTGCTTCTTCTGCAAGTTACGCATTACCCAATCCCGGAAACCGCGATAGGTCAAGTACAGGAGTACCGCACTGACCAGCCACAGCACCCAGGGATACCAGCCAGGAATCGGGGACACCAGATATAGGGAGGCAGCTACCACGATCAGCCCAGCTAAGAAGCCACAAACCACCCCCAGCAGGGTGCTGGTAAGGAAGGCGTTCGACTTTTCTTGGGCGTCCCCTTGATACCAAGTCACCAGAATCAGGGCGATCACCATCGCGATCAGCGAACCGATCCGCAGCCCCATCGACATTCCGAAACCGTTGAAAACCATTACTCCGGCCAAGGACAAGGCCATCAAGGCATCCAACCACCACGGTGTCAAGGCCTGCTGCTGCAAAGATTGCTGAATCTCTGCAGCAGAGACCCGGGAATCATCTTCCGCACTTACGCTTCCCGCACCGGTTTTAGCCGGCACGGCGTCCTCATTCGCGGACGCGGGAAGCGGATTCTCACTGGCAGCCTGCGGAACCGCTGCCTCTTCAGAAAGCGGAGCTGTTTGCGCCTGCACAGGTTGCACCGGTGCTGCCGCCTGCGGGAACTGCTGATTATATTGGGGAACCTCTGGCGCCTTGGGTGCACTAGGAGCCGGGAAAGCCGGTTGCGGCTGGGATCCAACCGGCTGGCCGACCGGTTGTGCCTGCTCAGATCTTAGAAAAGGCCAGTTTGCTCCGCTTTGCTGGTCTCCTTGCGGGAATCCGTGCGGTTCGGGGTTGCTCATCTAGCTCCTCCAACGTGCGTCAATAAAGCCATACTGCTAACAGTTTAGTATCATTTATCGCGTGGCAGATAATAACAGCGTGTCTTTTCCGACGATTCCAGTGCGAGGAACCATAAAGCTAGGACAGTTCCTGAAGCTAGCGAACCTGGTAGAGGACGGCGCCGAGGCGCGCATGCTCATCCAAGCCGGTGAAGTTACGGTCAATGGCGAGGTAGAAACCCGACGTGGCAGTGCCCTCTCCCCTGGCGATATCGTGCAAATAGATCTGCCCACCGGCACTACCGGAGCCCAAGTCTCCCGTTAATCTTTCCCGCAGATGTCGGGTTATGGTCGGTAAAAGCGCTCGGCTGAGCGCCGGGGAGAAGTTTTTCCTCCTGCCCAAAAATTTGGAAAACGTGGCGGCGTTTTCCAAATTTTGCGCCCACCTAGCCCGCTCGGATAAAACTTCTCCCCCGCGCACAAGGGTCGAGCCGTAAAAGATGCGAGAGGGGGCTTGAGTCGAGCGAAGCGAGAATCACCGGGGTCCCCCGAGCGCTTTTACGGCCCGACCCGTACGGTGGGATAGCGCTGGCGTCACACGGAACGGCTTGCCCGGTGGTGTAAGGAAGTTATTTGCGCTTTTCTAGACAGTGCAGGCCGAGTAGGGTTTTTAGCTGACCGGCTAAACCGGAGCCGCGATTTACCCGCAAATCATCACCCAGCTGCACGATAGTTACGCCTTTAGAGCCACGCAGATGCATCCGGACTTCGCTTTGTCCCGGACTGGAACCCAGGATGTCCCGCAATTGCTCCGCGATATCTTCGGTAAGGCGATTGGCGGCGATATAGATATTCAACGGACCGTTAGAGACTTGGCTAATATCGGGCAGCGTCATTTCTTGCGCATAGAGGGAAGCTTCTTCGTCTCGAATCCGCACCCGCCCGCGCACACTCACGATTTCATCCGTCACCAAATCTTGGGAGTACTTCTGGTAGGTCTGCGGAAAAAAGAGCACATCGGTGGAACCAGAAATATCTTCGATAGTGGCGATCGCCCACAGGTTCCCGTCTCGCTTGGTGGTTTTACTTTGCACCCCAGTTATCAGGCCACATATTTGAATCATTTGGCCATCCCGGACTCCATCTTCGGTAGAAAGATCCACGATTTCAGTGTCGCTATTGTGGGCAAGGATCGTCTCCATCCCCTGTAAGGGGTGGTCAGAAACATAAAGCCCCAACATGTCGCGTTCAAATTTTAGTTTTTGTTGTTTATCCCATTCGGGAAGATCGGGGATTTGCACGGTGAAGGTAACTCCTTCATCGGCATCCATCATCCCGAAGAGGTCTTCTTGCCCCATGGCGGCGTTGCGTTTCACGTCGATTACGGAGTCTACGGCCTCGATATGGATAGCTTCGAGGGGGCGGCGAGCGTGCCCTAAGGAATCGAAAGCCCCCGCTTTAATCAAGGATTCGACTACCCGTTTATTGCAAACCTCGATGGGTACTTTGTCCAGAAAATCATGGAAGGAAGTGTAGTCGCCTTTTTCTTTGCGCGTTTTAACGATTTCGGCAACCACGTTGACACCGACATTGCGCACCGCCGACAGGCCGAAACGGATAGACTCGCCAACCGCCGTGAAATCCGAGGCGGAGGCATTAACGTCCGGAGGTAACACCGCAATATTCATCCGGCGACATTCTCGCAGGTAAAGTCCCAGTTTATCTTTGTTGTCTTTGGTGGAGGTCAGCAGCGCCGCCATATACTCGGTGGGATAGTTGGCTTTTAGATACGCCGTCCAATAGGAAACCAGGCCGTAGGCGGCAGAGTGGGATTTATTGAAAGCGTAGGAGGAGAACGGCACCAGGATTTCCCATAGTTTACTGACTGCGTCCTCGGGGTATCCGCGTTCGATCATCCCGTCATGGAAGCGCGAATACTGTTTATCCATCTCCTTTTTCTTTTTCTTGCCCATGGCGCGCCGCAAAATATCTGCTTGCCCCAGGGAATAGCCAGCGACTTTTTGGGCGATTGCCATTACCTGCTCTTGATAGACGATTAGGCCGTAGGTTTCGTCCAAAATATCGGCGAGGGCTTCAGAGAGGGCGGGGTGAATGGGCTCGATTTCTTGGCGTCCATTTTTACGCAAAGCATAGTTGGTGTGCGAGTTCGCCCCCATAGGGCCAGGACGATACAGGGCACCGACCGCGGAAATATCGGAGAATTCGGTGGGTTTCATTAGCCGCATTAGCGACCGCATCCCCGCAGAATCTAGCTGGAATACCCCCAGGGTTTCCGCCCGGGAAAGTAGCTCATAGGTGGGGCGGTTATCTAGGGGGACTTGCTCTAAGTCCAGGGGTTCTTTCCCGTTAGCCACGATATTGTCGAGGGCGTCCGAGATGACGGTCAAGTTACGCAGCCCCAGGAAGTCCATTTTCAGCAGTCCCAAGGTTTCGCAGGTGGGATAGTCGAATTGGGTGATGATTGCCCCGTCGGCCAGGCGTTTCATCATCGGCACGATATCGGTTAAATCATGACTGGACATGATGACCGCGCAGGCGTGCACTCCCCATTGCCGGGTGATGCCCTCTAGCCCCTGCGCCATTTTGATAACTGGCTTAACCTCGCCCGCGTTATCGGAAACGTATTGGCGAAACTCGCTGGCTTCCCCGTAACGCGGATGCTTCTCATCGTAGATTCCCGAGAGCGGGATATCTTTACCCATAATCGCGGGCGGCATTTTCTTGGTGAGCTGATCGCCCAGCGCATAGGGCTTATCCATGATCCGGCAGGAGTCTTTTAAGGCCTGTTTGGCTTTAATTTTGCCGTAGGTGACTACCTGGGCGACCCGGTCTTTCCCGTATTTTTCGGTCACGTAATCGATGACTTCTCCGCGCCGACGCTCATCGAAGTCTACGTCAATATCGGGCATGGATACCCGCTCGGGGTTAAGGAAACGTTCGAACATTAACCCATGTTCGAGGGGGTCGAGTTCGGTAATCCCCATCGCGTACGCCACGATGGATCCGGCTCCCGATCCGCGTCCCGGCCCCACCCGGATTCCTTGCGCTTTCGCCCAGTTAATATAGTCGGCTACCACCAGGAAGTATCCGGGGAATCCCATCTGGGTGATGATCCCGCATTCATAGTCGGCTTGTTTTTGGGATTTTTCGGGGATGCCTTGCGGGTAACGCCGGTGCAGGCCACGTTGGACTTCTTTTACAAACCAGCTGGTGGTGTCTTCGCCGGCAGGCACTTCAAACTGGGGCATATAGTCGGCACCCTCGGCAGTGGTTTTGAAATGCACTTCGCACATTTCCGCGATTTTCAGGGTGTTATCGCAGGCTTCAGGGAATTCGGAGAAGAGTTCGCGCATTTGCTCTGCTGTTTTCAGGTAATACCCGGATCCTTCGAACCGGAAGCGGTCAGCATCGTTGAGACGCGAGCCTGAGTTGATACACAGCAGGGCATCTTGGGTGGGCTGGTCACTTTCGAGGACGTAGTGGGAGTCGTTGGTAGCCACCAGGGGGGCATCGATAACTTTTGCCAGTTTTAGCAGCTCGTTGCGCACCCGCCGTTCGATTCGCAGCCCGTGATCCATCAGTTCGATAAAGAAGTTTTCTTTACCGAAAATGTCTTGTAGTTCCCCTGCGGCTTTTTTGGCTTCTTCCCACTGTCCTAGGCGCAGGCGGGTTTGGATTTCTCCCGAGGGGCACCCACTGGTTCCAATCAGCCCGGTGGAGTAACGTTCCAGCAGGTCTCGGTCGGCGCGCGGCCACTTTTGCATCTGTCCATCGATGGAGGCGAGCGAGCCTAAGCGGAACAGATTGTGCATCCCCTCGGTGGTGCGCGATAGCAGGGTCATATGGGTGTAGGCACCGCGGGCAGATACGTCATCTGCCCGCTGACTTTCTTCTCCCCAACGCTGACGGGTCTGGTCAAAACGGGAGGTACCGGGGGTGATATAGGCTTCGAGGCCAACTATGGGTTTAATTCCTGCTTTGCAGGCAGCAGCATAGAACTCGTAGGCGCCAAAAAGATAGCCATGGTCGGTGATGGCTACGGCTGGTTGGCCGATTTCTACCGCCCGCTCCACTAGTTTTCCGATCCGGGCGGCACCATCCAACATGGAATAGTCAGTGTGAACATGAAGATGAACAAAATCATTCGCTGGCGCCATGTCCCCCAGTTTAGCTTGACGCCAACTTTGTTTCTTCTACGTGTGAAACTGCTCCCAATGCCGGTATTGGTTTCGCGAGGACGCACCTGGCGGGTTAAAGTTTATTCGTTGCGTTTAGCAGCGATGCGCCACTAGCTCAACTGGCTAGAGCATCTGACTCTTAATCAGAGGGTTCGGGGTTCGAGTCCCCGGTGGCGTACGGAAGTCGTTTTGACTTTTACCTGCGCCACTAGCTCAACTGGCTAGAGCATCTGACTCTTAATCAGAGGGTTCGGGGTTCGAGTCCCCGGTGGCGTACCGGATTTGTTTCCCTTGTTACCAGCCACTTCTAGGTTTTACCCCTAATCCGAAGGCGCTAACTGTTTTTTATCGATTCCCAGTTCTTTGCGCAGGCGAACAACATGTCCTTTGGCGCGTACCCGATATTTCGCTAACACTACTTTTCCGTCTTTACCTACTACTATGGTGGTGCGGATTGTTTTTTGGACAGTTTTAGATTACCGCCTCGTAGTGGTGTCTGTATTGCTTTATGGTTTATCTCCTTATCCCGGATTTTTTACTGTTTTAGGGACGAGGGTAAGGCCAACGACAGCCGCGATAATGATGGCTGGTAGAATCCATGTCCAATCTGGGGAAATGTTTTCGGGTACTGCACGGCCGGCAACAACTGGTCTTAGCATTATTCGGCCGATAAGCGAACCAGCCACCACTGCGGCTAGATAGGGGGCTAATTGAGTTAAACGTATGGCGGCTAGTTTATGAGGCGGGTAACCGTAGTCTCGCAGGGTGCTAACTAGGGCGTGACTGTTTTTGGTGGTGATGGTGGTGCCGATATAGATAAGTAGTAGGCAGAGAGCAGTTTCGATGGACAGGATTAACCAGTTGATGATGTCTAGGGTTTGACTGTTGGTGCCGAGAGGTTCTGATAAGGCCAGATCGGATGAGAGCTGTTGAGCCACAGATTTGAATTGTTGTTGCTGGTCTGCGGGGTAGTGTGAAAAGTCCGGGATGTATAGGCGTCTTTCTACCCCGATAGTAAATCCTTTATTGCTAAAGATTGGGTCTTGAGGGTTAGCTACCCAGCCAGGTAATTCTGCATAGTCGAGGCGTTCGTCTACCTTTTTGGGCAGTGTAACGGGAACGGTTTCTTCTGGCTTATCCAGATTGGGACCAAAAATAACCAGGGCGTATTCGGCGGAGTCTTGGGTGTCGGCGAGTTCTGGAGAGATTTTTCCGGTTAGCTCTTTGCCGTTTTCGGATAGGACAAAGCCCACCAGTGTCATCCACTGGTTACACCTGTCGCTATTGGAGTTTTGATGGATGCAGTCTGCGTAGGCACCTTCTGCTACGCGCAAAGAGTGTTCTGATTTTTCCGGGAACCCAAATATGATGGCATGGGTCATGATCTGCGGGAAACGAGTTTTCAGATAGGTCACGTCTGCATCGCTAATAAACGAAACGGTGAGGTAAGTGTCAGCGTTAGGTTTACCGACGGTGAGGGCTCTTTGCTGCATGGTAGCGTTAGTGCCCCCGAGAGTGGCGAGGGTGCAAAGCAGACAGATAATTGGCCCGAGAATAAAACTATGTACGCTAGCGCGGTAGGCGGCTAGGCGTAAAGGGGATTTATAAACGTAGAAGGGCAGCGCACATCCGAGCAGTGCAACCCCGATCCCGATTGCGGCTAGCGCAATGTAATACAAGACAGCAACATTTGAACTAGTTAAGAAGCTGCATAAAACACCCACACTCAGCAACGCGAGACCTGCGATAATCTCGGCTTTTAACTCGCGATTACTAGATTTAGATGCCCTAGTTTTAATTGAACGATAAACGCTTAAATAAAGTGCAAACACATATACCGCTAGTGCGCCCACGAAATAAGTGACTAGTTCGAGTAAAGCCCGATAATCGCCGCTTAGCGATACCGCATCCCAAACTTGTTCAAAACGAAGCGCAATCTGATCTCGCCAGGTAAATAGCGCCAAATAACCGCCTAAAGCTCCAAGAAGAACCCCGCTAAACAGGGACAGGAAAAGAGGCACGAGACTATGCAAGCTTGTTTTCAGGCTGCTAAAACCGGCTGCCAGGAGTGCCTGCCGCAATTTTGCAGTAGAACGTCGAAATGCTAAAAATCCTAGCAGTAGCACAATCCCGACAGTTGCGAGCAATAGATGGGAGATAATCAGAACGTTAGCAACAAATCCTTGCTCTGCTGATTCCTGTGCATAGCGAATCGCGTAATCTAGCGAGACTTTACGCAATTCTCCGCGATCAAAGAGTGGACGATAATTTGAATTAGCTATATCGGTATTAGTTACCCAGTTGGTGACGTTAGCCGAGTCGGTTGAGGAATCCAGGCGGGTTGATAAATACACTTCTGACCGGCGCGCTGGCAAAACACTAATGCCCACTACCTGAAAGCGCCTACCATCACAGTTAATCTCACCTCCCAGCCCAATATGACTGCGCGCGGCAAGGGACTGGGAAATCTCTACTTCATTATTTGTGGTGGCGCGTTTTCCTGTCAGTAAGCGCCCATAATCAAAGCCGGCTCCGGAACGCTTCCACTCCGCATCTGCACTACTCTCACCATAGTCAAGCTTACAGGTGGTGGTGATAACCGGCACCAGATTTTGACCAGCGGTCGCGGAGTTTAACAGTTGTTTGGCATTTTGGGTGGTAGCCCCGATACGGTAGGCAAACCCTCCATATGTGACTCGCGTATCCTCGGCTACCGTTTGACGATAAACAGTGGCGATATTATTCAAAAAAATCGCGGTGAAAGACAGCGCAAGCAGACAAACAAAAAAGCCTACCACTAGCTTGAGGTTCGCTTTTACGCAGCCCCAGGTTAGACGCCATCCCATAATCTCACCTCAGCAGGCTGTCGCAGGCGCGAGCTGTTTTTCACGCAAGCGATAATCGTTCACTTCCACTACCCGGTCAGCAAGCGCGGCTAAAGCAGGATCATGCGTGACTACCACTAAACAAACGTTTAACTCATGCGACAATTCACGCAGTAGAATACCGATTTCATGAGAGTTTTTCTCATCCAAAGCCCCGGTAGGTTCGTCTGCGAGCAAGACTTGTGGAGAATTAATCAAAGCCCGCGCAATTGCTACTCGCTGCGCTTCGCCTCCCGATAGATTATCTACCGGATACTCCGCTAAGTCTTTAACCCCAAGACGCTCTAAATACTCCAAAGCTAAAAGCGGATGGCTACGTAAGCTACCGGCTGCCTGCTGTGCTAGGCGCACGTTATCCACCGCACTCAAAAAGGACACCAGTCGATAATCTTGATAAATCCGAGCCAACAAGCGTGAACGTAGCTCGCGTCGTGAATACGATTCGACGGGACGCCCAGCTAGCATAATCGTTCCGTGATTGAGAGCAAGGGAACCATCTAGCAAACTCAACAGAGTGGTTTTACCCGAGCCAGACGGTCCCATCACCGCATGAAACATTCCCGCATCAAAAGACGCAGTCATCTCGTCGAAAATGACCCGATCAACCCTAGCTCCTGGAAACTTAAATGAAACCTCAGAGCAAGAAATCATCGTGTTCATCTGTGTTACTCTTTTTACGTCGTTGTAATGAACCAAAAAGTGACCAAACCCACTATTGTTTCAGATTTTACTCTTACATCTGCAGTTGCGTAAAGGGATTTTAGACATGCTGTAAGGAGGTGAAAGCACATGTCTGATAGCTCGCTTAGCCTGCGTATTGACCTGGAGGGTGAGCGGGAGTTTAAACGCGCGATCACGGATATTAACCGCTCCATGCGAGTACTGGGTTCTAAACTCAAGCTGGTGACTTGTTCTTCCAGGTCTGTAGAGACCCGAGCGTAAGCTGCGACTTTCCGTTTGAACAATGGGTTACAGACGGTAACGTTGTGGCCTGGATTTTGGTAGCGGGTATAGCGGTAACGCTGCGCGCGTTCTTCAGGTTCATTATGGACGATATTGCCTTAGGGGTAGCTATCGGCACCGGAGTTGGAATCGCGCTGAATATCGCTTAAGTATTCAGAGGGTTCGGGCATCACCTCACCAGCAAGCACCGCGCCCGCGCCAACATCTGCGCCCTCGAAATCGAAAGGGCTCGCTAGCCAATCTTCCAAGCGAGTAGCAATCAAACCCTTAGCGAGTTTCTCACTCAGCGAGCCTGGTTTCGCACCAGCCCTCACGCGGCGCCCCACCGCGATTAGTTCCATCTTTCGCCATGAAATCTCGCCTCCTTCCAGGCGGTTAGCCCGGTGATGGAGGGCTTGCGGGTTAACACCCTGTTTGAATCGGTCTTTTTGCGTACGGTTAACCCCGCCCGCTGCGGAGCAAGACCTTCGTAGAGATCCGCGCCCCAATCAGGTATTAACCCTAAAGTTCCCCCTCGCCTTCTACCGATAACTAATCGATCCCCAGTTCTTTGCGCAGACGAGCAACGTGTCCTTTGGCGCGTACCCGATATTTCGCTAACACTACTTTTCCGTCTTTGCCGACTACTACGGTGGTGCGGATTACTCCTTTTACCAGGCGACCATAGGAGTTCTTTTCTCCGTATGCTCCATAGCTGCTCATTACTTCGCGTTCCGGATCGGAGGCTAAGGGAAAGTTGAGTTCTTGCTTGTCCCGGAACTTTTCTAGGGCCGGCATTTTATCGGGGCTGATCCCCACGACTGCGTATCCGGCTGATTTTAAGGAGTTTAATGAGTCCCGGAAATCACAAGCCTCAGTGGTACAGCCCGGGGTGGAAGCCTTGGGATAGAAATAAACAACGGCTCCTTTTTCGGATTCTTCCAAGAGTCCTTGCAAACTCACTTCCGAGCCTTGATCAGTGGGCAAAGTGAAATCTGGAGCCTTTTGACCTGCGGTTAACTCTGACATGGACACTCCCTCTTAAATAGCTAAACGTAGAGATACTAGCGCCTGGGCGCTGTATGTGTTTAACTCTACCATTTTATTTAAGCTGGTCAGAGCCGCTATAGCTGGTACGCGAGGCGGGACTTGAACCCGCACGTCGTAAGACACTAGAACCTAAATCTAGCGCGTCTACCAATTCCGCCACTCGCGCTGGCTTGAATATATTAACCTAAGGAGCACTGCCCTTTCCAGTCCCAGAATTGGCTACTGCCCCTTTTCCTGCCGAAACGCCTCTTCGATAGTTGCCTCACAGATTGCGCGATCCCCCAAATAGACCACTAGGGATTGTCCGGAGGCGACCGCGCGGGTGGGCTCTAGCAGCTCCGCTCGCAAGGTGCCGTCTGCCTCTAAATAAACTTTCGCCGGGACTTGTTGTCCGTGCGCGCGATACTGCAAAGTTACTTCTGCCTGCCCGGATAGTGCCGGATCATCTGGCTCAGTCAGTAACACCGCGTCGGTCGCGGTGATTCCATCTACGCTCAGTAGCTCGCTGGCGCCGACGACTACCGTATTGGTTTTCATATCGGTACCGAGCACGTAGCGGGGACGTCCATCGGCAGCTGGCCGCCCCAGGTTTAGTCCTTTGCGTTGCCCGATAGTGTACTGGTAGGCGCCCGAGTGGGTTCCCACTTCCTTACCCTCTGTGTCTACGATTTTTCCGGCTTTGCTGCCCAAGTGGGAACGCAAAAATCCGCGAGTGTCCCCATCAGCGATAAAACAAATATCGTAGGAATCTGGTTTGGCAGACATGGGCAGGCCGCGCCGTTCGGCTTCTGCGCGCACTTGGCTTTTCGATTCATACTCCCCTAGCGGGAATATCACTTTCGCTAAGGCCTCCCGCCCCATTACCGCCAATACGTAGGATTGGTCTTTTTCGATACATTTGGCGCGGTGTAGCTCCACTCCGCCCGGTCCGTTCAATACGCGAGCGTAATGCCCGGTACACACCGCATCGAATCCCAGGGCATCGGCGCGGGTAGCCAGTTCCCTAAACTTTACGAACTCGTTACAGCGCACACACGGGTTGGGGGTGCGTCCCTGGCGGTATTCATTCAGGAAATCTTCTACTACGGTTTCTTCAAAGGTTTCCGCCATATCCCACACGTAGAAGGGTATGTCCAGCATGGAGGCGGCGAGGCGGGCATCGGAGGCGTCTTCTACCGTGCAGCATCCGCGCGAGCCGCAACGGTTTTGGGCTTGGTTAGCGCTTAGCGCCATATGTACGGCGGTTACGTCATGTCCGGCCTCTTTAGCGAGGGCGGCGGCGACCGCGGAGTCTACCCCTCCAGACAGGGCTGCTAATACTTTCATTTATTTCCTCTCCCGCTCTGCTAGTTTCCGGGAGGCACTTAGGGCGCCCGGTAGTGCCTGCAATAACCGGTCTACGTCCTCGCGGCGCGTAGACCAGCCGAAAGATATTCGTAAAGATCCGAGGGCGTCCTGTTCGCTGTAGCCTTGCGCCAAGAGTACCGGGGAGGGGCGGGCTACCCCGGTGTGGCAGGCAGATCCAGCCGAGGCACAGATCCCCGCCTGATCCAAGGCAAATAGCAGCCCTTCTGCTTCTGCGCCCTCAAGCGCAAACTGGACGATGCCGGGTACTGCCAGGGCTTCGCTGGCCAGTTTTACTCCCGGTATTGCTAGCGCTCCTTGTAATAGTTTTTCTCGTAACTGCTGGTGGCGCCGGGTAGTTTCTGCTAGTTCCTGCTGGGCGGCTGTGAAGGCGGCTGCTGCCCCGGCGGCGGCGATCACGTCTTGAGTGCCAGCCCGCAGCGCCCGTTCTTGGCCGCCTCCGCGCCGGTCACTCGCGATATTTACTTCCCGGCGCGCCAACAATACCCCCAGTGCTGCTGGCCCGCCCACTTTGTGGCAGGCCAGCGAAATGGCATCTACAGGCGAGTCGGCAAAGTTTATTTCTTGGCGCCCGGCGGCGGCAATCGCGTCAGTGTGAATAGCAAACTGGCTAGTCTGGCCGCTTCCGGCACCTTGAGCAGATGCCGTACTATCGCCTTGCCGCACCCACGTATCTGCTGCTTTTTCGCGCAGCAAGTGGCACAGCTCGGCAAGAGGCTGCACTACTCCGTTTTCGTTGCATACGCTCATCACGGATACCGCCGCAATTTGGGAGGTGTCCAGGGCGGATACGGCTGCTAGCTCGACTACCCCGCCGGCATCTACCGGCAATACCTGCACCTGGAAGCCTGCATCCTGTAAATCACGGGCATTTAGCCCAACGGCATCATGTTCTACCTGGCTAATCACTATTTTGGTGCGGCGGGGATCTTGGCGGCGCGCTGCCTTAGCCAGGCCGCGCAAGGCAAGGGCGCAAGAATCAGTGCCGCCCCCGGTGAAAATAACTTCTGCCGGTTCGGCTCCCAGCGCCCTCGCTACCTGGGCGCGCGCAGTTTCTAGGAGCGCGGCCGCTTTACGTCCCGCCGCATGCGCAGAAGACGGGTTAGCCCCGATTCCGGCAAGGCTAGCGGCAGCCTCATTCATAGCCGCTAACGCTTGCGGGCGTAGCGGCTCGGAGGCCGCGTTATCGAGGTAGGTTAGCTGCACTATGCGTCCAGCGGTTTGATTCTAGATAGGGCATCTGGAACCACCGTGAACAGGTCGCCAACTACCCCAAAGTCTGCCATTTCAAAAATGCGTGCCTCAGGATCATCGCAGATCGCCACGATTTTCTTGGCGCCGCGAATCCCGCACACATGGTGGTGATCCCCAGAAATCCCCATCCCGATATAGAGGTTGGGGGCAACGCTAATCCCGGATTGTCCGATTTGGGCGGCACGGTCAATCCAGCCTTGCTCGCAGGCAACGCGCGTGGCGCCGACGGAGCCTCCCAGCACCTCGGCTAACTGTTCGGCTGGCTCAAAATCGCCATTAACGCCGCGACCAGCACATACTACTACTGGCGCTTCGGTTAGTCCCGCGTGTGAAGATCCGGTATCTTCCCTAGAGACTACTTGGATCCGTTTTGTGGATTCGCGTAGCTGAACCGGCAGACTCTCGGTCTCTACTTCGCCGGCTTCAGCTACCGGTACCGCAGAGAGCGCCGTAGTTCGCATGGCGACTATGGGGATGCCGCGGCGAATGTAATAGCTGGTTTCCCAGGTGCCATCGAGTACCGATTTACCGGCAACCAATTTCCCGTCAGCTACTTTCAGACTGGTCACGTCTACGCTGGCTCCGGAACCTAAAACAATCGCGCTCTGGGCAGCTCCGTCACGTCCCCAGGCGGTGGACGGCAGGAGTACCGCCCCGAAGTCTCCGGTACGAACCGCCGAAACCACCAGGTCAGCTAGGATTGCCCCGACTTGCCAGGTTTCGGTTTCTTCCGGATCAAAATAGCGTACTTGCGCCACCCCGACCTGGGAAAAATGGTGCGGGGCAATAGAGGAGGGCGCGAGCGCGACTACCTTGCCGTCCGTAATTTCGCGTGCCAGGGTAATTAGGCGCGCGGCCGCTACCGATAAATGTTGTGGCCGAGCCGCATCTGGGTGGGCAAAAACCAGGACGTCTTTTGCTATTTTTTCGCTCACGATTTCCTCCTACTTCTTCTGCGCGAAACCGGATTCAACCAGGTAGTTCGCTAATGCTTCGCCCGCGTTTGCCGAGTCGGTAACTATCGTTCCCTGGTTCTTTTCTTGGCTATAAAGCTGGGCATCCAGGACTTCGGTGCCAGAATCAGCTGCCCCTACTTCTTTAGGGCTAAGCTCTAGCTGCGCCAAGTCCCATTGCTCTACCGGTTTCTTCTTCGCAGCCAACATTTCTTTAAAGCCGGGATAGTGTGGCCGGTTGGCTTCATCATTTACCGAAAGCACCAGGGGATATTCTGCCCGTAAAGTCAAAGCCGTGCTCACCTGATAACTGGTGGCTTCCACGGCATCGGCGCTGAAATCTACCTGGGAGGCATCAGTAATCACCGGTAACTGCAGGGTAGCTGCCAGTGCTCCCGGCAGCATCGAAGTCATCCCATCGAGGGAGGAGGTTCCACAAATCACCAAATCCACGTCCCCGATTTTTTGGATTGCCCGCGCTAGCACCCGGGCAGTCAAGGTTACATCCGAGCCCGCCAAGGCCGGATCGCAGAGGTGATAAGCCCGGTCTGCCCCCATTTGGAGGGCGCGCAGCAGGGCTTTCTTTGCCCCCTCCGGCCCCATAGTAAGGGCAATAATCTCGGCTTCCGGTACTGCCGCTTTCGCGCTGAGCGCCGCCTCAATGGCGTTTTCGTCCAGGTCGTTCAGAGTATCTTCTTCTCCGCGCACCACGTGACCGTTTTCGATTCGCCGCTCAGATTGCGGGTTGGGTACATGTTTTACAGTTACGACAATCCTCATACTTCTACCTTGCCACAAGCTTTCCCGGTGAAAAAGTAGCCAGCACGTCCTCTTTGCTCACAGAGGAAGTTTTTCGTCAGATGTTAGCCGTCTCACGCATATACTTATTACATCTGTTCAAGTGATGCCGTTGGTAATCCCCCTAGATTGCTACTTGCGGTTAACACCCGGCTCTACAATGAAAGGTTGCTTTTTGGTTATTGATAATCTTTCTTTCGCCTACCGCAAGCACCCTGTTTTTTCTAATGTCACCTTCGAGGTTGAAGAGGGCGTGACGGTACTTTTAGGACCGAACGGTGCGGGAAAATCGACTCTTTTTAAATGTATTACTGGCGCGCTGCGTCCAACTTCTGGAAACATACAAATACCTGAACAATATAAAATCGGCTACGTACCGCAATCTTCTGAAATGCCCGCGGGAGCTAAGGTAATTCAAGTATTAAGCTATGCCGCGTGGCTGTGCGGGAAAAATGGCGACTCCCAAGAGCAAAGCGTTAAGCAAGTTATCGATACCCTATCATTAGAAAAACTACTGAAACGTCGGGTGCGAACTCTCAGTGGCGGGGAACGACAACGAGTAGCCCTAGCGGTAGGAATAATCGATAATCCTCGGTTACTACTTCTTGATGAACCAACAGTAGGTTTAGATCCTTCGCACCGCTATCATTTGCGGCAAATAATCTCTGAACTATCAAAAAACCGTTGCATACTTTTAAGTACCCACTTAATTGAGGACGTTACCCAAATCGCCCAAAGAATTGTCCTACTCAGCGGAGGGACTTCATTTTTCGCTGGTTCAGTTAGCGATTTCGTCCACCGATTTACCGGCGAAAACAGTGTCACCAGTACCGCAATCGAGCGCGCCTATGACCAGGCAGTTAATGATTCTTTGAAAGCGTCAGCTGTATGAAGCTAAAACAGAAACTACCTTGGTGGCCAATCCCAATATTTATTCTAGTTTTAGTATTCGTGATGATGGCTGCGGGAGCTTTCATCGCCTCCTTCTCTGCCCTCCAGGCAGATTATTTCCTTTGGTCAAAAACTAACCGTTTTCTTCATGATGCTTTGTGGATTCCTGGTTCTCTACTAGCAGGTGCAAGCAGTGCCATAGCCATTATGATTTGGCCTAGACAAGGAATTTTTCAGGTAAATAGTACCGGTAAAATGCGTTCTAAAGCCGCCATGCGGCAACTGGGAATCATCGTTACTCTCGCTTTTACCGGGCATCTTCTTGGCTGCGCCCCACTGCTTTACTTCACTAGCCGGTACGGGAGCGGTGGAAGCCTATCGTGGGCGAGCTTACTAGTCGCTTTTTCTGGGGTTATAACCCTAGTCGCTATCGGTTTTTTCACCGGACTTGCAATAAAAAGAATCTATATAGCACCCCTGATATCGGTCGCTACTTTTGCCCTAATGGCAATAATTTCCGAACCGATACTGCGTCCTTTGGCTCTGCTATTTCCGGTTCACCAGGTAGCAGGCTCGGCTCGTTTTGAAACCAATCCGGCAGTAGCTATGTTCTCGCTGATATTTGCCTGCACACTGCTTTTAGCAGGCTACAGCGTATTAAGTTTCCCGCTTGCGGGCAAAAACCCAGGTTTATCTGCTAACTGCAGAAATCTTCTACTCCCCCAAATAGTTCCCGTAGTATGCGTCCTTGCGCTGATCGGATGCGCATTTGTATGGCGACCAGAATTACTAACCGTTCACCGACCGGTGAAAACCAGTTGCTTTAAGATTCAAGAGCTCCAGGTCTGTCTACATGAACAAAACCTGCCAGCACGCGCTTCGGTACAAAAAAGTATCACCCGGCTGCAAAAGGTGGGAATCAGTTCTCTACTAACCACCATTAGTGACGATGCCGCTGTTGAACAGGATTTACCGAGAAACAGCGAGGCTTTCATCATTATTGATCCCGGTCCTTACGATAGCGAAAACGTTGCTAATAGCCTGGAAGAAAGCATTGCTTGGCAAGTGGTGAGCGCGGCTACCACCGACCGCTGTATCGACAAGACGAAAACTATCGAAAGTCACGACCTCAATTCTGCAATAGCCCATGAGCTGCTTCAGCGCGCCAAATACCCCAATCTAGCCGAACACATTTCTCCGGAGGTAAACTCCACATTTGCGCACATGAGCGAGAGGGAACTTAGCTCATTCCTGCACACCCAAAATAGGCTCGTCACCTCCTGCTCCCTGGAAAACAAAACGCTATGAACACCGTTAATGGATTCCTACACGCCCGCAACGCCTACGTGGGCGCGTTGTTCCTGATTACGTTATCCATACTTTCCCTATCTTTCCCCATGACCTATATCGGGGTTAGCGTGAAAGCCGGGTTTCCTGCCCGCGCAGTAGGTATCGCAGAGATATGTGCACTTATTGCTGCCAGTTTTCTCCCTACAATTACCAAGCCGCATTTCAATAAGGCTGAGATTAAAGCTCCCCCAACCCGTCGGGCAATCCACAGCATTTTTACCGCTTTAGTGATTATTAGCCCTTGCCTACCCGCTATCACCTGGTATTTACGGATTAAATGGAGCGAACTGGGCTATCAGCTTCCCGGCATAATCGGTTTTCTCGGCACCCCTATCATTTTGGGATCCCTTTCCATGCTCGCCCTCCTTTTAGCAGGTAGAGCAGTATCCATAGTTATACCAACGTTAGTTTTCATCACTATCGTGGTGACCCAGCACCTCTTTCCTGCCGGTATTACCGCGCAAGTATTCGCCACCGCTAAAAATTGGCATACTTGTTGGCCGGTAGTGGGGATACTGTTTTCTATTACCCTGTTGATTGCATACCGTAAAGGCTCGATACCTTCATGCAAGTAGAAAAACTACCTGTTTGACGAAAACTTATTTAACTAGCGGAATAGCTCTATCGAACCCCAGCCGATAGGATTGGCTACGTGTCAAGACGAGTAATAGACGACTTTTTTAGGCCGTCCAGCCGCTATGTACATGACGGTGCCGCTGATACGACCCGCCTGGGGGTGCACCTAGAAGGCAACGGGGTGGATATCGCGGTGGTAGCCCCGAATGCCTCGGCAGTGGAGATCTGTTTTTTTACTTCTGCGGAACCAACCGCTCCCGAAACTCGTTATCGTCTCTTAGGTCCGGTGGATGGTATCTGGCATGGCCATGTTTCCGGGGTATTAGCCGGCACCTACTATGGTCTTCGCACCTGGGGCGCTTGGAATCCGGAACGCGGACACGTTTTTAATCCCTATAAACTCGCCCTCGACCCCTATGCTCGCGCTATCAGCGGAAACGTACAGCTTTGCAGTCAAACGTACGCCCATAAAACCGATGATCAGCTCTACCCGCTGCATCCTTTCGAGCTAGACCCCACCAACTCGGCTCCCTATACCGTGCGCGGAGTGGTCACCGGTAAAGAGTTTGACGTAGCGCCTGGCCCGGCCACCCCTTGGGAAAATACCGTTATTTACGAGGCACACGTCAAAGGACTTACCAAACAACTTCCGGGAGTACCCGAAGAGCTACGAGGAACCTATGCGGGACTGGCACACCCGGCCACTATCGCCTACTTAAAAGATTTAGGGATCACCGCAGTCGAACTATTGCCGGTACACGCGAAACTATCGGAAGCGTTCCTAAACGAGCGAGGCTTAAGTAACTATTGGGGGTACTCCACCCTGTCCTATTTCGCGCCCGAGCCTTCCTATGCTACTAAGAATGCCCGTATGCTCGGGCCAACGGCAGTATTAGATGAGTTCCGAGGCATGGTTTCGATCCTGCACCAAAACGGAATCGAACTGCTGCTCGACGTGGTTTATAACCATACTTGCGAGGGCGGAGGCGACGGTCAGGCACTGTCTTGGCGCGCCCTCGATAATGCTATGTATTATCGCCTGGATTCCCAGGGTGGCAGTATCGATTATTCTGGTTGCGGCAATACTTTAGATACTGCGCATCCGCGAGTGATCCAAATGATCATGGATTCTTTGCGGTATTGGGCAGGCGATGTGGGAGTCGACGGCTTCCGTTTTGACCTGGGTGTTACCTGCGGGCGGGGCGAGGAACATTTCACTCGTTTCCATCCTTTCTTCCAGGCCTGCCTAGATGATCCGGTGTTGCGAACCAAGAAAATGATCGCCGAGCCTTGGGATGTCGGTCCTGACGGTTGGCGCACCAGTGATTTTCCGTTACCGTTCTCTACTTGGAATGATCGCTATCGCGACAGCGTCCGCGGTTTTTGGATTGCTGATGGGCGCGCCCAGTCGCGGGGAGAATCTCGAGGTGCTCCCCCCTTTGAACTAGCTTCCCGGCTTTCTGGTTCCCAAGACATGTATGGGGTTGGGGACGTCCCGGCTGTGCGCCCTCCCCGCTGCTCGATTAACTTCGTAACCGCTCACGACGGCTTCACCTTGGGGGATTTGGTTAGCTTCGACCATAAACATAACGAGGAGAACCTGGAGAATAACCGGGACGGATCCCCCAATAACTTGTCTTGGAATCACGGTAGTGAAGGGCGCGCCTTCCAACTTGGTATTGAAAAGGAACTGGCTTTAGATGGTGACTCTCCACTGGCAGAACTGCTAAATGCCCGGGTGCGCTCTGCGCTTAACCTGTTTACCACCATATTTATTTCTGCGGGTACCCCGATGATTTTGGCTGGTGACGAGTTTGCCCGCACGCAAGGGGGTAACAATAACGCCTATTGCCAAGACAATGAAACTACCTGGCTGAACTGGGAACTGGTGGATTGGCAAAAAGATTTTTATGTGGCAGTACGAAAGTTGATTACCCTGCGGCGCGAACATCCAGTTTTCCGGCCTAAGAACTACCTGACCGGCCAGCGCCATCCGGGTGATAGCATCCCTGATCTTTCCTGGTATAACCAGGTGGGACTGTTAATGGGTGACCGAGCCTGGCATGATCCGGCCAGCCGAGTTTTCCAAATGCTGCGTTCGGGACGCCCCTACGGGGATCAGGATTTGCTAGCGGTTTTCAATGGAACACTCGACCCTAAGCATGTGCGCCTTGCTCCGGGACGAGGAACCGCCTACCACGAAATCTGGGATTCTGCGGTTTGCGAACCGGAAGAGGAAGCTCCCCCCTTCAACCTTGCCGGTGACGATGTCTTCCTGGAGCCACTATCAATCAAACTTTTCCTAGCCGACTCCAGCGGGGATTAACCCACAGCTGTAGCTTTCGCATATGGAACGCGGGGGCGAGGCACGCTTTTCAATCCTTGACTTAGAATATCGGAAACCCACTGTCTAGCCGATGCTGATACTTCTCATATCTTATTTCTTATGCCCACCGCGCCTGCTCGGATAAAATCTCTCCCCCGCGTAACTAGAAGTATTTTCGTAGTACATTGTTAGCGAGGTTTACAAGTGCCGAACCAGGGAGGATGAATATGGGTAAAGCAGTGAATTCTGTGCCAACAGTGGTTCGGTTACCGGTAGATTTAGTGAAGCGTTATGACGATCTGGCTAAGAATACTGGACACAGCCGCAACTATTACTTCACGAAAGCACTCGAGGAATCAATACCGAATCTCGAATACCAGTATGGGCTCCTCAAAAAAGTTGACGAGTACCGAGCAGGACAACTGGACACTATATCGATTGACCAGCTACAAGATCACCTTTGCTTGTGAGAATAAGTTGCTGATCAAATCGGAAGAATCCCTGCACAATAGGCAAATTTCTGCCGGTGTGTATATCGCGGGGGCGAGATTTTTCCTCCTGCCCAAGAATTTGGAAAACGTCGCGGCGTTTTCCAAATTCTTATGCCCACCGCACCCACTCGGATAAAATCTCTCCCCCGCGCGAACGTATAAATATCTGTCTTGAAGTAGATCACCGGCGGCAAGTTTATCGCTAGGCGGTTACTAACTTTGTACTATAGAGGGCGAGGCTGCGATTATCGGGAGGTCCATCTTGCAAGCTGCAACAGCGCAAACACCAATCCCCGAAAGCGCCAGCAGCACCCCAAACAAAGAGGTAGCCGCATGAGTAGAGTAGAAGACCTAATCGCAAAACACTGTCCCAATGGTGTGGAACTCATCGAGTTGCAGAAGCTATTTACTACCAGAAACGGCTACACCCCATCAAGGAAAAATCCCGAATATTGGGAAAATGGAACAGTTCCCTGGTTTAGGTTGGCTGACATTAGAGGTGGCGACAGAATTCTCACCGAAGCGATTGAAAATGTATCTCCGTCTGCCGTAAAAAACAGCGGCTTATTCCCTGCGAATACCATAATCATTTCAACATTAGCTACTATTGGCGAACATGCATTAATGAAAGTCCCTGGCTTATGCAATCAGCAGCTAACAGCCCTAACTTTACGCGAAAAATATGCCGCTCTTTTTAATATTAAGTTTTTGTTTTATTACACCTTTGTTCTAGCTGACTGGTGTAAGAAAAATACAATGAATTCCAGCTTTGCCTCCGTGGATATGAAGCAATTTAAACGTTTCAAATTCCCGATGCTGCCACTGGAAGTGCAGGATGAGATCGTACGAATTTTAGATTCTTTTACGGAGCTGGAAGCGAATCTACAAACGGAACTAAAAGCTCGTAGCAAGCAGTACGAATACTACCGCGACTCGCTTCTAAGATTGGAGAATCTCACCAACCGTTTAGGGAAGAAGAATGTCAAGCTCCTGCCCCTCGGGCAACTCGTGGTTATCAAAAATGGAAAAGACTACAAGCATTTGGGGGCAGGAAGAATTCCGGTTTATGGAAGTGGCGGACCAATGGATGTTTTTGTAGACACGCCATCGTATTCAAAGCCAACCGTATTGCTCCCAAGAAAGGGCTCGATTACCAATATTTTCTATCTTGAGGAGCCTTTTTGGAATATCGACACTGTTTTTTATACAGAAATAGATACTAGCCAGATAATTCCTAAATTCTTTTATCATGCAGTTTCTAGTTGTCATATAGAAAACTACAGCACCGGAAGTGCTGCGCGACCATCGCTTACCCAAACTGCGCTAAAGAAAATTAGGATCCCCGTGCCGCCTTTGGCGGAGCAGGAACGCATTGTGGCGATTCTCGACAAGTTTGATGCTTTAGTGAACGATCTTTCTTCTGGTTTGCCGGCGGAGATTGCGGCTCGGCGTAAACAGTACGAGTATTACCGCGACCAACTCCTAACTTTCGCCCCCAACAATTCGCGCACGGCAAACCTGTCCAGAGCAACTGCATCATAACGAAAAAAGGGGTATCATGAAGGAAAGGGCTCCTGCCGTTGACCCTCCACTTATCAGGAGAGTGCCGATGACAGGAGCTTCGTTCACCCCAAGGATTCACGAAGACATTGACTAAACAGAGTAATGTCAGCGGCAAGAGATCAGAAGATTTTGGGCTAATGCCCAAATGTGTGTCTTTTCCCGGGCGTGTCGGGGTGGTTTAGCTATTAACCCTTGACCCTAGTATCCGCTATTGCTGGTTATGGTAGGGCTCTGGTATATTTACCTGTGGACGCATTTCGGTGCTCCACTTCCGAAGCCCGCGATTTCGCGGGCTTTCGTGTTCGTAGCGGGAGGTGACGTGTACGTCGGATATTTCGATGAGTTTGGGCATAACGGCGCATACGTGAGCCGATTCGACCCGTCCTACAAGACTCACCCAGTATTCGGACTCGGCGGTTTCGTGATCCCAGCCCAGAACATTCGCAAGTTATCTGGTATTTTCCGTTTCGTTAAGGAGCGTGGGCTACGTGAAGAAATTGAGGCGAAAGTAATCTCTGCAGGTAAACGCGTGGAGCATTGGGAAAAGAAAGGCTCAGCACTACTCACCACGAAGAATATCGAGAAGTATCAGGAAACTCGCCGCCTCATTTTTCGGGTCTTAAACAGGGCTAATACCCAAAATATGTGTCTTTTGCCGGGCGTGTCGGGGTGGTTTAGTGTCCTGCCCAGCCTTTGCGGATGTGTAGGGATCCGTCTTGGTATTT
>OAZW01000703.1_pt1 | contig 23496 bp, 22 predicted proteins | sample 1495231 | NCBI WGS metagenome assembly OAZW01 (sample SAMEA2580062, study PRJEB22360) | human gut metagenome | reverse complement strand
TTAGTTTAACTTTCAGTGGTTCAAATCCACTCTCCTCCACCAAAAATTTTATATAGGATAATTATTATGCGGATGTGGCTCAGTGGTAGAGCATCGCCTTGCCAAGGCGAGGGTCGCGAGTTCGAATCTCGTCATCCGCTCCATTTTTTTATGTATCCTTAGCTCAGCTGGATAGAGCGTCTGGCTACGGACCAGAAGGCCGGGGGTTCGAATCCTCTAGGATACGCCACAAAAACTTGTAATTTTTATTACAAGCTTTTTTTTGCCCATGCAGGAGTGCTGGAATCGGCAGACAGGCATGTTTGAGGGGCATGTGCGAGAAATCGCGTGAGGGTTCAAGTCCCTCTTTCTGCACCATGAAGACTACTTATTGATTTAAGTAGTCTTTTTTTTATTGTTTTTATCTATGCAACTAGCTATTTAAGATTATTAATTTCAATTAAAAAAACTTGGACCACCCCAAGTTTTTATAAGTTTATGATTTGGTTTATTTATTTCTGTTTTTCTAACTCTTCTTCTAATATTTTTTTGCATAAGTCTTTTTGGTTTTCGAATACATGGTCTTTATAATATAAGATTAAAATTTTTGAAGGGCTTTTAAGTTTGCTTTTGTTTTCTAAGTCTAATGGGAAGTCTTTTTTTAATATAAAGTAGCACTTATTATTATCATCGTATAGGCCATCTTCTGTATTTATTTTTATTACAAAATCTTTTTTATATTTTTTTAGATTCAAAAATGAAATTTTTTCTTCCAAACTATTAAAAATTTCTAGGTTATATAATCTTCTTGATGCAAAGTAGTCTTCTGGATAATTAGTTTTTCCTCGCAAAAATATGGTGTTTCCCAATAATTTAAATTCTTCTAATGTAAAATCTCTACTATATACTTTAAAGCTAAGTTTTGATTTCAAACTTTCTCTAATCTTTTCATCTAATAAAATTAAATTATTTAGACTTTCTAAGGAGTAGTCCAAGATTCTATCCATTGATGACCTGTCGCCCTCTATAAATTTTTTGAATAGTGATTTTATTTTAATCCCTTGATAGTCTTTCTCTTTTGATAAGTTAGAGGTGTCTAAAAAATTATATAAAAGAACTTTGTTAGAATGTGATGGGAGTTTAAAAATAAAGTTGTAGGCTTTAGTAATTTCGTGAAGATCAATAAATTTAAAATCAAAATCTTTTGAGAAATACATTTGGCTCTTGGTCTTTAAAAATCCTAAGTCAAAGGACTTGCCTGCATAAGTTATAAAAACTTTCCCGTCAATAAGTGGAAGGACTTCTTCCAACAAATGTCTCTCGTCTTTAAAATTTTCCACATAATAAATTTTTATTTTATCAGAGTTCTTCTCTGCGAGACCAATGGATATAATTGAGTCCAAGTCTCTTGAGAGTCCTGATGTTTCTATTTTTAAATAATTTCTCTTTGAAGGAGAAATTTCTCTTTCTAAAATTTTCACCTTATCACCATTTTAAGTATAACATTAAAAAATTTTTATTCTTATAAAAATTCTCATTAAATAGGCTCAAGGTTAGAAATCAACCTGCAAGTCATGTTATAATATAGAATTAGTAGAAAGTAAGAATAGATAGAAGGATGTTATATGATATATTTAGATAATTGTGCAACTACAAAACCTGACAAGGAAGTTGTTGAAGTAATGATGAAGGCTCTTACTGATGACTTTGCCAATCCGTCTTCACTCCACAGCTTTGGTCACAGGGTTGAAAAGGAAATAGATGTCGCAAGGAAGAATGCAGCTAACCTTATTGGAGCTCAGGCAGAAGAAATTTACTTCACTTCAGGTGGAACTGAAAGCAATAACATTGCCGTTCACGGTGCAATAGAAAAAAATAAGAGAAGGGGCAAGAAGATAATAACTTCTGCCATTGAACACGCATCTATTGACGACCAATTTAAACACTACAAGGAAAGGGGATACGAGGTTGTCTATCTTGATGTAGATGAAACAGGTGCTGCCGACATAGAAAAGTTTAAGGAAGTTATGGATGAGGATACAATATTAGTTTCTCTCATCTATGTTCACAACGAATTGGGAACTGTTAATAGGGTCAAGGAAATCTTTGAAATAGCCAAGGCTATTAACAAGGATGTTTTTTGTCATGTTGATGGTGTCCAAGCAGTTGGTAAAATTCCTGTAGATGTTAAAGACCTAGGCTGTCATACTTTTTCTTTCTCATCTCACAAGATTTATGGACCAAAGGGTATGGGAGCCCTTTATAAAAGAAAAGATGTTAATATAAATAGCCTTGTAATTGGTGGAGGCCAAGAAAAGGGCCTTAGGTCAGGAACTGAAAATGTGCCAGGCATTCTTGGCTTTGGAAAGGCCTGTGAACTAACAAAGAGAGACTTGGACAAGAGACTTGCTCACGCAAAAGAAATTAAAGAATATTTACTAAAGAAGTTTGAAGAAAATCTGGAAGACTATAAGATCAACACTCCAGAATACTCCACAGACTTTATTGTTTCTCTTTCTATATTAGATATTAGGGCAGAAGTCCTCCTTCACTACCTAGAAGGGGACGAGATTTATATTTCCACAGCTTCTGCTTGTACATCTAATGGGACTCACAAGTCCACAACTCTTGAACAAATAGGACTTTCAGATAAATATGCTGAAGGCACTATAAGAATTTGTACTTCTAAGGATACGTCAAGGGAAGATATAGATATTTTTGTAGAAAAACTAATAAAATATGTTGATGAAATAAGAAAAATAATGAGATAGGTGATTGAATGAAAAAAGTTATGGCACTTTCACTTGGGGAAGTTATCCTCAAGGGGAAAAACAGACACAGGTTTATAGAGAAGCTAATTAAATCTGTTAAGAGAAATCTTAGAAATCTCGACCACGGAAGAATTTACCACAACATGGGTAAAATCTACGTGGAAGTAAGTGGTGACAATGAGGATAAATTAATAAATAGATTAAAACACGTTTTCGGAATTGTCTACATTGCCCCAACTTATGAGGTGGAAACAAAGTGGGAGACAATTGAAGAAGCAGTTGTAAAAATTGTAGATGAAACTTTAAAAGATCATCCAGAATACAAAACTTTCAAGGTTAAGACAAATAGGGGGGATAAGAAGTTCCCACTTAATTCCATGGAAATTTCAGCAAAAATTGGTGGAATGGTATTAAAGAACTTTGACATCAAGGTTGACGTTCATGACCCAGACTTTTTTGTTTACTGCGATTTGAAAAAGGATACCTATATTTATGTAGATAAGATTAAAGCCCATGGCGGACTTCCAACAGGAACAAATGGCAGGGGACTTCTTCTCCTATCAGGTGGGATTGACTCTCCAGTTGCAGGATTTTTAATGGCAAAAAGAGGAGTTCTAGTGGATTGCCTTCACTTCCATTCCTATCCTTTCACATCTGAAAGAGCAGAAGAAAAGGTTAAGAAACTTGCAGAAGATATTTCAAACTTCTCAGGAGATTTGACTTTTTATTCAGTAAATATCTTGGATATTCAAAAGGAAATAAATATAAACTGTCCTGAAGACGAAATGACTATTATATCTAGAAGGTTTATGATGAGGGTTGCAGATAAGATTGCAAGAGACAATGGTTATGACTGCATAATCACAGGTGAAAACTTGGGACAAGTTGCATCACAAACTATTGACGGACTCAAGGTAACTGACGCTATTACAGAAAAGATTGTCTTTAGACCACTTATTGGAATGGACAAGGTAAATATAATTGACATAGCCAAGGACATAGATACTTATGAGACATCAATCCTTCCTTATGAAGATTGCTGTACAGTATTCTTGCCAAAGCATCCACTTTTGACACCAAGCATTGAAGGAATAGAAAAGTCTGAAGAGCCGCTTGACTGTGACAAGCTTGTTGAAGAAGCCATAGGCAGAATGAAAATTGAAAAAATAGGAGGAAGCGATGAAGAATAAAAACAGGGGCGGTGCTGGAATTATTGCAATTATAGCCGTAGTTGTTGTAATTGCAATTTTCTTCGGTGGCCAATGGAACAATCTAGTTAAGCTAGATGAAGATGTTAATGGTGCTTGGGCACAAGTCCAAAACCAAGTAAAAAGACGTGCTGACTTAATTCCAAACATTGTAGAAACTGTTAAGGGATACGCAGGTCACGAAAAGGAAACTTTCACAGAAATAACTAAGGCTCGTGCAGGTGTTACTGAAGCATCTACACCTAAGGAACTTGCTGAAGCCAACGACAACTTGACAGAAGCTATAAGTAGGCTTAATGTTGTTGTGGAAAATTATCCAGAATTAAAGGCAAACCAAAACTTCTTAGACCTACAAGCTCAGCTTGAAGGAACTGAAAATAGGATTGCCACAGAAAGAATGAGATACAACGAAACGGTTAAGACTTACAACCAAAAGGTTAGAAGGTTCCCAACAAATATAATTGCAAAAATATTAGGATTTGGACCAAGAGATTATTTTGAAGTTTCAGAAAAGGACAATCAAGTACCAGAAGTTAAGTTTTAGGTGATTGCTATGAAAAAATTGTTAGCTACAATTTTATTTGCCTTCACTTTGGTCTTTAATGTCTACGCCTTTGACAAGAACCAAATGTCTTACAATGTTTATGATGAGACTAATACACTTAGCCAAGAGACTATAGACTATCTAAACAAAACCACTTATGACTTGAAAAAGAAAACTGGTGGGGAGATAGGAGTTGTTCTTGTTAAAAGTTTGGAAGGTCAAACCCTTGAAGAGTATGCCACAAATATTTTTAATGACATAAAAATTGGCGACAAAGACAAGGACAATGGTGTTCTAATATTAGTTGCCCTTCTTGATGATGAAAATAAGCTGGTAAAAATAGAGACAGGTTATGGGGCTGAGGGATTTGTTCCTGATGCCTATGCATCGAGAATTATAAGGGCAATGGGAAGGGTTGTTGCTGAAAATGAAAATGACAGGCCCTTTGAGAAGGCAGTCCTTGAAGGATACGCTCAGATAATAAAATTATATGAGGGAGAATATGGCGTTGATATTGTGGCAAGAGAGCCACAAGAAGCCATTGATTATTCTGACGATGATTATAGAGAAGAAGATCCCTTCTTGGCGATTTTTAAATTAATCGTCATCATTGCTATCATTTCTTTAATTTTTAGAAATAAAAATGATGATGGACCTGGTGGTGGAAGTGGACCAGGAAGTAGGAGAAGACAAAGACCAGTAATCTTCTGGGGACCAGGCTCCTTTGGAGGATATGGTGGCTTCGGAGGATCAGGTGGTTTCGGAGGATCATCTGGTGGCTTTGGAGGCGGAGGCTTTGGAGGCTTCGGCGGAGGAGGGTCCTCTGGTGGCGGAGGTGCCAGCGGAAGACTTTAATCAAGAGCCAAAGATAAGAGAAAAAATTCCAATCAAAAGAATTTGATGGAGAAAATAAATTAAAAGAGAATGCCTGCCCATGATATTGATAATATTGTGGGAGGCTTCTTTTTTTTGAAATTTTATAAAGTCAAAGAGGAAGTAGCCCATGTAAAATAAAAATATCCAGGGGATAAGAGGGAAGTAGTCTCCTGATGAAAACTTATCGCCTGGTAGACCAAGTATAAATAAGTTCAAATCATAAAGGAACTTGGGAGGAGTAATCTTTCCAAATAAAATACTTCCATAGTAAATTCTCTTTAGGCTAATAAATAAAATCGTACTTATAATAAGTCCAAGCCTTGGGCTTATTTTTTTTATGTAATTTTTTATAAGTATGTGGATCAAAGTCGCAAGTGCAAAGAAGTGAATGATGCCAAAATAAATTGCATGTTCTTTGGAGTAGATGTAGGACCCAAGAGTGATTAAGAGAGCAAGTCCAGCTAAGATTAAAAATTTCTTTTTAAAATTATTGGAAAAGTGACTTGAGTAACCTGAAATCAATATAAAAGAAATGCAAATATATTGTTGGTAGTAATAAAAGTTGTGGTTGAAATCAAAGCCATAAAAATTTTCAAGGTCGAAGAGACCGTGATAAATTATCATATTTATAATAGTAAAGCCACGTAAAAAATCTATGGCATTGTATCTTTTCTTAATTGTATCCATTCTTACACCTCAGAAAAATTATAACATAAATAAGAGTGAGGGAAGGTATCTGACTTGTTGACTTGGTAAAAAATTATGAACTTGTAAAAAATTATGAAGTTATAAAGATTTATGAACTTGTAAATAATTATGAATTTGTAAAATATGATTAAGTTATGAAAAATTATTAACCAGCAAAAAATTCTTGGGCTAAAAAATCCTATTAACTTATAAAGTATAATGGGTTTGAAATTTTTTACTTATTAGTTAAATGTGAAAAACTTCAAAAAAATCAAGAAGCAATATTATAAAAATTTTTAAAAGGGAAAATTTATTAAAAAAAGCTTGCTAGAGATAAGATAAAATAAGAAAAAAGTAAAAGCTATGCCATCAATTCTAGGTAAATTATATTTTACAAAAAATTTAATAAAATAAATTCCAAAATCTATTGACTTTAAATATCTTAACATTTATACTCTAATGAGTTTAATAATTTAAGTAATTTGTTTAATATTATAGGTGATGCAATGAATATTGGAAATAAAATAAGAGAAATGAGAATTGAAAAAGGACTTACTCAAGAGGAACTGGCAGACAGGTCAGAACTCACTAAGGGTTTCATTTCTCAAATCGAAAGAGATTTGACATCGCCATCTGTCGACTCTCTTTTAGATATACTTGAGGCCCTTGGTACTGACCCCGGCCTTTTTTTTAAGAGGGAAGAAAATGAAAAAATAATCTTCAATGAAGAGGACTTTTTTGAAAGTGAAAATGAAGAACTTAGCTATGTCTTAGACTGGGTTGTTCCCAATGCACAAAAAAACCAAATGGAGCCCATGAAGATTTTAATTAAACCCGGTGGAAGGTCCAAGGAGGTCCAGCCCTATGAGGGTGAGGAGTTTGGCTTTGTCCTAAGGGGATCTGTCAAACTCTATTATGGAAGTGACGAGTACAAGGTGAAGAAGGGCGAGTGCTTTTACTTTAAGGCGACTAAGTCACATTATTTAACAAATGAAGGAAAGTGCGATACTGAGATTTTGTGGATATCATCTCCACCAAATTTTTAGGCGGTGAAATATGGAAAATTATGTAATTGAATTAAAAAATATTAGCAAGAGCTTTGGCGACAATGTAATTTTAGAAAATTTTGACTTTAAGGTAAAAAAAGATGAGTTCCTTACAATTCTTGGACCATCAGGATGTGGGAAAACTACAATTTTAAGATTAATTGGGGGTTTTGAGGAGCCAGATGAGGGACAAATTCTTTTTAATGGAGAGGACATAACAAACAAGGAAGCCTATGAGAGAAGAATCAACACAGTTTTCCAAAAGTATGCTCTTTTTCCTCACATGAATGTCTTCGATAACATTGCCTTTGGCCTAAAGATTAAAAAGATGGACAAGAAAATCATCAAGGAAAAGGTAAAGGAAGTTTTAAAGCTTGTTAACCTTGTGGGTTTTGAAAACAGGGAGATAGAGTCCCTATCAGGTGGTCAACAACAAAGAATTGCCATTGCAAGAGCTCTTGTAAATGAGCCAGACGTTCTTTTGCTTGATGAACCCCTTGGAGCTCTTGACCTAAAACTAAGGCAGGCCATGCAGATTGAGCTTAAGAGGATACAAAAAAGTGTTGGTATAACTTTTATTTACGTAACCCACGACCAAGAAGAAGCCCTTTCCATGAGTGACACTGTTGTGGTTTTAAACAACGGCGAAATCCAACAAATGGATAGTCCAATAAATATTTACAACGAACCAAAGAATGCCTTTGTCGCAGACTTTATTGGCGAATCCAACATTATTAAGGGAAGGATGCTTGAGGACTTCAAGGTAAGATTTTTAGATTATGATTTCCCTTGCGTTGACAAGGGATTTAAGGTCAATGAAGATGTTGAAGTAGTAGTGAGACCTGAAGATGTGATTTTAGTTGACGAAAACTACCAAGTTGAAGGGACTGTAACAAGTCTTGTCTTTAAGGGAGTTCACTATGAAATGACAGTGGATATTGGCGGCTACTCTATGCTTGTTCAATCAACAGAAAAAAGAGAAGTGGGAGAGAAGACAGGCATAATAATTAAACCAGACCTAATTCACGTTATGAGGTTAAGTTAAGATGAAGAAATTTTCATTGATTTATTTATTTTGGGGCCTAGTATTTATTGTCTTCCCACTATTTTTAATACTTGCCCACTCCTTGAGCTCTAACACAGACTTGGCAGATTTTGCCTTTACACTTGACAACTTCTCAAGGTTTTTTGAGCCCCTTTATGTAAAAATTCTACTTACATCTCTTGTATTGGCAGGGGTATCTACTATATTGTGCCTTATTATTGGCTATCCAGTGGCATATATAATTTCACAAATGAGTGAAAAAGTTCGAAACAACATGATTTTAATTTTTATAATCCCAATGTGGATGAACTTCCTCTTGAGGACTTATGCTTGGCTTACCCTTCTTGGCAACAAGGGCCTAATTAATAAATTTATTGGACTTTTTGGCTGGGGACCCTGGAACCTTATGTACAATTCCAAGGCCATAATGATAGGCATGGTTTACAACTTCTTGCCCTTTATGGTTTTGCCAATTTACACTGTCCTATTAAAAATGGATAAGAAGCTAATTGAAGCTGCAAAGGACCTTGGAGCCAACGACTTCAAAGTTTTTATAAAGGTTATACTTCCACTTTCCCTACCAGGAATTTACACAGGTATAACCATGGTATTTATACCGGCAATTTCAACTTTCGTTGTGCCAAACTTGTTGGGTGGAAATAACTTCTACTTAATTGGTAACTTAATTGAAAAACAATTTACTTTTACAGGAGATTGGGGATTTGGATCTGCAATTTCCATGATTCTAATTGTAATTATGCTTTTGATTTTAATTATTCCAAAGTTGTTTAATGGAAAAATAAAAACTAGCGAAATAGGAGGTGGCTTATAATGAAAAAATTAATAGATAGGATTTACTTATTTTTAATATTTTTATTCTTGTATGCACCGATTATCATCCTAGTTGTCTTTAGTTTTAACAACTCCAAGCTAAGAGGGTCTTGGGCAGGTTTTACCCTAAAGTGGTACAAAAATTTATTTGCTGACCCAGCAATTTTATCTTCCCTTTGGACGACACTTATAGTAGCAGTGGTGGCAACAGTAATTTCAACTATTGTTGGAACTATTTCTGCCATTGCCATAAATGAACTTAGGGGCTTCAAAAAGGATGCCATCCTAAATATAAATTATTTGCCAGTAATTAACCCTGACATTGTAACAGCAGTTGCGCTTATGGGACTATTTGGACTTTTTAACATAAGAATGGGATACACAACAATGATAATTTCACACATTGTCTTCTGCATTCCCTATGTTATTCTTTCCATCTTGCCAAAGTTAAATCAACTGCAAAAAAATACAGTTGAAGCAGCCCTTGACCTAGGTGCTACTCCAACATATGCCATATTAAATGTGGTAATTCCGCAAATTAAACCTGCAATATTAACTGGAGCACTAATGTCCTTTACACTTTCCATTGATGACTTTGTAATTTCCTTCTTTAACACTGGCCAAGGAGTATCAAACCTTTCAATAACAATTTACTCCATGGCAAGAAAGGGAATTAACCCATCAATAAATGCAGTATCAACATTAATGCTAGTAGCACTTTTAATCCTTCTTGTGATAATCAACAAGAGAAGTGAAAAAATGAAAAAAATCGAGGTAATCTAATGAAACACATGAAAAAAATTATTTTGGCTCTTGCTATCCTAATGGTAATCTCCCTAACAGGATGTGGCAAAGAGGAAACAGCAAAAGAAGAAATTTATGTTTACAACTGGGGAGAGTATATTGACCCACAAATCTTAAAGGACTTCCAAAAGGAAACAGGCATCAAGGTAAATTATGACACCTATGCATCAAATGAAGACCTTTATATTAAGATGACCCAATCACAAGACAAGTACGATGTAGTTGTGCCTAGCGACTACATGATTGAAAGACTAGTCAAAGAAGGACTTGTAAGAGAAATTGACTTTAGTAAGATTCCTAACTTTGCAAATGTTGAAGATATTTTAAAGAATCCAAGCTTTGATCCTGAAAACAAGTACTCTGTTCCATACTTCTGGGGAACTGTGGGAATTATCTACAACAAGGCAGAGGTTAAGGACAAGGTTGATTCATGGGATATACTTTGGAATGAAAAGTATAAGAACCAAATAATTATGTACAATTCACAAAGAGATACTCTTGGAGTTGCTCTTAAGAGATTGGGATACTCTTTAAACTCAACAAATGAAAAAGAACTACAAGAAGCCAAGAAGTCATTAATAGAACAAAAACCTCTAGTATATGCTTATCTTGATGATGATGGACGTGATGTTGTAGTCCAAGGAGATGCAAACCTATCTGTAATGTACTCAGGAGATGCCCTTCTTATGATGCAACAAAACGAAGACCTTGACTATGTAGTGCCAAAGGAAGGCTCTAACATTTGGTACGACTCCATGGTTATTCCTAAGAATGCACAAAATGTTGAAGGGGCAGAAAAATTTATAAATTACATGCTTGAAAAAGAAGTTCAAGCAAAAAATGTTGAGCACTGTGTAGGTTACACTTCACCAGTAAAGGGAGTGAAAGACCTTCTACCAGATGAAATTAAAAACTCAAAGGTTGCTTATCCAGACTTTGACAAACTACCACCACTAGAATCCTTTAGGGACCTAGGAGACTTTATAAAAGTTTACGATAGAATCTGGACAGAAATAAATGCTTCTAATCTTTAATATGCTAATAAATTTGTTTATTTTAAGGCCTCCATGTGATATCATGTATATTAAGCGAAATGTTTTCATAATGGAGGTTTAAAATGAACGAGAGAATAAAAAAGCTTGTGGTTTTTGCAATTTTCATACTAGTACTTATGTTAGCTTCTCTAACTGCTTTTTTCAGTAAGTCTCTTATGTGGCCAAACGCTGACGTAGACAGGGAGTTCGATGGAATTCTTTTTAACAATGCTGATGGAGTAGAAAATCTACAAGTTACAAGATCCATGGCAAAAGAAGGCCAAGAAAATCTAATAAAATACGACATAAAATTTAATTACACAGGTGAAGATTCAACAGCAAGAATATTAGGCATTCCTAATAGACAAATTTTCTTTGGCGAAGGAATTACTTATAGCAAGTCAAAGGTCAACCTAAAGGGAGACTTTGACAAAATTAACAAATCTCTTTTCGAAGAAAAATTAAAATTAAAAGTAAAGGATTTTTATAATAAGACTGACAACAAGGACTTTAAGGCAGTGAGTGAAGTGAAACTAGCTTTAAAGGAAAAAGTTGGCGAATATGAATTCACAGTTTACTATCCAGCAAACCCACTTTATTTTTCAGGTGGACAAAAGGTTGAAGATGCTTCAATATTTGTAACAAATGCAAAGGTAGAAAACTGGACTGAATCAATTAAGTCAAACAACAGTGTAAAGGAAGCTTACACAAACTCAGGATATTATGTAAATAAAATTGAATTAATTAACCAAGGACTGATAAATAAAATTTCTCTTATTAACACAGCAAGCACAGTTATCTTCTTAGTATTAACACTAGGAGTAATAGCTTTAACTTGGTTTGATAGGGGTAACTTTAAAATTTATCTTGGCGCCCTCTTCTTAATGATTCCTACTTTCTACAGGTTTATGGACAAGGGAACAAGCAACCTTGGTGTTCTTATAGCCTATCCAATCTTAGGATTTATTGCCTCAATCGTAGCAAGACTACTTGCATCTGATGGCGACTTCACACTAAGTGGCAAAGAAATGAAACAATCAGTTGCATTCTTATTAATGTACTTTGTTTTTTCACTTGTATTCTTTATGATACCAAGAGTATTCATTGGATAAGTAAATATTTTTCAAAAGCTCAATATTATATTGGGCTTTTTTTATTGCAAATTTTTAATAAAAGCTTATGACTATGTGAAAATAAAAAAAAATTAGGATTTTGTGAGAATTAAAAAATTAATTTTAGGAGCTTTGTAATAGTCTATGAGTTTATAAAGTCTTATGAACAATTTAACTTTTATGAATTATTAAGTATTTCCAAGTAAAATAAAAATTGCAAAGACATAGGAAAACTTTTTTATTGAAATTGAAATAATAGTAAATTTAATATATAATTTATATAAATCATTATAGGAGGATTTTAAATGAAGAAGAAACTTACACTACTTTCAGTGTTATTGATTGCAATGACACTTGTTGCTTGTGGTGGCGGCAACAAAAAAGAAGCAGATGGAAAAGCTGCAAACGCTACTAAGGAAACAGCTGAAGCTAAGTCAGACATTGACGTTGGTTTTGTAACTGACGAAGGAGGAGTTAACGACCAATCCTTTAACCAAGGAGTTTGGGAAGGACTTCAAAAGGCTAAAGAAGAACTTGGAATCAAGGCGGACTATGTAGAATCTAAGGACACTAAGGATTACACTCCTAACCTAGAAACTTTTGCTGACCAAAACAAAAACCTTATTGTTGGTGCTGGTTTCAAAATGGGTGGAGCAGTAACTGAAGCTGCAGGCATGTATCCAGAAACAAACTATGCAATAGTTGATGTTGACGTTACAGTTGATAAAGATGGTAACAAGGTTGAAGCTCCTTCAAACCTACTTGGAATTATGTTTAGGGCTCAAGAACCTTCTTTCCTAGTTGGTTATATTGCTGGTATGACTACTGAAACTAACAAGGTTGGTTTCGTTGGTGGCCAAGAAGGTAACATTATTTGGGGATTCGAATATGGTTACAAGGCTGGTGTTGATTACGCAGCTAAAGAAAGAGGCGTTGACATCGAAGTTCTTAGCCAATACGTTGGTGACTTTTCCGACGCTCAAAAGGGTAAATCAATCACTGCTACAATGTACCAAAACGGTGCTGACGTAGTATTCCACGCAGCTGGTGGAGCAGGCGAAGGTGTTATCGAAGCTGCTAAAGAAGCTGACAAGTGGGTAATTGGTGTTGATAGAGACCAAAGCGACAGAGCTCCTGAAAATGTATTAACTTCTGCAATGAAGAACGGCGATGTTGCTGTTTACCAAGTTGTAAAAGACATGCAAGAAGGCAAATTCCAAGGTGGAAGAACTATTGAACTTGGTCTAGCTGACGATGGAGCAGTAGGTATTGCACCAACTTCTGACAAGAATGTTAAGCCTGAAATTTTAAAGAAAGTTGACGAAATCACTAAAAAGATTATTTCTGGCGAAATCAAAGTTCCTTACAACGAAGAAACTTATAACCAATACAAATAAGTTTATAAAGTCATCTCTTAGGAGTCATCTAGGGGATGACTTTTTTTAATGCAAATTATTTTAAAATTGCTTAATTCTTTGGTATAATTTACTTAATATAACAAAGGAGCGTTTGTATTGGAAACTAATAACAAAGATTTAGTCGTAAGGATGGAGAATATTACCAAAAAGTTTGGTGATTTCACTGCAAACGACGGAATTGATCTTGATATTAGGAGGGGCGAAATCCATTCTCTTCTTGGAGAAAACGGTGCTGGTAAGACTACTCTTATGAATATGCTTTACGGTTTAAGTTCTCCTACATCAGGTGAGATTTATATAAATAATGAAAAAAAAGAATTTAAGGATCCCAACGACGCCATTAAGGCAGGACTAGGTATGGTTCACCAACACTTTATGCTTATTGAACCGTTCACTGTTGTTGAAAATATTGTACTTGGCATGGAGCCCATGAAGGGAATCAAGGTAGACATAAAGAAGGCAAGGGAAGATGTAGTTGCCCTTTCTGAAAAATATGGTTTTAAAATTGATCCTGATGCAAGAATCCAAGACATCACTGTGGGCACTCAACAAAAGGTTGAAATACTTAAGGTTTTGTACAGGGGTGCTGACATCTTAATTTTTGATGAGCCAACTGCTGTTTTGACTCCTCAAGAAATTACTGAATTAATCGAAATAATAAAAAATCTTGCAAAGGAAGGCAAGTCTATAATTATAATCACTCACAAGCTAAAGGAAATTAAGCAAGTGGCAAATAGGTGTACAATTATTAGGCGTGGTAAAAAGATTGACACAGTTAATGTCTCTGATGTAAGTGAATCGGAACTTGCTGACATGATGGTGGGTAGAGCTGTTCACCTAGATGTTAATAAGGCTGATGCTAACTTTGGCGACACTATACTTGACATCAAGGGCCTAACTGCTAGAGATATTAGAAATGTCAAAAAGTTAGACGACTTAAATCTTGACATTAAGGCTGGAGAAATTCATGGTATAGCAGGTGTTGATGGGAATGGTCAATCTGAACTTATTGAAACTCTTACAGGTCTTAAAAAGGCAGAAGCTGGTTCTGTAATCTTTAAGGGAGAAGAAATTTTAAACCACAGCCCAAGGGATATTATTGAAAGAGGATTAAACTCTATTCCTGAAGATAGGCAACTTCGTGGACTTGTCCTAGATTTTTCAGTTGCAGAAAATATTATTTTAAAGGAATACTACAAGGACAAGTTTTCCAAAAAGGGAATTTTAGATTTTCCAAATATCGAAAAAAATGCCAGTGACCTTTCAGAGGACTACGATATAAGACCAAGAAATATTAAACAATTTGCAGGCGCCCTTTCAGGTGGTAATCAACAAAAGGTTATTATTGCAAGGGAGATTTCTGGAGACCCAGATCTTCTTATTGCTGCCCAACCAACTAGGGGGCTAGATGTTGGTGCCATTGAATATATTAGGAACTTCTTGATAAAGCAAAGGGACAAGGGAAAGGCAGTTCTTCTCATATCCTTTGAACTTGATGAAATTATGGCCCTATCTGATAGGATTTCTGTTATTTATAATGGAAAAATCCTAAGGACCTTTGATGCAAAGGAAACTAATGAGAGAGAGCTAGGACTATATATGGCAGGAGGTAAAAATGAAGAGAAATAGGTTTATATACACAATTCTTGCCATTGTACTTGGGATAATAATTGGCTCAATCATACTCTTAATTAGTGGAACAAATCCAGTTGAGGCCTACAAGGTAATCTTCTTAGGTGCTTTTGGAAAACCTAAGTACATTTCCTGGACAATTGTAAAGGCAGTGCCCCTAATCCTAACAGGACTTTCAGTTGCTTTTGCCTTTAACACAGGCCTATTTAATATTGGTGCCGAAGGTCAATACATTGTTGGTTCCATTGGAGCCCTCGTTGTTGGACTTTTGTTGGACCTTCCTCCAATAATCCACGGACTTGTAGCACTTTTAGTTGGAGCTCTTTGTGGTTATCTCTGGGGAGCTATAGTTGGAATCTTAAAGGCAAAATTCCAAGTTAATGAAGTTATATCTTCTATTATGATGAACTGGATTGCCTTTTATCTAAGTAATTATCTTTTGAGTTTTCCAATCTTAAGATCAATTGAATCAGATAACTCTTATCCAATTAAGCAATCAGCTAGCATAAAAATTGCTGGAGCTTGGAAGATGAGTGAGTCTGGTAGAGCTTATCTTGCTCAACATAAATTTTTAAAGGATATTTTAAATCCACCTCTAAACTTTGGTATTATTATTGCTATTATTGCAGCCATAGTAGTTTGGTACATCCTAAAGAAAACTACACTTGGTTACGAACTTCGTGCTGTTGGCTTTAATGAAAAAGCAGCTGAATACGGTGGAATCGACATTAATAAATCTATTGTAAAATCCATGGGTATTGCAGGTATCTTGGCAGGTCTTGCTGGTGCCATAACTGTACTTGGTGTATCTGGTGACATTGGAATCATGGCAGCCCAAGAAGGATACGGATTTGATGGAATGGCAGTTGCCCTTATAGCAGGCAACAACCCACTGGGCACAATCCCAGCAGCCCTTCTCTATGCAGGCTTGACTTATGGAGGAGGAAAGCTTACTACAATAGGAACTTATTCAGAAGTTGTAAATATAATTATTGGTATTATGATCCTATTTATTGCAATGCCAAAACTTTTGGATATGATTAAGTTCTTCTTTACTAAGTGGTCAAAGAAGGATGGAAAAAATTTAGAAAAAGGAGGAGCAAATGAATAGTTCACTTTTAAGCTTAGCAAGTATTTTATCAATAACACTTTTATATTCAGCTCCTCTTATTTATACAGCCCTCGGTGGCGTCTTATCTGAAAATGCCGGAGTTGTAAATATTGGACTTGAAGGAATGATGGCCATAGGAGCAGTTGTTGGATCTATTGTTGGATACTACTTAGGCAATCCTTGGTTGGCATTCTTGTGTGGAGGACTTGGTGGCATGCTAATTGCCCTTCTTCATGCTATAGCAACAGTTAACTTTGCAGCAGACCATGTTGTAAGTGGTATTGCAATTAACTTAATTGGACCTGGACTCGCCCTTTTCCTTTGCAGGCTTTTCTTTGATGGAGCAGCCATGTCAAAATCAATTGATTATGAAAACAAACTTCCAGTTTTATTTGGAAAAGTTTTTAAATCTGGTGGAGGAAAGGGAATAATGAGGTTCCTTGACATAGTGTTCTCACAATACGCATCAGTTTACCTTGCTTTTGTCCTTGTTTTTGTAGTTTACTTCATACTTTACAAGACTAGACTTGGTCTAAGGATAAGAGCAGTTGGTGAATATCCTAAGGCAGCAGAAACTCTTGGAGTTGATGCCTACAAGATAAAATACATCTGCGTATTAGCGTCAGGCTTCTTAGCAGGACTTGGTGGAGCTTCAATGTCTCTTGCAGTTGTATCCAACTACAGGGAAACACTTATCTCTGGTCAAGGCTTTATTGCCCTTGCTGCAGTAATCTTTGGTGGCTGGAAACCACAAGGAGCAATGCTTGCTTGCCTACTCTTTGGTTTTGCACAAGGACTTTCAGTTTTCCTAGGCTCCATTGGAATAAAAATCGATACAAACTTACTTTCAATGATTCCTTACGCAATAACTCTTCTTGTCTTAATAATTTTTGTAAAGGGATCAAGAGCACCATCAGCAGATGGACTTCCATACGAAAGAAACAATTAAAAATAAAATTTGTCTCAGCTTCGGCTGGGACTTTTTTTATGCCCTGATTTATCTTATTAAATTATAAAATTTATCTGATATAATTTCTTTAAGAGGAGGATGTGTATGACTTTTGAAATTTTTAAAGATAGCAGGAAGGGAAGACTTAATAAAATATCTGACGTCAAGGGAGTGAGAGTTGGTCACTCAACAATTAGGGATGGAAAAATAAAAACTGGAGTGACTTGTATCATGCCCCATGATGGAGATGTATTTAAGGAAAAACTCTTGGCAAGCTCCTACATAATTAATGGTTACGGAAAAAGTCTTGGCCTAGTTCAACTTGAAGAGCTTGGTACTCTTGAGTCACCAATTTTTATGACTAACACCATGAGCCTTGGAAGAGTTCTTGACTCATCAATGAAGTGGATGATAGATAGGTATCCTAAGGTGGGTGACAAGGCTGGAGCTCCAAACATTATTGTCACAGAATGCAACGACGGAGTTATAAATGACATGAGTGGCCTCCATGTAAAAGAAGAAAATGTCTTAGAGTCTCTTAAAAATATTAAAGAAGACTTTGAAGAGGGGTCAGTAGGAGCAGGAACAGGTATGATTTCCTTTAACCTCAAAAGCGGAATTGGATCTTCATCAAGAATTATTGAAATAGGAGGAGAGGACTACACCCTAGGCAGTCTTGTCTTGTCAAATTTTGGAAGGATAAAAGACCTAAAAGTAGAAGGCAGACCCATAGGACATGAAATGTATTTAAAGTCCAAGGAAAAAAGAGAAGATAAGGACAAGGGTTCGATAATTATTGTCCTTGCAACAGACTTGCCCCTTAGCTCAAGACAACTAAAGAGACTTGCAAAGAGGGCCACAATTGGTATTGGCAATGTTGGCTCTTACTTGGGGCATGGATCAGGAGACATTGTAATAGCCTTTTCAACTGCCAATAAGATAAGAGATAATAACTTCGAAGAAATTAAAGTTTTAAAAGAAGATTTATTAGACCAAGCCTTTAGGGCTTGTGCAGACTCAGTAGAAGAATCTGTAATTAAGTCTCTAATTTATTCAGAGTCAGAAGTAACAAAGGATGGCAAAAAAATATTTTCTCTTGAAGAAAATTTAAAAAATCTGGGAATATATTTTTGATTTTTATAACTTATTTAAAATTTATGGGTGTGAGTGTTACAATAAATTAAAAGGGATTATTTTTATTTATAAAATACTCTTAAACTAGTTTTATAAATAAAAGATTTTAGAGGTGATTTAATGAGTGATTTAACTATATATTTCTTAGTAACAGTTTTTATATCAGCCTTAGAAACTTTTACTTACATAAGAGAAGATAAGAAAGAAGAAAAAGATTCTAAGAATGACATAATATATTCCTTCCTAGTGAGCAATTTTTTAATCTTACAATTTTACTTTACAATTTATCAAAATATTGGATTTGCAATTATGGTTAGCATATTTGTTTATTTTGTGTTTTGGGCTATTTATAAACTTTACACAGATAGCAAAAGAGGAAGTAAGTTATTGGAAAATAAGAATGAGCCTAAGTGGAGGGTTTTATTTATTTCAATATCTTTTATATTATTAGCAAGTCTTAGTTTTTTAGAATTAGAAGATGGAGCTACTATTTTTTCATACAACAAAAGTGACTTTCGAAAAATTTTAATAAATTCAATTATTTTTGTTAGCTACATTAGAATTATTTTAGACTTGAGAGTTTTAAAAAATATTTTATTTGAAAAAGATATTTGGAGAAGAGCTTTTATTATTTCAGAAATTATTTTGATTTTAGTATTAGGTTTAGGAAACGCATACAACATAAAAAATTCTGATAGATTTGATTTTTATGTAGAAAGGGAAGATTATCAAGAAACATCAGGAGATGAATTATGAAATTTTTAATTTATTTTCTTATACTCATAATTATTTTTTGTTCATTAATTCTAATTGAAGATTGGTATAAGAAAAGAAGAGGAATAGAAACAGATAGTAGAGATGTAATGAAGACCTATATTTATGCCTTTGTAGTTATTGAAATGTGGCTTTCATTGATTGTTTTTTGCCAAGACAAGTTATATATATATTTGGTAGTTTTTGGTCTTGTGGCATATTTTCTTTATAGAACCTTTACAGAAGATATTATGAAAAACAAGTACAAGGATGATCCTAGACTTTATAAAATAACGACAATTATTGTTCAAGTTGTACTTATAATTTATCAACTAATACTCTTTATGACCTTCGAAGATGGTCATAAAATAGAATCCTTTGGGAAAAAAGAGTTTTCAATTGTTTTGCCAAGCTTTATATTAGTCATTTTGTGGCTTAGCTACTATTTGTCAAAAAAGTCACTTTCTAAAATTTTTGTGGAAAAGGACTCTTACAGGAAAATTTTTATATCCCTACAAATTTTATTTATAATAATTTTTGTTGGATTTATAATTTATAACTACATAAATATCGATAGGTTTGATTTTTATCTCGATAGGATGTAAAGGTTTAAGGTTTAAAGGAGAAAGAAATGACAGAAGGAATGAGGAATGCTCTTATTGGAACTTTTCTAGCCTTAATATTTTTTATAATTCTTGAAAAATTATCAAATAAAAAATTTTTTAATAAAAAAATTAGCAGGGGAGAAAAACTTCTAGATTACTATAATGCCAGCACAACACTGCTTCTTTTTTGGATTAATTCCATTTATTCAAGAAACAAGTTGATTCTATACTGTATAGGAGCCTATGTTTTTATAAATATTTTTCTTAAATTATTTAAGTCTGACTTTGAAACTCATGAAAAGGAAAAGTATTTAAAAGTTATTAATATTTCGCTTTGCACAATTTTTACAATTTATCAGTTTGTATTTTTTCTAACTTTAAAAGATGGGACTGTAATAGAAAACTTCGACAGTTCAGCTTATGTCAGCACTATGATTTATTTGTTAATGGGATTTTTTGTGGTTAATATATATTTTTTAATAGAGAATCGTAGGACAATTTTTACAAAGAAAGACAATTACAGAAAAGTTTTTACTATTATAGATGGAATTTTTATCCTATCCCAAGCTTTCTTTATAATTTATAATCTAATAAATGCAGATAGGTTTGTTTTTTACCTAGATAAATTTATGTAAATTTAAAATAAAATCATTAATTCTCAAAAAATATGGAAATTTCGCCAATTTCTCATATTTTTTTGTTGACTTAATGATTATCTAATGATAAAATTGATGAGTATTTGAGACGGAAAGACTACCTAAATGCAGGTAGTCTTTGAAATGTCCAATACTATTAATAAAACAGGAGGTGCAATTAATGCCTACAATTAACCAATTAGTAAGAAATGGTAGAAAGAAAATTCACAGTAAATCTAAATCACCAGCTCTTGATGTAAACTATGACACACTTAAAAAAGCCGAAACTGAAGTTAATTCTCCACAAAAAAGAGGAGTTTGTGTTGCAGTAAGAACAGTAACACCTAAGAAACCGAATTCAGCTCTTAGAAAAGTTGCCAGAGTTCGTTTAACAAACGGATACGAAGTTATGGCTTACATTCCAGGAATCGGACACAACCTACAAGAACACAGTGTTGTTTTAATCCGTGGTGGAAGAGTAAAGGATTTACCAGGTGTTAGATACCATATCATAAGAGGTACTCTTGATACAGCTGGAGTTACAGACAGAAAGCAATCTAGATCTAAATATGGTACTAAGAAACCTAAAAATTGATAGAATTTTACATGAGATTTTATAGATTTTTGGCTTACGGGCTCAACCTGAGTACCAATGAATCGACTGAAAAATAGTTAAGGAGGGAAGTTATGCCAAGAAAAGGACATATCCAAAAACGTGAAGTTATGGCTGATCCAGTATACGCAGATGTGGTTATCACTAAGCTTATAAACAATGTTATGCTTGACGGTAAAAAAGGTACTGCTCAAAGAATTGTATACGGAGCACTTGAAACAATCGCAGAACAAACTGGAGAGGACGCACTTGAAGTATTTTACAAGGCACTTAATAATGTAATGCCTGTACTTGAAGTAAAGGGAAGAAGAATAGGCGGTGCTACTTACCAAGTACCAATGGAAGTAAGACCGGAAAGACGCCAAACTCTAGGCCTTAGATGGTTAGTTAAATATGCAAGAGCTAGAGGCGAAAAGACAATGCACGAAAGACTTGCAAAAGAAATTCTAGACGCATCTAACGGTTTAGGCGGAAGTGTTAAGAGAAAAGATGAAATGCATAGAACAGCAGAAGCTAACAAGGCATTTGCTCACTATAGATGGTAATAAGGGGAGGAATTTATGGCTCGCGAAATACCATTAGATAAATATAGAAATATAGGTATTATGGCCCATATTGATGCTGGAAAGACTACTACTACAGAACGTATTCTTTTCTACGCTGGTAAGATTCACAAAATCGGTGAAACTCACGACGGTGGAGCACAAATGGACTGGATGGAACAAGAACAAGAAAGAGGTATCACAATTACTTCTGCAGCTACTACAGCTCACTGGAAGGGTTACAGACTTAACATCATCGATACTCCAGGACACGTTGACTTCACAGTTGAAGTTGAAAGATCTCTAAGAGTACTTGATGGTGCTGTTGCACTTTTTGATGCAAAAAGTGGTGTAGAACCTCAATCTGAAACTGTTTGGAGACAAGCAGATAAATATCACGTTCCAAGAATTGCACACATCAACAAGATGGACGTTACAGGTGCAGACTTCTTTAGATCTGTTGATACAATCGACAAGAAACTAAAGGGTAACCCTGTTCCAATTCAAGTTCCAATGGGAGCAGAAGATACTTTCATAGGAATGATTGACCTTGTTGAAATGAAAGCAGAAATTTACAAGGATGAACTTGGTAAGGAAATCGAAATTACAGATGTTCCTGAAGAGTACATGGAAGTTGCAAATAAATATAGAGAAAACTTAATTGAAGTTGCATCTGAATTTGATGAAGATCTTATGATGGCTTACCTTGAAGGTGAAGAAATCGACAAGGATCTTCTTAAGAAAGCTATAAGAAAAGGTACTCTTGATGTTAAGATTACTCCAGTATCTTGTGGTTCTTCTTACAAGAACAAGGGTGTACAACTTCTATTAGACGCAATTATCGACTATCTTCCATCTCCACTTGATATACCTGCAATCACTGGTGTTGATGAAGATGGAAATGAAGTTGATAGACACGCATCTGATGATGAACCATTCTCAGCTCTTGCATTTAAAATCGTAACTGACCCATATGTAGGTAAGCTTGCTTACTTTAGAGTTTACTCTGGAGTTCTTCAAGCTGGTTCTTATGTATACAATACAACTAAGGGCAAGAGAGAAAGAATTGGAAGAATTCTTCAAATGCACGCTAATAAGAGAGAAGAAATCGAAGAAGTCCATGCAGGAGAAATCGCGGCAGCTGTTGGTCTAAAAGACACAGGTACTGGTGATACTCTTTGCGATGAAAAGAGTCATGTTATACTTGAAAACATGGAATTCCCAGAACCAGTTATCTCTGTAGCAATTGAACCAAAGACTAAGGCTTCTCAAGATAAGATGGCTCTTGCTCTTGCAAAACTTGCAGAAGAAGATCCAACTTTTAAAACATATACTGATGAAGAAACTGGCCAAACTATTATCGCTGGTATGGGTGAACTTCACCTTGATATCATCGTTGATAGACTACTAAGAGAATTTAAGGTAGAAGCTAATATTGGTAATCCACAAGTATCTTATAGAGAAGGTATTAAAAAAGCTGCTGAAGGCGAAGCTAAATACGCTCGTCAATCAGGTGGTCGTGGACAATATGGTCACGCTAAGATTAGAATCGAACCTAATGAACCAGGTGGCGGTTTTGTATTTGAAAATGCCATCGTTGGTGGTGCAATTCCTAAGGAATTTATTGGACCAACTCAACAAGGTATTGAAGAAGCACTTCAATCTGGTATCATAGGTGGATACGAAGTTCTTGATGTTAAGGTTACACTTTACGATGGTTCTTACCACGAAGTCGACTCTTCAGAAATGGCATTTAAGATTGCCGGATCTATGGCAGTAAGAGATGCTCTTGCAAAAGCTGATCCAGTACTTCTTGAACCTATGATGAAGGTTGAAGTTACAACTCCAGAAGAATACATGGGAGATGTAATTGGTGATATTAACTCAAGACGTGGAAGAATGGAAGGTATGGAACTTGTAGCTGGAGCACAAATCGTTACAGCTTATGTACCACTAGCAGAAATGTTTGGTTACGCAACTAGCCTTCGTTCAAATACACAAGGAAGAGCAAACTACTCTATGCTATTTGATCATTACGAAGAAGTACCTGCATCAATTGCTGAAGAAGTAGTTGGAGATAAAAAGAAAAAATAATAAATAGGAGGATTAATAATGGCAAAAGCAAAATTTGAAAGAAATAAACCACACGTAAACATTGGAACAATTG
>OAZW01000690.1_pt1 | contig 24085 bp, 26 predicted proteins | sample 1495231 | NCBI WGS metagenome assembly OAZW01 (sample SAMEA2580062, study PRJEB22360) | human gut metagenome | reverse complement strand
ATAAAATTTTTAAATGTCTTGTCTTCTTTTTTTGTTTCCTTAAAATATCCAAAAATATGGATGTATTCTCCACTTTTAAATTCCTTCACACTTTTTGCCTTTTCTCCATAGAGATTACAGTAGATATATTCTTTTTTAACCTTTCCTTATTCTTTGTTCTTTCTAACTATTGTGAAGTTAGCTACTTCTTTTTCTCCTTCCTTTGTATCTATTGCAGTTGTTTTTATTTCTCCTACTAGATTTCCATTAATATTTAGCATTTCTCTATCCATTAATTTCTTCTCCTTAATCTATAAATTTCAATTAAAAAAGCGACTGAAATTATAATTCAATCGCTAAATGTCTTATATTAATTTGTTTTAAGTGGGACTTCTTATCCTTACCATCTTAACCTCCTAATTTTGAGTATAAAAAAAGACGATAGTGGTTTTAATTTCTATCGTCTAAAGCAATTTCTTCTCATCAATTTATCCTATTATTTTTTCTAATTCTTTCATTGTAAATACTTCCTTTTTTTAAAATTAAATTTGAGTAAAAAAACAGTGTTTTTTTGATTTACTGTTACTGTTTTAACAACCTGATTATAGAAAACCTCCATGAGAAAATTAGTTTTTTGCTTTCTTTTTTATGGAGACTCAAATAAATTCAATCTATCGTTTCTCTAATATTTAGATTATATACAAACCCTTAATATGTTTTTTATACATTATTCATTCATTAATAACAATGCTGAAACATAATTTGAAGTTCCAATACTTAATTCATGTTCTTTAATTAACTTAAAATCAGGAATAGAAAATATTTTTATTGAATTATTATTTGCTGCTACAAACTTATCATTAACAACACCTGTGACAGTTAATGACGTTTTCAAATCGAAAATTTGTTCGTTTCCGCTTTCATCCCATACAGATACTTCTGTTCCTTCATTTGTAACAGGATCATAATATGTCAAAATAAATCTATCTCCATATTTAAAAATATTATACGGAATATCTTTTTTTGTTATGAATTCACTTATTTCAAAAGTTGATTTATTTATTTTAAGGATTTTTCCTACAGGTTTAATATTAGCATTTCTATTTACAGTTACATATAAATTATCTTCATCTTCAAGATACATACTCGTTGGATTACCATATTCAGTGAGGTCAATTTCTGCTTCCAAATCTAAACTTGGCGTATAAACATTTAACATGGTTTTTGCTTCTTCTGAACCACTATAATTTAATTTTCTAACAAAACAAAATAATTTACCTGAAGAAGCTATTATTGTTTCTAAATAAACTTTTTCCAAAATTACAGAATTTCTCTTCTTAGACACTACATCATATGACTCCAGACAGCTGTCACCATTTAATGTGTTAATTGCATAGACATTGTTTCCAATACTGGCCATATGGTTTAATGCAATGTTGGTAAAAGAGTATTCTTCAACATCCAGTGACTGCTTGTTAATACTGATAACTTTTCTGGTATCTTTTTTATTTCCAAGTCCTTCAGGAATCATATAAATTTTATCAGCATCTGCGACCGGAGAGTAAAAGGGTGTACCAAGCATAGCATAAGGAAGTTTTTGTTTTTGAATAGAATCAAAATTTAAATCAAACCAAAGAATTTCTGATTTATAGGCTTGAGATGTTGTGATAACAAGACCAAAATCAATTTTCTTTCTATCAACAGAATTTTTAAGTTTGCTACACCCATTTATAAAAAATAAACTTACTATAATCAAAAAACATAATAAAATTTTTGCTTTATTTTGGATATCAGTTTTTACCCTCAAAAATTTCTCAATCAAATTTAAATATTTACTTTTCATATATTAAATTTGTCTCATCAGTCCAAACTAATTCCATAGGGTGAATAGGGTTAGAAGGGATAGTGGAATTGGCAAATGCCATAGTGTTTAAATCTATATTATAATTATCTAAAAATGCCGCCCACACAAGTTGTGAACAATAAAATTTTGCTCTAGTTGACATATTATAGTAACTAAAATTATAAGGTTTTGAAATCTGTTCATAACACCAGTCTGCAGCATTACTATCTTGTGTTACCGTAGTATTTTTCACAGTTACACCATAGCATGTGGTTTTTGTTGAATGCCAATCATTTCTCCCAGTAGTAACTCCTTGTGATAATGATTCAACTACAACATTTCGCCCATATATTATAGCAGCATGTCCTGTTGGAATTAATCCTTTGTATTTATCCTTTGTAACTAAAATCACACCTTTTCTTGTAGGATATTGTCCAAAAGATGCTCTTAACATTCCTTCAGAAGCAGTAAAATCTTTTTTATCAAGCATGAGTTTTTTTGTTTCAACTTGTTCAATAAGTTCTTCTACTTCTTCTTTTCTAAAAACTTCAGACGCACTCTGATACTTTTCGCCAGTTTGATCAAATCCTTCCGCTTTCTCATGATATTCATTAGCTTGAACAAACGTAGGGTTTAAAAGAAGACAAAACATTAGTACACTAACAATTATAGAAAATCTTTTTTTCATAACAAACCTCCTAATTATCTTAATTATTTATTTTTGTATCTTGAAAAACTTTCAATCATTATATTAGTTTTAAGACAACTAAATAATTTCTCTTCTTATAGCTTTGATGATTATTATAATTACTCAAAACGCTAACTCCATTTTGGATATATTTAAGAAATATTACCTACTGGTTATTTTTACAGTTATCTTTCGTGTATCCATAATTGGTAATTATTATTATACCATATATAACTCAGTTGTGCAATCGTTGCCATGTCTTTATGTTCCCAAATCTCTATTTATATATTTAATCCATTTATTTTATAACTTGATTTTAACTTTACCTTATCTCTATTTGTTAAATACTCTCCAACATCTAACCACTAATTAAAACTTTGCAGCAAATAATATGTTAAAAATATATCTCTGAACAGTGAGCATTATTACTAATGAGCCTATCCCAAAAAATAACAGTTCATAATAGCATTGAAAACCATCATCTTGAGTCTGATTAATCCAAGATTTTGGAACAGCTTTGCTAAATGATTTATAAATACCAAATCCCAAAAACGTGCCAAGAGTGTTTGCTATCAAGTCATTTATATCTGTTGTTCCTATATCAAACATCTGAACAAACTCAATAGATAAGGATATAAAAAATCCAGCTAAAACTATATTTGCTAATCTATTATATTTTTTATAGAGAAATGGTAGAAAAAATCCCAATGGTATAAATAAAATTACATTTAAAAACATTTCTATTGGCCCTCTAATCATTTCCACAAAAGGAATATAAACAATTCTTGGGGCAAATGAGCCTTTAATGGCAATACCCGTCGCCGCCAATACCCCTGTGAGATAAAAGCAGAAAACAAAGGATAATATTATATGCCCTTTTGTTTGTTTTTTTCAACTACATATAAAATAGCAAAATAGATAGCTACTGCTAAAAATACAGGAATACATCCACTTAAAAAATGATACATAATAAATTCAAAATCCATGAATTACCTCCACCCATAAAAATCATAATTTTTCTCTTTTACTTTTATTTACTTCTTCTTCGTGTTCTCCCAAACTAATCCATATTTTCTCAGTTAGGGTTGTTTCAATCTTTCCAAGTGCAATCCTACTTTCATCATCTGTATGATTTTTTTTAGATGATTTAGGTATTCAAGCATTTCATCTCTTCCGATTTGTTATAGCTTTCCCAGTTTTATTCCACCTCATTTCTATGAATTTCTATAAAGTCTTCAACTTCATCAAACCCTAATACTAATTTCGCATAATCCCTGACTTGATCTTCTGTCTTTAAACTCATTTTCTATTCCTCTTCACTAAAATTGTCTTCAAAACTAATAATATCATTAGGAGTTCAAGATAAAGCCTTACATATTCTTTCTAAATTCTTAAATGTAATTGGTTTATCCTTGCCCATTTGTGCCATAACATTTGTTGTAATTCCTGCCATGGCTATTACGTCTGTTTTCTTTAATCCTTTTTTTGCTAACTGTATCCATAATGGTTTATAGTTAAGTGCCATAATATCCCTCTTTTTCTTCTTTTTCAATTTTATTTATGTGCTTTACGATAAAATTTTTAAATGTCTTGTCTTCTTTTTTTGTTTCCTTAAAATATCCAAAAATATGGATGTATTCTCCACTTTTAAATTCCTTCACACTTTTTGCCTTTTCTCCATAGAGATTACAGTAGATATATTCTTTTTTAACCTTTCCTTATTCTTTGTTCTTTCTAACTATTGTGAAGTTAGCTACTTCTTTTTCTCCTTCCTTTGTATCTATTGCAGTTGTTTTTATTTCTCCTACTAGATTTCCATTAATATTTAGCATTTCTCTTTCCATTTGTTCTATCTCCTTTATTCCATAAAAAAAGCGATAGTTTTTTCTATCGCTTCTACTTCTAATTGATTAATATTTCATTTTTCTCTGTATCTTATTTTTTCGGCTCATCTCGTATATATTTCATTCTTCCTCCTTTGGGCATAAAAAAACACCGAAATGTTTTTTTCGGTGTAAATTTCTCTATTTAATTTTATGGTTTTAGTAATTCTTTCCAGTTTTCTATAAAGCCAGCATGTCTTAATTCAATATTTTCATATCTTACTATTAGTTCTGTTAGATCATGATAAAATTTTTTGTAATTTTCTTCTTCAGAAACTATTTTAAGATTTACTAATGTGGCAAATATTGTGTTGTTTGAAATATTATTTTTTAAATATTCTTTATATAGCTTTGGTGATTTTGTAAGCTTTGCTCCATATAGCCTGCCATAATGGGCACATATATTTCTTATATAGGCAAAATTTTCTATCCAAGATTCAAAGTAATGGTAGTCTGTATGAAAGACTTTTGCAATTTTACTTTTATCTTCATTTTTCATATTCTTATACATTTTAGATAAAGTTCCAAAACTTGCTACTTCTATCACTGCATAGAGTGGAATTTCTCCGCCTTCATAATTGTCTTTAAAGTTTTTTATAAAGGGTGAGCGTCTATTTCTTTTAACTTCCCTTGCTAATTCTTCTAGTACCCTTTCTTGTTCCTTTTGTTTCTCAAAATTATTCATATCTTTATATGAAAAGTTCCCATATCTTAAAGAAAAATAGTTTGTGATAACTGCTCTTAAAGAAACTTCAATATGCTCTATTGTTTCAAATATAAGCTGCCTAAGTTCTCTATCAAATTTATATAAACTTACAATATCTTCAAAACTTGTTCCAGATATATATCTTCCATCTTTTTTTAATGTGATACTATAAGCTTTAATCAGCCTATAATAGGATATTCTTCCAAGAATTTTCTTAGCATAAGTTTTATCTTCTACTAAAAGTCCTAAGTCTATTAAGTTTTTTACTTGATTTTCTATACTAATCGGTTCTTGATGAATTTTTTTCATTTTTTCTCCTAAAATCAAATGACCCGACTTGGTCCGCATTGTTAAGAGGCGTGTCGGGTACTGTTGACATTATTATATGTTATAAAATATTTTTTGTCAAGTATTTCCTTTTAATCTTTCCTAAATATCTATCTTACTTCTAATTTTAAATTTATTCATCTAATATTTCAACTACCATACTCTCTTTTAACTTAACCTCATCTTTTCTCTGCAGGTATTTCTCTATGTCAAATATATTTCTCTTATCATAATCTTCCAATAACTTGTAATTCTTATGCTTTGTAATATCAAATTTATCAGATAAGAAAGGTCTTACTCCTCTTAACTGATATATACACTTACCACCATCCATTACAGTTATTTCATCTTGACTCATAAGTTCCTTACCAGTTTTTTGATAATTTAGTCCAAAACTCTTTTGATTCGATCTTGTTTCTGATGTGTTATATAGGTCTATGGTTTCTTTGCCTAGGCTTTCAGATAATTCTTTTAATGTTGTTCTTTCTTTGCCTCCTAAAAATAATGTAGAATCACAATTGCCAACTATGGTATCTGCATTATCTTTATAGATACTTTTTAGTTGTGATTGTGCTTGTAATATTATACAAGCTGATATTTCTCTACTTCTAATAGTTGCTATCAGCTTTTCAAATTTAGGAATTAAGCCGATATTTGCGAATTCATCAAGTAGGCATCTCACATGAACAGGAAGTCTTCCGCCATATTCATCATCTGCTTTATCACATAATAGATTAAATAATTGTGAGTACATTATTGAAACTACAAAGTTAAAGGTATCATCTGTATCTGATATTATTACGAATAAAGCAGTTTTTCTATCTCCAATTTTATCAAGCTCTAATTCATCTTCGCTCATTAGTTCTCTAAGCTCTCTTATATCAAAAGGTGCAAGTCTTGCTCCACAAGATATTAGAATTGACTTGGCAGTTTTTCCTGCTGCAAGTTTGTATTTCTTATATTGTTTTACTGCGAAATGGTTTGGCTTTTCTTTTTCTAATGCTTCAAACATATAGTCTACTGCATTTTTAAAATTTTCATCTTCTTCTCTTACCTCACTTGCATCTATCATAGCAAGTAGAGTTGTAAAGTTCTGTTCTTCTTTAGGAGCTTCATACCAGATATATCCTATAAGTGCTGTGTAATAGAGTTTTTCAGCTTTCACCCAAAAATCCTCAGTTGATTTTTCTCCTTCTCCCTTAGTATTTGCAATTATTGTTTGTACTAATTTCAAAATATCTTTTTCACTTTTCAAGTATGCAAAGGGATTATATCTCATGGATTTTTTAAAGTTTATTGTATTTAGTATTTTTATCTCATATCCATTTCTTTCCAACATTTTTCCGCATTCCAAGACTAATGTTCCTTTTGGATCGGTCACTACATATGAAGAGTGCATTTGCATGAGATTCGGCTTTACAAAAAACCTTGTTTTACCACTACCAGAACCTCCAATTACCAATACATTTTTATTCCTAGCATATTTTGGATTTTTAGGTCTATTGTTCATGGTAAGTCTTTCAGTTTGAGTTAGTAGCACATTGTTTTCAAACTTCTTGTCAATGTATGGCTCAATATCTTTTTCATTTCCCCATCTTGCCGATCCATATTCTCTGCCCTCTCTAAACTTTTTTGCTTTTTTCTTTTTCTGTATAAGGATTAACTTAATAACTACTGATAGAATTAGACCGGGTATCAGGTTTTTTATTTTTAATGATGGAATATATTTTAAAGTATCTATTTGACTAAAAGCCACTAGAATTCTATCTATTATATCTCCTCCTATATAAGAGTTTACATGGCTTGCAAAGATATTTCCTATATAAAAAAATAAGAGGTAAGGAAAATTTTCTAATACAAATTTCTTCTTATCTCTTATCTTAAAAACATTTTTTATATCTTTTATTATTTCATTTAGTATTTTCGAATTAATCACTTCCTCTCCATAAAAAAGAGTAGATTTCTCTACCCATTAGTATCTTATTTATCTTTTTTATATCTTATTACTGGAACTTGTTTTATTTTTTTACCTATCTTTTTTCTTTCCAAGACAAACATCATATTTTCATTTCTTTTAAAATATCCTAAATCTTTATGATAACTTATACCACACTTGCAATGTAATAGACCTATAAACTGTTGTCTCATCTTTGAGTTACATATAGGACATATTTTTTTATTTGTCATTTTGAACCACCATTATACTTATATTTTACTTTCAAAGGTATTTTTTAGTTTCTTTCCTAATGCTTCTGCTCTCATTTTTTATCTATAGATAAGAGAAATTCTTCTACTGGATGATTCCCTTCTTCTTTTTCATAGTATTCAACAATAAAGCTATTCATGCCTTCTCATCATATATATTATATATCCAAGTGTTTTTATTATAAACTTTGTTCCTGATGCTTATGTTTAATCTTATCTCTGTCAATAGTATCTTTGACTTTATCCTTGAAGTTATTAAGCCTTTCTATTACAGATTTCCTTTTTCTTGACTTATCTTTAGTAAATTTCTGGACTGTCTTTTTAAAAGCTTGTTCCATTACTTTTATATCTTTTGCTTGAAAAAAGATAATGTTGTTTCCATTTTCTAAATCTTTCTTTATGGAAAATTTAACCCCATATCTTTTTAATTCTTTTTTCAATGCTTTTAAGTCTATGTCATTTAATTCTAAGGTTTCTACTTTACCTTTTTTTACAAGATCTTTTACTTTTACTTTTTTAAATTTTTCTAAGGGTCTTGACTGTTCTGTCTGCGCTTTATGTTTATTTATTTCTAATATTTTCTTCATCAAATTTATAACTTGCTTGGCTGTAACTATCCCCGCTTTTTTTACTATGGCTATTGTTCTGCTATTTATATCATCATTTTGCATTCACTCACCTACTTTCATTCTTTTTTTAATATTTCATAGGCTAATTTTGATTTCTCCTTCATTTTTTCTATTCTTCTATTTTCTCCTGTAAATATAATGGGACTGCATATTTCAAGTATCCTTGAGTAAATTCTTTTATCTTTTATAGTTTCAGGATTAGTTAAAGCTGATATATTTAAGTTTGTTGTTATAATTAGAGGTTTCCCACTTCTATATCTACTATCTATTATGTTAAAGATATGCTCAGCTGCAAAATCTGTATCTCTTTCCATTCCAAAATCATCAATAATTAATAGTTTCTTATGATTTAGGTTATCTATATACTTACTCTTATCAATCTCAAAGTTAGTCATATCATTTAAAATTACAGAAAAATTTGTCATTTTGACTGATATTTCTTTTTCTAGTAAAGCATTTGCTATGGCACTTGCAAAGTAAGTTTTCCCACAACCAACATTCCCTGTAAGAATTAGACCTATATTGTTTTCATATATTTCATCAAATTTTTCAACATAGTTTTTTGCTACTTTTTCATGCTCACTATCTTTGTCCATATTTTTAAAATTCCAATTTAATAGGATAGGATCAGAAAAACACACTTTTTTTAAGTGTTCAATTTTCAAAAGCCTTTTATTTTCTTTTCTTTTTTCTTCCTCTAATTTTTGTCTTTCTTTTTTACATTGACATAAAATACCAACTTTTTTTATTTCTCCAAAGAAGTCTATTTCTTTTTCAATTGGTGTTTTACATTTTGCACAATATTTTAATCCTGTTTCTTGATCTATATAACTCCTATTTTCTTCATCTTTTGATGGACTATTTGTTTCTGCATTTTTTATTTTCTGTTCTAAGATTTCTTTTATTAATTCCATATGCTCCTCTCCTATCAAGTATTTAAAAATTCTCTCCAGATATCCTCATCATTACTATAGTCATAATTTTCTCTTTTCTGATCTTCTCTCTTTATGACTTCTATGTTTCTAATATTTTCATCTGCATTGTATAAGAGAGTCAGTAGATAGGCATTAATGTTTTTAATATCCTTTGGAGCATTTTCTCTTAGGTATTTCAAAACATAGTCTATGTGTTTATAGTTAAGACTTAGAAATCTTTCTTTAAAATTTTCATTGGATATATGCCTCCCTCCTATTTTAATCTTTGTAAAGCTAGTTAAGGCTTTTACAAGTACATTTATCATTAAATCTACTTGCTTCTTTTCTTCTATTCTTACTTTTTCAAAGGTTTCATAAGATATATTCTTTTTTATAGTTTCTTTTAATTCTTCCTCCTCCAAAGTCTTTTTTGATTTTTCTCCTAGCCTTTCTAAGGGGGATATGGGGGTGGTATTATTAAAATCAGTATTATTAGTTTCAGTATTATTAATATTAGTATTATTAGAGTCCTCTTTTGAAACTTCTTGAGGTTTGTTTTCTAAACTTCCTGAAGTTTGTTTTTTAAACTTCTTGAGGTTTGCTTTTGAAACTTCTGTAGTTTTATTATTTTCTGTGTAAATAAAGTTCTTTACATAGAGTAAATTTGGCTTTCCAAGTCCTAACCTCTTTTTTTCTAATAATCCTATCTCTTCAATTTCTTTCATTACTTTGACCGATTTATTTCTCCCCCAATTTAATACTTCCATAATTTCTTCTATGGTATAGATGATGTATACCTTGTTTTCTTCATCTAACCATTTATTCTTAATTGACAAACTCATTCTATCGAGTAGAATTCCATAAAGAATTTTTGCTTCTACGGATAGTTTTTTAAAATTTAAGTCGGTAAATAAAGTTTTGGGAATCCTAAAAAATGAATATTGTTCTGCTTCATTGCCATAATAGTATTCAAATTTAACTATTTCTTTCATCATAACCCCCTTTCTTTTCATATAAAAAGAGATAGCTTTGATTTTGCTATCTCTTTTTCATCGTTTTAATCTATTTATTTTTATATTTAAATTACTTTTATTCTTTCATTCACCCCTTCTATCACTTCTATAATAAAATATCCTAGCACTGGTAAACCATAAGGACTAAAAAGATATGCTAGTATAATTGCCTCTATAGCAAGTGCTTTTTCTCCATGATAAACAGATCCCAAAAATCCCATAATAGCGATAAATGAAATCAGTTTAAAAAATATTGTACTGAGTCCTAATACAAACGTTAAAAATAGAGTGATGATACTCAACGCTATACTAATAGGAAACAATATGATTTTGAAAAAAACTCTAAATATTATCATATTCTCTTCAATCCTTATTACTTATGTTTTCTTTTCTTTTTTGTTAATTTAATAAAAAAGATGACAGACTTAATCCTAAATCGTCTTGTTTAAAAGTTTTGTGGAAGCCTTTAAACTTTGATTTTAATGGATTTATTGTATCTGTCATCATTATATCACTGTCCCCACTTCCATTTTCTCCAACAAAAAAAGTCACAGGCTTATCGATTTTAATTCCCTGAAAATTTTTTAATGAAGGAATATTTCTTAGGTATGAATATTCTTCGAAGTCTTCTATATTTATTTTATAAATTTCTTTTAAGTATTCCATGGTATGACCTCACATTCTTTAATCAATTATATCATTTTTAAAAACTTATTTTTCAAGTCTTTTCTCTGTTATAATAAACTTAGATTATAAAGCTAATTAGGAGGCTCTTATGGATAAAATTTTAATTGGAAAGGGTAAGTTTGAAAATTACATTCTTCTCAACAAGGTGAACAGGCATGGACTTATTAGTGGAGCAACAGGATCCGGAAAGACTGTTACACTTAAGGTCTTAACTGAAGGTCTATCTGATGCTGGTGTCCCAAGTATTCTTGCTGATGTCAAGGGAGACCTTGTAAATATTTCTAAGCCTGGAGAAATGAATGACAAGCTAAGGTCAAGGCTTAATGAACTGGGTTTAGATGATTTTGATTTTAAGCCCTACCTTCTTAACATTTGGGATGTATATCAAGAAGGAGGAATTCCTCTTAGGGTAACTATTTCTGAAATGGGTCCTCTCATGCTTTCAAATATCTTAGGCCTCAATGATACTCAAATGGGAGTTTTAAATATTGTCTTTAAGGTTGCCGACAGTGAAGGTCTCCTCTTAATTGATTTAAAAGACTTAAAGGAAGTTATAAATTATGTAAGTGATAACCGTGAGGTCGTTAGCAAAAATTTTGGAAACGTAGCTAGCCAAAGCTTGTCTGCTATTTCTAGAAAGTTACTCTTCCTAGAAGATGCTGGTGGAGATTTGTTCTTTGGAGAACCAGCAATAGACATTAATGACTTAATTAAAACTGATTCAGAGGGCAGGGGCCTTGTAAATATTTTAAAGGCAGATAAGCTTATTACAAATCCTCTTCTCTATTCAATGTTACTACTATATCTTCTATCAGAAATTTATGAAAACTTTCCAGAAGTTGGTGACTTGGATAAACCTAAATTGGTTTTCTTCTTTGACGAAGCCCACCTACTTTTTAAGAATACACCTAATGTTTTAAAGGATAAAATAATTCAAGTGGTAAGACTTGTTCGCAGTAAGGGTGTTGGAGTATTTTTCATAACACAAAACCCCTTGGATATTCCTGAAGAAGTTTCTTCTCAACTTTCCAACAGGATTATCCACCAGCTAAGAGCTTACTCTCCTAAAGAATTAAAAACTATTAAGGCTGTTGCTGATAGCTTTAGACAAGATGAGTCAATAGACTTAAAAGAAGAAATTATAAATTTAAGGACTGGAGAGGCAATAGTATCTTTCCCTGATGAAACTGGTGCACCAAGCTTTACAGACAGAGCTTTAATCTTGCCACCTCACTCCTCCTTCTCGAACCTTAATGATATGGAATTAAAATCAATAGTTGAGTCTTCTTCCCTCTACTCTAAATATAAAAATTCTATTGATAGGGAGTCTGCTTATGAAGTTCTTAAAGATAGGATTGAGAGAGAAAAAATTGATAAGGCTCGCGAAGAAGAATATGAACTTAGAAGAAAAGAACTTGAGAAAGAAAGGAAGTCTTCTCGCAAGCAAAAGTCCTACATCGACAAGGGGATTGACTCCATGTTGGGAACAATAACAAGATCCATTGGACGTGAAATAGCTAGAGGGTTACTTGGTTCAATGAAAAAGAGAAGATAAATATTTTTGAAATTAAAAAAGACTGGATGAAACTTTTAATCTCTCCAGTCTTTATTTTAATTATTGTCTTCTTCTTCTATCTCTTCTTCAACAGCCTCTTTTATCTTATCGTCGTCAATAATAGATGCCTCTGCAAGCTTATCTAACTTTTGCCTATCTTTTCTACTAAATTCTAAATCATCGTCTAGTTTTTTTCTCGTAAGTTCTTCTATCTGATCACGTTTTTTACTTTCAGATTTTATTGAATCTCTCTCTTTAAACCAGGCTACAATTAAAATTATAATTAGGGCAGTTCCTAAGAAACCAAGTATTGGATAAAGTATTGCCATTAGCTTTTTGAATCCCATAAAGGAAAGTCCAAATCCTAAGAGGGTGAAAATTATTAAATTTCTTTTGAACTTCTCTTCTGTTAGGGATAGTCTTCTTGCAGCAGAGTAGAATAATGAAATGGCAGTATTAAAAATCATTCCAAAAATAACTAAAGACATTGCAAGTCCCAAGTAGGGATTAATATTGTTTAATATAACTTGCATGGGAATGTCTGCATCTATTACATCATTAAGCCCTAAAAATACAGTTATACCAACTAGAAATGTTAATATTGCAACGAGACTGCCACCTAACATTCCACCGGCTCTTGCTTGTGATGAGTCAGTCCTAGTGCCACCAAGTACAAAGGCCATGGAAATACTTGAAATCATACAAAGTCCAAAATAATTTATTGTAGAAATATAAATGTTAGGTAGTGATGCTTTTAAAGTTTTTCCAAGGGCATCTAGGGCTTGAAAGTCTGGATTTGAATTTACTATTGTGTGGAAGGAGCCTACTAAAGTAAAAACTAAAATCAGAGGAGTAAAAAGTCCAATTACCTTAGTTACTTTTTCAAAGTCCATCATTCCTACTACTATAATCAATATTGTACATATTAGTGAACCCACCCATGATTTCAAACCAAATTGTTGGTTTAAGTTGGAGCCTGCACCTGCTATCATTACAAAGCCCATTAAAAAACAGTTTAAAAGTAGGGCGAAGTCCATAAACTTTGTCACAAATTTTTCTGAAACTTCTTCTAGTACATCTATGTGACTTTCTGCTATAAAGTGGCTTCCCAGTTGAAGGATAATTCCACCTACAAAAATGTGTAGGATTCCAACTACTATTAGTCCAAAAATTCCTGGTTTCCCAAAGGAAACAAAATATTGCATAAGTTCTTGACCACTGGCTAGACCTGCTCCTGTAAGTACGCCAACATAGGCCAGTATTATGCTTATGGTTTTCTTATTCATTAGTTCTCCTTAATCTCAAATTAATAATCGAACTCTTATATGTTATCACAATGAGAATATATTACAAATTTGTAGTATTTGTTTCTTTATGAAAATAAAAAAAGAAAGTAATTTTAACAAGTACTTTTTTTTCTTAAATTGCTTTATTAAATTATTCTTCATCATATTTTTCAATTATAAATTTTGTCTTCTCTAATGGAAAGGGTACATCTTCTTTATAAAAGTATTCTACTTTATCAACAAAAGCTACTGCTTCATGATTGTCAGGTCCCACAGGTACTAGGACTAAATCACCTTCCTCTATCTCATCATCTTCAGTCCTATAGTAGTAGGTCTTCTTGCCACTTCCAAAGTCAAGACTGCAATAAATATATTGATCTTTTAATCTTCTAACTTTTTCATAAAATTTAGGATTTAAAATTTCTTCAAAGTTATAAAAGTTTAAAGATTCCAGAAGTATTTCAGCAAATTCAGAAAAATCATTTGGTAAACCTCTTTTGTCAAAATCTCCTTCAATAATTCGCTGTGGCTTCTTCTCATAATCAATAGTAATCTTATATTTTCTTATCTCGTCAGGTATTCCTATAGCATCTTCAGGATTTCTTTTAACTTCTTTGAACAAGTTTTCTTCTTTAAAATTATCAAAAATAGAATCTATTAGTCCTTCCACCTCAAATTTTTGATAAACTTTGCATTCTTCCCCAATTATTTTGTTATGCTCTATTGTGTTTTCTTCCCTATTAATAATTATTGATTCCTTATAATCCCATATTGCGCGATCGAAATTTTTATCAAAAATAAATCTATCAATAGGAATTTCTGTAATTCTATGATAGTCTAGGCTAAGTTTTTTTATTCTATCAGTCTTAGCTTTCCCATCAAAAACAAATAAGTCCATTCTCCCAAGCAAGCTCCTTATAAAAAATGATAAATAAGCAAGATCCTCATGCTGGTTTTCAAACAGAGGGCCATTAAATCTATATTTTTTCCCTTCTGTGTTTTCTATTACTGCCTCCCAGCTTCCTACGTCCATAATCATAAGTTCAATGGGATCGTAATTATCTCCAAAATATTTTTTAAGCTCATAAAAAATTCTATAGGCTTCTTGTTTTCTAATTTTAAAGTCGATTCTCTCGAAATTTTTATTTCTCCCTACTTCTATGGCATACTTATAAGACTTAATCGAAACTCTTCCTTCAATATCTAGGTAGATATCTTGTCCTATAACTTGACCTTCCTCAGGGAAAAGTCCGAAAGACATAGCATCCGATTTTAAAATAAAACTTTTGATTTCCCCTTTAAATAAGAATTTATCCTTTGCTGCAAGATGATATAGATGATTTAGGGTCAATATAAACCAATTTATATTATCCTCTTTTAATATTTCACTTTGATCATAAGCCCAGTGATTAAAATATCGCCATTTTAGAAAAACAGCAGAACCTAAAAGATCAATTTCATTTACTTCATCAATAATTTCCTTTAACTTATCTAACTTACCTGTCTCATTTCCATATTTTCTAAGAAACTCATGTCCTAATTCTAGAGAGAAACCAAGCTCCAGGCAATCTTCTGCCATTGAAAAGTCCATTAAATCTTTAAGTTTCGGCTCTTTATCTGAAAATTTTTTCAACCACTTATTTGAAAAATTACAAATTTTTTTGAAATCTGTCACACTATTTCACCCCGCTTGCTTTAAGCTTATAAATTATTATTTACTCTTATTATATTATAAATAGCACAAAAAAATCTCTTAAGATGCTTAGACCTCAAGAGATTTTTCTTATTATATGCTATTTAAGTATTTAATCTTGTATGCTTTATATAATATTAAATTCTTTTAACATTTCTTCTATATCTGTTCCTTTAATAAGTTTTGCAACTTTCATCTTTTGTAGTGGTGAAAGTGGAAGATCTGGTTTTTTGCCATCTGATAATGCAACCATACCGTTTAGAAGGTATCTTAAATCATATCTTGATGCGAATACTTCCGGTACAGCCTTTTCTACTCCGCAAAGTACATAAACTGCTTCCATTGCTGTTCTACCAGAATATTCTGTTGTGAATACTGTATCTCTTCCTGGATCATCTAGAGTTTCTGCAAATTGTCCTAAAAAAGCAAAGTTAACTCCACCCTTTGGAACTACATAAGGTCTATCGCCTGCTTTCCTTGGCATAAATTGAGCTGTGATATATGGCATCATTACAGGTACTGCTGTACATGTTTCAGCAAGTGCATCAATTTCATTTACAGGAACACCAATGTGGTATAGCCATTCTTTTGTAATTTCCTTACCTGTACAATCTCTCATTTTCTTCTTGATATAGTCACCTTCAACATCTGTAAAGAGTCCGTAAACCCAAACACATACATCATTTTCAGGTTGTTCTGGATATTGACCTTGTCTGTTAATTGTCCAAGACATTAACCAACTTGAATCAACACATGTTACAATACCACCTGTTACAGTTTTTCCACCATAAGGACTTCTCTTAGTAATTTTTTCAATATATTTTGGAACAGATTCGTCGTGGCAAGTTACTGTACAAGATTCCCAGTTACTCTTTTCTACATCGGAGCAGAATACTTCAGGGTTACCAAAGTCATCGGATTTTTTAGCAATGTTTTTCCACATTTCCCAGCAACCAGTTTGTTCGTCACTAAGTTCTGCTGGAGTATTGTCATCTCCATAGCTAGAATTTTCAGTCATTGATCCATTAGTAATAAAGACTAAATCATTTTCTGTTAAGTCAATAGACTTGTCATTTCCATCTTTATCTTCAGCTATAATTTTTGTTGCAACTTTTCTATTTTCTGAAATATCAAAGTCAACATCAGTAACCTTAATGTTGTATTGGAATTTACATCCGTGATTTTCAAGATATTTAACCATTGGTTTTACAATTGAATTGTATTGGTCATATCTTGTAAATCTAAGGGCAGATAAATTTGTAAGTCCTCCAACGTGGTGGATAAAACGATTTAGATATAATTTCATTTCTAGAGCAGAGTGCCAGTTTTCAAAGGCAAACATTGTTCTCCAAAGTGTCCAGAAGTCTGAATTTAAAAGTCCATCTGAGAAAATATCTTCTATAGCCTTATCTTCAAGCAGTTCATCTTGAGTCATGCAAAGTTTGGCAATTTCTTTAACTTGATCTTGAGTTAGATTAAATTTACCATCGTCATAACGTTCACCTTGTTTGTGAGTTATACGGCAATTACTAAAGTTTGGATCGTCGTAGTTAGTGTAGAAATAATCGTCTAAAACACTCATTTCTGGGTCTTCTAAACTTGGGATTGAACTCCAAATATCCCATAGACATTCGAAGTGAGCTCCAGTTTCTCTACCACCACGAGCAACATATCCTCTAGTATCCATGTAATCACCGTCAAGTGAACCACCAGGGATATCTAATTGTTCTAAGAAAGTAATTTTTTTACCTTCCATGTGAGCATCTCTAATTAAGAAACAAGCTGCAGTAAGTGATGCAATTCCTGTTCCTACTAAGTAAGCAGATTTTTTTTCAATTCCTGCTGGCTTTCTAGCTTTTACTAATCTTTGAAAATCTCCATTAGTAAGTTTTAATCTCTTATCATGAGTTTTAAGTTCCATAATTTCCTCCTTATATAATTCTTTATCATTCCTTCTATCTTTATTAAAACATTTTTCTGATAAAGTATCATCTCCCAAAAGAGGATTCTTGGGTAACTTTTACTCAATTTCAAGAGATTGGGTAAGTTTTTCTAATTTTTCACTGCGTTTTAAAGACTCTAATATATTCCCATCCATTAACTTTCCCAACCTGCGTGTAACAAGTTTAGGATCTGTCTTCATATCAGTGGCCACCCACTCAACTAAAGATGAACTGAGAGCACATTGATAAAAATAAGCAATAAGTTTTATATCAATTTCTTGAGCTTTTGTATCCTTGGCAACTCTTCTCACATATTTTCTCATTATTTCGCCTGAAATAGAAAAAATATATTTTTCTAATTCAATTTTATAATCAGATTCATACATATGCTTTACAACTTTTTTATTTTCTAGAATAAACTTTGCAGCAGTTATAAAGCTCTCTTCCCAAGATAGGGTTTCATTAAACTCTTTGATTACATCTTCAAGTTCTTCATCAAAAATTTCTTTAACAAGTTGTGGTAAATTTTCATAATGATAATAAAAAGTTTTTCTTTCTATTTTGCATTGTTTTGCTATTTCAGTCACAGTTATATTATGTAAACTCTTTTTATTCAAAAGTTTTATAAATTCTTGCTTTATTAAATTTTTTGTATAATTTTTTGCCATAAGACTCCCCTCTTATAAATTCATATATATTAACCATTTTTAATGGTATTAAATAGATAAATTAGAATATTGTATAGCTTAAACTTCTAGTCTTTTATCATAGATTATAATATAATCTCAAGTATAGGAGAAGCTTATGGACGAGAAAAGAAAAATTAAATTTATTTTATATGCATTTTCCCTTTTGCTTATCATAGGCACAGTGGGTTATATGATTTTATTAGATGTAGATATTGTTGACGCCTTATACATGACAGTTATAACTGTGTCTACTGTTGGCTTCGGTGAAGTTGGCACAACTAGCAATTCTTCAGAAATATTTTCAGTTATAATGATATTTTTAGGAGTTGGTATTGTTGGTTATGCTTTTACAACTCTTGTTGCTATGTTTGTTGAAGGTAAGGTTTCTGATTTATGGAAGGGAAGTAAAATGGAAAGAAAAATTTCTGCTCTAAGTGATCACTACATAATATGTGGTTCTGGAGAGCTTGCAGAAGTAATCATTAAAAAGTTTATAGATGAAAATTTAGACTTCGTAGTAATAACAGATAAACGAGAAGACCTTGATGACTACAGTCACCACAATATCTTAGTTGTTGAAGGACAATCAACTGAAGAAAGTGTCTTACTTCATGCAGGAATTGAAAAGGCAAAAGGTCTTGTTGCTACAATGGAAACCGAGGTTGATAATATAGTTACAGTTCTTACTGCAAGAAATCTCAACAATAAAATTTATATAATCTCTAATGCAATTACAAAGTCAGGTAATGAAAAATTATTAAAAGTTGGCGCTAATAAAACCCTGTCAGCCATAGAAATATCTGGCAACAGGATGGCATCATTAATGATTAAACCAAATATTATTTCTTTTCTTGATGTTGTCACAAGAGTTGGAGATGTAGAACTTGACCTTGAAGAAGTTATCGTAAAGAAGGGATCTTATTTAGAAAATAAAACATTAATCGAAGCAGAAATACCAAAAAAAACTGGTCTAACTGTTTTGGCAATAAAAAAGATTGAAGATGAAAAAATGCTCTTTAACCCTCCTATTGATTATACTTTTAAGATTGGCGATGTCCTTATAATACTTGGACGAGAAGAGCAAGTTGATAAGCTTAGAAATTTAGGCGATGAAATAAAATAATTTTTGTATATAAGTTTAGACATTATAGGGGGAAATTGATTGAAGAGCAAGAGTAAGATGAGAGGTTCATTTTTTGCATCTTTAGGTGCTATGAGCTGGGGAATATCCGGTGTGTGTAGTCAGTATCTTTTTATGAATTATGATGTTGATTCATCTTGGTTAACTGCTATACGTATGGTCTTATCAGGGATCTTACTTTTAATTTTATCAGCCTTTAAAGATAAGGATAAAATAATAAAAATTTGGACTATTCCAAAAGATGTTGGATGGCTTTTTGCCTTTGCCATTTTAGGACTTTTAATGTGTCAGTACACCTATGTAAGTGCTATAAAATATTCAGACTCAGCAACTGCAACAGTCCTTCAAAGCCTTAACGTAGTTATAATGATCGTCTTTATGTCCATAGTGACAAGAACAAAAATGAAGTTCTCACAAATTCTAGCAGTTTTTCTAGCTGTGTTAGGAACCTACTTAATCTCAACTGGTGGAAATCCCCGAAACATGACAATTTCTACAGCAGGACTTATCTTTGGATTGTTATCTGCTGTGGGAGTTATAACATATACACTTTTTTCTAGACCTATTATTGTAAAGTGGGGCAACATACTTGTAACTGGTTGGGGTATGCTCATCGGTGGTCTTGTAATATCCATAATTACCAAGGCTTGGATTATACCAAAGGATCTTGACTTCATAGCATGGTTAATGATATCAATTATAATAGTAGTAGGGACTGCTGGTGGCTTCTCCATATTCCTTGAAGGTGTAAAGCATATTGGTCCAGTTAAGGCAACCTTAATTGGATGTATTGAGCCAGCTTCAGCTACTTTGCTTGCTGCTATATTCTTAGGAATGAGATTTTCATTAGTAGAGTTAACAGGTTTTTTCTGTATACTCTTGACTGTCTTTTTATCAGTTAAAGACAAAGAAGCAGAAAATTAAGTTAGATTTTATAAAAATTTTTATAAGGCCTTTCTATTTATTTTATAAGTATCAAAATGTAATTATTATTCTGTAATAAGACAAAAGCATCTAGCTTTATGGTGACTCCATAAGGATAGATGCTTTCTTAATTCAATTATTTTTTCTTCTAAACCAAGGGATTGCTCTATTTACTTCATTTAAATATATTTCATATTCTTTCCCAAATTCATTTTTTAACCATCTTTCTTCTGTGTTTTTCATCAATATTGTTAGGTAGGCCCAGAAGACAAAGGGCAGTATTAATAAAATATAGTTTGCTGTGAGTAAAAGAATTCCTGTAAAGATAAATATAAATGCTGAGTAGACAGGATTTCTTACAAATCCGTAGACTCCACTTGTAATCAACTTTTTCTCTTTAACTTTTTTATTTATTTTTTGAACTATTACAGCCTCTATCCATAAATATAAGCCAAATAGTATTAGGAGAATTCCAAAAACAATAAAATATATTTTCCCTTCAGTAAATTCTCCTGCAGATAAAAATCCTTTAATATGTAGATATACTCCTATCATTGTTAAAAATAAACAGGTTAGGACATAAATTGGTCCGACCCCAAAAGCTGGCATTTTAAATTCTTGTGATTTCATTTTCAAGCCTCTGTGATTATTATAAATTTAATATTTTTCATTTGTTCCACTATGTAAATTGATATTATCAAAGTAAAGCATCTTAAAAATCGTTAATTAAATCATTCCCTATCGCCGGTTATAAAATAATCGCAACAATCTGCTCCATTTGCTATGGTATCTTTTCTGTGAAGGACTCCATGTTGAAGACTTATCATAAGCTCGTCCAACTCACAGAATAAAGGCATTAATTCAGCTACCCCTAGTTTATTTGTGTAGGCACAAATTGGACAACGAGTAATTCTATAATAGCATGCACCCTCATAGGGTTCTCCCTCAAAATCAACTTTAAAGGATGTCGGATATAGCTTTTCTTTTTCCTCAGTGTACCACTTGTAATACTTAAGTATATTTTTCTTATTCGCCATTTTTCCCCTTTTAGTATTAAGATTAGTTAAGGAGAAAAACCATCTAAGTGAATAAAGGGCTCTTCTCATCATTTCTTGCACTATTTCAGGAGGAATACTTTTCTCACTTGCTATATAAGGAGCAACAAAAGCAAGGGCGAACATCTCATTGTATGCCATGGGATTGTCATCGCCTATATCATCAGCCTCTTCTATTAATTTTCGATAAACTATTTTACTTTTTTTGATTATTTCTCTAGCATAATCATGTCCATAATTTTCTAGTAAGACTTTTTTCATAGGATATTTAAATAGATTGAAATAAAAACTATTATATTTCATAATTTATCCCTTGCACCTTTCTTTAAATTATTTATTTTGTTGCAATAAATATGATTTGTTCCTTTTTATCTAAATAATACTCACATTTAAAACCAATATCTGTGAGCATTTTTGTCAAATCCTTTGGTGTGTAAACTTTGAGATTTATAACTCTAGATAGTTTCCTCACATCTCTTCTTTTCATAGAAGATACTTCATTGCATATTAAAAATTTTCCATCTTTCTTCAACACTCTATAAATTTCTTTAAAGCATTCCTCTATATCACTCCAGAAATAAATAGTTTCGAAAGCTGTTATAATATCCATGGATTCATCTTTTAAGGGAAGGCTCTTTGCATCTCCAACTAATATTTTACATCTACCAGACTTTATTGCCTCTTTATTAATTTCACTTGCCATCTTTACACTTGTCTCTGAATGGTCAAGGCCATAGACTTTATTAGCTTTAGTTAAAAAATATTCAATGTTTCGTCCTCCACCACATCCCAAATCTAGGACAGTATAAGCTTCATCAATATTTAAGTAAGACCTTCCCCACTTTGCTAATTTTTCATGTCCCTTATTCATACTTTTTAAAATAAATCTTCCTCCAAAATTATCTTTTGGTTTTTTAAAATTTTCTAAGAAACTCTTAAACATGTCTACCTCCTATTGATACTAATTATCACCTGTATTATATCACTTTTCATTATTTTAAACACAAATACTATTTATATTAATTAATTAAACGAAAATAAAAAAATGACCTCATTAATTTTGCGTTTTCAATCGAAATATTTGGAAAAATCAAATCTATTAGTCTTTCTTTATTTTAAAAACATTTACTTACATTTCCTTTTTCTTCCATTTTTGGCACTAAAAAAGACGATAGATTATTATTTCTACTGTCTTTAAATATCTAAGTAATCTTCTATTTATGGTTTTCATTTAAGAAAGCATCAATAGCTTTTATTGATTCGATTTTTGCTTTTTTATTGTATTCAGCAGTTCCACCCGTTGCAATCCTCACATTTTTTATATTAATGATACCATTGCCAGCAAATATATGCCCTGCTCCTTTATAAGGATAAATCTTTGCCTTAGGATTTTCTTCTTTTATTTTATTTGCCATGGCAAGACTATCCCACATCAAATCATCCTCGCCTACTATCATTAAAATATTCGCCTTGACATCTTTGACTGGGATTAGTTTTTCTTGGCTTGATGAGTCTTTCTCTATTGCACTATTATAAGTATCTTTAAAACTAATAGGACTTTTAATAATGGCTGGAACAATAATATTTTTCAAAAATGACTTAAGTGATGATTTTTTAATATCTATATAAGGAAGCTCCTTTCCTTTATATGTCCATGATGAACCATAATCTTTAAAATCTAGACCAGCAAAAGTATAAGATGAAGGTGCTATTAAAACCAAGTTATCTATCTCATGATATTTGCTAGCCAAATTAAGTGCATATTCTGATCCTTTTGACGCCGCCAAAATACTTATTGGTTTATTATCTTTTACATTTTTATTTATATAATTGATAACATCTTCAAATTGTTCTAAGGGAATTCTTCTCAGGGTTTGTTCTTGATTTCTCATACCATACATAAATAAGGCAAAAGTTTCATAACCCTCCTCAGCAAATCTTTTTGCATTATCAAAATTTGGACTTCCGTCAGAACCTCCAAAACAAATTACAAGGCCCTTATGTAATTTTTCTTTTGGTACAAATCTAAAGCCTTGCATTCTACCTTCATCAACATAGGTTACATCAACTCCGTCAGTAGCTATGGGATAAAGACTTATATCATTTACATCTTTATAGTATTCAGGTAATTTCAAGTTATTGCTATTTTTATACTTATGGTCATTGTAAATTCTAAGAATAAAAACCAAAGCCAGTAAAAAAATAACAATTGAAAAAATTCTAAAAAATATTTTTTTCATTTTATATACTTCCTTTGTAATAATATGAAGCTTCTACTAATATCTAACAAAAATTTAATTGTACCTATTATATCATCCTTAGTGTATTAATTACACTAGCAACAATAATTCATTAATACGTCCTATTAAAAGATGAATTACAATAGAATTCCCGGCTTTCTTATAAAGTTTGATTGAGTCTTTTTGACCTATCCTTCTTCGTCTTTGTCGAAGACAAAATACTTATAAAACTACATAAAATAAAAGATAACTAAATTTAAATCTTTTGTATCAAGATTACACTCTCAACATACATTGTCTTTTGCTATAGTATTTTTGAGTTTCAATGATTAATTTGAGCATAAAAAAATGAGGACTTATGCTCTAAGGCATAAATCCTCTTAAAAGAAAGAAACTTTTTCGATTGTTATTTGTATTTAGTTTTTCAAACCAATTTTATCCATCCTATTTAATTCCCCAAACATCATTACTACACCAGCTATTATCATAATTAAATCTACAAGGGGTTCAGCAAACCATACTGCTTTTACTCCAAATATCATTGGCAAAACAATCATGGCAGGTACGAACAAAAATAACTGTCTTATCATTACTATTATGCCAGCTTTTTTAGCATTTCCTATTGATTGAAAGAATGTTATAGTCATTACCATTACTCCATATAGGATAAAGATAGAATAAAATA
>OAZW01000689.1_pt1 | contig 24120 bp, 26 predicted proteins | sample 1495231 | NCBI WGS metagenome assembly OAZW01 (sample SAMEA2580062, study PRJEB22360) | human gut metagenome | reverse complement strand
AAAGGAGATAAACGAGCAAGGCTCACTTCCTTTCCTAGACAGAAAGGGGGTGAGAAACATGAAACCATCTTCTTTTCAGACCACAATAGAAAATCAGTTTGACTATATCTGTAAACGTGCTATGGAAGACGAGCGAAAGAATTATATGCTTTATCTTTCAAGGATTGCAAAGCGTGAGGTGTCCTTTTCGGATGTTGGCGATTATCTTGTTAGCCAGTTTGCGACAACAGATAACTATTCAACTGACTTTCAGATTTTTACACTCAATGGGTTATCAGTAGGCGTTGAAAATGATTTGTTGAGTGAAGCATTACGTGAGTTGCCAGACAAGAAACGTGAAATTCTACTGCTGTTTTACTTTATGGACATGAGCGATTCAGAAATTGCAGACCTGTTGAAATTGAACCGTTCTACTGTCTATCGGCATAGAACCAGTGGACTAGCCTTAATCAAGAAGTTTATGGAGGAGGAAAACGAAGAATGAGAAAAGAATATTCCAGAATTCCATTCCCATTGATTGTAAAGGCTTGTGATGGCGATACAGAAGCGATTAACCAGATTCTACATTATTACAGAGGGTACATTGCTAAACGCTCTCTACGGTTGATGAAAGATGAATATGGCAATCAAAGTATGGTCGTTGATGAGGTCTTACGTGGACGAATGGAAACCAGGTTGATTACAAAAATCCTGTCATTTGAGATTGAGTAGCACCGATTTATCTCTCTTTTCGTGGAAGTGCGGACGAGCTTTCCATACTTCCCGATTGGGGAGGTTTGTTATTCCATCAAAGCATATTGTCTTTCAGTATGTTTTGATAGGCTGACAAGCCATCTGTTCTTTGAAAACTGAATAACAGCAGTCGAATACATTTCGATAAGAAAAGAGCCAACGGAGCTGACCGCCATGACCTGCCCTGTAAAGATAGCGAGCGATTCATGTCAGTGATCCGAGAAGTAATCTTTAGCAGGATTGCCAGCGAAGACATTCTTATCGTAATAATGATACTCCTGTATCGTCATAGTCCGAGCGTTAAAAGCGTCGCAGGCAATGAGTACAGTTGGACGAGAACCGTGCAAGGGTGGAACTCCCGTGAGCTTTGCTAAAGCTGTTCGATTGCTTGTAAAACTACTTTTATGAAATCTAACGTGTGATTGGGAAAGGAGGATTTTATGAAGCAGACAGATATTCCTATCTGGGAGCGTTATACCCTGACCATTGAAGAAGCGTCTAAGTATTTCCGTATTGGCGAAAATAAGCTCCGTCGTTTGGCAGATGAAAATAAAAATGCTGATTGGCTGATTATGAATGGCAATCGTATTCAGATAAAGCGAAAACAGTTTGAAAAAATTATTGATAAATTGGACGCAATCTAGCGTCGCCAAAGGGTCTTGGATATGATAAAATAGCATTAAGTCGTATCAAGGCTCTTTCCATTTTGGAAAGGAGCGAAAGCCATGTCAGAGAAAAGACGTGACAATAAAGGTCGCATTTTAAAGACTGGGGAGAGCCAACGAAAAGACGGAAGATACTTATATAAATATGTAGATTCATTTGGAGAACCGCAATTTATCTACTCATGGAAACTGGTGGCTACAGACAGAGTACCAGCAGGAAAGCGTGATTGTGTTCCTCTTCGGGAAAAAGTTGCGGAGCTACTGAAAGACATTCATGATGGCATTGATGTTGTAGGAAAGAAAATGACACTTTGTCAGCTTTACGCAAAGCAGAATGCTCAAAGACCCAATGTGAAGAAAGGCACGCAAACTGGACGGAAATATCTGATGGATATTTTGACAAAGGACAAGTTAGGTGCAAGGAGCATAGACAGCATTAAACCGTCTGACGCTAAAGAATGGGCGATTAGAATGAGTGAAGATGGATATGCTTATCAAACCATCAATAACTATAAGCGTTCTTTAAGGGCTTCATTCTATATTGCGATTGAAGACGATTGTGTTCGGAAGAATCCCTTTGACTTCCAGCTAAATACCGTCATTGATGATGATACTGTTCCTAAAGTCGCATTGACAACGGAGCAGGAAGAAAAGCTGTTATCCTTTGCGAAAGCTGATAAGACCTACAGCAAGAATTATGATGAAATCCTGATACTCTTAAAAACGGGTCTTCGTATTTCAGAGTTTGGCGGTCTGACACTTCCAGATTTGGATTTTGAAAATCGTCTTGTCAAGGTAGACCATCAGTTACTACGAGATACTGAAAATGGATACTACATTGAAACTCCCAAGACTAAAAGTGGCGAACGACAAGTTCCTATGGTTGAAGAAGCCTATCAAGCGTTTCAGCGAGTGCTGGCGAATCGGAAGAACCGTAAATGTGTTGTGATTGATGGTTATAGTAATTTCCTTTTTCTCAATGGGAAAGACTATCCTAAAGTGGCAAGTGATTACAATGGTATGTTGAAAAACCTTGTCAAGAAATACAATAAATATCATGAGGATAAGCTACCCCATATCACTCCGCACATTTTGCGTCATACGTTCTGCACTAACTATGCAAATGCAGGAATGAACCCAAAAGCATTGCAGTACATTATGGGGCATGCGAATATAAACATGACGCTGAACTATTACGCACATGCTACATTCGATTCTGCTATGGCAGAGATGAACCGCTTGGAAAAAAAGAAACAGCAGGAACGTCTTGTTGCTTAGTAGTACAGATGAATTTACTACTAATTTACCACTTCTGACAGTCAATTCATGAGGAAATATATAAGGAAACGTGAAGTATCTTCCAACAGTAAAAATGCTCGAAGCCCTTTAGAATAAGGATTTGCGAGCATTTAATGAGATTTAAAAGGATAATTAGAAATCTATGTTTTGTTTATATACAAATATTTTTTATTTTCTCTTCAAAAGTCTTACAAACTCGTATTTTCTTAAATAAAGGTGGATTTTTCCAAACAACTATTGTATAATTATGTATTGTTATTGAGTGGATTGGAGGTATTGATGCAAGAAAAGAAAAAAGTCATTCTTGGAATGAGTGGCGGTGTGGATTCATCTGTTTCTGCAATTCTCTTAAAGGAAGCTGGCTACGATGTTACAGCAGTCTTTATGAGGAACTGGGCAGAAGATGATGGCATATGCACTGCTAGAGAAGATTATATAGATGTTGTCTCTGTATGCTCTCAACTTGGCATTAAATATTTTACTGTCAACTTTGAAAAAGAATATAGAGATAGGGTTTTTTCTTATTTTCTAAGCGAATATAAAAAAGGCAGAACTCCAAATCCAGATGTTATGTGCAATACTGAAATAAAATTCAAGGCCTTCCTTGACTACGCAATGGATTTTGATGCTGATTATATTGCTATGGGTCACTACGCCAGGACTAAAAAAGTCCACGGCAAGACTTACCTCTTAAAGGGTTTAGATAATAATAAGGACCAGTCCTACTTTTTATCAAGGGTTAAGTCGGAAGCACTTGAAAAAACTCTCTTCCCTGTTGGTGATTTAACTAAGGATGAAGTAAGGCGCATCGCAGAAAAATATGAACTCTCAACTGCTTCTAAGAAGGATTCTACTGGAATCTGTTTCATTGGCGAAAGAGATTTCAATGAGTTTTTAGATCAATTCCTATTTACTAAGCCTGGTAAAATTGTGGACGAAAAGGGCAAGGTATTGGGAGAACACTCTGGCCTTATGCACTACACTATTGGTCAAAGGCGTGGAATTGGCATTGGTGGCGTTGGAAGTGGAGAACCCTTCTTCGTTGCTGATAAGGATTTAAAAAACAATCTTTTAATTGTGGCTCAGGGGATTAACAACCCAGTTCTTTATAAGGATGAATTTGAAGTTGAAGATATTTTCTGGATTACAGAAAATCCTTCTCTTCCAGTGGATTTATCTGTTAAAATAAGATACAGGGCCAGTGATCAGGCTGCCACATTGGAAAAACAAAATGATAAATATGTTGTTAAACTGAAAAAACCACTTAAGGGTGTCACACCTGGTCAAGTGTGCGTTTTTTATCAAGGCGATGTTTGTCTTGGTTCAGGTATTATAAAATAATTTTTGGAGGTATATATGAAATTAGTTTTAAACAAAAGAGATGCTAAGGGTAAAAACAAGGTTGATAAACTAAGAGCTAATGGTGAAATCCCAGGAGTTCTTTACTCAAAGGGTAAGGAAGCAAGAATGGTAAGCGGTCTTGAAAAAGATCTTTTAAAGGCTTATAGCCAAGAAGGTTATTCAAACATTTTCGATATCGACATCGATGGAGAAACTACTTCTGTTCTTTTCAAAGAAGTTCAAATGCACCACATTAAAAATGCTATGGTTCACTTTGACCTATATGAAATCGACATGAACACAGAAATTTCTGTTGAAGTACCTATCGTTCTTGAAGGTAGAGACGAAGTTAAGGTTCAACCATCTTCATTAATCCAAGTACTAAACGAAGTTACTGTAACTTGTCTTCCAAAATATCTTCCATCAGAAGCTATTGTAAATGTTGTTGAAATGCAAATTGGTGAAACTAAAACAATTGCTGACCTTGACATTTTCGGTGACGAAAACATTAAGATTGAACACCTTGAAGCTGATGAAGCTGTTGCAACTCTTGTTGAACCAACAGAAGAAAAAGAACCAGAAGAAGGAGCAGAAGAAGCTTCTGCAGAAGTTCCTACTGTTTCTGAAACTGAAGAAAAAGAAGAAGAATAATAATTTAATAAATTTAAATATTATAAAAGGGCTCTTGGAGCCCTTCTTTTTTTGCCCAAATTCCTTGGGCTTTTTTAATTTTAAAAGATATAAATATTTTGCAAGCTTATAAGAATTTCAAAACTTGGCTTGGATCATCTATTATATTGTCTGTGTACTTGGCGAGCATTTCTCTCGAACCAGTCCCACATAGGACCCCAACCTTTACTGTGTCCTCACCAAAAACCATATCAACTCTTGAGTCCCCAACAATAATTATTTCTTGGTCCTCAAGTGAATATTTCTTTTTAAAAACTTCCAAGCTCTCCTTGTTGGGCTTCTTCTTATAAATATCTGCAGCTGCATAAAAATCTATAAAGGAGTCAAGACCCAAATAGTCCATAGAATACTTGGCCTGCCTATAATTATCTGAAGTAAAAATACCTATGAGGATTCCCCTTTCTCTTAAAGCTTCAAAAAGACTCCTCAAGTCGCAGGTTTCCCTAATAAATTTATTATTTTTCTTTAAATAGTTTAAGAGGTGGTCGTCTAACTCCCCATAAATTTCATCTAGGTCCTCATCAAGATACTTTAAAAAAATTATTGCCAAGTCCATGGCAGTCTCCGATGAGAGAATAGAATTTTCTTCCACCCCACCATCTTCCCTTATACCAATTTCCCTAAAGATTTCCCTCTTCTTATTATCATCTAAAATTTTATCTTCTAAAAATCCCACAATGGAATCAACCCAGCCCTCAGTAAACTGGAGGAGGGTTCCATCCTTGTCAAATAATATTGCCCTTATCATCTTTATTCCTTTCCAATTGTTATAAGTAAATTATAGCTTAAATTTCTCCAAAAGAAAAAGCCCTGAAACCAGGGCAAAATTTTATTTATTCTCAAACCATTCCTTCATAGTCCTCATTACTTTTCTAAGTTCCTCTTCACTAATTACATAGGGAACCATAGAGTAAATGTATTTCACAAAGGGTCTTGCAAAGACTCCCCTTTCATAGGCGAACTCTTGGAAACCTTCTATGTCCTTACCATCCTTTACTTCAATGCAGACGCAAGCTCCCATGATCCTAACTTCTTCAATCTTGTCATGAGTGAAGCCTTCCATTTCTTCTCTTTCAATTTCTTCAATCCTCTTTATCTTACTCATGAAGTCCTCTTCTTGGAAGATTTCAAGACACTTCGATGCAACGGTGCAGGCTATGGGATTTCCCATAAAGGTTGGCCCATGCATTAGGGCATGTCTTGGGTTATCATCGTAAAAGGCATCAAAGACCTTCTTGTTTGCAACTGTGGCAGCATGGCCAAGGTAACCCCCTGTAAGGGCCTTTCCCAAGCATATTATGTCTGGTAGGACTAAGTCTGCTACAAACCTGTTACCAGTTCTTCCAAATCCTGTAGCGACTTCGTCAAATATAAGTAGGACATTATGCTCATCGCAAAGTTCCCTTGCTCTTTCTAAAAAAGAAATGTCATACATCCTCATTCCGCCAGCACCTTGTAAAAGTGGCTCAACTATAAAGGAGTTTAGCTTGTCCCCATATTTTTCAAAGGCATCTTCAAGGGCATCAATTTCAGTTGGAATATTTACAACATACTTGCTCTTGCCATAGGCTTCTAGGACAAAATGGTAGTCTTCATCGTCGCCAACTTCCATAGTCTTGAAGGTGTCCCCATGGTAGGCATGAGTTAAGGCAAGTATCATGGTCCTGCCAGCTTCTCCCTTGTTCATGTAGTATTGAAGGGCCATCTTTAGGGCAACTTCCACTGCTACAGATCCCGAGTCAGAGAAGAAGGGATAGTCCAAGTCCCCTGGCAAGAAGTCCTTTAATTGGTTGGAAAGTCTTTCTACTGGCTCGTGAGTTAAACCTCCCAACATTACATGAGAAAACTTCTTCACTTGACCTATAAGGGCTTCATTTATTTTTTCATTTTTGTAGCCGTAGATTGTAGACCACCAAGATGAAACTGAGTCAATCATTTCCTTGTCCTCAGTGTAAAGATAAACTCCCTTTGCATCTACGACCTTGTAGGGTGGCTTCATGGTCTTTAACTGTTCGTATGGATACCAAATCATTTTATATAGTAACTCCTATTCATAAATCTCTTTCAGCTTATCAATATCTATATCCAAATCCTTGTCCCCCTTCTTTACGCAGGCTAGGACTTTGAGACCTGACATGTGCTGGCACATTTTTATGTTGTCCTCTTGCAGCACATCTCCTGGGATAAAGTTGTTAAAAATTATTCCCTTGATCTTCATTCCCTTTTCCTTCATGTAAAAGGCCGTCAAGACAAGATTATTTATAGTTCCAAGGCCTGCATCGGCAACAATGATAGAAGAAAGCTTTGCCTTCTTTACAAAGTCCTCTAAATAAATTTCTTCATCATCAAATCTTAGTGGACAAAGAATCCCTCCAGAGCCTTCAAGAGTAATGTAGTCATACTTTTTCTCTAAGTCCCTAAGCTTTTCCACTACATAGTCAAGATTCACAGGATTGCCCTCGATTTGAGCTGCCAAGTGAGGAGAGTAGGCTCTCTCATAAACGTAGGGACACATTTCATTAAGATCTTGGTCTATACCTGCTAGTTCTTTTACAAATTTTGCATCACCAGGTATGAGATTTCCATCAGCATCCTTGTCGTTTCCACTCATGGCAGCCTTGTAGTAGGCTGATTTTTCTCCTGCCTCGTGGAGCTTCTTCACAAGAAGTCCTGCCACGTAGGTCTTTCCAATTTCAGTTCCTGTTCCTGTTACAAAAATATTCTTACTCATTTCTTCTCCTTTAATTATAGGACTTGTTAAAAATTGGAATTAATCTCTTGCCAAGGAAGGCACCTAAGAAGCACAAAACAATGTCCCCTGGGATTGCAAGTAAGAAGCAATAAATTATAATTGCCTTAACTCCAATTGGTGATTCAAGATAAAAATTGCTGATTAAATAGTAATAAATCATGCCAAAACTATAAACTATGGCAAGGCCAGCAAAATTTGCCTTAAGAAGTCTCTTCATGTCAGGTCTCTTATCCTTGTTTGCAATCTTTCCTGTGACATAAGCGCCAACTGCAAAGCCTATTATGTAACCAAAGGATGGCTTAAATATATAGGCAAGACCACCGCCTTCAGTAAAGACTGGTAGACCCATAAGACCCAAAATTATGTAAACAACAACTGCTGTTGCACCGAGCTCTGGTCCCAACAAAAGCCCTGCCAACATGGTAAATAAAAGTTGCAGGGTAAAGGGTAAGACTGGAATGGGCACCCTAATAAAAGTTCCCACAACAATAAGAGCAACAAAAAGCGAACACATAACTAGGTCTCTCGCTTTTAAATTTTTCACATTAACCTCCAAAAATTTTATTAGTAAATAAATTACTTTAAATAAGTTAACATTTTACTTTTTATTTGTCAACTATATATTTTTTATAGTTAACCTTGTTTCTGTGTCCTTATTTTTTCCTCCTTTGCCCTAGAATTCAAGTCAAAATCTAAAAATCTTATTTGCTAGTAATTTAAATTTTTATAAAAAAACCCCATTTCATTTTTATGAAACAGGATTTCAAATTCTTAATTAATAAATTTATTTATTTCGCTCCCTTAAAAATTTTTCGTTAGCCTCCAAAAGCTTTTTATAATAATCATCATAAGCAGGTGAAATCTTCCTTATTAAAGGAATGACCAAGTCATAATAATTATTTTTTACCATGTAAGCTCGGAGCTTGTCGGAAATTTTTTTCACCTGACTAGACTTATAGTCCTCACTCTCTTTAAAGGCTTCATAGGTCTTGACCTTGTCTTTGTTGTCTTCCATCCAGTCTTTATAATTATATACAGCTTGGATTTTTTCCTGGTTAAGGGATTCTAAATTTTCTAAGTCAAATCCACTAGTTAGCTTTTCAATGTAGGCCTTCTCTTCTTCTGTAAAATCAATTTCTGGAAGAGAGTCCAAATATTTTATTAATTCATCAAAGTAAGACTCTTGATCTTTATCTAGCTTGTCAACTAAGAAAGGCTTATAAGACATGAAGAAGATGTGACCAAAGTATCCTGGAAAAACCCTTGTGAATCTTTCATATATAGTCTCTTCCTTCTCTAAATATTCAAGGTCTTTAGAAATTTCTTCAAAGTCTTGGGACTTAATTAACTTCTCCAATAAGTTCTTCTTACCTTCTTCAAGTTCAAGTCTATACTGGCGGTCTCTTAAAATATTTCCAAGATGATTTTCATTAGATGATAAAATATTTTTTATTTCAAGGAGGCTAAGGCCTAACTTCCTATAAATTGAAATTTTTAAAAGCCTATCCACATCTTCCTGAGAATAGGACCTGTAATTATTTTCTCCCTTAGAAGGTCTTATGAGTCCCTTGTCTTCATAATATAAAATTGCCTTTCTTGTTAGTCCAGTAATTTTTTCTACTTCATTTCTTTTCATAGTCCACCTCCAAGTATAGGATAAGCCTGCCCCTTGCGGTCAAGTCAAGACCTTTTAAAATTTTATATAAAAAAAGATACCCCTAAGGGTATCTCTTAAAATAAATTTTAAATTATCTTCTTCCAAGTTCTGCGTCGAAGATATAAAGTCCAGACCAGCTTTCGTTGATTCTTTCAAGTCTTTCGATAAGTCCTCTGAAGTGATCTTCTTCTTCAACTTGTTCATCAACATACCATTGTAGAAGTGAAGTAACTCTGTGGTCATTTTCCTTTACTGAAAGATCGTAAAGATTGTTTATTCTCTTTGTAACTTCTTTTTCGTGTTCTAATGCAGTCTTGAATGTTTCTGTAAATGTACCAAATTCAGTTTCTGGTTTTTTAATACCTTCAAGATCAGGTCTTACATCAATTGCAAATAAGAATTGTCTTAATTTTTCAGCGTGTTCAAATTCTTCTTCAGCTTGTTTATCAAAGAAGTGAGCGAAACCGTCCATGCCCTTATCTTTAACATAGTTTGCCATAGAATAATAAATATATCCTGATTCTACTTCAAAATTGTATTGATCAATTAGTCCTTTTATTAGTTTACTTTCCATAATTAAAAACCTCCCAGCTTTTTATTTTCTTTATATGCTCATCGCTCTTAACTTTAAGTTACCCCACAAATAGATTCCTAAACAATTTATTTTAAAATTCCTAGGTTGTCTATAGAAATTTTTATATTATCCTTGAATTTAAATTCGATCTTGTTTATCTCGTCTAAATTCAAATTATTATTTTGATTTTTAAAGTCCTCTAATGGAATTATAAGGGTTTGAGGTCCAAACCTCTTGTAGTAATCATCTTCAAGATAATCAATTTTATAGAGGTAGGATTTTGTCATTGGTATAAGCTTTTTATAATCACTAAGGCTTAGGGTAGAAGAATTGCCCCAAGTGTCTTGGATCTCTAAATCTATATCTCCTTCAATTTCTTCGAAGTTTAAATTCTCTATATCAAATTGTAAAAATCTGCCACTAGGAATTTTTTCTGTGAACCTCAAAGAATAATTTGAATTTTCATTGGCATCAATAAAAACTCCTGTGGTCTTAGAATTTTTTTCTCCATATTCGTGACTGTCTTCATAAATTTTTGCCAAGTTAGAAAAGTTTACGATTCCACCAGGAATTGATGTTGTAGTTATGTCGTAGTCCTCTTCAAAGTCTGCAAGCTTTATGAAATTGGAATCCATGTATCTTGTGTAGTAGTTTGTCTCTGGAAGGTCTCCATAATTATAAGGTCCTTCCTTAAAGATTTCTCTGTTGTAGGTTCTGCCAAATACATTTTCCAAGAAGTTAAAGCTGTAAGCTGAAAGAATTTCTCTTTGCTTCTTACCATCGAGTAGCTCCTTCCTATTTAAGAAAAATCCTTCGCCTGGGTCGGAGTCAAAGTCTCCCCAAAGCTTGTTGAAGTTGCCATGGTTGGCATAGCCAACATAAACTCCAGCCTTGAAATTGTCCTTTTCGCCAGAAAAGATTACATTGTCATAAAGGAGCATGCCTTCGAAGCCATCTACGTCGGCATCATTTGTTCCCCCAATTGTAAAATAATTTACATCTCTTAAAATTAAATTCTTACCACCTGGTTGGTATTGGTTGTAAGTTGGGGCAACAGTAATTATACCCTTGATATTAAAGTCATACTTGTGAGTTAGTTTGCCATTGTCTGGGTGAAGTTTAAGTTCGTTAAAGTTGTAGGCAATGGCTGCTGCCTCGCCACCTCTTGAGTGACCCATGAGGGCAATATTATCCTTGTCAAACCTATTGTAAAGGACGCTGTCTTTAGTCCTATTCCTCTTAAAAATATTTTCCATATTCTCAAGTAGGAGGACTGCTCTTGCATCATTTTCATTGCCGAGTCCAAAGTTCATGAATCCATTTAACATATTCATGTCAACAGAGACCATGGCTATTCCCCTCTTGGCAAGATAATGACCTAGGTAGTCGTAGCCAAGATAGTTTTTTGTTGTGAACCTGTGGTTGCCATGGACCACAAATAAAACTGGAGCCTTGTCTAAGTCCTTAGGTGCGTAGATCCTTCCCTTGACTTCTGTTTTGTTAAGGCCCTTGCCAAAGAACTTGTCCCTGACTTTTTTTGTACTACCAGAATAGGATACAAAGTCCCTTAAGTCTACTGGAGTAGCTTCATAGTCAATTACTTCAACCTTATACTTTTCACTTCTTCCTGCAATTTTATTTTTTTCGCCTTCAAATTTATAAATTTCTCCAGAATCAAAACCTGGGAAGACCATAAAATAAATTGCAGCGGCCACAATTATTCCACTTGGAAGTAAAAATAAAAGTGCCAACTTTTTCTTGTTCCTTGTAAAAGAAATTAAGGACTTTGAAAAAGTTACAAGAACTATAAAAGCTGTGGCAATAAAAATTATTTCAAAATAATCCATGTCCACATAGTAAAGGCACTGGTCATAAAAATATTTCAAGCCCCAAAGTAATATAGAGTAGATGGCAAGGTTCTTTGCCCTCACCCTCTTTATAAGTAAGAATCCAATTTTTAAAAGTTTCCAAAGAATGAAATAGGCAAGATAAAATAGGACTGAAAGACCTAAGAAGGCCAAGCTCTTTGGAATATTAAAATCGGATATATAGTAATAAAAAAAGGTGGCAGAAAACAAAGATATTATTGCCACCATTATAAGGGCAAAGCCATTGGCCCTGCCAAAATGTCTCTTAAAAAAACTATTTATTTTATTGGAAATTTTAACTAAAAAATTATTTATTTTCATAACAAAGGGGATAAGACCTTATCCTATCCCTAATCCCTCTCTAATTCTACTAATTCTCTTTCGTCGTACTCTTCAACATTAAGTGATCTTGATCCATCTATAAAGGACCTGTTAAACTCACGAGTCCTCTTGACTTCAGAAAGTTCCATATAGACAGTTTCTTTCTCATCATCAACTTCAAACATAACCTTTACAAGCTCTTGTATTGTATAAGTTGAGACAACTGTACCCTTTCCTCTTTCTGTCTTGACAATTTCTCCAAGTCTTGGCATCCTCTTGTTAATACATTCGTAGCCATCTTGTTCATACTTTAGGCAGCACATAAGCCTGCCGCAAATTCCAGAAATTTTTGTTGGGTTAAGACTTAAATTTTGGTCCTTTGCCATCTTAATTGAAACTGGCGAGAACTCACTTAAGAAAGTTGAACAGCAAGTTGGTCTGCCACAACATCCAAGACCGCCAACAAATTTAGCTTCATCACGAACTCCAATTTGTCTAAGTTCTATTCTTGTCTTAAAGATTGCCGCAAGGTCTCTAACAAGGTCCCTAAAGTCAACCCTTCCATCAGCTGTGAAGTAAAATAATAATTTGGACCTGTCGAAGGTATACTCACAGGATATTAACTTCATGTCAAGTCCATGTTCTTCCACCTTTTGATCGCAGATTATTATTGCTTCCTTGGCCTTATTTCTATTTTCCACATTGATATTTTTATCTTCTTCACTTGCAAGACGAAGCACAGGTTTAAGTTCTCCCTTAATGCTTTCCTCTTCTACTTCTTTTATAAGTTCAACTGCTCCAAACTCAAGGCCCCTCACAGTTTCAACAATTACATAATCTCCAATTTTTAAATCTATATCAATGGGATCGAAGTAATAGATTTTTCCAGTTCTCTTGAACCTTACTCCAGCTATTTCTATCATCTAACTCCCCCTAAATCTATTAAAAGCTTTTCTATATTTAAATCGAAATTCACATTTTTTTCCTTACGTCCCAGGGCATTTATAAGTGCATCATAAGAATGAATTGCCCTATCAATGGAAAGGTCTTGTAGCTTCAAGAGGTCTAACTTATCTATGTTCACAACAAAATCCTCTCTGCCACTTTTCATATAAACTAAGTCAAGATACCAAATTATCATGAAATTTAAAATATCCTTGAAGTCATCCTTCTTGTCTTTAAAAAACTTCATTTCATCAAAAATAAATTCTGTCTTCCTAATTATCCTATCAGTCATATTTATTATATCTTCTCTCTTTGATAGGAGTTCAGGATCTTCAGAATATTTTATGGCAAGACTCACATCTCCATTGGAAAGCCTAGAGAAAAGTTTGGCATTCCTAGGAGAAAGCTTCCTTGAAAGTAAAAATTCCTCAAGCCTATCTTGTGTCAAATCTTGAAATTTTAAAATCCTGCACCTTGAAATAATTGTTGGAAGGATATTTCTCATGTTGCTTGAAATTAAAATTAAAATCAAGTAGTCCATGGGTTCTTCCAAAGTCTTTAAGAGGGCATTCTGTCCCTCAGCTGTAACCCTGTCGAAGTCATCAATAATGACAATTTTATGGCTTCCAGAAAAGGGTTTTGAAAATGAATTTTCAATTATCTCTTCTATATCTTGTTTCTTTATTGTGTCCTTTTTTTGCACCACAAAGAGATCAGCATCTTCAAAGTCATCAATCCCACTAAAAAATCTTATTCCTTCAGGTGTCTCCTTTAGGATGGACCTGGCAAAATTTTTGGCGTGGGAAAATTTACCTATACCCTTGCTGCCAGAGAAAAGATAGGCGTGACTATAGGATTTGTTGATGAGGTCTCCCTCTAGGCTATTTATAACGGACTTATTTTCTAAAAACATTAAATTCTCTTTGAGTCTTCCAAATCAACTACAAAAATTGTAGCTCCAGAAACCTTGAAGTCCCCTTCTTCCATGTGAACATCTTCGGCTTCTGTTTCTTCTTTAAAGATTTCATAAATCTGGTCCATTTCACTTTCTTTACATCCTAAAAGAAGAGTTGTGTTACCAGCTTTAAAAAATCCACCAGTTGAAGAAAGTCTAGTTACATAAATATCTTCATCTAAAAATCTATCTATAAGTGCATCAGTGTACTTTTCTTGCACTATTGCAATCATCATTTTCATATTATCACCTAAAACCTTTTGAAATCCACTACATCAGTTACAAAAATTGTCGCTCCCCCAACCTTAACTGTGATTGGCACTGGGATCATAGCTTGACCTGGAATGTTTACTGGTTGGATAGTCCTCTTAACTTCTCTTGTCTTGGAATTCTCTTCTAGGATTCCCATAAACTTATCAAGCTCTTCATCTTCTATACCTGAAAGGATAGTGACATTTCCAGCCTTTAGAAATCCACCAGTGGAACTAATCTTAGTAACCTTAAAATTATTTTCATTGAGACTTCTTATTAGATTTTCGCTGTCCTCATCTTGGACAATTGCGATTACAAGTTTCACAAAATCTTCCTTTCTTTAAGAATCTTCATACAGTCGCCGAAGACTTCTTCTATAGTCTGATTTACATCTATAAAATAATAATTTTCTTCTTTTTCTAAATTGTTATAGTAGTCCCTGACCTTCTTGTGGAAGTCATCTCCCTCACATTCTAACCTGTCGTAGCATGCTTGGTCCTTCCTTGTCAAAGTAGAATTATTAGTCCTAAATATAAAGACAATGTCTGGCTTTTTGCCACCAGTTGCAAAGTCGTTTATTGCCCTAATGTCTTCTAGGTCTTGCCCTCTTGCATGACCTTGATAGGCAAGGGATGATAGGACATACCTTTCACATAGGACAGTCACTCCATCCTCTAGGGCAGGAATAATCTTTTCGTAAGTATGTTGGGCTCTTGAAGCAGAATAAAGTAGGGCTTCTGTCCTCATGTCCATTTCCTTTAAGTCCTTATCCAGAATTATGTCTCTAATTTTTTCTGAAATCCTAGTTCCACCTGGCTCCCTAGTCTTTATAGTTTTTATATTATTTTTTATTAGTTCGTAATACACTAGGTTGCAAATTGTAGATTTACCAGATCCGTCTGGACCTTCAAAAGTTATAAAAGCGCTCATTTAACTACCTCAATCTCATCTTCTAAAAGTCCAATGACTTCTATTCCTTCTGCTAAAAATTCATCTATTTTATTAATTATTTCTTCACTTATGACTTCCCCAAAGGACACCAAGGGTACTCCTGGTGGGTAGGCTCCAATAATTTCTTTGGAGATTCTGCCTCTTGCATCCTTATAAGAAATTTTCTCTCCATGGCTTAAGAAGGCCTCTTTTGGCAAGAGTTTCTTCTCTGGGATAGGAAATTCTTGTGGGATAATTTTTTTATACTCCCCATCTTCATAGGATAAAATTGCTTCTTTAAGCTTCTCTATCTCCCCACTTGTGTTAATAGGAGAAATAATTCCAAGGGCATAATATAAATCACCCATCTCAAGCCTTATGTCCTTATTTATAATAAAGTCCTCAACCACTTCTTCTCCAGTCATGCCAGGTATCCTAAATAAAAACTTCATGGGATCATTGGCAACAATGGAATCATGACTTAGGTCTAGGTCATACTTTATTGCGTCTTTAAGACCTTCTATATCTTCACATCTCTCTATTAATTCGCTTCTTCCTTCCCTATCCATATAATCGAGACCTGCTTCAATTGAGAGCATGACCAAGTAGGATGGCGAAGTTGTGCTATAAATATTTACATACTTCAAGAGGTCTTCATGAGAAAACCTATCTGTCCCCCTGTGTATAAGGGCAGCCTGAGTAAGAGATGGAATCATCTTGTGGGTTGAATTTATTACAAGGTCTGCGCCTGCATCAAGGGCAGAATATTTTTTCAAGTCTGAAAAATAAAGGTGTGCACCGTGGGCCTCATCAACTATAACTGTAATATCTTTCTCATGTAAGATTTCAATTATTTCCCTCAGCCTCAAAATTCCGCCAAAATAGTTTGGAGAAACCAAGACGCAGGCAGCAATATTATTTTTCTCTATTTTTTCTCTAAGTTCATCTAAGTCAATGCCAAAATACATGGCACGGCTTTTGTCATAAATTGTATTTAGATAAATGGGGTCTAAGTCGTTAAGAAGAAGGCCATTGTAGACAGACTTGTGAGTGTTTCTTTGAATCAAAACCTTGTCCCCTGGTCTAGTTGCCATTGCCATTGCAATATGAAGGGCTCCTGTTGACCCATTAGTAGTAATAAAGGATTCCTTTGAGCCAAAGATCCTGCTTATCTCTCTGTGGAGGTCGTCAATAACTCCTGAAGGATTAAGCAAGTTGTCTGTTCCATAAATTTCTGTTAAGTCTCTTTTTATATCCAAGTCAAAAAATTCTTTTCCCTTATGACCTGGCATCCCAAAGGATATTTTATTTTTTACTTCATCTATCTTATTACTTAAAGGCCTCTTCATCTCTTCTCCTAACTTCTCTTAATTATACTATAAGTCTAAAGACTTTAAAAGTTAGGACCTACTTATAAAAGTCCCCCTTTATAGAAACTTCTCCACTGGAAAGAGTGATCTTTTCTTCTCCCGTGTCGACAATTAGGTTGCCCTTTTCATTGATGTCATAGCCCACAGCAGAATATTTTTTGCCGTTTAATTCAAAGGTCAAGTCCTTGCCAATCACAAGTGAATGGTCTTTATAGTATTTTATAATTTCTTGGTCGGACTTATTATAATTATTTTCATAAAAGGCATTTAAAATTGCTGAGAGAATTTCATTTCTTATTACATCAGTTCCAATGTAGCCGGCAATATTTTTCAAGTCCTTAAAGCTATCGTCCCTTGGCTCATTTACATTTATTCCAATTCCAACAATAACTGATTTTACGCTCCTTGATTCAAAATCTGCATCAAGCTCTGATAGGATTCCACAAATCTTTTTGCCATCAATAAATAAATCATTTACCCATTTTATTTCAGCTTGCTTACCTGTAGCTTCTTTGATTCCCTGAGCAACAGAAACTGCAGCCTTAACTGTAATTAAGTCAAAGTAGGAAAAGTCAAAGAAGTCCCTTGGGTGAAGAATTATACTAAAGTAAACTCCACTTCCTTTTGGAGATGCAAAGGTCTTGCCTGTTCTTCCCCTTCCACCCCTTTGCATGTCAGAAACTATTACTGTGAAGTCTTTGACATCTTGCGAGTAGAGTCTTCTCTTGGCTTCTGTGTTTGTTGAATCTATTTCGTCGAATACAATAAGGTCAATGTCCTTTAATTCTTCTCTAAGTCCCTTTCTTATTCCTTGGTCAGAGAGCTTGTCGTCGCTTTTTATTAACTTGTAACCCAACTTTGTCTGTGATTCTATTTGAAAGCCCTCTTCCTTTAAATTGTTGATGGCCTTCCAAATTGCAGTCCTTGAAATGTTTAATTTTTCCGCCAATTCTTGACCAGAAATATAGGAGGCCCTATTTCTTTCTAATTCTCTTAATACAATATCCTTAGTTTTCAATTTATCACCTTATTCTTGACATTATTAATTATCTACTGTACAATAAATTTCTAGGCTGTGGAGAGATGTCCGAGAGGTTGAAGGAGCCCGCCTGGAAAGCGAGTATACACGAAAGTGTATCGGGGGTTCGAATCCCCCTCTCTCCGCCATCGCCATGCTAAGCGGGAAATTAGCGATGTCCTGTACCTGCGATTCGCTACAGCAGGGCTGAATTCCCAATAGAGGATTTTAATTTTGCAGTCTGCCCCTTATAAGTGGTGTTGACGATTGGGTCCTGCGCAACAGAAACTTGTGAACCGTGTCAGATCTTGATCGAAGCAGCACTAAGCAAGATCTTTTGTGTGCCGCAAGGGTCGCCTAATCTGAGCTAACTGTAAGGGTAACGTGTGAGGTTAACTTTCGACTTTGGGTGCATGGCTACATATTTAGTCCCAGTGATGGGACTTTTTTTATTACACTTTTTTAAAAAGTCTCGAAACATTTAAGAATTCTCTCTCTTTAAGAAGTCCTCTTTCCTTGAGATACTTCTCTGCCCTTGAGTAAAAGCCACTCTTAGACCCTGTCACATAAAAATAATCCCTAATATAATTTTCCTTCTTGTAGCTATAATCTTCCAAAATTCCATCAACATTGGAATAAATTTCTATCTCCAAGACCTTCTTTGCAAAATAATTTATGAAAAAGCCCTTCTTCAAGTGGAGACCACTTGAGGCAAGAAAAATCATCTGGTATTTTGAAAAGTCAAAGTCTCTAAAGTACTCATCAGAAATTATCTTCATGATGTCATCAGCGACTCCGTCGTTGGCTCCATTAATCAAAAGTGGGACATCAAGATAATCCACTGGCGAATTAGTAAAAATTTTTAAAGTCTCTTCCTGGCAAGTTAACTTTGATCCAAGGCAGAGAATTTTTTTATCCTTTAACTTTTTCTTTAGGGCTTCCTCGCCATAAAAGGCTCTCGGAGAATTTTTAAAGTAGTCAATGGCATCAAAGTCCATGACTATTATTTTTTTTGCCTTTTTAAAGGACTTTTCTAAAAATTCTATCCTTTCATTAACTGCTTCTCGTCTATAAAGTCCATAGTATTCAAATTTATCATCGACATAATAATTTAAGTAGTCTCTATGAACTTCGTAAAGTCCAACTATGCCTGGACCTGTATCAAAAACTGCCAAATTTCTCACCCACTCTCAACTTATAGGTCTTGTCATAAGTTCTTTTGAAATGCCTGTAGGCATCTTCTAAGTCATTTTTATTTTCAAAAATTCCAAAAATTGTTGCCCCGCTTCCACTCATAAGGGAGGCAGAATTAAATTCTCTCATCTTGTTTTTTATCTCTAAGAGGTCCCTGTGTTTTTCAAAAACCACATCTTCCATCTTGTTTTCTAAAACTTTATTTAATCTTTTTATGTCTAAATCATAGAGAGCTTGTAGAACTTCATCAAAGTCTATTCTCATTTCCTCTATCTTAATACTTTCGTAGACTTCCTTAGTGGAGACCCCGTAGCCAGGGTTGACTACTAGGACATTGTCAAGTTCAATTGGTCTTACTTCTTCTAAAATTTCTCCTATACCAGAGGCTAGCTTAGTCCCTCCAGTCATCATATATGTAAAGTCTGCCCCAAGGCTTGATGATAGTTTTATTAAATCTTTCTTTGGAATTTTTAAATCGTACAAATCATTTAAGGCGTAAAAAGTCCCAGCTCCGTTAGAAGTTCCTCCAGCAAGTCCTCCTGCTATGGGAATATTTTTTTCTATTTCAACTTTAAAGGGAAGGTCCTTAGCAACGTAGTCTCTTAGTGCAAGGTAGGCCTTGTAAATAAAATTTTCCTTCATATCAAAATCAAAGTCTCCAAGGATTTCAAGCTTGTCGCTCTTAGAAAATTTCATCTCGTCATAAAGGTCTGTCATCACCATTAAAGTTTTGATGTCGTGGTAGCCATTTTCTCTCTTGCCTGTTACATCGAGAGACAAGTTTAACTTAGCGTGGGCTTTCTTCGTAATCATAAAACACCTCTAAATAATTATAATTCATTGAGAATATTTTTTCATCTATATAGAAATTTATTGTGGCTTCAAAATAAGATTTTTAATAAAATAAGATAATTTATTTAAAAATTTGCTCCTTTCCTTTGATAAAACCTTTTCCTTGTATTACAATAAAGTAAGAGGTGATATTATGGATCTTAAGACATTAGGTCTTGACGAAGGACTTCTACAAAGTTTAAAGGACTACATAGATACTTTTGACGACAAGGAAAACAATATTATAAGTATACTCCACTACGCCCAAGATATTTTTGGTTACCTACCTAAAGACCTGCAAATTTATATAGCCAGACTTACTGACCTCCCTGCATCTAGGATCAACGGAATCGTGACCTTCTATTCCTTCTTCAGCGAGAAAAAAGTTGGACAGTTTAAGGTTGATGTCTGTCTTGGGACAGCTTGCTTTGTTGACGACAGCAAGACTCTCTTAGATGCCTTTAAGGACCAACTAAGGGTTGACGAAGACGGCTTAAGTCAAGATGGACTCTTCAATGTCAATTCCATTAGGTGCCTGGGTGCCTGTGGCATTGGTCCAGTTGTAAGAGTTAACGACAAAATTTATGGACACGTAAAGCCCCAAGACGTAAAGGAAATTATTAAGCTACATAGGCAAGAGTTGGAAGAAGCAAAGAAATAAAATAGAAGGAGATTATTATGGCAAAAATAGATTCCTTAGAAAAACTTCTCGAGATAAAAGAGTCTAGACATCACAAGACCATCCTGCGTGACATTGGAAACATGTCCGAGGATGATGTTATAGAAATTTTTATTAGGGGAAACGAAAGAGAAAAGTATGTAGAAATTGAAAATCTTTTTGATGAGCTCAAGTCCTTTGTAAGGGACAAGGGCATGAAAAATTGTAAGTTTTTATTCAAAGACGACCCAGACCAAGAGGAAAATTTTAATATAGAAATTTCCTTTAGGGTTAGGACTAATATAAAAGCCGATACTCTCGACTTAGATAATATTAAGGACTTCATCGATCACATAGCTTCTATAAAAGATCAAGCCCACAACTATGAAACAGAGGTGGACCATGAATAACTTGAGATTACAAATATTAATTTGCAAGGGAACTGGTTGCGTTTCTGCAAGGAGTGACCTCATAAAAGAAAACTTTAACAAGTCTCTAGAGGACTACAAGATAAATGATGTTGAAGCAATAATCACAGGTTGCTTTGGTTTTTGTGGCGAAGGCCCTATTGTTAAGGTGGAGCCTGACAATGTCTTCTACACTCACGTCAGCCCAGAGGATGTAAACGAAATTGTGGCTGAGCACATCATTCACGGTAGACCTGTAAAGAGACTTTTATACAGGAATCCAAAAAATAACGAAGTAGTTTACAACCAACGTGACATGAACTTCTACGGCAAGCAAACTCGTCTTGCTTTAAAAAACTGTGGCAAGATTGATCCAGAAAATATTTACGATTACATATCCTATGACGGCTACCAAGCTCTTTTCAAAGTCTTAACAGAAATGAGTCCCCAAGATGTCATTGACCTTATCAAGGCATCAGGCCTTCGTGGCCGTGGTGGCGGAGGATTTCCTACTGGCATCAAGTGGCAAAATACCTACATGAGTCCTGGCGACGAAAAATATATTTTCTGTAACGCTGACGAAGGTGACCCCGGCGCCTTTATGGATAGGTCCATACTTGAAGGTGACCCCAACTCCATAATCGAAGCAATGACTATTGGTGGTTATGCAACCGGTGCCAACCACGGAGTTGTTTACATAAGAGCTGAGTACCCTCTTGCCATCCACAGGCTCAAGACAGCCATTGGTCAAGCAAGAAAGTATGGCTTCTTGGGAAAAAATATTTTTAATTCTGGATTTGATTTTGATATTGAAATAAGATACGGGGCTGGCGCCTTTGTTTGTGGTGAAGAAACTGCCCTTATCCATTCAGTTGAAGGTAAAAGAGGAGAGCCAACAAGAAAGCCACCCTTCCCTTCAGTAAAGGGCTACATGGGAAAACCAACAACAGTTAACAACGTTGAAACCTATGCCAACATCCCACAAATTATTTTAAAGGGACCAGAGTGGTTTGCCTCCATGGGAACAGAAAAGTCTAAGGGCACAAAGGTCTTTGCCCTAGCTGGCAAGGTCAACAATGTTGGGCTTGTTGAGGTTCCAATGGGAATTACCATAAGAGAAATTGTCTATGACATTGGTGGCGGCATACCAAATGGCAAGAAGTTTAAGGCAGTTCAAATTGGTGGACCTTCTGGAGGTATGATCACCAAAGAAAATATCGACACTCCAATTGACTACGAAAACTTAAAGGAAATTGGTGCCATGATGGGTTCTGGTGGACTTATTGTTATGGACGAAGACAACGACATGGTGGACATAGCGAAGTTCTACCTAGAATTTACCCAAGACGAATCCTGTGGCAAGTGTACTCCTTGTAGGATTGGAACTAAGAGGCTACTTGAAATGTTGGAAAAACTTTTGGACAACAAGGGGTCAGAGGAAGACTTACAAAAGATCGAAGACCTCTGCCACAACATAATCAATTCAGCAGCCTGTGGACTTGGTCAAACTGCACCAAACCCAATTTTATCTACAATGAGATACTTCCCAGATGAGTACTTAAAGTATGCAAGACGTGAAATGAAAAAATTTTACAAAATAGATAAGGACAAGTGCGTTGGCTGTCACAAGTGTGCTGGTCTTTGCCCTATTAAGTGCATAAGTGGCGAATTAAAAGAAAAGCACGAGATTGATAAGGAAAGATGTATAGCTTGTGGAACTTGTGCCAAGGCTTGTCCAGTTGGCGCTATTGCCATGGGAAAGTAGGGGTAAATTATGATTAATTGTGTAATAAATGATAAAAAATTACAAGTTAAGGAAGGGAGCACCATCCTCGAAGCGGCAAAGGAAATTGGGATTGAGATCCCTACCCTTTGTCATATGAAGCTACCTAACTTTAATTATGAAAATAAACCATCCTCATGCAGGATTTGTATGGTAGAAGTTGTAGGCAGGCCAAAACTTTGTACTGCCTGTTCTGAAGAAATAACTGAAGGCATGGTAATAAAAACTGACACAGTAAAGGCAGTTGAAGCGAGAAGGATAAACTTAGAACTTCTCCTCTCCAACCATCCAAAGGACTGTTTAGTTTGTCCTAAAAATTTAAATTGCGAGCTTCAAGAACTTGCAGAGAAAATGGGCATAAGAGAAATCGCCTACAAGGGCGACAGGGCTCAGCACAAGGTGGACTCATCTTCTGATTCAATTTCTAGGAATCCCAACAAGTGCATCATGTGCAGAAGATGTGAAACCATGTGCAACGAAGTTCAAACAGTAGGAACTCTTGGTGGCCTAAACCGTGGCTTTGATGCCATAGTCTCCCCTGCCTTTGACCTTCCACTGGCAGATTCATCCTGTACCTTCTGTGGCCAATGTGTGGCAGTTTGCCCAACTGGAGCAATTGTAGAAGTGGATGCAACGGCAAGAGTCTTTAAAGAAATTAAAAATCCAAGAAAGCACTTGGTAGTCCAAGTTGCCCCATCAATAAGAGTTGCCATTGGAGAACTCTTTGGCATGGATCCAGGTCAAGTTACAACAGGCAAACTTGTAACAGCCTTGAGAAAGCTTGGCTTCGATGCAGTCTTCGACACAGACTTTTCCGCAGATTTGACAGTTATGGAAGAAGCTAGCGAACTAGTTGACAGAATTCAAAATGACAAGACAATGCCAATCTTGACATCATGCTGCCCTGCCTGGGTCAGGTTTATAGAAATGAACTATCCAGACATGTTAGATATTCCTTCATCATGTAAGTCACCACAAATGATGATGGGAGCCATGGTAAAAACTTATTACGCAGAAAAAACTGGCATACCTGCCAAGGACATTGTCATGGTCTCAATAATGCCATGCACTGCCAAGAAGGCAGAAGCAGACAGAGCAGAACTTGGATCTAATGATATGAAGGATGTGGACTATGTTCTTTCAACAAGAGAGCTTGGCAGGATGATAAACTTATATGGAATTGACTTTGATGGACTTGAAGAAGGAAGCTTCGACCAAATCATGGGAGAATCCTCTGGAGCAGGAACAATTTTTGGAACAACAGGTGGTGTAATCGAAGCAGCTATAAGAACTGCATCAGAATGGCTAACTGGAGAAGAATTAGAAAAAATTGAATTCCAAGAGCTAAGAGGACTTAAGGGAATAAGATCAGCAGAAGTTGCACTTGGCGATATGCACCTAAGAGTTGGAATCGCTCATGGACTTGGCAATGCGAGAAAGCTCCTCGATGGAATTAAAGATGGAACATATGAATTCGACGCCATAGAAATCATGGCTTGCCCAGGTGGATGCATTGGCGGAGGCGGTCAGCCTTACCACCACGGCAAAGAAGAAGTTTTGTTAAAGAGACAAAGAGCCCTTTACGAAATAGATAGAAACAAAGAAATAAGGAAATCTCACGAAAACCCAATGATTAAAAAGATATATAAAGACTACTTGGGAAGACCCTATGGAGAAAAAGCCCATGCCTTGCTCCATACAAAATACCAAGCGAGAGAGAGGATTTAGGGAAAATTATTTTAAAAGCTTCGCTTTTATATGAATTATAAGCTTTTTATTAAAATAGGTTTTATAAAGCCAAGCTTTACGATCCTTTATCCGGAGGGGGTTAGCAATTCAAGAAAATTATTTAAAAAGCTAACGCTTTTATAAGATTTA
>OAZW01000672.1_pt1 | contig 24879 bp, 25 predicted proteins | sample 1495231 | NCBI WGS metagenome assembly OAZW01 (sample SAMEA2580062, study PRJEB22360) | human gut metagenome | reverse complement strand
TCAGGCTGAAAATTTATTTTTATAAAATTTTTAAAAAATCTAATATTTTTTTTATTAATATTTTTAAATTTATGAAGTAAACTTAAAACTCTAGTCCTATCAAGTGTACTTAAATATCCCCTCGGTCTTCTAAGAATAAAATAAAGAAGGAAATTGTTAAAAGGCCTGCTGCTATTAAGATGGACTTAAATCCCAATCTATTTGATGTTAAGTAGCCAAGAGCTGCTCCCATTCCAAAGACAAATATAACTGCGTAATACTTCTTTGCATTTTCCAAATATACATCTTGCCTTGTGATGTGATACTTGGAAAGATTTTCTGTCGCTGATCTTAAGTTGCCGATGCACATTGTTGTTGCAAAACTAAGTCCGTAAATTTTTTTAAAGGAATAGACTTGCATGGCACAAGAAAAAGATAGTAATGCGTTAGCTAAATTATTTAAGTTCTCTGGGATCATAGCAACCACAAGCATAATTATAATTTCAAAACCAATTATATATTGTCGCCAGTGGAGGACTCTTTTTTCTATTGCATCTTCAAAACGAACTGCAAGGTAAACGCCAAGCACAAAGGATAGAACTGGGATTAAGTAAGCTATGGATTCTTTAAAGTTTAAATCTACTATGTTTTTAAAGAGAAGAACTATATTTCCTGTTTGTGCGTTGGCGAATACCTTACCCCTCATTAGATAGGAATAGGCATCTTGAAAGCCTCCTGCCAAAGTTATAAATATCAATACTAAAAAAGTTTCGTGCAAATTTTCATAAGATTTTAATTTCATATTAACCACCAACATATAGTCTAATACAAAAATAAATTTCTGCAATAAAAAAAAAGAAGTCAGTTCCCTGACTCCTAATTTAAAAATGTTTTTTACTTTTATCTTATAAGTTTTTCTTCTCCTAGCAAGTCCAAGGCTATCTCTACGTTTCTCTTTGACTCTTGTTTCATCTCTTCTGTCCTTTGACTTAAAACTTTTCTTCTATCTTCTAAGTTTTCAAGAGCTAATTTTGTTTTGTCAAAAAGTTCTTCTGGAGTGAAATTCTCTACGTCAACTGCTTCTTCGATGCCAAGTCCTTTTACCATGGCTTCTACCTTTGGGTCGTAAATTATTCCCACCATTGGAAGTTCAACACTAGCTGCATATACAAGTGAGTGAAGTCTCATGGCCGCAAGGAGTTTTAATTTTTTAAAAATCCCCATTAAGTCTCCAGCTGAGTAGGTATTTTTTATTAGCATTACCTTGTCCTTGTGGCGGCACCTTTCAGCAACTTCACTTGAGTAGATGTTGTCTCTTGGATTGTGGAAGGGAACAAGTAGGATATCGTAGCCAGCTTCTATGAGTTTATCAATTGTTGCTGCAAACTTGTCTTTTATCTCGTCAATATTTTTCTGATCCCTTATACAAAATCCTATAGTCTTGTCTGTAATCTTAATCTTTTCACTTTTTAATATTTCTTCAACCCTATCTTCTCCTGCTGCTTCAAGGGTAAAGACTGGGTCAGCTGTTACTTCTATGTTTTTGTTTGTAACTCCCAGGTTTCTTACAAATTTATAGGACAAATCATCTCTTAGGGTAATGTAGTTGACCCTGTTAAGGACCCACCTAGTCAAAATCCTATTTAATTTTTTATCTATTGGCCCAATGCCATTGGCATATATATAAACTTTTTTTCTTAAAAATTTCGCCAAGATTATAACAGAAAGATAGTAGATAATAGACCTCGTGGAAGTGATGTCTTGTAAAATAGATCCACCACCTGACAAGAGCAGGTCAGCATCTTTTAAGGCTCTACGAACTTCATTAAAAGAAAATCTATTTACTGCTCCTATTCCATAAACTCGCCTTGTCTTTTCAGGATTATTTGAGAGTGCCGTCATCTCTAAATCAATATTTAATTTTTTAAAATCATCTACCATGGCTTTTAAGATGGCATCATCGCCAGAATTATCAAAGCCAAAGTATCCTGATACTACAATTTTTTTCATAAGATCACTCTGTTTTATTATTTTCTTGGGGATTTGTCTTCTTTAAAATATCCTTGTAAATCTCAAATTGTTTTTCTCCCATGGCATTGTGTGAATAATCTGATTTCACAAAGCTATTTATATTTTCACCAAGTTCTTCTAAAAGTTTCCTATCATTATAGATTTTTAAAATACTTTCAGATAGTTTTTTTGAATCTCCAACTTCAAATAAAAATCCTGTCTTTTCATCTACAACTATTTTTGGTATACCGCCAACTCTTGTTGCAAGGGTTGGAACTTTTAATAGGGCTGCCTCTAAGATTACATAAGGAAAGGATTCTGAAATACTTGTAAGGACATTCACGTCCATGGCATTGAAGAAGCTGTACTTATCCTTTACAAAGCCAAGCAAGTGGACCTTGTCCTCTATTTCGTATTCCCTTAAGACTTCCTCTATCCTAGATTTTTCTGGTCCACCACCAGCTATTAGGAAAATTATGTCTGTATTCTTATTTAGGGTTTCCTTGCAAGCTCTTACAAAAGTTTCATGATCTTTAACCTTGTCAAGTCTAGCAACAATTCCAACAACTAGCTCGCCATTGTAATTAATTTTGTATTTTTCAAAAAAGCTTGCCTTTGGAAGGTAGTCAATCTTTTCTTCAGTATCAATCCCGTTGTAGAGAACGTAAATATTTCTTCTTTTGAAGCCCCTATTTATAAGCATCCTCTTAAAGGTATCACTTACACAGATGTAGTAATCAAACTTTTTTAAGGCAAGCTTGTTAAGGCTTGTAAAAATTAAGTTTTTGTAAAAGCTGTCCTTGAAGTCCAACTTGTAGTCTGAATGGATAGTAGTTAACATTGGTATGTCAATTTTATTTTTGAGAAACATACAAATAAAATTGGCGCGAGCACCATGGGCATGGACTAAATCATAATTTTCATTTATGATTAGGTCTCTTATTTTTGAAACAACAGAAAGGTCTGATCTTTTTTCTTGGTAAAAGACTTCTATATCAATTCCTCTTTCCACTGCCTCATCATAAAATTCAGTTTTTGTAAAGCAGATGATTTTGGCATCTACCTTGCCCTCAAGTCCCTTCATCAAGTTAAAGATATGGGTCTTGGCACCACCATTATCTCCACCAGATATTAAATGGAGAACCTTAATCATTGTTCTTCCCCCTTTTTATAAAGAGTTCTATCTTACTTTTATTATTGTTCAAATTATTTCCTTTCTTCATCCTGCATTTTATATAAATATGATATAAGGTTAAATAGCTGGCTTACAACTACTTAACCCTACAAAAAATTAATTTTCTATATTTAATGAAGCTTTTAAAATTGCAAGATTTATAAAGAATAAGCTCACAATTCTAAGGTAAAACCATGTATAATCTGCGAAACTCATTACCATAAATCCACATATTGCTGCTATGCCTCCATATTGAACAAGGCTAATAGCAGGATTTTTTTCTCTAAATTCTTTAAAACTAATTAAGATTTTTGAAAATAACTTAATAATATGTCCTATTAGGAAGAAGAGTCCAAAGGCTCCAATTTCTATCAAGAGTTGAAGATAGAGGTTATGACAGTGAGCAACCTTAGTTAGTTGTGGTGCCTTGTAGTTTTCAAAAGCAGCCTGGAAGACTTCATTGCCCAGTCCTACCCCGCCTAGCTTCGCAAAATTCTTCTTCATTATATTTGCACTTTCATAAATATATTTTCTGTAGTTAATGGAAGAGTCACTCTTATTAAAGATTGACATAAGCCTTATTTGTATATTTCCTGGCAAGAAGAAAAATAAAATCAAGCCAAGCATAAAAAATACAGGCAATAGCCTTGGATTGTAAAGCAAGGTGAATACAAAAACACAAATGGCAAAGGATGCCCAAGCAGACCTTGATCCAGTTGTCAAAAGGACAAACATGGAAATTAAAATTGTAAGGGCTGAAAGAATTTTTATATACTTGTTTTCATTTTTTAAAAAGTTGGCAACTATTAGAGGCACTGTCAAAAGATAGTATTCTCCTAAGACATTTGGGTTTCCCATAGTTGAATAAATTCTTCCACTTAGTTCTTGGCTTATGGAGGTATCTGTTTGTGAAAGGTCGACAGAAACTCCAATTACAAATTTTTGTAGGAGTCCAAAAAAGCTTACAAGTAGAGTGGCCACAGTTAGGGCAGTCAATATTTGAAATAAATCCTTGCGAGTCCTAATGTTATTAATAAAAATTGCATAAAATAAAAATATTGAAAAATAATTTACTGTATACTTAAGACTTAATCTTGGATAAATTGAAAAGACTGTAGAAAGACCTATTGTAAGTATAAATAAAACTAAGAAGTCATCAAAGGCAAGTCTTTTTTTATCATCCTTTCTATATAAATTTAAGATCCACAAGATAAAAACTATTAGGTATAAGTAAAGGTTGGACCACAAGTTAAAGGGAACTATACTTATAAATATAAGACTAAGGGCAATTATTATATTTATGTGCCCTGATAGGCTCTCTAAAAGTCCAAATAAAAAACTTTTTTCCTTTAAAAAATCTAAGATTTTAACAAAAATATTTTCAAAGAATAAGCGAATTCTAAGTAGAAGCTTTCTTATTAGAGACTCGTCCCAGGCATTGTAATCTAAATTAAATCTAAGCAAGTCAAAAAATTTTGTCATTTTACTCACCAAGATACTTTATGCCAGATATCCTTACGTTAAAAAGCTTTACTAATCCAGCTTTAAAGGTATTAGTTTGTCCTGTAAAATAATTTGTTTGTCCTATTAGGATTCCCTTATCAGTTTTCTTGCCATTGGCTTCAATAGTTATAATGGCTCTCTTGTAAAGATGATCGTCAAATTTAAGAACCTTCCCTTCAAAGCTAAAGTCCCTAGGATCAATTTCACTTACTTCAATATTTTTTACCTTTCCAATAGGATTATTTGCCATAACGTCCTTAACTGGGTCCCCAACCTTTAAGTGGTCAATTATTTCACTTTCAATAAAGGGAACGGCCATAGTTATCTCTGCCTTTTCATCATTTTGTAGGACTTGGCTACGTCCATCTGCTAGGTTCATCCTATTAACAAAAAGAATTCCAGCCCCAATGCAGGCAAGTATTATAAATAAATCTATAAATTTAAATTTTAATTTCATTTATTCACCTCAAGGTTCTTAATCTTTGCATAAATTTGTAAGTCGCCAATAGTAAGTGTTAATTCATCTCCAAGAAGATAGTTAAATCCATCTATATAAATACCATCATCCTTGATATTAGCCTTAGAATTCACTAAAAATCTCATTGAAATAAAGGCAGAATCCTTTTCTCTACCATTTTCTATTCCAGTGTATTCAGACATGGGGTTGTCTATTGATTCTTTTACTTGAATATCTTTTACAACTCCAATTTCAGTGTTTCTTCTCTTGTCAATAACCTTGTCACCAATCTTTGGCACGTCCTTGTTAAAGACCTCAGTTTCATCTGCTTCTATGGCCAAGACTACTTTTGTGTCAGCCACATCTATATCTTTAGAAGATTTTTGTTTGAATACAATTACTAAAAAAATTGCTAACAAAATTACAAAAATAATATCTAAAATTTTAATTTTTCCTGCTTTCACTTATTACTCCTTCATATAAACTTTCTATGTTTTTAATAACTTGACCTTGATTTAGGTCTTCATCCAAAATTTTTTTGGCATTGACCTTAAGACTATTTGCAAGATCATCCTTTGTTAAAATCTCAAGGGCTTTTTCTTTAAATTCTTCATGATTACCATATTGAAAAGTCTTGGCAGATCCATTTTCTTCATTGAAATAATCTCTTGCTCCACAATTACTTGTTATAAGTAGAGGAGCCCCACAGTATCCTGCCTCAACAATAGATAGACCAAAGGCCTCTTCCTTAGAGTGATTGACATATAGATCAGCTGCAGCTAAATAATCAAAGGGTCTCGACCTGTAACCAACAATCTCAATTTTATCTTGGAGCTTGTAGTTATGAATCTTCTTTTTCATCTGATCTTCAAGGTCTCCATAACCAATTATCAATGCCCTTACATTATCAATTTCTTTAAATAATTCATTTAGTCCATCAATAAAAAAAAGAATTCCTTTTTCTTCTGAAAATCTTCCAAGAGAAAGAATCCACTTTTCACCTTTTTCCTTCTTAAGAGGCTCAACTTGATTGATCAGTGGAATCGGTGGTGGAAGGACTAGGATTTTTTCTTCCTTAGCACCTTCTTCTATTAGTCTTTCCTTTACAAGAGAAGAAACTCCAATAATTTTTTCATTCTTTGTGAAAAATATTTTATTTAAGAAGGCAGATTTTTTTGAAATCTGTGATACCATGTGCCTTGTATTTATCACAGGGACCTTCATGCCAAGGATCTTGGATAGAAAAGCAATTCCATTTTCTCTCATAAAATGTGTGTGAACAAGGTCTATGTCATTTCTCTTCACATAATTTTTTAAAAATTTTGATGCCCTTAAATCCAAGGGAGACTTCATAGGGCATTGGATAGTTTTTACTCCCAAGTCTTGGAAGTCTTTGACTCCACCTCCATCAATATTGTAAAGAAGCTGGTGGTCAAAGTCTGACCCAGTATTTATTAAATTTTTAATGTAGCTTTCGCTACCTCCCCTACCAACATAATTTAATAGGTGTAAAATTTTCATAATCATCATCTTTCATTTGATAAAAACTTAATCATTGAATAAAATCTAAATAATTATATCAATAGGAGATTTGCTTGTCAATTTAATGGCTAGAGGCCATTTCTAACCCTATGGGACTTTACAAAGTCTTACTACTTTTTAACTTTTATTACTTCATAAAGTCCTACTACTTTTTCATCCTTTGCGACTTTATAAATTTTTGTTGCTTTGTAAACTTTTACGACTTTATAGATTTTTGAGACTTCATAAATTTTTACAAATCTATAAATATTGATTAGCTCATATTTTATTATGACCCTAAGGTCTTCTTCTCCTTTATAAGTTTTTGTAAGCTTATATTTCTTAATTAAATAATATAAATTCACAAATAAAATTTTATTACGTCCTCAAAGCTAGTTAATAAAAATATTTTTTAATTTATAAAAAGTTCTTGCAATTGAATCTAAAAAGTGATTTAATGTTAAAGATAAAAAAATAAAAAATCAGTCCAAGGACTGACGTTAATCATGTCCTTGTGCATGATTTTTTTTTGAGCAAATTTAATTACATAAATTTTTTTTGCCCATTTTTAAGAATGTTTGATCTTTTATTTGGAAAAAGGAGAAAAAAATGCCAAGAGATAATTCAATTAAGAAGACGCTAGTAATAGGATCTGGACCCATTGTCATAGGTCAGGCTGCTGAGTTTGACTACTCAGGTACACAAGCTTGCGAAACTCTAAAGAAGAATGGAGTTGAAACTGTTCTTGTAAACTCAAATCCTGCTACTATTATGACAGACAAGGGTGTTGCCGATAAAATTTACATCGAACCAATTACCATTTCCTTTATTGAAAAAATTATAGAAAAGGAAAGACCTGACTCATTAATAGCTGGTATGGGTGGACAAACTGGTCTTAACATGACCCTTGAACTAGACAAACGTGGAATCCTTGACAAGTATGGAATAAAAATTATTGGTACTGATATTGATGCCATAAAGAAGGGCGAAGACAGAGATATTTTTAGAAAGACAATGCAAGAGATTGGAGAACCGATTATTGAATCTGAAATTGCAACAAGCCTTGAAGAAGGTAAAGCACTTGCAAAGAAAATTGGTTACCCTCTTGTTGTTAGACCTGCCTACACTCTAGGAGGAACTGGAGGCGGCTTTGCTTACGACGAAGAAGAACTTGTTGAAGTTTTATCTCACGGTCTTAGCCTTAGCCCAGTAAATGAATGTCTTCTTGAAAAATCTATTCGTGGCTGGATGGAAATTGAATTTGAGGTAATAAGAGACTCTGCTGGCGAAAAAATTATTGTCTGCGATATGGAAAATGTAGACCCAGTTGGAGTTCACACAGGAGACTCCATAGTTGTTGCCCCTTGTCAAAGTCTTGATAAGGATGTTCTACAAAAGTTAAAGAATTCTGCCTTAAATATAGTAGAAAATGTAAATGTTGTTGGCGCTTGTAATGTCCAACTTGCTCTTAACCCTGAAACTCTTGATTATGCAGTCATAGAAATTAACCCAAGGGTTTCTCGTTCATCTGCCCTTGCATCAAAGGCAACAGGCTATCCAATAGCAAGAATTGCAACAAAGATTGCCCTTGGCTTAAATCTAAATGAAATCCAAAATGAAACTACTGGCGAAACAATAGAAACTTACGAACCTTCTTGTAACTATGTAGTTGTTAAAATTCCTAAATGGCCTTTTGACAAGTTCAAGTTTGCCAATAGAAAGCTTGGCACAAAGATGATGGCAACTGGCGAAGTTATGTCAATTGGCTCATCTTTTGAAGAAGCCCTCTTAAAGGGTATAAGATCTCTTGAAATTTCCAAATTCTCTCTTGAATCAAAGTTTTCTGAAGAAAGAACTACTGAAGAATTAAAGAAGAGAATAAAATTCCCTGATGATGAAAGACTCTTCGATGTTGCAGAAATCATTAGACGTGGTCTTTCTATTGAAATGATTCACGACATAACAGGCATTGACCTCTACTTCTTAGAGAAAATCGAAAATATTGTTCACGAAGAAGAAAATCTTAAGAAGTTAAGCCTTGACACAATGACTCCTGAAGAATTATCTAAGCTTAAGAAGCTAGGCTTCTCAGACAAGACTATTGCTTCTGCTCTTGGTGTAGACATTGATAAGGTAGTAGACCTTCGTATTAAGAACAAGATCCTTCCTAACTATAGAAGAGTAGACACATCTCCTTTTAGAAAAAACGGTGCCTACTATTACTCAACTTATGAAAAGACAGACGAAAATATAATTTCTGACAAGAAAAAAATAATTGTAATAGGATCTGGCCCAATAAGAATTGGTCAAGGTATTGAGTTCGACTACTGCAGTGTTCACGCAATCAAGGCCTTAATCAAAATGGGAATCGAAACAATTACAATAAACAACAACCCAGAAACTGTTTCAACTGACTTCGACACATCAGACAAGCTTTACTTCGAACCCCTTACTGAAGAAGAAGTTAAATCAATAATTGATACAGAAAAACCAATGGGAGTTATCTTGGCCTTTGGTGGTCAAACTGCAATTAAACTTGCAAAATATCTTCACGAACAAAAGGTAAATATCTTTGGTACAGACTTCGAAGACATTGACAGGGCTGAAGACAGAGAAAAGTTTGACGAAATGCTTGAAGAATTAAAGATCAACAGACCTAAGGGCCATGGAGTCTTTAATATAAAAGAGGGACTTGAAACTGCAAAGGAACTTGGCTACCCACTACTTGTTAGACCATCCTATGTACTTGGTGGTCAAGGTATGCAAATAACTTATGACGAAAACAGCCTTATGACTTACCTAAAGAGTGCCTTCGAAAGAGATGCAATTAACCCAGTCCTAATTGACAAGTACCTAGTAGGTCGTGAAATCGAAGTTGATGCAATTTCTGATGGCGAAGATGTATTAATACCAGGAATCATGGAACACCTTGAAAGAGCTGGAGTCCACTCTGGTGACTCAATAACAATTTATCCAAGCATTAACATCTCCAGTGAAATCAAAGACAAGATTCTTGACTACACAAAGAAAATTGCCAAGGCACTTCACGTTAAGGGCATGATTAACATCCAATTCATTGAATACAAAAATGACCTTTACATCATAGAAGTAAATCCTCGTGCATCAAGAACAGTTCCTTACATCTCAAAGGTTTCTGGAGTTCCAATAGTTGATCTTGCAACAAAGACTATGCTTGGTGAAAAGTTAAAAGACCTTGGTTACGGTACAGGAATTTACAAAGAACCAAAGCTAATGGCAGTTAAGGTTCCAGTATTCTCTATGTCAAAACTCAACAGGGTAGAAATTTCTCTTGGACCTGAAATGAAATCAACTGGAGAAGTTCTTGGAGTTGGAAAAGACATTGACGAAGCACTTTTCAAAGGCTTCTTGGCAGGAGGCTCTGCAATAGAAGACAAGGCATCACGTGTGCTTGCAACTGTAAATGACAACGACAAGGAAGAATTCTTAGGAATCGCTAAGACAATGAATGAAATGGGCTACAAGATTGTGGCAACAAAGGGAACTTGCAAATTCTTAAAAGAAGCAGGAATTGATGCAAAAGAAGTTGGCAAGATTAACGATCCAAGACCAAACATCCTTGACGTAATAAGAAATGGCGAAATCGACCTAGTAGTTAACACTCCAACAAAGGGTGGCGACTCAACAAGAGACGGATTCAAAATTAGAAGAATGGCTACAGAATACGGCATCGACATAGTGACATCCCTTGACACCCTAGCAGCAAGAGTAGCCGTTAAAAATAAAAAATTCCATGAAGAAAACATGGACATCTACGACATAACAGAATTTTAATTTTTGATTATTATAAGATATAAAAATAAAAAACCTCGGTGTAATAAAAACATCGAGGTTTTCTTTTGATTTTTTCATTTTATAAACTCAATTTTAAAATAACCAGAAATCTCTGGGCTCAATCTTATTTTATATTTAATTTTTCTCTTAAGTCCCTTATGTCCTTGTCGATTTTTTCTTCGTCAAGTTCTCTGTCCCTATTTTCCATAGCCCTATCAACAAGGTCCTTTAAGTCTTGGTCTATTTCTTTTTCGAGTTTTTCAAGGGCAAGTTTAACAAGTCCACCAAGTTCTCTAAATTTAGTTACCACCCTGTGCTCATCTGCAATGTGTCCCATTAAAAATCCAAAGGTCCATTCTGCATTAGTCTTTGTTAAGACACACTTATGGTCCACCATAACTCCCCTGTCTTTAAGACTCAGTAAGAAGTCACGAAGCTCTTCCCTATCCATGTCTGGAAAAACCATAAGCTTTTCTTCTGCTTCAAGGCTTTCATTTTTGCTTAAGTCTTCCTGGAAAAGGTCTCCAACTTTTTCTTCTAGATTTTCCTTGTTTATTTTATTTAATTCAATTCCAAAGTCCCTTGCAACTTCTTCAGTGATTTTTGTCTTTTCAATATCTAACCCATATAATAAAATTTTCTTCATTTAAACACCTCTGTATTAGTTTACCCAATTTTAATTTATTTATTGCCTTTATTATCTTTGTAATTTTTATGAAACGAATTTAGAAACTCTTTTATTTTTCCACTTACATTAAATTTTCGACCACTTAGATAAGTTTTATTTACTTTTCTTTACAATGATTTATATTATAAGTAAAGGAGGTCTGAAATGGATTTTGAAATTAAAATAGATGAAAATTTTAAGTTGCCCAAGGCTGTGGTTTATACTGATAAAATTTCAGAAGAAGTTTTAAGGCTTAAGTCCTTTGTCTTAGAAAATTCTGATAATATTTTGCTTGCATATCTTGGCGAGAAGATTAAAATTTTAAATCCCAGCAAGATTTATAGGATTTATACAGAGGATTCAAAAGTTTTTGCTGAGTCTATAGATGAAAAATTTCAGATAAAGAAAAGAATTTATCAACTTGAAGATGACTTAAAGCTAAAAAAGTTTGTGCGAATTTCAAATTCTGAACTAATTAACCTAAACTTAGTCGATAGCTTTGATTTATCTTATTCGGGAACTATTTCTGTCGTTATGAAAAATAAGTCCAGAACCTTTGTCTCTCGAAGATATGTGAAAAAAATTAAGGAAACTCTTGGTATATGAGGTGATTTTATGAAAAAAATTATTAGTCAAATTATAAATGGCATTTTAATTTGTGAATTTGTATTACTTGTCATTTCAATTTTTATGTCCTACATTTTTTTGGATGGGGATTTTACCCTAGCTAACCCTGACTTAATAGAAAGTTCTGCTTCTGTATTCTCTGCAAGCCTTTCTTCCATCTGCCTTACGGGACTTCTTGGCATAGTTTTTAGCCTTGCATCTCTTGTTTGGAAAGAAGAAAAATTTTCTATTTTAAAAAGGACAATCATCCACTTCCTTTTAACTGTCTTTACAATAAGCTTTGTTGGTTATAAGTTATTTTGGTTTCAAAGATCCCTTCAAGCCTTGTCAATCTTCTTCGCTACTTACTTTTTAATCTATCTTGTAATTTGGTTTATTGAATATGCAATTTACAAGAGAGATATTTCGAGATTAAATGCTAAAATAAAAAATAATATATAAAAGCAAACCGCCCTATGAATTTATTCACAAGGCGGTTTTTCTTTTACTTGTTTTTTTCACCAATTACTTCAATCTTATATCCGTCTGGATCCTTTACAAAGAAGTAGGAATCAGATTTGTCTGAAAGAGCCTTAAGCTCTGTTACATCATATCCCTTATTTTTTAATTCTTCTCTAAAGGATTTTATATCTGGATGAGAAATTGCAATGTGGCCGTATCCATCACCTATTGTATAATCTCTGCCATCGTAGTTATAAGTTAATTCTAATTCAAAGGGTGAGTCTTCTAACTTTAAATACAAAAGTGTAAATTCATCTTCTGGAAAATCCTTGTGTCTTGATTCAACAAAACCCAGTGCTTCTTTGTAAAATTTTTCTGATCTTTCTAGGTCTTTAACCCTAATCATCGTGTGTAAAAATTTCATGTCTTCCTCCTTCTCCATTATTCGTATTTCTTTTCTATAGTTTAATTATAACCAAAAGTTAGCTTACTTACACATAAGTGCCCTTTCTTAATTAATGGATGAGTCTGTAATAATTTATAACAAATTAATAAGAAGTAGCTTCATGTTTTTCTTGAACCAACAAAAGAAAAAAGCCAGAGAATTTTCTCTAGCTTTATTATTCTTATGCAAGTTCTGCATTTACTTTTTCTAATTTTTCTTCCTTCATCTCTTCCTTTGAGATGATGTCCTTAACCTTCATTAGCCTTGTTATATTTGCTCTTTCACTTTCATCAAGCTTTGAGCGAATATATTTTATAGTTTCTTCTAGGTCTGGAATTGTTTTGTACTCAAGGGCATTTACCCTTCTCCTTGTTTTTTCAATTTCGTTGGCAAGAAGTTGAGATGCCTTTTCTTTTTGAGTTAGAGTCAACAACTCTTCCATAACTTCTGTAAGATTATCTATTGCTGAGTCAAGGTCTGAAGTTGTCTGAGCATATCCATAGGGATATCTTGAAGCATCTTCTGATGTCTTCTTTGTTATAAATTCCATCTCGGGCACGTCAACAGACATTACATTTTTCTTTCTTATATCAACAAGAGTCTTTGTCGTTGGAAGGGCAATAGCTTCTTCTAACATCTCTGGACTCATGGCAGCTGATGCCATTAAGAAGGCCTTGAAAGAATCTTGAAGTTTGTCTTCAACTTCAAGTCTTAACTTTTTATTTTCTTTGATAAGTGTGATAAACTGTCTCATAAGTTCATCTTGCTTGTCCTTTAAAAGTTTGTGACCTCTCTTTGAAGTTTCAAGTTTAGTCTTTAGAATGGATAAGTTCATCCTTGTGGGGTTTATATTTAGTCTTGCCATTATAATCCCTCATTTTCTAAATTTTTAGGATCCTTAGAATCCTCCTCTTTATTCTCCTTATCGCCCAAATATTTTTCAATTAATTTGTCGTCAATTCTCTTAAGCTCGGTCTTAGGAATTATAGATAAAAGTTCCCAACCTAGGTTTAGGGTTTCAAGTATAGACCTATTTGTTTCAAAACCTTGAGATACATATTGCTTTTCAAACATATCTGCAAATTGTGCAAAGGCCTTGTCAGTTTCTGTAAGAGCCGTTTCCCCTAGGATTGCTGAAAGTTCCTTTGCTTCCTTACCTGCTGTGTAGGCAGCATAAATTTGGTTCATTGTATCTGCGTGGTCTTCACGAGTCTTGCCTTCACCAATACCCTTGTCCTTAAGTCTTGATAGGGATGGAATTGCGTTAATTGGTGGTTCAAGACCTTGTTTAAATAATTGAGTTGATAGGATTATTTGTCCCTCTGTGATATAACCTGTTAAGTCAGGGATTGGGTGAGTGATATCTCCTTCTGGCATTGTTAAGATAGGAATTTGTGTAATGGATCCTTCTCTGCCCTTAATCCTTCCAGCTCTTTCATAGATACCTGCAAGGTCTGTGTATAAATAACCTGGGTAACCACGTCTACCTGGAACTTCTTTTCTCGCTGCGGAAACTTCTCTTAGGGCTTCTGCATAATTTGTCATATCTGTTAAGATAACAAGAACGTGCTTGCCTTGTTCAAAGGCCAAGTATTCTGCTGCAGTAAGGGCCATCTTTGGTGTTGCAAGTCTTTCAATGGCTGGGTCATTGGCAAGGTTCATAAATAGAACTGCCCTATCAATGGCTCCTGTCTTTGTGAAGTCATCAATAAAGTATTGAGCTTCTTCAAAGGTAATACCCATAGCTGCAAAGACAACGGCAAAGTCTCCACCAGAAAGTACTGTCGCTTGTCTTGCTATTTGAGCTGCAAGCTCGTTGTGAGGAAGGCCTGCTTCAGAGAAGATAGGAAGTTTTTGTCCCCTAACAAGAGTGTTAAGTCCATCAATTACAGATACTCCCGTTTGAATAAATTCTGATGGGTAGTCCCTAGATACTGGGTTTATTGCAGTACCGTTTATATCAATTTTTTCTTCTGGAATAATTTTTGGACCGTCATCAATTGGTTCTCCAAGTCCATCAAAGACTCTACCAATCATATCAGGTGAAACTCCAAGTTCAAGAGGCTTACCTAGGAACCTAACACTTGTGTCCTTTAAGTTGATTCCACTAGAACCTTCAAAGATTTGCACCATGGCCTTGTCGCCTTCAATTTCGATTACACGACCACGTCTCTTTTCTCCATTTTGCAGCTCAATGTCAACTAGTTCTTCATAGGCTGCACCTTCTACACCTTCAACAGTCATAAGAGGTCCAACAACTTCTGTTACTGATTTATATTCTTTAAGCATCTGTATCACCGACCTCTACTAAACTCTTAAGTTGACTATCAATTTTGTCCTTTATTTCATCAAGTTTTTCCAATTCATCATTTGGAAGGTACTTCATCCTAGCTATATTTTCTTTAACTTCAAGCTCTTCAATTTCGCTGAAGTAGGCTCCCTTAACTAGGGCTTCTTGTCCCCTGTCGTAGAAATAAAGAATTGTGTCTAGCATCTTAAATTGCTTTTCTAGTGGACAGAAGGTGTCGACATCGTGGAAGGCATTTTGTTGTAAAAAGTCTTCACGAATTGACTTACTAGTGTGTAATTTCATTTGGTCTTCATCAGATAGGGAATCACGACCAACAAGTCTTACTACTTCAAGCAAAGAAGTTTCTTCTTGTAGAAGTGCCATAGATCTCTTTCTAAGTTTAGAAAATCTTCTGTCTATATTTTCATCCAGATAAGCATCAATCTTTGGTTGATACAAAGAATAAGAATCTATCCAGTTAATTGCTGGGAAGTGTCTTTGATATGACAAGTCATAGTCAAGCTTCCAAAATATTTTTACAATTCTAAGAGTGTTTTGTGTAACTGGTTCAGAAATATCACCACCTGGAGGAGAAACTGCACCTATAACTGATAAGGCACCTTCTCTTTCTTCTTTACCATTTACGAGAACACGTCCTGCTCTTTCATAGAATTCTGCAATTCTTGATGCAAGATAAGCTGGATAACCTTCGTCACCAGGCATTTCTTCAAGACGACCTGACATTTCACGAAGGGCCTCTGCCCAACGAGATGTTGAGTCAGCCATCATGGCTACAGAATATCCCATGTCTCTAAAGTATTCAGAAATTGTTATTCCTGTATAAATTGAGGCTTCACGAGCAGCAACTGGCATGTTAGAAGTGTTGGCAATAAGAACAGTCCTCTTCATAATGGATTCACCAGTAGTTGGGTCCATTAGTTCTGGAAATTCCATAAGTACGTCTGTCATTTCGTTTCCACGTTCGCCACAACCAACATACACAACTATTTGTGCATCTGCCCACTTAGCAAGTTGATGTTGTACAACTGTCTTACCTGAACCAAAAGGTCCTGGTATAGCTGCAGTACCACCCTTAGTTATTGGGAAGAAGGTATCAATTACCCTTTGTCCTGTGATAAGTGGTTCCTTAGGGTCAATCTTTTTCTTGTAAGGTCTTCCCTTTCTTACAGGCCACTTTTGTATCATGTTAAGTTCCTTGTCGCCCTCTTCAGTTTCAATAACTGCAACTGTATCAGCAACTGTAAAGGAACCTTCTTTTATGTCCTTGACCCTTCCCTTTATTCCATTGGGAACCATAATCTTGTGAGTTACCACTGGAGTTTCTTCTACTGTACCAAGAACATCTCCTGGTTCAACTTCATCTCCAAGATTGGCAACTTTTTTAAATTCCCATTTTTTATCTCTATTTAAAGGATTTACTGTGACTCCTCTTTCTAGAAAGTCTCCGGCTTCGTCTCTAAGTCCAACTAGGGGTCTTTGGATTCCATCAAACATTTGCTCAATCATTCCAGGTCCTAGTTCTACAGATAAGGGTGCTCCTGTTGTATAAACTTCATCTCCAGGTCCTATGCCTGTAGTTTCTTCGTATACTTGAATAGAGGCCTTGTCCCCTCTCATTTCAATAACTTCACCAATTAGTTTGTCTTTAGAAACTTCTACCACGTCATAGACATTGGCATCTTCCATGCCAGAGGCTACGACAAGTGGTCCGGATACTTTAATTATCTTTCCTGATTTCAATAAAGCTCCTCCTTTATAAAAAGGTGACTAGTCACCTAATATATTCGCTCCAACTGCCTTTTCCACATTTTTATTTAAGTTCTTCATACCAATGCCAAGAGTTCCCTTATTAGACGGGATAACTATAATGGCTGGTATTAACTCATCATTATATCTTTCAATTGTCTTTGGAATTTTTGCTGCAAGATCTTCTGTGATATAAATTACACCATAATCTTCCTTTGCAAGACTATCTACTAGTCTTCTCGCTTCCTTATCTTCATAAGCAACAAAGACATCAATGCCTATTGCCTTAAAAGATAAAACCGAGTCCTTGTCTCCTACAACTGCAATTTTATACATAACTATCACGCAACTTTTCTCTTATAAATTCACCATCAAGCCCATTTAACTTAGAAACTAAAATAATTCTTAAGTTTTTAATTTCCATTTCCTTTGCCAAGACATTGGCAAAAATAACTTCTGGACCATAGGTAATGTATCTTACATCTTTAATAAGGTCTATAAAGTAATTGTCCATCTCCCTCTCAAAGTTTGATAGGGTTCCCTTTTCTTTAAAATCGTCAAGGCCATCCTTTATATACTTATAAATATCAAGCTTCTTGAAGGCTTCAGTATCTGAAGAATTTTCCCTATTTAATAAATCAAGATAGGCTTCTTCTCTTAGCTTGCCTCCAGGAACAATAATGTGTTTTAAAAATTCCACATCCTTTTCCTGTTTTTTTGCCCTGAGAAGTGTCCTAATATTTGTAAAATCAATTAGATTTTTTGCGTAATTTATAAATAGGTCAACTTCAGATTCTTCTGCAAGGTCAAGCAGGTCCTTAAAGTAGGCATTGTCAAGATATATATCAATAATTTGAGGGTCCTTCTTTTCTTCGTAGGCTTCCTCAATTTTTCCTATAAGTTCAAAATATTTATTTCTCTTGCTACTCTTTAAGATTCCATCTCTGTATTCCTTGATATCAAAGCCACCAATCGTCATAAAAAGTTCCTTTAAATCTTCTTCACCAATCTTTTCCTTAATTAGGACCTTTAGATTGTGGTAGAAGTATTTTAAAGTAACTAGGTCCACGGGAATCCTAGATGGAGAAATGTCATAGACCTCATCATAGAATCTCGTGAGTTCCTCTTTTAAGATGACTTCATATTCTGTGGGAGAAGATATTTTATTTATAAACTTGTTATAAACTGTATCAGATAGAGATCTAAGTGCGTCTTCCAAAGTATCTTGTTCAGATATCCTTATAAAGTTTTCACTTTTTAAAAGTTCCTTTTCCAAAACTCTCAGCCTTGTGGAACTTTGGATAAATTTATTTCTATCCATTAAATCACCTTTTCCTCTTAACTGAATAGTTTTTCAGCTAAAAATTTCTCTAAATCTTCTCTCTCAGATTTTACAAGAGACCTAAAATCTCCATTGTAAATTAAGTTGTCCTTGTTTAGGACAAATCCACTTTTCATATCCTTGTCAGATATTTTAAATCCAAGGTCTGCCTTTTCTACAGCATCCCTATATTTTTTTGGAATATCAATAGTGCCGCCCTTGAGGTTTTCGTCTCCTAAATTATTTTTTAGGAATTTAACAAAATCATCTTCCGATAAGTTTTCAAGTTCTTCAACAACTTTATCAAGGACTTCATCAATTATCCTATTCTTCTCAGATAAAATTTTGTCCCTTGCCTTAAGTTCTTCTGATGACTTACTTCTCTTGAAGATATCTTCTCTTTCTCTCTCGGCGATCATATCGATTTTATTGGCAAGAAATCTGCCATCTTCTTCTCTATTTTCTATAATACTTGTTTTTTTCTCTTCAGCTTCTTTTATTATAAGTTGGGATTTTTCCTCTGCATCCTTAATTATTTTATTTAAAATATTTTCAAGTCCTGCCATAGTATCACCTAGGCTCTAAATAGGATAAAGAATGAAATTGCAAAGGCAAGAATAGCGTAAAGCTCAACCATTACTGCAAAGATAATACCCTTTGCTTGTTGTTCTTCGTTTTTAGCAAGGATGTTGATACCTGCAACAGATACCTTACCTTGAGCAACTGCAGATACAAGTCCAGCAAGACCAATTACAGCACCACTTGCTAGGTACATAAAACCTGTGTTAACTGGTGTCTCAACAGAAAGTCTAAAAAGAATAAATAGTCCAATTACGAAACCGTAAAGACCTTGTGTACCTGGAAGCAATTGAAGTACTAGTGACTTACCAAACTTTTCTGGTTCATCAATTACAACTCCTGCAGCAGCTTCCCCTGCCATACCTACTCCCTTAGCAGACCCTGCACCAGCAAGTGCAACTGCTAAAAAGATTCCAATTGATCCTAAAATCAATCCGCCAAATTCTTCCATTAGTCCATTAAACATATAAATCCTCCTAGTCTATATTAAAGTAATCTGAGTTTTCTATCATTTTTTTGAAAGGTATGCCTCCACCTTCATAGAATTTATTAAACATTTCTACATAAGTAAGCCTTGCTGTGTGAACATAAGCTGACAAATAAGAAAGAAAGGCATTAAATAATTGGAATACCACAAAAATAACTATAGCAAATAACTTGCCAAGTATATTTGATTCAAAGAGCATTCCTGCAATCATATTTATGGCAAGTCCCAAGAAGGAACCTGATAAAACTAGCGCCATAAGTCTTAGGTAAGATACAAAGTCCCCAAGATAAGATGTGATTCCGTATAGAGAATAAACTCCCCAACCAATCTTAGCTCCAGTCGACTTTTCATCCCTGCCACCTGTTGCTACGATTCCAACCATACCAATGATCATTATAATCATGAGTAGCTTGCCATAAGGCGCAACTTGTGGAAGGAACTTCCCTAAAATAAATCCAATTGCTCCCAAGACTGCCATGTACCAAAAGCCTACATCATATAGGGCATCCTTTGGCTTCCCGTCACGTATATTCATATAAGCCTTGATGCCAAGACCAAAGAATATGTGAATTCCACCTAGGATGACAGAAAGGATTACCAAAAGTGTAGAATCCTCTGCTGGGTCAATCAAGCTTGGAAATTCGATAATTCCTCCAAAGAAGGAACCAAATACTAGACCAAATATAATTGTTGAAATAGATAAGTAATTGAAAAACTTGAAAAACCTTCTCTTCTTATCTGTTAACTTGAACTTCTTTAGGGCAAAAAATGTTGCCAAAAATACTAAGATACCATATCCAAAGTCACCAACCATTATCCCTGCAAATATAAAATAAAAAGGTGCAAAGAAAGGTGTTGGGTCTATTTCGTTGTATCTCGGCATGGAGTACATTTCTGTCATAATCTCAAAGGGACTTACAAAGGCGTTATTCTTAAGTAAGATTGGAACCTCTTTTGAATCCCTTTCAGGATCTTCTGCCCTAAGATAGTAGTTGTCCTTGCAAACTTTTTGGATTTCCTTTTCTAAGTCACTAAGTTTATCTTCTGGAACATAACCCTCAATTAGGTTTACTTCTGTAGTTTTCAAAAACTTCCTCTCAGACATTATTTTTATCTTTTCATTTCTATAATGTTCATAAGAGTACTTAAAATCTTCTAGGTATTTTAAATAAGTCCTTAATTCGTCCTCAATCTTATTGTTTTTTTCAAAAAGTAAATCTTTATCTTTCTCATAGAATCCTATCGTATCTTTGACTTTTCCATCTGACTTGATATTTATAGGAGTGAATCCATAACTTGTCATGAGAGCCTTAATTTCTTCATCTATGGATTTTTCAACTATCATTAAATAGTAGTTAAAATTTTTGTCCTTAGATACTCTTTCAAGGTAAGCCAAGTCATTTTTTATAACTTCTCCCTCAAAGTCATCTGCATGATTTGATGATACTGTTCCTGTGTAAATGTTTACAGAACCCAGCTTACTTAGGTCTTTCAAGGAAGAAGATAAGTCCTCCCAAGGTTTTAATTCTGCAATTTTTGAATCAATGTTTTGAATCTTGCTCTTGTTCTTATCTTTTTTATCAACTAGATCCCTTATCTCTCCATCAATTTTTTCAAAGGGGAAAGTCATGGCTCTAGCCGTAAGTTCTTCTAGGCTTATATTACTAACCCCGTCCTTCATGGCCTTTATTGGGTTTTCCTTGTCCTTGAACTTAAGTAAAAGATCAATATCTTCCTTGGATCTCTTGATTTTGTCATCAATATCAATTAAATCTTCTGATGACCTAGGTCTTGTGAAATCATCTTCTGAAAAGTTGTCCTCATCAAAATCAGACTCGTCAATGTGAACATAGTTAAACTTTTGAAATTTATTTATCAAATTTTCCCTGTTCTCATCAAAGATAAAGAGTTTGAATTTTTTCATCTTAACTATTGCCATTATTCACAATCCTCTCTACCACTGACTTTACAACTTCAGCTTCTCTGCCTTTAGAATTTTTTGAAATTTCAGCAATTTTTTTATCTGCCTCAGCACCTATGGGTTTAATAGCTTCTCCAGCTTCAAGTCTTGCCTTTTCAACATAGGCATCCTTTCTATCTCTGGCTTCATCAACTATTTTTTGATAGGCTTCTTCGGCTTCCTCTCTTGCCTTATCCATGATTTCCTTGGCTTTAACTTCAGCATCGCCAATTATTTTTTTTGCCTCAGCTTCAGTGTCTTTAACTCTTTTTACTGCATCATCTGACACTAAATCACCTCCAGTATAAAATCTTTCACAAATTAATTATATCACTTGTTAAAACTATATTTAACTAAATATTTTTAATATTTAATTTGTACATAATTTACTATTACCCTAATTATGAGTATTTATTTAAAATTTATAAAAAAAGTAAATTTTAAATCCACTTTTGAGAATAAAAGTAACAAATTTCCTATTAATATTTTAACAAATTAAACCGATTTTTTCCAAAATAAAAAACCACCTCTTGAGAAGTGGTTTAGTAATAAATTTAATTTTTCAAAATGTTTTGAAAAGCTGTCATGTTATAAATTTTTGAAACTAATAAAATTGAAATTAATTTATCTGCATAGTCTGTAATAATTTGAATTATAAAAACTATTAAAAAGTCTGGCAGGTCCATAACTGCACGAAGAGCTTGAACTATATAGGATGAGCCAGCAGTTGTGACAGTTCCAAAGAGATAGGTTGCAATAAGTGCCGATGAAATTGCTGCAGGAATTGACATAAAAGGAGTGAGATAAAATTTAGAAATATAATTATCTCTCTTTAAAAATTCAAAATAACCTGCAGTGAAGCCAACGATTAATTGAGTTGGCATAAAGTAAAGGGCAATTGGATCGCCTATGGTGTTTACAAAGGCTGTAATAAGCCCAGCTAATACACCAAAAAATGGTCCAAAGGTAAAGCCAGCCATAATAGTTCCTATGGAGTCAAGATAAATTGGAAGCTTAACAACAACTCCAATCCAAGACCCCACCATGTTAATAGCTATACAAAGTGCCAAGAGTGTGATTTTTTTTGTTGAAAACTTCATAGCAAACCACCTAAAACGTCTATGTCTACTTCTTCCCCAGTAATAAGCTCTATAAAATCTCTCCAGACTTCAAAGACTTCTATCTCTTCATATATAATTACATTTTCTTCTTTTTTCATGAAGTCCATGGCATCCACCATAAGCATTCCTCTAGCAGAACCGTCGCAAACACACTCTGCATGATAGGTCTTTCCCAAAAACAAGTCTGGATTTCTTTCTAAAAGAATTGTAAGAGGATCATTTATAACAGACCCAATAATTTTTTCATATTCCCAGTGAAAATCCATGTAGAAGTTTGTAATATTTTCTAAGAAATTTCCAACTTCAAGATCAAGTCTCTTAATATAAGAAAGTATACTTGGCGTCAAGACAAATTCTCTTGTGACATCGAGAGGGACAATCTCAATTTTTCTAGGCGCATTTTTTATGACATAGTCTGCTGCCTCTGGGTCAACGTAAAAATTAAATTCAGCTACAGGACTCATGTTTCCATAACTCCTAAAGTTGCCACCCATAACAATAATCCTAGTATCCTTAAAGGCCTCCCTATCTTTTTTAAGTGCCCTTGCAAGATTAGTTAGGGGTCCCAAGGCAAAAATTGTCAAGTCGCCCTTCCTTGCTTCCTCAATTAAAAAGTCAATGGCATCTCCATCAACTTCTTTTTCATCATAGTCTAAATAAGTTTCACCAAGTCCATCTTGGCCATGGGTGTCCTCTGCATTAATAAATTCCTTGCAAAGGGGTCCTTCTGAGCCCATATAGATTTTAAAATCTTCATGCAAGAACTTCATAAGTCTTAGGACATTTTTTCTTCCCTTTTCAATATGAACATTTCCTGAAACTAAAGAAATCCCGAGGATTTTATATTCCTTTACCATGCTGGCTAGCATAATAGCAATGGAATCATCAATCCCGGGATCTGCGTCAATAATAATTTTCTTCATAATAACCTCCATTTCTTTGGAGAACAATTAGTTTTTTATACTTGGAGTTCCCGAACAAGTGAGATAAATTATACCTCATTTTTAAAAAATAGACAAGCTTTTGTCTTTCAAGTATAATTGACTTAGGCAAAATTAAAAAATTTTACACTGGAGTGATTAAATGAAAAAACTATTTAAAATTATGATTTTATTTGCAGTGGCACTAAGCCTTTTCGCCTGCAATAAAAAAACAGAAGACAATTCAAAGGATGCAAATGCTAAAGAAGCTACAGAAAAAACTGCAGCAGCAATTAACTTAGAGGACATGCCAATTGAAAAATTCGACTTCCAAACTCTTGAAATTGAAAAGGGAGACATTGTAAAGTCTGAAGATTTTTATAAGGGAAAACCTCTTACACTTGTAAATGTTTGGGGTACATTCTGTGGACCTTGTAAAGAAGAGATGCCAGACCTCGCTGCCCTACACGAAGAATACAAGGACAAAGTTAATTTTCTTGGCGTAGTTGTTGACACTAATGCAAGCATGGATACTAATGTTGAAGAAGCTCACGAAATTATTAAAAATGCTGGAGTTACTTACACAAATATAATGCCAAATCCAACAACAGAAGATAGCCTTGTTCATATCACTGCAATGCCAACTACATTCTTTGTGAATTCTGAAGGAAAAGTCCTAGGTGGCTTTGTTGGTAAGAAAGACAAGGACTCTCTTGCAGCGACAATTGACAAATTGTTAGAAGAAAATAAGTAATTTTGTGATCATAAGAATTTATAAGCTCATAGAAAAATATTAGCTTGTAAAAAATTACTAGCTTGTAAAAAATTATTAGCTTATAAGAATTTACTAGCTTGTAAAAAATTATTAGCTTATAAGAATTTACTAGCTTGTAAAAATTTATTAAGAGATGGGAAACCATCTCTTTTTTTGTTTTATCAACTGACTCTTAATCAGTGGACCTTATTAATTTTATTAAATTTTTAAAATGTTGTAAATTTTTCGCCAATGGGTATCTAATAAAAAATAGGAGGATTAAATATGATTTATGATTATAAAGTAGAAAAACAAGACGGTTCTTTCTTAGATTTAAAAGATTTAAAGGGCAAAGTTATCCTTATAGTTAACACTGCAACTAGATGTGGCTTCACGCCACAATACAAGGACTTGCAAGACCTTTATGAAAAATACCACGACAAGGGACTAGAAATAATAGACATACCTTGCAACCAATTTAAGGAACAAGCTCCAGAAAGTGATGAGGAAATTTCAAAATTTTGCCAATTAAATTTTAATATTGAGTTCCCACAAATGAAAAAGGCTGAAGTCAATGGCGATAATGAAATTGAACTCTACAAATTTTTAAAATCTCAAAAGGGATTTGAAGGCTTCGGTCATGGTCCAAAGGCACTTGCCATGGCAACACTTTTAAAATCCAGGGACAAGGATTACAAGAACAAGCCCGACATAAAATGGAACTTCACAAAGTTTTTAGTGGACAGAGATGGAAATGTGGTTGAGAGATTTGAACCAACTACAAAAATGGATCTTGTTGATGAAAAAATTTCTAAATTAATATAAGTTTTAATATCTTTTTAACTTATTATGTAAAAAAGCTTCTGTAAAACTAATTACAGAAGCTTTTTAATTTTTAATCACTTATGACTAAGTGGTTTTTATTAGTAAGTTGGTATTAAAAAGAGCAGGTATAAACCTGCTCTAATTTTTTATTATTTTGTAAGCTAAGGATTAGTCAAGAATCTTTGATACTACTCCTGATGCTACTGTTCTTCCACCTT
>OAZW01000661.1_pt1 | contig 25234 bp, 21 predicted proteins | sample 1495231 | NCBI WGS metagenome assembly OAZW01 (sample SAMEA2580062, study PRJEB22360) | human gut metagenome | reverse complement strand
GGGCATAAGAATTCGGAAAACGCCGCTACGTTTTCCGAATTCTTGGGCGGGAGGACAAACTTTCCCCCGCGCAACCCGAGCCAGACCGGGACTAGGTTAGCTGTTTTGGGAGGCGGATTTTTCGGATTGTAGGAGGTCGCGGATTTCGGTTAGCAGTTCCACTTGGGGATCTGCTTTGGGTTCTTCGGCTTCTTCATCGGCTTTAGCTTTAGCGTCACGCATCCGCATGAGCTTATTCATCGGCACAATAATGCAGGTGTAAATCGCCAGGGCGACTAGCAGGAAGTTAACCAGGGCGGTAATAATCGCTCCCGGTTGCACGGTAGCGTTACCGAGATGGAACTCTAAAACATTATCGAAGTTAGGTTTACCCACTAGCCCTGCAATTAGCGGGTTAATGAATTTGTCAACGATGGCGGTGACTACTGCGCCAAAAGCGGCACCAATAACAACCCCAACTGCTAGGTCGATGGCGTTTCCACGGGAAATAAATTCTTTGAATCCAGCAATGAAACCAGTATTGTCTTTACTCATCATTCCTCATTTTTTGTAATTAACCTGTCCTGGCCAATTGTAGCGGTTCTGATTTGCTGGCTTCTACCAGGCGTCCAGCCTCACTGGGTTTAACCGCAACCTCAATGGTGGCGATTTTTTGCCCGCCCGTCAAAGATCCGCTAGCGGCGCTGACTGATAATACTTGCGCCGTGATTTGCGCGGAGACTCCCGTATTCTCCGCAGATTTTCTCGCCCCGCCCTCGGGAATAGTTTGCGGATTAGTAGTGTCCGGGCTGGTATCGGGGGCAGAGCTACTATCTTGATCATTTGCGAGGAAGAAAATCACTTCATCACCGCCGCCGGCCAGGCCTTGATCGCTTTCTCGCAAAGGTAGTGCCAAAATCACTTTCCCTCTATAGGATTGTCGTGCAAAAGGAGAAGAAGAAAATAAGGCCGGAAACAGGGTAGTGCCGGCAGCGATGGGAACGGCTGTCCGCTGACCGACTGCCTGGGAAGGTTTCTTATAAGCCTGAGGTGGCAGGGCGGCCACGGGAATCTCTTTCACAGTTACTTGGCCAGCGTCAATAATGGTTCCTGGTGGAATATCGGTGGCGGCAATTAATAGTGGTTTCGTGACCACTTGGGGCAGCACTAAACGCAGTAGGCTGACGGCTACTGCAACTGCGGCTGCTAGGGCGATAGTACGTCGCCAACGCCAAAGGAACTCGCGCATAACCAGATTTTTGTTGGTTTCCTGACCGTTAGGGAAAGCCGAGATAATCCGCCGGAAAACATTGCGGCTATTACCCCTTGGGGACAGGGAAAACCATATCTGCAGAAAACCATTAACCGCCGGGTCATCGACGGCTTTTAAGAACCGCTGAAACCTGGGACAAGGTAGACGAAGAAGAAAGCCGTATTTTTGCGCCTCGTAGGGGAAACGCTCAGAACGGAACCTTGGTCACCGCACTAACCAGATAGTTACTCGCTGCCTAGTTTTTGCAAACGCCCCGAGGAAGTAAGTACCTGATCAACTAACTGGTCATGCGGTTCATGAGGCAGCGTCCCCGCCTGTAAAACTTCCCAGTCATGGGTTAAGGCGATCAACTGGGGGCGAGTGGAACCAGTCAAATCGCAGTGCGCCAAAGCCTGGTCGTACCAACCGGCTCCTCGTCCCAGACGTACCTGCGTCCTATCTACTGCTAAAGCCGGTAAGAAAATCACCTTTAACCCCAGTTTTGCCAGGTGATCGCACTGCATTTCTCGAGACACCAGTGGTGGGTGGGGGTTGAAACGGCGATATAGGGCGCGGGTGTGTTGCACCGGATCCAATTGTCCCCAACGGGGCTGCTCCAAATCGCAAGGGACAACTAGTTTCAACCCGGAATCCAAAATGGCTTCGTTGAGTAAGAAGGTTGGAACTTCGGTGTCGAAAGAAATATAACTGGCTACTACCTCGCCGGGTTTTAGGGAAGCTAATAGTGGCCTGGCAGCCTGGAGCACTTGCGATTCTTCCTGGACACGTTGGGTAGGGGAAAACGTTAAGCGACGCCGGTCAAGAAATTTTTTTCGCAGTTCCGGCTTACTGTTCACAGAACCCATGAGTCAATGATAGTCGCTCGTTTAACCACAGTCGGCTTTTCGCCATCGCGGCAAAGACTCCGGCAGGTAACCTGGTAATAGTACTAAACTTTGGAGGGGTAATGCGCACGGTTGCGGAACATTTGAATACTTGTCTTTCCCTAGTGGCTCCGCTGGATCCCCTAGACGTGTTGTTGCCAGACGCGGTGGGGTGTGTCCTAGCTGAGGACGTGAGTGCACCTTTCGATTTACCGGTCACCGACCAGGCGACTTTGGACGGTTATGCGGTGCGTTCCCAAGACGTGGGGGGAGCCGGCAAAATGCGCCAGGTCTTCCTGGATGTGATCGCTGAGGTGAAAGCCGGGGATGCAGAACCGTGCACCTTGGTGGAAAACAGTGCAGTCCGGATAGCTTCGGGCGCTCCCTTGCCGGTGGGAGCCGACACGGTGGTGCCTTTGGAGGAAACTGACCAAGGTCCGGCGCGGGTACAAATTTTATCTGCCTGTGCTAAGGGAAAAAACATTTTGCGACGCGGCCAAGACGTAAGTGCGGGCACCCCCATTTTACGTGCCGGATCGCGTATTGGGTCGCGGCAAGTAGCGTTACTGGCGGGAGTAGGACGCCTACGGGTGACGGTGCGTCCCCGTCCTCGGGTAGTGATTTTGTCTATCGGAGATGAACTTATCGAACCGGGCAAACCGATCCGCGCCGGGGCAGTCTTCGATGCTAATGGGCACGCGCTTTCGTCTGCGGTAGCCGATGCGCGCGCTGACACTTTCCGAGTGGCGGCAGTGCCTGATGAACAAAAGGTGCTGTCTGAAACTATTGAAGACCAGCTAGTTCGGGCAGATATTATTATCACCACCGGGGGACTTTCCTACGGTAGCGCCGACACGGTGAAAGAGGTGCTAGCTCCTTTAGGGACTGCCCGCTTCGACAATGTGGCGATGACTCCCGGCAAACAGCTCGGTTATGGCACTGTCGGGGAGGGTACCCCGATTTTTTGCCTCCCCGGAAATCCGGTAGCCGCCCAGATCAGCTACGAGATTTTTGTGCGCCCCTGCCTGCGGCATATGGCTGGTTGGGATGAACTGTATCGTCCTTCTCTGCGGGCGCGAGTGGATCGCGGTTGGCGTTCCCCGGCTGGTAGGCGCCAGTTTGTCCCCGTGAAAATCGTGGGTGCGCCTGATAGTGGTTATCGCGCGCGACTAACCGGAGAGCCAGAAGATCTTTTACTCTCTACTATGGCGAGGGCGAATGCACTGGCGGTTATCCCCGAGGCGGTAACTTCCGTCTCGGAGGGCGACTATTTCCACTGTATGGTGCTAGATTAGGGCTCCGGGTTGCTTTACGAGCGTTTAACTTTTAGGCGCAGGCCGCGTTACTATGCGCACTTGGATAATCCCGTAGCTCGCGGCCTGATTAAACCGGGTGATCCGCCTGTAAATCGCCTGTCCATTAAAGAAATGGTGGCGCGAGATCATCGTCAAGCGGCGCAGGTAAGAGCCGATAATGAGCGTTGGTTAGCGCCTTGGGAAGCCAGCATTGCTCCGGGCTATCCCCCAGACGATATGGAGCTGGAAGCGTTCATTCGCCGTAGCGCTCGCCTGGTGCGTCAGCGCCGTTACTATCCATTTGGTGTTTATGCTGATGAGCAGCTAGTGGGGCAGGTTACTATCGGAGATATTGCCCTGGGAGCCTCACACTCGGGAAACCTGGGCTATTGGGTAGCCGAAGAATATAGTGGTCGCGGGGTGATTACTACTGCGGTGGCTATGGTGTTGGATTTATGTTTAGGGGCTCCCCATCTGCACCGCGTAGAAATAAATATTCGTCCCGAAAATAAAGTGTCGTTGCGGGTAGTGCAGAAACTGGGTCTGCGTTTTGAGGGACGAAAAAACAATTTCTATTGCATTGCGGGAAGCTGGGCTGATCACCTTGGATATGCGGCTACCGCTGAGGAAATTCCACCGGGTGGATACCTGGCGCAACTAGAAAAAAGGGCGTGCCTTAAACGAGGGGAGCCGGTAGCTATAGCCGACGAGGACGGGAGGTAGCTGAAGTTTCCTGGGTTTTGTTCCGCTTCTTATGCGGGGGTCGGTCAACTGACCCCCGCATACTCGTACAACACCGTTGAACTATCCTTTCAAACTTGGTGTTGCAACCATCACTAGAACCTAAGAACTCGCGTGAGATTACTTAAACAATAGGTTTCTTCCGCGGGTAGCTGCGGGCCAAAATAAAGAAAAAATGTGGCTATTGGTGTGATTGTTATAGATGTTGCGATTTGCTAAAGATTTAATAACTTTCCCTGCTCAACACGCCTTTATGAAGAGAGAATCTGGCGCCTAAATCCCCTATTTTTGATATGTGGAGTTTATTGGATTGGCTTTGCCGATATTGGTCTTAATTCTGGGGGGTATCTACCTACCTCTCTTGGTTGATTCCAAGCGGCGGCAAACCCAATCTCATGGCGATGATCGTTTTAGCGCAAATTTGCGGGTGCTTAACACGCAGCAACCGGTGCAAAAGCGGCAACGTTACAGCGTAAACCCCCCAGTATTAGGAGGAACCATGCAGCGACCAGTAGCACCAACCCAGCGTGACCACAGTGAACTGATGGCCGCCCGGCTTACCCGGGCTCGGCAGATTGAGCGACGATCACAAGCTGCGCGCCGCCGGCTCACCTTGGTTACGGTACAGTTCGCGGTAGGTATGGTGCTGGTTACGGCGGCTGCGGTAAGCCTGCTTTCCTGGTGGTGGACACTTATTCCGCTCGCTACCATTGCGGGAACGCTATTTCTGGGGGCACGAGCTGCCAAAGCCGGACGGGAAAATGATCAGCGAGCCCAAGAGCTTATTCACGCCCTCGAGACCCGTCCCGCTAAAGGACATCGCGTCAGTGCTAGTGAAAAGAAATTCGCACAAATGCACGCTGAGGCCGAAGCTAGCGAGCCTGCTGCCAGCTCCGAAGAACATCAAAAGAGCACTACAGCTACAGGTAACGAACTGAAAGCAGAATCGGGCGGGGAAAACCGGGGACAGACAGCACTCGGAAAGCTGGCTGCTGCTGCCAGGCGCGCCGCCACCTTGCGGGAATACTTTGTAATTCACGAGGACGAAACCGTAGAGCAAGCAGAAGAAACGGCTAAGGCAACCACTCGGGAAATAGCCTCCAGCCATTCGCAGCGCCACTTAGAAACAGGCGAAGAAAGCGCCGCAGTTACCTTAGTAGAAGAAAAAGTCAGCGAGGATAAAGAGCCCGTTGCCGCCGCTGTAGCCGAGAAAGAAACTACTCCGGTAGCGGAGATTACCGAAATCTCGGCTGAGGACAGCAGCGCGGATGCTACCGAGGAAACGGGTACATCGGCAGTTACAAGTCATACAGAGGAGGCAGCAGAAAACCAGGCAGAAACTGACCATACTTGGACGCCAACGCCGATGCCGAAACCAATCTACGCCCTCAAACCGCGGCTGGCTCGCCGGGACGTAGATGCCTCCGAGCTGCTCGCAGAACATTTAGCAGCGCGGGGTAGCGCACCCTATCGCCCTTCGCGTCCGCGCCCGCACACCGAAGAATCTTTGACCACCGCCCAGCTGGTGGCGCAAAGCAAACCGGTAGATTTGGAAGCTATTTTGGACAGCCGGCGGATCGCCAACTAATAACTGGGCAGGTAGAAGCCTTAACGGTAATCCCGCGCGCCGAAAACATCGGTGCCGATACGCACCATAGTTGCGCCCTCGCTGATGGCGATTTCTAGGTCCCCTGACATCCCCATTGACAGGTGGGTAGCGTCCTGTCCGCGTCCTCCGGCATTAACCGTGCGGTCCCGCAGGTCGCGCAAAATCCGGAAAGACTCGCGAATGCGCTGCTCGTCAGGGCTAAGTGCTCCGATAGTCATAAATCCGCGCAGACTAAGCTGCTCCATTTGCAACACTTGCTGAGTTAGATCCCAGGCGTCTTCCGGGCTGATCCCCTCTTTAGAGACCTCGCGAGAACAGTTCACCTCAATAAAACAAGGCAAAACACGCCCCGGATAGTTGGCCTCCAGACGACGCACTAACCGCTGGGCAGTTTTCAGAGAATCTACCGTTTCCACCAGGTCACACACCTTGAGGGCGGCGGTAATCTTATTTCCCTGTAGACGACCAATAATATGCACTTCCGCATCTAAATCTGCTGCCCGCACTGCCTCATTGGTAGCTTGCGCCTCCTGGACATGGTTATGGCCCAGCACTACCGGCAGGCCACGCTGTTTCAGTTCGCGGGCAGCCGCAATAATCTGCTCGCTAGAGCGGGTTTTCACCGCCAACTCTAAAGTAACTTCGCTGCGCTCTCGTCCGGCCTGTTCACAGGCCTTAGTAATCCGCTGGTCTACTTTTTCGATCCCGGTAGCTATATCCATAACTCCCACTCTAGTGGGCGTGGCAAATCTAGAAAGTTCCGCGCGGAGTCCTAGGTTAGATCCCCATAGGCAACCAGGTAGGGCTGCAGCTGCCCACTCTCATCAGTTTTTGCAATATCCAACGCAAATAGCATTCGCCATTCCCAAAGTCCGCTGCCGTCATCAACTTCTTGTAGCAGCGCCCAAACCTGCTTGCCAGCTAGTAAATCGCTATGGGGATCAAGGTAGCGCGAAAGCAGTTCCCGCGCCTTTTCACCTTCGCTAATAAGTGCATGACTACTGGCGCGCGCCCCCTGATCTAAAGTCAGGTCATCGTAGCGTTCCCAATAGTCATCCAGCAGAGCCTCACGTTCCTCATCTGACCAGGCATTCCCATCGGGATGTAAATCTTGGCAGTCCTGAAGGCGGGGCAGACTATCGAAAGCTACTGCCTCTACCCGCTGCCAGGCAGCGTTACGGAACTGGCGACGCAAAGCGAAAGGATTAGCACTGGGCAGCTGATTTTCGCCGCTCCCAAAGGCGGGTTCTTCCTCGGCTTCCTCCGGGCTACCTTCCCGTCGTTTCCCACTGGCCAATGCCTCCCACTCATCTAGCAGCGAGGAATCCACTCCTTTAACCGTGTTTCCCAGCCAAATCAATAGCTGGTCGAAGTCCTCATTCCGGCGCTCCGGCGGCACGATTTGTCCCAGAGCGCGATAGGCGTCGGTCAGGTAGCGGAGCACCACCCCTTCGCTGCGCGCCAACTCGAACCGGGAAATGAATTGGGTAAAAGTCAGCGCATTTTCTACCAGGTAGCGCACCACCGATTTGGGGGAGGGGGCAGAACCATAAACCCAGGGGTTGGAGTGTGCAAAAGTCTTAAAGGCTTCCGTAATCAACTCTTTAAGCGGCTGCGGCCAGGTAGTTTCTTCGAGGATTTCTTGACGCTGGTTGTATTCCACGCCCTCGGAACGCAACTTTTGATACACCTGGTCGCGCTGGGCTTTTTGCTGTGCGATCAGCACCTGGCGGGGATCCTCCAACACCGACTCCACAATCGAAACTAAATCCAGGGCGTAATCGGGGCTATCGGGATCCAGTAAATCCAAAGCAGCCAGGGCAAAAGGCGATAAGGGCTGGTTAAGTGCAAAATCTTCCGGCAGGTCATGGGTAAGCACTAGGCGCCCGAGCTTCCCCGCCTTTTCCGAAGGCAAATGCCGAACCACTTCCGCCTGTTTTAAAGAGGAATAAACCTGCCCTAAGCGGCGTAAATGGGGGTTGGACTCCTGTGGAGCATCGTGGTTATTGCGTGCCAGCCACAGCAGGTGTTCCCCGGCGTCGCGCTCACCGGAAAGCACATTGAGCGCCAAGGAATGGTCGATTCGGAAATGGGAGCGCAGCGGCTCCGGCTGGGCGGCGACCAGGCGTTCAAACGTAGACCGTCCCCAGGAAATCTTCGGCTTCTGATTGTTTGTCGAGGGCGCACTCTTGCGTTTTTGTCCCTTCGCCGCCAACTTCTTGGCTTCAATCACCTCGAGTGGCGCCTGCACCTCCACAAACCCCATAGTGTCGAACCCGGCGCGCCCGGCTCTGCCCGCAATCTGGTGGAACTCGCGCGCCGAAAGATGCCGCTGGCGGCGCCCATCGAACTTGACTAGGGAAGTAAATACCACGGTGCGGATAGGAACATTTATCCCCACCCCTAAAGTGTCAGTTCCGCAAATCACTGCCAGCAGCCCCTGCTGAGCGAGCTGTTCCACCAACAGGCGGTAACGGGGTAACATCCCTGCATGATGCACCCCCACGCCCAGGCGCAAAAGTCGCGACAGGGTTTGCCCGAATCCCTTGGTGAAATGGACTCCTTTTAACTGGGCAGCAATTTTTTCGCGTTTTTCGCGGTCCAGCAGATTAGCGGAAGCCAAGCCTGCTGCGGTTTTCACCGCATCATTTTGGGCGAAATGCACCAAATAAATCGGCCAGCGCCCCGCCTTAACCAGGCTTTCTAGCAAGTATTGGGGGTCGTCCTCGCTATATTCCATCTCTAGAGGCACCGGGCGCTCCGCCGCGTCCACCAAGACTACTTCCCTGCCGCTGCGTTCCTTTAAATCCCGGAGGAAAAAATCTACGTTTCCCAAGGTTGCCGACATTAAGACGAATTGCACATTCGGTAGTTCCAGCAGCGGCACCTGCCATGCCCAGCCGCGGTCAGGGTCACCGTAAAAATGGAACTCATCCATGATGACTATTCCGGCGTCCAGGTCGGCGCCATCGCGAAGCGACTGGTTAGCCAAGATTTCTGCGGTGCAACAAATAATCGGCGCCCCCGCATTTAGGGAAATATCGCCGGTAATCATCCCCACATTCCGCGCCCCAAATAGTTCCACCAGGTCAAAGAATTTCTCTGATACCAGGGCTTTTATAGGGGCGGTGTAGTAGGAACGCTGGTCTTTGGCCAGTGCTGCCAAGTGTCCCGCTAAGGCGATCATGGATTTGCCCGAACCAGTAGGAGTTGCCGCAATCACGTGGTTGCCAGAAAAAATTTCGGTGGCGGCCTGCTCTTGATGGGGATAGAGCGCCCGTCGGGTGGAAGCCGCCCAATTGGTGAAGCCGGCGAGGACTTCTAAAGGATCATTTAACTTCCCCGCGTCCTCTAAATCGTCCAACAGCTGATTTAGGGGGGCACTACTCATGCGGCTATTCTAACTAGCTTCCGCAGTATGGACACGTTTGCATCAAAACGGCCTCCCCGACTGTCCTAATAGGGGCGCCCAAAATAGTCTTGGGCGGATGAAAGGACAGAAATAACGTGGATCAAGCCGCCGAAATCGTCAAGCAAATAGCTGATGCCATCGCCCTCTACGCCGAAATTTGGATCCTAATCGGACTGGGAATTTTCTACACGGTGATTACCCGGGGAGTGCAATTCCGCTTCTTCCGCCACATGTGGAAAGTGGTTTTCGCTTCCCGCCAGGGGTCGCAGGGAGGAATCTCCTCCTTCCAGGCTTTCACTATTTCCCTAGCCGCTCGGGTAGGGGTAGGCAACGTGTTTGGGGTGGCAGCGGCGCTAATCATCGGCGGTCCGGGCGCGATTTTCTGGATGTGGATAGTGGCGCTAGTGGGAATGGCCACCTCTTTTATGGAATCCACCCTGGCGCAGATTTTCAAAGTCAGGAACGCGGACGGTACTTTCCGAGGCGGCCCGGCCTACTATATGTGGCTAGGGCTGCGTAAACGTTGGTTTGGTTCCATTTTCGCCATCATCGCCATCATTACCTGCGGTTTCGTAATTACTTCTGTGCAGTCGAATGCGATTGCCGGCTCGATTATGGCCACCATGGGCACTACCGAAGCCCAACAGGGCGCCCATTCGGCGATTATCGCGGTAATCCTATTCGTGTTTGCAGCTCCGATTATTTTAGGAGGAATCCGTTCGGTAGCGCGAGTAACCGAATGGATGGCTCCGATCATGGCCGTGGTTTACGTGATTATCGCCCTGATTATCCTGGTCATGAATATCGGGCAGATTCCGGCGATCCTGGCTTTAATCGTTAAAAGCGCCTTCACTGGCGGGGCTCTGGGGGGAGGCGTCGGCGGAGGAATCTTTGCTGCCCTCATCAACGGGGTACAACGTGGCCTATTTTCTAACGAGGCCGGGCAGGGGACCGCCCCCAACGCCGCGGCTACGGCTACGGTTTCCCACCCGGTGCGCCAGGGTCTGATTCAGTCACTAGGAGTTTTCGTAGACACCATCATCGTTTGTTCCGCCACCGCGATCATCATCTTGAGTGCTCCGAAATCGGTACTAACCGGTACCGATCCCTCCCAGGCGGCCTCTTTGACCAGCGTGGCGGTAGCTTCCCAACTGGGGGGCTGGTCAACCTACTTAATGTTGCTGATTATCTCAGTACTGGCCTTCTCGTCGATTATCGCCGCCTACGTTTATTCCGACGTAAATATGTCCTTCGTTACCACGAAGTCTTGGGCATCTTGGCTGGTGCGGATAGTTTCAGTGGCATCGGTGGTACTGGGAGCAGTGGTTTCCCTACCGCTGGTGTGGAATGCGGTCGATATCGCTATGGCAGCCATGACTATCACCAACTTGATTGCGATTACCTTGCTGTGGAAGTGGGCTGCCGGTGCCTTGAAAGATTACTCGGCCTCACGGCGGCGCGATAAGAACGCGGTACCAGTATTTGTGGCTAAGGATAATCCCTATTTACCTGGGGAATTACCCACCGATGTTTGGGATGATACCGATGATCAAACCGTTTCCACAGCCAAGGCCTAGCCTCCCTTGCCTGGCAGAAAAATAAGTGACTTAGTTTTCAGGTTTTCGCGTATTCGATGCCCTAAGGCAAAATAGTGGCTATGGAACAAACCCCAACGACAGGCCATTCTGATTTCACGCGGCTAGACCATTTGAAAGCCTGGGCGGTACACGCTTTTACGGCCTCGGCAGTAATCTGGGCAGGCTGCGCGGCGCTGGCTTTGATGCGCCGCGACTACTTGCAGATGTGGGGCTGGTTGGCAATTAGTTTGGTTGTTGACGGCTTGGACGGCACCCTGGCTCGGCGTTGCCGGGTAAAAGAGGTGGTTCCCTGGTTTGATGGCTCCGCCCTCGATCTAATCGTTGACTATTTAACCTGGACGTTTATCCCCGCGATTTTCATGTCCCAAACCATAGTGTTTGCCCCGGGAACTCCCGGCAAAGGAATAGACCTTGTGGTGACGGAAGTGCTGATGGTAGCGGTTTGTGCGTCCTCTATGTTTTGTTACTGCAATAAGAAAGCAAAAAGCTCCGATAACTATTTCGTGGGGTTCCCCGCCGCCTGGAATATCGTTATCCTCTATCTGTACCTGGTGGCGCTTCCCTGGTGGTTCAACCTGGCAATAGTGCTGCTGTTCATCGTGTTAACGCTCTCCCCGCTCACGTTCTGTCATCCTTTCCGGGTGGAAAAACTACGTTGGCTCAATATCTTGTCGGTAGTTATCTGGCTGGCCTGCATCATTTGGCTGACCATCTACTTCCCGGAGCGCAACCCGCTGGTCTGGTGGGCATGGTGGATTAGCGGCATCTATTTCATAGGCAACGGGGTGGTGCGCACCTTCGTCGGACCCCAAGCCGTGCGCAAGACAAAGTAGCTAACTAGCTGAATCGCTAGTGCCGCTAACGTGGTGTTAACAGGAAGTTCACTAGGTAACGTTCCCGTAAATATTTGGTGCCTTCTACCAAGAAACCGGAAATAATAAACAAGATTACGATCACTATTACATAGGTGGGATAGTCTTTACCGGTCATCGCAAAATACACATAGGGAGCCGCGAAAGTAATCGCGGTGGTAAAGGTGCCTACCATCCGGACCCAGCGTTGTTTGGCGGTGAACATAGCCAGCACCCCCCAGGTATAGGGGATAGCGGTAGCAATATCCATAGTCCACAGCACCACTAGGGAACCGTGAAACTCTTTAACCAGGCTCACCGGCAAAACCCGCAAACTGGAATAGGTAATAACCACCAAATAGGCCAGCACTTTCGGGTCGGTACACCATTTCACTAGGCGGGAGCGGCGGGTTTGGGTAATTCCGCATGCCTTAAGCGCTCCCGAAAGTTCCGGGGGCATGCGGGTGGCATCAATCCCCTGGAAAGTTTGTCGCACCCGCTGCCTAGTGTTTTCACTGAGGTCTTCCCAGCGGTCAATGATGGCTCCCATTAGGTTTCGCGGATCTAACATCCAGGGACGTTCGCGGTCTGTTTCCTGCTCAGAAGAGGGGATCGCTCCCACCAGGCGTTTTCTATATTCCATGCCGCCGGGGTAGTGGGCAGCATCCACTAAAGTTGAGCTACCCAGCAGCTTGGCGAGGCGTTCGGCCTGCGCGCCGCGGCCTCCCCCTAACCAGACAGAGAGGGGGCGCTGCAAGTCCCAACGCAGTTCCCCCAAGAACCGCTCCCCGTCCTCAGAGGCTATAAAATCATCGAAGCTTTGGTTTGGGAGGGTGAAAAGCCAAGAAACATCGCGGGTACTGCCCCTCCCCAATTCGGAAACCCGGTGCAGACCAGTGCCACGACATAGAACTACTGGATCTACGGAGAATTTAGATACCACGGCTAGATCGGTGAGCTTTCGCCCTTTATTCGAGGAGGATTCGATCGTCGCCACGCTCTCCAGTCTAGGAGAATTCCAGATTTTCGGGTCTTTTCATGGCGAGAAAGCGAAAAAATGGTCATACTAGAACTATGAAGGTTTTAGTAACAGTCGCCTCCAAGCATGGAGCCACAGAAGAAGTCGGGAAAGTTATCGCTGAGGAACTGGAAAATGCGGGTCTAGAAGTGGACCTGGAAAAGCCAGAAGAGGTCTACAGTCTAGATGGCTATGGGGCAGTAATCATTGGGTCAGCTGTTTATCTAACCAAGTGGATGGATAATGCCAGCGACTTCTGCCGCCGCTTTGCATCGGAGCTGCGGCGCACCCCGCTCTGGGCTTTCTCGGTGGGGCTGTCCGGAGTGCCACAAGATAAAGTCCAAGATCCCTCTAGGGTAGGGCCCGTGCTTTTGAACATTGAGCCCAAAGAATATGTGACTTTCCCCGGCAAGCTCGATCCCACAGAACTGTCTTTGCGGGAACGCACAGTAGCGCGTATGGGGGGAGCTGTTGAGGGCGACTTCCGCGATGACCAGATGGTTCGCGAGTGGGCACAAAAGATTATCAAAGAGATCAAGGCGTAACTTTTCTGTTAGTATCCCAACTGGTGTGCGCAGACGACCAGTTGACCAGTCCGTGACCTGGTCAAGCTCATCTGCGCGCATTTAGTAGCTAATTGAGGCTTTGGTGACGCGCTAAGAATTCGTAGACGATCGCGTCATCTACTCCTGGGAAGGCTCCCGGTGGGACTGCCGCTAATAGGTGGGAATGGGTTTTCACTTCTGGATACGCTTTCCCGTCCCATTCGCTAGCTAGGCGGGGATCCGCCAGGCGGCAACACCGGGGATCCGGGCAGGTAGAGGCAAGACGGTTCTTGGTGTCGCGTCCGGCAAACCATTTAGATTCCGCGAAGGGAACCCCAATCCCGATGGAGTATTTCCCGGTGGATGTGGGGACTATCTGGGCGCTGCAAAAGAAGGTTCCCATTGGGGTGTCGGTATATTGCCGATAGGGTTTGCTCGCGTCCTCCTGCTTAAATGCCTGCATAGAAGCATATTTACGGCATATAAGTTGACCTTCGATAGCTCCGGAGACGTCCTCGGGAAAACTAATCCCGTCATTGGCATAGATTTTGGTGAGCACCCCGGCAGGGGATACCCGGTCAAAATGCAAGCGGATTCCCAGATGCCGCGTTGCCAGATTGGTGAAGCGGTGGGCAGCGGTTTCATAGCGTACCCCGTAGCGATCCACCAGCGCTCCCACTTCCAGTTCGCGCGCTTTCTTCGCTGCCTGCAACATGGCTACTGTCGGCTTTTCCGGTAGCAAAATAGCAGCCGCGAAATAGTTAGCGGCGATGCGTTGGCGCAAAAACTCTCCAAAACTGTGGGGGGTATCGTGTCCAAGTGCCACTCCGGCTATTGAACGCAGCCCCAGGGAGCGCACATATTTTTCCCCCGGCTGGTTGGGGCGTAAATAAATCCGCCGATTCTTCATATCCCGAATCGCGCGAGCGGCTGCCGGCAGATCATCGACGCGGATCAGGGTATATCCCAGGTGGCGGACAATCCTTTCCAAATCGCCAGGGGCGCGCGGACCGTTTTCCATATCCAAGGCACCCAGAATATCCGCGGCCACCTGCTCGATCTCCGCTAGATAGTTGTCGCGGGCGCGCATTTCCTCCCGTAACTTGCGATTTTCAGCGCGCGCTTTTTCCGGGGTTCCAGCGTGAACCCGTCGGGAGGACGCCAGCTCGCGTTGTAGACCCACGATTACTCGCAAAGCGTCGGTAGGCAGGCGGGAAGAAGGGTTAAGCCGGGGCAGGTCCAGTTTTTGATAGGAGGATTGCGCCTGGTAGCTGGCCAGTTCCAGTTCCAATCGGGCGCGCTCGTCTGGCGCCTTGTCTTCTAGTAGGTATGAGGGAGTAACCGAGAGCGCCTGGGAAATCGCTTTCAGCAGGGAAAGCCGAGGTTCACGTTTACCATTTTCGATTTGAGATATTAACGAGGGCGCGCGATCAACCGCTTCTGCCAGTTCTTTTAAAGTGAGTTGCTTCTGTTTTCGCGCGTGCCGAATCCTCGCCCCCAGGATGGCGCTGGGGGAGAGCGCTAACTTTTCTTCATCACTAGCCATAGATTCCTCAAAAATTCGCAGAATGTGAATTATTCCAATAGTTTACAGCAAATTGCTAGACATCGAGAGATTTTATTGCGCAATACTCTAACTAAGGCCTCCAGCGAGGGGTTGGTCAGAAAAGGCTCAAGACTTAGAGGAGAACATCATGAGCACTGCAGAAGAAATCCAGAAGCGCGCAGCAGTAATTCAGAAGGAATGGGATACCAATCCCCGGTGGAAGGGCGTAGTTCGTCCTTATTCCGCACAGCGGGTAGCCGAACTGCAAGGCTCCATCGTTGAGGAACACACCTTGGCTAAGCGGGGCGCTGAGCGGCTATGGAAGTTGCTGCACGAGGAAGACTACATCAACGCTTTGGGTGCCATCACCGGTAACCAGGCAGTGCAGATGGTGCGGGCGGGTCTAAAAGCGATCTACCTGTCCGGCTGGCAGGGGGCCGCCGATGGCAACACCTCCGATAACACCTACCCCGACCAGTCCCTATATCCCTATGATTCCGCCCCCAAGATGGTGCGCCGCATCAACAATGCGTTCAAGCGTGCCGACGAAATTACCTGGTCGGAACATCAGGATGTGGACTTTGATTGGTTCGCCCCGATCGTAGCCGATGCCGAGGCCGGATTCGGCGGCGCCCTCAACGCCTACGAATTAATGAAGAACATGATTAAGTCCGGTGCCTCCGGGGTTCACTACGAAGATCAGTTGGCGGCAGAAAAGAAATGCGGTCACCTGGGCGGGAAAGTTTTGATCCCCACTTCGCAGGCGATTCGCAACCTGGATGCTGCCCGTCTGGCTGCGGACGTTCAGAATACCTCCACTTTAATCGTGGCACGTACTGACTCGTTGGGCGCCAACCTAATTACCTCTGATGTTGACGAAATTGATCGCCAGTTCCTAACCGGTGAGCGTTCTGCCGAGGGTCACTACTACACCAAGGCCGGTAAAGAGGTAGTTATCGCTCGTCTACTCGCCTTTGCTCCCCATGCCGACCTAGTCTGGGTGGAAACCGCCACTCCGGATCCCGAGTTGGCTCGCGACGTGGCCGAAGCAGTTAAGGCAAAGTACCCGGACAAGATGCTGGCCTACAACTGCTCGCCCTCCTTCAACTGGAAAGCCAACCTAGATGATTCCCAGATTGCTTCCTTCCAGAAGGATTTGGCAGCCATGGGCTACTGCTTCCAGTTCATCACCCTGGCCGGATTCCACCAGATCAACTACGGTATGTTCGACCTGGCCAAGGGGTACGCACAGCACGATATGAGCGCCTTCGTCCAGCTGCAAGAAAAAGAGTTCGCAGCCGAGAAAGATGGCTACACCGCTCACCGTCACCAGCGCGAAGTCGGCGCCGGTTACTTTGACATGGTTTCCACCGCCATTAACCCCGAGTCGTCCACTCTGGCGATTAAAGGTTCGACCGAAGAAGCCCAGTTCTAAACCAAAAGGCATAGGAAAGAATGAATAACCATACTGATATAAGGGAAGGGAAGGTCGAGGTTCGCTACCCCCAGCATGAAGATCCGGGGACTAACCTCACCGACCGTTTCGACGAGATTTTAACTGATGAGGCTTTAGAGTTCTTGCGCCAGTTGCAGCTACGTTTTGGTGCCACCCGCGCAGAATTGCTAAAGGCACGCCATGATCGGCGTCAACGCCTCACCAACGGCTACTTGCCGCACTTCCTAAAGGAAACCAAAGCTATTCGCGAGGACGATTCCTGGAAAGTAGCGCCATTTGCTCCCGGCTTGGAAGATCGCCGCGTGGAAATCACCGGTCCGACTGAACGGAAGATGACCATTAATGCCCTTAACTGTGGCGCTAAGTGCTGGTTGGCAGACCTAGAGGATGCCAACACCCCGCATTTCACCAATGTTATTGGCGGCCAGGTGAACCTCTATGACGCGATTCGTCGCACCATCGAGTACACCAACCCGGCCAATGGCAAGCACTACCAGTTAAATGAGGGCGAGCTGCCCACCATTATCGTGCGTCCGCGTGGGTGGCACCTGACGGAAAAGCACATCCGGATTGGGGGGCATTCCTCTTCCGGTTCGCTCACCGACTTTGGTCTCTACTTTTTCCACAATGCGAAAGAGCTGATCAAGCGGGGCAGCGGCCCCTACTTCTACCTGCCGAAGATGGAAAGCCATCTAGAGGCACGGCTGTGGGCGGACGTGTTTAACTTCTCGGAAGAATACCTGGGGATTCCGCACGGCACCATTCGGGCAACCTGCCTGATTGAAACCATTATGGGAGTCTTCGAGATGGAAGAAATCCTGTATGAACTGCGGGATTATTCTTCCGGTTTGAACGCGGGTCGTTGGGACTACATTTTCTCTGCGATTAAGAAGTTCCGTGACTCTGGCCCCAGCTGGGTGTTGCCGAATCGTTCCGACATCACTATGCAGGTTCCGTTTATGCACGCCTACACCGAGTTGCTGGTCAAGACCTGTCACAAGCGCGGCGCCCACGCGATCGGAGGAATGAGCGCCTTTATTCCCTCTAAAGATCCGGCAGTGAACGCCGAATCGGAACGCAAGGTGCGCGAGGACAAGACCCGCGAGGCCGAGGCCGGATTTGACGGTTCTTGGGTGGCTCACCCCGGGATGGTCAGCTATGTACGGGAAGTCTTTGATGGATACCTTAAGGATCGCCCCAACCAGGTAGATCGTCAGCGCGACGATGTAAACGTGACTGCCAAGGAGTTGCTAGACTTTGCTTCTACTCCGGGCGCTATCACCGAGGCGGGGGTGCGCACCAATGTGGCCGTAGGACTGCGTTACCTGTACTCCTGGTTAGGTGGAAATGGAGCCGCGGGCATTTATGGGTTGATGGAAGATGCCGCTACCGCGGAAATCTCTCGTTCCCAGATTTGGCAGTGGCTACGCTACCAGTGCGAACTAGATGATGGCCGCAAAGTTACCCAGCAGCTGGTAGAGGAACTATTTGCCGACGAATACGACAAGTTCCTCGCAGAGGTGGGCGAAGAAGGCAAAGAACGCGGGCAGCAATCTGCACGGATCTTCAAAGAGGTCTGTATGCAAGGGGAGTTCCCTACGTTCTTGACGGTTCCGGTCTATGCCAACGAGTTGGAATAGTCTGGCGCCAGAATTCACTAAGCGCCTGAATAATCTTGATTGATTGCTTCAGGAGTGGAGCCAATAAATAAATAGTTTACTGACCGGTGACCGGCGGGGAGATTTTCTCCCCGCCGGTCATTCCACAACTACTGCTCTTTCACGCGTTCTTTGGCGCCGACTGGAAAACTATCTGTGTTTTTAGCATCAGAGTTTCGTAGCTACATTCCGATTATCGCGCCAAGAAAAGTATCTCTAGTCACATGGAAGCCTTTCAGTTATGCATAACTATTCATTACTTGATATAAATATTCACTATGAAGGTTTCAATTATTGGTGCCAGCGGATTTGCCGGAGGAGAAATCCTGCGGATAGTTGCGGCGCACCCCGCCTTTGAGGTTGACCAGCTATGCGCGTCCTCCTCAGCGGGTAAAAAGCTAGGGGAGTTCCACCCCCAACTTCCTCAGTTAGCGCAGCGGAAACTAACAGCAGTAGACCCGGCAGCGCTAAAAGAAAGCGCCTCGATTTTCCTGGCGCTCCCGCACGGACAATCCGGCAAAATAGCGGGGCAGCTACGCGAAGCCGGGGTGGAAAGCCTGCTGGTAGATTGCGGAGCTGACCATCGCCTCACTTCCCAAGCAGCCTGGGATCACTACTATGGCGGGGAATACCACCAGGCCTGGACCTATGGGATGCCGGAACTGCAGAGCTTTAGCGGCCCGTCTCAGCGCGAGCAGCTGAAAAAAACTCAGCAGATTGCGGTTCCCGGATGTAACGTTACTGCTGTCACCTTGGCCTTTCAGCCGCTGGTAGCAGCCGGGTTAATAGATCCGGGCGATATTGTGGCCACCTTGGCGGTGGGGTATTCGGGAGCTGGAAAATCACTAAAACCGCATCTCTTGGCCACGGCCGCCCTGGGAAATGCCCAACCCTACGCGGTAGGAGGAACCCATCGGCATATCCCTGAAATCGCACAAAACTTTGCGGTTAGCAGCAAAAATGACGCCGAGGACTTTAAAATCACCCTCACCCCGGTCTTGGTGCCGATGTCCCGGGGAATTCTGGCAACCGTAACCGCCAGTGCCACCGAAAAAACTTCCACCGAGCAGCTGCACGCCCTCTATCAGGATTTTTACCAAGAAGAAAACCTTATCCAGGTACTTGAACTCGGCTCTTGGCCGCAAACCCAAGGGGTGACCGGGAGCGCAAACGTGCAGGTGCAAGTGGCGCTGGATCAGCGTTCCGGAAAGATTATTGCCCTCAGCGCCCTCGATAACTTGGGGAAAGGAACCGCGCAAGCGGCCGTGCAATCGGCCAACTTGGCGCTGGGACTACCCGAATATAGCGGCATTAACCAGATTGGAGTTGCCCCGTGAAAAAAGATGAAAGCCTGCAAGGCGTAACCAGCGTACCGGGGTTTAAAGCCTGCGGAATCGCCTCGGGAATGCGTAAAAACCAGCGCAAAGACTTAGCGCTCGTCCTTAATACCGGCGCAAATCCGGTGGCCGCCGGAGTGTTTACCTCTAATCGCTTCGCCGCCGCTCCCGTGCTTTACTCGCGGGCAATGCTCAGTAAAGGGGCGACCGGGATGCGTTCGGTAGTGCTTAACTCCGGCAGCGCCAATGCTTGCACCGGCAAAAGCGGGCTCAAAGATGCAGTTACCACCGCCAAGGCAGTCGGAGCCGCCCTGGCAATCGATCCGCGGCAAGTGCTAGTGTGCTCCACCGGGATGATCGGGGTGCCGCTGCCGATGGAGAAAATGTTATCCGGGATTGAAACTGCAGCCACCAGTCTTAGCGAAGAGGGCGGCGCGGATGCCTCCTGGGCGATTCTCACCACCGATAATGAACCGAAAACAGTTCACTACCAGGCAGAAGGCTACCAAATCGCCGGCATGGCAAAAGGGGCAGGAATGTTAGCGCCGGCCCTGGCCACTATGCTTTGTGTAATCACCACTGACGCCCTCCTAGATGCCGAAACCGCCCAAAAATCCCTAGAAGTTGCCTGCGCGAAAACCTTTAACCGTCTGGATTCCGATGGGTGCATGTCCACCAATGACACCGTAATTTTGTTGGCCTCCGGGGAAAGTGGGAAGGCGCCTAGCGGATTTACCGCGGCACTGACCGAAACCTGTGCCCAGTTGGCGCGGAAACTCGCTGATGACGCGGAAGGCGCACAGCACACTGTAGAGATTGCGGTTACCGAAGCCGAAAGCGAAGCCGGTGCATTGATCGCGGCGAAAACTATTTCCCGCTCAAACCTGGTTAAAACAGCTATCGCCGGGTGCGACCCCAATTGGGGAAGAATCGTTTCCGAACTGGGAACCGTCCCAGAAAGTGTTTGCCCCTATGACCCCGCGCAGGTATCGGTGCTGTTCAACGGGGTGCAGGTGTGTAAGGACGGTGCCGCTTGGGGGAACCGGGAAGACGTCCCCTTTGACAGTCGAGAGGTGCATTTAGAAGTGCGCCTGGGAGCTGGAAATGCCCAGGCCAGCGTACTTACCAACGACCTTACCCACGAATATATTCATATCAACGCGGACTATTCATCATGATTGTTAAAAACCTATCTGCCTGGGATAAAGCCGGGATACTGCTAGAAACCTTGCCGTGGCTACGCGAATATTCCGGCTCTCGGATTGTCATTAAGTACGGCGGCAACGCCATGATTTCGGAAGAGCTCAAGACTGCTTTTGCCCGGGATATTATTTTCCTGCACGAATGGGGGATTGAACCCGTAATTGTGCACGGCGGCGGTCCCCAAATCAGTTCTATGCTAGAAACTCTGGGAATCGAAACTCCGTTTGTTTCCGGTTTACGCGTCACCAGCCCGGAAGTAATGAAAGTGGTGCGGATGGCGCTCACCGGGATGGTGCAGCGCGAACTGGTTTCTTTGCTTAACGAAACTTCGATTGCGGCGATTGGGATGTCCGGGGAGGACGGAGCGTTCTTAAAGGCTGTTAAAAAGAGCGCTAGCGTAGAGGGAAAACCTGTTGACCTGGGGTTAGTTGGCGAAGTGACTGCAGTTGATCCCGGACCTATAGAAGATTTACTGCAGTCCGGACGCATCCCGGTAGTGTCCTCGATTGCGGTTAATCAAGATGACCCTACCCAGGTGTTGAACATTAACGCCGATTTGGCGGCTGCGGCAGTCGCGGGAGCTATTGGAGCGAAGAAACTTATCGTCCTCACCGACGTGAAAGGACTCTATCGTAACTGGCCAGACCCCGATACCCGGATTTCGCAGATAAAAGCCAGTGAGGCCGCCGAAATGCTGCCCACCATAGAAGCGGGAATGCGCCCCAAAGTGCAAGCCTGTATTCAGGCCTGTCAGCAAGGGGTACCCCGGGCAACCATTATTGACGGGCGGGTGCCGCACTCGATGCTGCTAGAAATCTTCACCGATACCGGATTTGGAACCATGGTGAAGGGAGATAACTATGAATAACGCTGAATGGATAAGCGCTTACCAAGAAAACCTTTTAGGGGTTTTCGGGCAGCCTCAAGCCTGTTTCACCCACGGTAAAGGCACTAGGGTTTGGGACGCCGATGGTAAAGAATACCTGGATCTGCTGGCAGGGATTGCGGTTAATGCCCTCGGATATGCCCATCCGGAGATTGTGAAGACTATCGGGGAGCAAGCCAGCCGCTTTACCCACGTTTCCAACTTTTTCACTACCCCGCAGCAGGTAGAGGCCGCGGCGGCAGTAAAGAAAATCTGCGCTGCCGGTTGGCGGGTTCAGACGAGCGAAAAAATCACTGCGCAGGCACGGGTGCTGTTCGTGAATTCGGGCACCGAAGCCAATGAGGCCGCCCTAAAAATGGCGCTAGCTGCCCAGCCGGGAGGGCGGGCGATTGCGCTGAAAGGCGCATTTCACGGACGCACCCTGGGGTCGCTTTCTTTGACCTATAAAGCTCCCTACCGCGAACCATTTGCTCCCTTCGTCGGGCCCACCGAGTTTGTGGAGGCTTCGGTAACAGGAATCGAGGCAGTAGATCCGAAAGGAATATCCGCGATTTTCCTGGAACCGTTGCAAGGCGAAGCGGGAGTGATCCCCCTAGCCCCCGAAGTTTTAGCGGCCGCGCGTAAGCTCGCCGACCAAACCGGCGCTTTGCTAATTTTTGACGAAGTGCAAACCGGGATGGGTAGATGCGGAAAATGGCTCGCCCACCAGGGGATTTATTGCGATGGAAAAGAAATAATCCCGGACGTGGTGACCCTGGCGAAAGGCCTCGGCGCCGGAGTGCCGGTAGGGGCTTGCGTGGCGATGAACCAGCGCGCCGCCAGCGCCCTAAAACCGGGAAGTCACGGCACGACTTTCGGGGGGAACCCGCTGGTAACCGCGGTAGTGGCGCGCAGCATCACCCTGATGGAGGAACTGGATTTACCGGCTCACGCCGCCAAAGTTGGGGACGCCTGGATGCAGGCGATCGCAGATGCCCAAATCCCAGGAATCAAGACGACCCGGGGGCAAGGACTGCTACGCGGCCTCGTCCTCGAAAAAAATGTTGCCCCGCAACTAGCGAAGGCCCTGTTTAAGGCGGGGTTTATTGTAAATGCCCCGGCTGCCAACATTATTCGTTTGGCGCCGCCCCTAATTATTGAACTTGAAGAAGCGAAAACCCTGATACCGGCGTTAAAGGAAGCGCTCGCGCAGGTAGAACTAGACCTAGAAAAAGGAGAATAACCATGAGTAAAGATCGGGTAGTACTGGCATATTCGGGCGGATTGGACACTTCGGTGGCCATCGGCTGGATCGGGGAACAAACCGGCAAAGAGGTGATCGCCTGCGCCGTTGACGTAGGGCAAGGCGGGGAAGACCTGGAGGTAATCCGCCAGCGTGCCCTCGATTGCGGGGCAGTCGATGCCTATGTGGCTGACGCGAAAGACGAATTCGCCGAAGAATATTGCCTGCCATCAATCAAAGCCAATGGTCTTTACATGGATCAATATCCGCTGGTATCGGCGCTTTCTCGGCCGCTGATTTGTAAACACCTGGTGAAAGTAGCCAATAAGTTCGGCGCCGACACCGTCGCTCACGGTTGTACCGGAAAAGGCAACGACCAAGTACGTTTCGAGGTTTCGCTGACTAGCCAAAACCCGGAGATCAAATGTATTTCGCCGGTGCGAGACCTGGCGCTAACCCGGGACGTGGCAATTAAGTATGCCGAAGAACATGAACTGCCGATCGAAACCACTAAACACAATCCCTTCTCTATTGACCAGAATGTGTGGGGGCGCGCGGTAGAAACCGGATACCTGGAGGATCTATGGAATCCACCTACTAAAGACGTCTATGTTTACACCGATGACCCCGCCTATCCGCCGATCCCGGATCAGGTAGTTATTAGTTTTGCAGAGGGCGTGCCAGTAGCTTTGGACGGGCAAAAAATGTCGCCCCTGGAAATCATTCAAGAAATGAACCGCCGGGCAGGCGCCCAGGGGATAGGTCGCCTAGATATGGTGGAAGACCGCCTAGTAGGGATTAAGTCGCGGGAAATCTATGAGGCTCCCGGGGCAGTGGCGCTGATTATCGCCCACCAAAACCTAGAAAACCTGACCCTAGAGCGCGAACAAGGACGCTTCAAACGGCAAGTGGAACAGCGCTGGTCAGAACTAGTTTATGAGGGACAATGGTATTCGCCGCTCAAAGGCTCGTTAGATGCCTTCGTAGAGGACAGTCAAAAATACGTCACCGGCGATATCCGGATGATTCTGCACGGCGGGCGGGCAGTAGTTGATGGGCGGCGCTCCGAAGTCGGCTTGTATGACTTCAACCTGGCGACCTACGATTCAGGAGACAGCTTTGACCAGTCCCTCTCGCGCGGATTCATCGGAATCTATGGGCTCTCAACCCAGTTGGCAGCGGCGCGGGAACAAAAAGAAAGCCAGAAATAACTATGAGCGAACAGGTATCGCTATGGGGAGGACGCTTTTCTGGCGGCCCTTCCCAGGCTTTAGCGGCACTTTCAGTATCCACCCATTTCGATTGGCGCCTGGCGCTCTATGATCTAGCGGGTTCGCGCGCCCACGCCCGGGCACTCGCCGGAGCCGGTCTGCTAGACGCGGAAGAACTATCGCAAATGCTGGCGGCTCTGGAGCGGCTGGAAGAAAAAGTTAAAAGCGGTGCCTTCACCCCCGACCCCGCTGACGAGGACGTACATACCGCCTTAGAGAGAGGACTATTAGAGGAGGCTGGATCGCATTTAGGGGGGAAACTGCGCGCTGGTCGCAGCCGCAACGACCAGATCGCCACCCTCATCCGGATGTACCTGCGAAACCAGGCACGTACCCTATCTGAGCGAATCATCGAAGTAGTCGAGGCGCTTTTGAGCCAAGCGAAAGCCGCCGGGAATACGGTAATGCCGGGGCGTACCCATATGCAGCACGCCCAGCCGGTATTGCTAGCCCACCAGCTACTCGCTCACGTCTGGCCGCTGCTGCGAGACATTCAGCGTTTTGAGGATTGGGATTGGCGCGCCGCCGCCAGCCCCTATGGTTCCGGGGCGCTCGCGGGCAACACCCTGGGGTTAGACCCGGAGCAAGTAGGGGCAGACCTAGCCTTTGACCGGGTAGTAGAAAACTCCATAGACGGAACCGCCACCCGCGACGTGGTAGCCGAGTTTGCGTTCATCTGCGCCCAGGTCGGGATCGATATTTCCTCCCTTGCGGAAGAAATCATTATTTGGAATACCAAAGAGTTCGGGTACGTCACCTTAGATGATGCTTTCTCCACGGGATCATCGATTATGCCGCAAAAGAAGAACCCGGACGTGGCAGAATTGGCACGCGGTAAAGCCGGTCGCATGATTGGGGACTTAACCGGTCTGCTTGCGGTACTTAAAGGTCTACCTTTTGCTTATGCTCGTGACCTGCAAGAAGATAAGGAGCCAGTCTTTGACCAGGTTGATACTTTAGAGGTGCTATTACCGGCTGTTAGCGGCATGGTCGCCACTATGAAGATTGACTATGGTCGCCTAGAAGAACTCGCGCCGCAAGGGTTCTCGCTGGCCACGGATATTGCCGAGTGGCTAGTGGCGCGGGGAATGCCGTTTAGGCAAGCGCATGAAGTATCCGGAGCCTGCGTGCGTGAATGTGAAGAAAACGGGATAGAACTAGCGGATTTGAGTGACGAGCAGTTCGCCGCTATCGACCCGCTGCTAACCCCCGAAGTGCGGGAAGTGCTCAGCCCCGCCGGTTCCGTGCGCGCCCGCGCCGGCCGCGGAGGAACGGCGCCCGTACAGGTAGCCCGGCAGCTAGAGTCCGCCGAGCAGCAGATCGCGCGCATCCGCACCGATTTCGCCGGCAAACACCTGGAATTTAAATAGTTCCTTCCGCAGCATTCGGTGTGGAAAAACCTGTTTCCGCGCGTGAGGGCGGATTTTGCCTCGCGCCCCGAAATCCGGAAAATGCTCTGGCATTTTCACGG
>OAZW01000630.1_pt1 | contig 27061 bp, 28 predicted proteins | sample 1495231 | NCBI WGS metagenome assembly OAZW01 (sample SAMEA2580062, study PRJEB22360) | human gut metagenome | reverse complement strand
CTGCCGTTCCTTCTCTTTCTGCTTTTCCTCCGGCGTTTTGGGCTTGGGGAGAGCATAATGATTGCCCCAGTTTTCCGCATAGTCCTTCAGCGTGCCCAGCCGCTTGAGGGTCTTTTTATCGGAACGATTTCCGATTTGGCAGAGCAGTTCATAGGCATCCTTCTTGAAGTCCAGTAGATCATACACATCCACCAGCACTTCCTTGGCCTGCTGATCCTCACTCTGCTCAAGTTCTTCCTTGAAGGTATATAGAGCGCGGACACTGTCCGGACCTTCATTGGTCGCAACAAACTGTTTTTTTAGTTCGATATAGGTTTTTTGATATTCTGTCATTGGTCGCACCTCCCATCAATCCCACCAGAAATACCAGACGGTGGACTGCCACAGGACAGCTGCCAAGGAGCCAATGCTTCCATCCTCATTCTGATCCAGATCTGGGCAGAAACCATATTGCTCCACAGCCACCTCCATAGCTCTTTCCTTGGAAATCGGAGTTGGAAGTTCAAACTCCAATTCATCGTGGCTCATGGCGGCAGGGATGGCACCATGTTGCTCGAACCAGTATTTCGCCACTGCCATCAGGTCCGGTGTGTCGGGACACTCATTCCAATTTCCAAAGGGCAGGTAGGCGAAGATCTCCCAGGGGTTCTTTACCGGAATTTTAGCCAGAATGAGCGGATATGTCATTCCGGTATCATCGTTCCAATAGTTTGCGAAGCGGTCGTTGGGTTCTCCGCCCTCCATCTCGCCCAGGACTTCCTCATCCCAGTCCAGATCATCGTCCTCGGCTTCTTCCTTGCGCTGACCGGTCAATTCCTCCAAAATCGCCTTTCCGTCCTTGATGGGAGCGGAGAGCATCTTCTTTCGATACTCCTCCACGGTTTTGAGGTCAAATTCATAGAAGTCCGCATCATGCTCCGGGTCAGCGTTCATCACCAGACACTCCAACTGCGTTTCATCATCCGCCTGGATAAGTACGGGAACAAAGCCCTCCCGTACCCCCAGCCGCCGGGCGTAGCTGTATGCTGACATGATGGGATCATCATCTGCCATAGACGGGAAATAGGTACACTCACAGTCCAGATACTCCATAATGGCCTGCGCCACCTCGGAAGGCTCCAGCGTATCCTCGTCAAAGTCCTGTCCCTGCCAGTTGGTGAAGCGTTCCTCAATTACCTCTGCCATAGCCTGATAGTAGTCCTCGTCAAAGGGGATGAATAAGTATGCCTCCTGTTGAAATTCATTGGAGTGGTATCGGGACGGACCAAAATATTTCAGGGCATAGTCATCAATGTCGGCAGGATAATAGGGCGCATCAATTTCTCCATAGTAATAATGGGCAAAGGCACGGCCTTTCTGATTGAACAGAGCCGAGAATAGACAGCCGAACAGCTCCTCCCGGATGAATGTTCGTAGGTCTGTGTTGCCTGGATCGGCTTTGACCTGATTTACCACTTCGCCATGCTCCGCCAGGAATTTCCCGCCCATCAGGTCATGCTCCATGCACCAGCGCAAATAAATCGCCATGTGGTTGTAGGCGTTGATGGGGTCAATGGGAAGCTCCTTCTCCTCAAGGTTCTCAATATGATAGGAAACATCATCCATTCCTATGCTGTCATCGTCATCCTCCGGATCTCCCTTTATAGGCTCGTAACCGATCTTCAGGGTCATCTGTTCCTCTGGCAGAGAGACACCGGGGCTGCGGGTGATGGTGTGCTTATCGTCCGCAGAAAAACCGATGGTCTCGCCGTCTTGCAGCGTCACATCACACGCCAGCACATAGGAGGCAAGGCTTGCCAAAAAGTCCCGTAGTTCCTCCGGCTCAGCGTCGGTGTTCAACACCTCCATTTCCTCCTTGCCAAACACATCCATGCCGTAGGTGTAGCCGTTTAGGCCCCCCTCGCTCCGGTACAGGCCGAACCAAACCCAGTTGAAGATGGGCAGTTCGTCCTTTTTGAGCATATCGGCAAGGCCCTCATAGAAACGAGGCTCAAATACCACGCCGCTGGTGTAGACACCGGTGGCGTATTTCTGCTTGCAGCACACTGCCATCGCCTTGGTGAACAGCTTACCTCGTTCCAGCAGTTTTTCCTCCTCGCCCAACACAGCCACCATGATATGGGCCTTGTGCGCTTTGGCCACTTCTACGGCCTCTGGCCACATATAGTTGTTTTCGGCGTTGATCTCTGCTTCATTGTCCGGGATGTGACCGTGGAATAGTGTCACAATCAGCATCATATTGCCGACCCGCATTACCACAGCGTCATCGCTGTTCTCAACATCTTCGTCGCCCTCATCCGGCTCCTCATCTACGATACCCCATTCTTCCCGCAGATCTCGAATCAACTGCTCCTTGTCCCACTCTGCTTTGGAGAGGAGCACAGATCCGGCAAAGGAACCCTTATGGTCGGTTTCCTCCTCGTCGGCGTCATCTTCAAGATCCTCTGCATCTTCATCCGGATCATAGAGGGATTCATGCTCCAGTCCGCGGATAAATTCCTCAAAGCTGTCTGCCAGATGGGTAATTTTATAGTCATTTTCCTGATCCACATGGACTACCGCAGGCTCTCCCTGAGGGCCGCAAGCCCGGTAGTCCAGGAAAATCATATCGTGTCCGGCGCTTGGACAGTCGCAGATGGCCACACCGATGGCAGGATACTCCCACTCAGCGATCATAAACTGGCTGCCAAGCTCTCCACAGAGGGAGCAGCTCTTTTCCCGTCCGATTCCGAAAATGCCGGTGATGGCCACATGATCATCTGACCAACAGGTAGGCTCATCGCAGGGATAGCAGGTGTTCACCGGAATGCCGCCGTTGTGCTGCTTCATCAGCCAGATGTAGGCGGCGGGCAGCTTGTAGCCCAGTTCCTCCTCCACGCTGGCAATCAGCTCATCGGAAGGCGGATCACTGACATATTCTTTCAGTGCATACCAATTATCATCCCAGAAGTTGGTGAGGTCGAAACCCTCAAATGGGGTATCACCGGGCACGAATTTGGCCTTCTTCTTCCGGCTGCGCTGGCGTTTCCGGATCTCCGCCTTACACTCCCGAATTACCGCCGGGGCATTTTCATCCTCCGGGTCCAGCTCTGCCCACCGCTGGGCGTAGGGAATGGCCTTTTCCTCCTGACCATAGAGATACTGATAGCCGTAGGCCATCCGCATATTCCACTCCGCCTTGTCCTGACCTTCCTCCCGGACGGACTCCAGCACCTCAATGGCCCTCTGGAGGGCTTTGTCTCTCTTGAATTTCAAAGTACCCTCATCATGGTCCCCGATGATGGCGTAGTTCTCCAGCGCCCGTGCCAGGGCGTAGGCGGTGCGATAGTTCCTCCAGTCCTCTGGGATGGCATTGAGTGCCTGGATGCAGCGGGTGTACTCGTCCTCGTCGTTCCACTGCTCCAGCTGAGCGAAGAATGCTTCGGCGTCCTGTTGGGTATAAGGAATATAGTCCATGCCCGTAAGCGTTTCATCCAACTCGTCATCCTGATTTTCAGTTTCTGTCCCATCATCTTGTTGCTTTAGAGGTACAGAACCGGCTTCACGGCGGAAGGTGTGGAAGATGGCCCATGGGATATCCGTGCCTTCAAAGAACTCTTTCGCCATGTTCAGCGCCTCTCGGATGTCCCAGGCGATGAAGTCCACATAGCCACAGTAGAGGCCGGTGGCCCCGCCGATGAGGGCGAGCATCTCCGATCCGTCCACGGTGGTGAACAATTCCTCCAGCTTGTCCCGGAAGTCGAAAATCTTTTCCGATCCTTCCTCCTCCCGCAAGGTATCCAGGGGATAGCAGAAAAAGCCCGCTACCGCTCCGTCGGCATGGAGATCGTCCATAAAGTCGTTGTCGGCATTCAGATAGCCGTTGATGAGCGGCACACAGCAGGTGGAACCGGCCATTACATCCAGCCGCCAATCGGCGTTGGGGTCTTCATTGGGTTTCATTTCGTAGCCAAGATAGCTCTCCAGATAGGCCTCCGGATCGGTGGAGAGCTCCAGGCCCTGCTCCCGCAGTTTGTCGGGCAGCTGGGACAGGAGGAAGGACGGCTCTGCCTTGGGTTCCTCCAGCACATCAAAACTGTCTATGTATCTCATGTGGGGGATCTCGCCCAGTATCTGATCGGTGAGGGTGGTGAGCATCCACCAGACTCGGCCTTCCGCCTCCCGGAGCATAGGCAGCAGCTTTTCACAGTAGGCGGAGATGTTGAAACTGTTTTCGCCCTGTTCCTCCAGCCAGATCTGCACATCCTCACCGGAGATGTCCCAGCTGTCGTCGGTACGCAGGCCGATATTCTGGGAGGGCTGACGGCCCACAAGGATGTTCCAGTGCTCCAGCACCTCCTTTGGGGCGTGTTTCTGGAAGTAGACCAGCTCAAACAGCTTGACCTTATTACCCTCCGGGGTGAGGATCAGCTCATGCTTTTCGCCATTGAAGCCCAGCTCGAAGGAAATTTCATCAAAAACCAGATTCAGGGTGTCCTCCATTTGGGCCACGAGTTCTGCGCCGCGGGTATGATCTTTGTCCTCATCCATCATCTGGCGCAATTCTGCTTCCATCTCGGCAAAGGTTTCCCACCAGTTCTCTGTCCGCTCTCGGAAGCACTCCCAGAACTGCGGCAGAGAAATACCCTGCTTGCACCGGTCGATAAACTCTTTGGTGTCATCGTCACCAGGGCGGACTTCCAATGCCTTTTCAAAATATCGCAGAGCCCGGCCCTCCTGATCCAGATAAAAGTAGGAGTAACCCATGCGGAAGTTCCAGTAATAATCGTCCTCGAAGTATTCCTCATGGGGCTTTAGCAGAGCGAGGGCCTTTTTGAGCATTTCTTTGCAAGTTGGCTTATGTGGGTCTGCCAGATTGTTATAGGCACGGGCTAACTCACTGTCCATCTCAGGGGTACGCTCCTCGGCGGGGATGGCCTCCAGCGCATCAATAATTTTATGTTGTTTGCTCTCCTCATGCCACTTCTGGCACTGCTTCAAAATGTCCATATCAGGGTCCTCCTCGTCCTCATCCGGTTTCCAGTCTTTGATCTGCTGGAACACACCGTTCTCATCCCGCTCAAAGGCGCAGGGGGCGGGGGTGTTCAGCAGAGAAATGATGTCGGGATCGTCGTTGCAAATTGTGTTCAGCTTGTAAATCCCGGCATTGTTGGGGTCGTCCATGTACTCATCGCTCTCGTCACCGGCAGTGAAGCGCCAGCCGCTGTCCCAGTTACCGTCTGGAATCTCACGATAGCAGTAACCCACCTTGCGGCCCTCTACTGTGATGCGGTTGGTGGCGATGCAGCCATCGGCACCCTTCCAGTCAGGGAGCAGAGATTTCACATCCTCCGCTTTCACATGGTAGTCCCGGTTGCGGCCAGCGGCCTCGTACAGTTCCTTCCGCAGCGCCTCCACATGATGTGCCATCTCCTGAATCTCCTCGTCGTCCATCATTTCATGGAGGTCATAGGTCAGGGGGGATTGGGCAAAGTCCGCCAGGGCCTTGTCCATGGCCTCGTGCTCCTCCGGCGTAGCAGTGATGCGGATACGGCGGATGGGGGTGTTGTACTCGTCCAGATCCTGAAGGTTTACACTGCCACTGACGCTGCACTCCAGCAGGATGGCGGCCAGGTCGGTGACCACATCAATGGCGAAGTGGAAGTCCATTTCCACGCCATCGGAATGTGTAAACTCCAGGTACTCCACGGTTTGGCGAAAGTCCCAGTTCTGCTTGTCCAGACCGATCTTGGCGAAAATCTCGCTGAGGGGGATCTCCTCCTTTTTCTGATCCTCTAAAAATGCCACAAGGTTCAGACTGTCATCGGAACCGCCAATAAAGTTGCCCCAGTATTTTTTGATATACATTTGTCGTGCCTCCTGTTCTGAATCCAGTCGATCAATGAGCTGATTCAAGTGTTCCAACCACGCAGGAGCGATCTCACCGCTATCCTCGTTCTTCCAAAGATCCATAATCTCACGGATGCCGTCCTCGTCCGGCACCTCGTTTTTGATGTCGGTGAGCTGCCGCAGCAGGAAAGCAAGTGCTTCTTTGGATGCTGTGAAACCGGTGACTTTATCCCATATAGCTTCTTCATGATCGTAGTCCAGCTTGCCGTTATCCTTCCATTGAAAATACAGCTCCGCCAGAGCCATCGCAGTATTGTCAAAGAGAAAGTCGATTTGTGAGAAGTCAGATCCCAGCATGACTTCCTCTTTCATCAGTTCAATCATCTCGCCCAGATCCATTACCGGATGCTCCGGTACATATTCATTTTTGAGGATGTCCAGTACATCCAGCCCTTCGTCACGCTCTAATGCTTTTATACCCCATGCTCCCATGTCGGCACCTCTCTTTCTTTATTTCGTATCAAGCTTCTATTGTCAATCATGGTTCTCCACCCGGATAATGGGCCGGTAGAAGTCATAATCTCCGTTTAGTTCCTTGTCCTCCTGCACTTCCGGCTTACAGTGGGGCGAACAGGGTAGGAAACCGAGAAATGGGCCCAGCCCGCCGCAGATATTGCACCCGCCGTCACCGCCGCAGGTGGTAAGTCTATCAGCCTGCACCACTTCCCGCATATAGGGATCGTAGGCGATAGACAGGCCGAAGAAGTTGGGTTCCTCCATGTCATAAGGCCGGTTCTCATCCTCATCCATATCCTCAAACCAGCGCAGACGCATGGAGTAGTCTAACCCATCTCCCCATGGGAACAGGGTCCGGCACTCGCCGCCACACAAGTAGGCCCACTCGTCCGCCGTGGGCAGGGAGAAGCCCTGTTTTTGCAGCCGGTTTTGAAAGTCCAGATAGTCCACCTCGTGATAGAGGCTGACCTGCCAGCTGTCACTATCCCGTTCGAAACGGGCACGACCTGCCAGAGTAAGACTGTCCCTGTCGGTCAAAGCGAATTGGCGAAAATCTTCCAACCATTCCGAGCGCAGTCGTGGGTCCTCCAGTTTGACTGGCTCCCAGTTAATTTCCTCCAGCTCCCGGCCCACCAGCATGGGTCCAATGGCCACCTGCCGAACAGGAGCCATGCTTTCCCGAATCATCTCCTCCGGGTCCCGCTCCATTTCCCATTCCCGGAACAGATACTCCAATTCCTCCCAGCTCTCCTGATTCAGTCCCACGGCAAACTGCTCCCAGCCCAGGGTGACGGTATCGCCGGGGACAAAGACGAACTCCCGACCATCTTTCTTGAAGATGCCGGTGGTGCAGCTCTGGCCCCAGCGGTCAAAAGTATGTAGACCGAGAAAGGTCATATCATAACGGGCAGCCAGGCTCTCCATCAGCACCTGCTTCTCGATGTTTTCCATTTGATTGAATTGGGTGCGGAATAGTCTTTTGTTCATAACAAGTCCTCCTACAGCCTATCCAGGTTTTCCTGTAAATCGCCCTGCATCAAGTGCTGGGCAATGGCTTGGTTCAGTGCCTTATGGGGGTGATAGGCTGCCTGCTCTACATCGTGCAGGCACTCCTCCATCAATGCCTCCGGAGAAATGCCTTCCCGTTTGCCATAAAGATGGCCGAAGGCATAGCACACGGACTTGAGAAAGTCGAAAATATAGTCGTGATTTCCACGCATACTGGGCAGGTCGTTGAACGAGCCCATACCTCCGTATGCCCGAAGATGGTGGGCAACCTCCCGCCGCTGGTTCCAGTCCTGAATGTCCCGCTCCAACCAGTCGATCCAGTTTTGGAACTCTGGATGGTCTGCCAGAAGGATGGAGCGCAGACAGGTCAGAGCCTCGGTATAAATATCAGACTGTTTCATTGGCCATCGCTCCCCCAAATACCTCCATAGAGCACACCATCTTTTCCAAGGAACAACATCCGGCTGCGAAGCAGGCTGCACTGCTCCACAGCGACCTTGTTTCCGTCACAGGTGGGAATAGCCTCCTGTTTTTTCCCAAGGTGATCACCATGAGCGGTAAGGAAGTAGAATTTATCCCGTTGCTGGTATCCGCCTTGAAACAGGAAGGTATTGCCGGACGGGGCAACAGAAAAAGCTCCGCTTCCTTCGATTGGCAGTTCAAATACAAAGTCCTCTTTGAAGTTCGTCCGCACCAGCCGGAATTCATCGTAATAATAAAACCACAGGTTTTCTTCTTCGTCCAGGCTGATGGCGTAGCAGTCATAGATGGAATAGTTCTCATTCTTCCAGAGAGGAGTTCCCTCCGATGTCCATGCAATCAGACCGCAAGCACCCAGAGGTTCATCCCAACCGTAATTACCAAATACACCTTCGTCAAAGTAGCTGGTAATGATGGTGCCATCTTTTTTTACCACACAGTCTTGAATGCCATCCCCCAGGCAGAAACGGGACAGCACAGCTCCGTCCCGGCTGACGATCCAGGCGTTCTGGTCGGGGCCGTTTTCCCGATAGGCGCATCTTGCCCCCAGCAGGAGGAAGTGGTCACCTGCGGGCCGCAAATAATGGAACTGGAACTTCAAGAGGCCAAGAGGAAACAGCGTCGTTTCCAGCACCCGCTGTTCCGCCCAATCCAGCTGGATTTCCACTGCGGTATAGGTGGAAGGAGTGCTGAGCCAGTCCTTACCCTGTGTTTCGGACGGCTGTTCCATGAGAAGATAGACTTTTCCATCCCTTTCCGTGAAAAAGTCTGTCACTTCTGTGCCCTCCAGATGGTTTTCCCGGCGCAGCTGGTTCAGGTCAATGATGGAGAACAACGGCAGATTTTTGGCTTTTATAGGTTTGTTCATAGTGTCTCCTCCTGGCTACTTTAACGCTCCATCATAGGTGTGAGTTTCCCAGATGGCCTCAAATTCCGCCTGCTCTATGATGCAGGCGTGGAATTCCTCGCCCCAGACATGGGCGTTCAATTCCTCCACGGTGGGGATCGGCGTGATCTCGATGACACCGTCGTAAAGGTCAGGGATGTTGCGGGTGCGGCCATCCGCAAAGATGTCAATGGAGCGGAGGGCCAGCCGCTCATTTTCGGTATCCACTTCATAGAGGATGACCGATGGTTCACCCTCTGGTGCGCCCGCCCAAAAGAGCTTGATGTACTCGATCATCTCGATCCCTTCATCGTATCATTTGAAATAGTAATACCAATTCCCGCCAAATTCCCGGTCACATTCCTCCTGTGAGGCAAAGGTGCAGTCCTTGATTCCCTCAATGGGGTAATGACTCTTTATCAGCTGCTCTCTGTGATAGGAATTGATCTGTTCCGTCAGGCCGCTCTGCCGCGCCGTCTCTAATTGCGAGTCCGTGGCAAAGATGTAGGACACAAAGTAGTTGTCCGGCTGGATGTAGCAGCCAAACTCAATGGCCTGCTGGATGTCATCGAAGTGGTGTTTCACATCCTCCATGCAGGCTTCTATTACTTTTCGCCATGCCATCTCCTGCTCCTTATTTCTCATCTTCCACCTCACCTATACCCAGATAAGTCCCCATCGTTTTTTCATTGTCACAGGCCGCCCGGATCATTTTGGACAGTAGCATCAAATCGTCGATGTATTGGGAGTACACGCAGAACACATCTTCGTCGGAGTCGAAGTGAAACAGATCCACGCCGCTGTTATTTTCCTCAAACTCCCGGATCACGCCCCGGACCAGCCGTTCCCAGTCTCCGCTGCTGCCGGTCAGTCCCAGCCGGCAGAATTCTTCTGCCCGAAACCCATCGCTGATTTTCAGCAGAAGGGAGATTGCATAGGGGTGGTGGGGAATGAGAAAGAATGGCGCGATCTGCTCCAGCTTCACCCAAATTTTGAAGGGCGGGCGCGGGTCAGGTATCCAGGGCAAGATTTCCCATTCGTCCTCCGGTCGGTTTCCGTATTGGCAAAGGTCTTTCATAGTGTTCTCCTTTGTTCTGTCACATTTTTAATCCTGTTCTTGATAACTGGCTTCAATGTCGATGAACCGCACATACACGGCGCAGACTTCGCCCTTTGCGTCATACCCAAAGTAGACGGGATAGTAGCCGTCACCCCAGCCAGAGGCAAAGATGGGCAGGTTGCAGTCCGTGTCCGGCACTGTCCAGTTGAGCCAGTCGCCGCAGTCCCCCTGATATTTGGGGTGAGCTTTGGCGTTTTCCTCCAGCAAGTCGCAGAACAGGTTGTTATAGGGGTCAATGTCAGGGTCCTCCTCCAGCCGCTTGGCCCAGTATGCCTTGAAGGCCGCCTGGGTCTGGATGTCCGCAACGCAGCCCATCCCGGCGTCTACGCCAAAGCCAAAATACTCGTCCTCGCCCAGTTCCTCGTCCAGATCCTCGTTGCCCACCATGCCCAGCTCATAGCGGACAGGTTTTTCCTGGTTGACCTCTACCTTGACGCAGGCGTAGCGGTCGCCGTATTGTTCGCTGGGCACCACGCAGATTTTTACGGGATAAGTTCCGGCGGGGATCGTTTGAAGGAACGGCAGAGTGTCCTCCAGTTCCACCAGCGGATCACAGGCGAAAATCTGCCCGGTGGGGAAATGGACGGTGCCGATGTCCAGCACATCCACCGCCATGTTCCCAATCACTTTCTCTGTGAAATGGGCCTCCAAGTCATCTTTACAGGTCAATTTATCCTTGATTGCTTCGTATTTGTTCAGCCATTCAGTTGTAGGCATATCAGTTTCCTCCTGTTGATTCTGCTTCTTGATGTACACACTCTTTGAGCCGTCCCAATAGCAGTTCACACACCGGCCATCCTGAAAATGATGGTCACAATTCGGGTAGCCATAGAGAACATGGGCACATTCTGGCACAGCCCCATCATCTGTGAGGAGCCTTTGAAAAACAGGCTTCCGCACTCATCACAAAGGGCCAGTTCTTTTTCTGCCATAGGGTTCACCAGTCCCGTTCCCGGATGGCCTCCTCGGTGTCAATGGGGATGCCAAACCACTCCAGAATGTAGGCCACGGTTGCCGCAATACATTCCCGCGCCACCGTTTCGATCTCGCTGTCGTTCTCGTCAAACTCCTCCTGGAGATCATTGATGCCGCAGACCGCCTCGTCCAGCGTTTCCTGCACCACTTCGGTGTCGGTTTCGCCACTCTCCAGCAGGGCGATGACCTTCTGAAGCTCGTCCTTTACCTTGTCCACCAGAAAAGCAGGATAGTAATCGTCCTGATACATCTCGTCCAGCAGCTTGTAATTGGGGTCAAATGCTTTCATAGGGATTGCTCCTTTCCTCGTGTATGTCAGTCACGCTCAGCTCTCATGTGTGATACAGAAAATCTCCTTGTTCAAATCAAAGTAGATTACCATCAGTTCGTCGGTAATCTCCGGGTTAAAGGACAGATCCAGAATGAAAACTTGCTGGTTCATCTCGCTATCCACCAGACTGCCGAACCGCTTGAGCTTCAAAAAGTCAACCATCTCAGCAAAGGACAGTTTGGCTGGGTCGGTTCCCGGAAAAAGTTCCGCCACAATATCCGGGCCTACATCGTCCCGATGGAACTCCATGAAAAATGTCACAACGCTATGGTAGCGGCTGTCCTCGTCTGCCAGCGCCGCTTTGATGGCGGCTTTGCCCTTCTCCGCCAATTTCTCCGCCTCATCCAGCATTTCTCCCACCGCATCCATGACAGCAGGATCGCCGGTCAGTTCTTCCTCTACATCGAAGATAAAGGGTAGTCCCGATTCCTCGGGAAAGTTGAAGATTTCCTCACCGGGTGTATATGTAAAATCAATGCGTTTACAATTCAGTTTCATAGATATACCTCTTATTTCAATTTCAGCACAAATCCCCAGATGCTCACCACGATCAAAAGGACGCCCAGCAGGAAGAACACCACCCGCCGGTATCCTCTGCTGTGGCGGTGGGCATCCCGCGTACCAGTGGGGTCGCAGAGCCAGTTCCAGTTGCGGATCGCCCCAATTAAAATCACGGCCCCGATGAGCACCGAGGCAATGTACCAATGCTCTTGCAAAAATGCTGTGATCTGTTCACTGTTCATTCTACTTCCTCCTCACGCAAATACCTGCTGGTATTTCTCTTTTCATACTCTTTTCAAACAATAAAAAAGCCCCACGCCGCACTGTCATAAAGACAGGCTGACGCAGGACATGAAGAAGCCGCGTTGAAGGAGCCGCATCCACCAGCAGATGTAGTTTCTTCAACAACCAAAATATTTTTTTCGTATCTTAAAGCAGCAAATTGCTGTCCAATATATTTGTTCATAGCGGCACCATTTGTTCTGAGCGTAGTTTTATATCTTATTATATCACAGCACCCCTTCAATGAAAATATTTTGTTGGAAATGCTAATGAAAAATTTTTGTGAATTTGTTAAGGCGCAGGGGCTGTTATCTCCATAGTGTCTGGATGGATCAGAGTGATTACTTTTCCCTGATGCAAGGCATAGTTGACTGTCTGTGATGTACCTGAGCGCAGCTTTTTCTGATTATCAAACACACCGATAAGGTACTCTGCATGATCGACCATATAGTAATTCCTTTTTTTATAACTGGAAACATCCGCAGAATGTGAAATAACAATGGAATCGTTTGCGTTTTGGATCAGCTTTTTCAATCTATGTCTACTCTGATCCGGCCATTTAGAGTCATAACCGATGAAGGGAACTACAACGACAATTTTAATATCTTCGTATCCCGTTTGTGCCCTCAATGTCAGCAGCTGTTCTCCAGCCCACATATCCACACCAAGAGCACCGCCGACAAAAAAAGTACGGACAAATTTCTCGTCATGAAGTATCCGAAACTGCTCCAGGAGACATTCTTTTAATTTTTGGCATAGGGGATCTTCCTCATTATATCCAAAGCAAAATCTTGTTGGTCGGTGGCCGGTAATGGCGCAGGCATACTGATTCATATAAATCACCCTTGATAACTGCCTTGATTACGCATATAAAGCAAAAATAACGCAAATAATAATGCGTATAAAGGTTGTATTATAAAATTATAACACAATACATACGAAGTATCAAGAATTGCTTTCTGCTATGCTAAAAGAGCAGAGAGGTGAGCGTATGGACGAAGAATTTATCCGCAATCGGATCACAGAATTGCGATTGAAAAAAGGTGTTTCAGAATATCAGATGAGCATGGAGTTAGGGCAGAACAGAAGCTATATTCAGGCGATTTCCTCTGGGCGTTCTATGCCGTCTATGAAGCAGTTCCTCAACATCTGTGAGTATTTTGAAATCACACCGCTTCAATTTTTTGATGCACAGGAAAATAACCCTCAGCTTATCAAGAAGGCTTTGGACGGAATGAGAAAGATGTCAGATGACGATTTGATTATGCTGATTGGTTTTATAAGTCGCTTAAACACAGAAAACTAACGATAGGAGGCAGTAAGCGTCCCGTCGTTAGTTTTTCATTTTATGCGCAGCATATTGTGGCAAGCAATGCTTGTGGCTATCCATTTCGCCACAAACTGCTTGTTGAGGGCAGTGCCCCCAAGCCCCTTTGAACACAGAATTTCATTCTGTGGCTGCGCGTTCTGCGAACACTTTTGACCAGGACCAGCTTATCGCTGGCCGTGGTCTTTTTCTTTTTCAACATCCTGTTCTACCTCCATTTTCAGCACTCGATCCACATTGGCCTTTGCCGTTAAAAGCTCCCGCATTTCCTCACGGGAACGCCGGTACTCGGCATAGGTCTTTTTCTTTTCTTCCAGCAATTTCGCATACTCTGTCTGCAACTCTTTGACCTTAGGCAGCTTCTTGACTCCCATTTCATCAAAGGCATTCTTAGCAGCCTGGTGGAGCAGAATTTCTTCCTCATGTTCTTCCCGGAATTTCTTAGAGTAGCCGGCCTTGCGGTATGCCACATAGACCTCACGGGTCTTGGCATAATTTACGATGTGAGTACGCAGAACAGCAATCTCTGCCATGCGCTTTTCAGCCGCCTTGATCTGCGCCGAAAGCTCATTGTGATGTGCCGTGGCAGCCGCAGCCTTTTCTTCCAAAACCGCATACTCCAGCAGATTGTTCTCTGATAGGTAATTCATGGTCTGTGCCATTTGTTTCAGATTGAAAACCTTGGCCCATCGAGCATAGCCAGCACCTTTTCCTGCCTGCAATTTTGCCTGAATGTCCACCAGCAGATTGACCTTCGGCGGCTCTGCCTGTGCGACCACTTTCTTTCGTGGGGTATGCGCTTTCTTCCCGGAGAGAACCGCCTGCAAATCATCTAATCCATATCCTTCGCCCAGGCTGTCCATACGGGCGGCTTTCTCCCAACTGGGGAGCTTCAAGCGATACGATTTCCCTCGTTTTGATACCTCACAGCCGGACTCTTGCAGCAGCTTCAGCAACGCCTCAAAGTCAGTAGGACTTTGTGATAATGCGTTGTCAATCGCTACACGCAGCAGCTCTCGGTGAGAGGGCTTTGCCTGATCTCCCAGCCATTTGTTATAGCTCTTTCCGTGAGGTTTCGGATTCTCCACAATGGACAGTCCGTTTTCGACGCAGATGGTGTCACTTAACTGTCGGACTGCCTTGGTGCTGCCCCAAAAGTTTCGGAATTTCCGGTCATATTCTAAGCTGACCGATGACCAAATAATGTGATTATGAATGTGCGACTTGTCTATGTGAGTGCAGACCACAAAGGCATGATTGCCTTTGGTAAAGCGCTTGGCAAATTCTACGCCCAGCCGATTGGCTTCCTCCGGTGTGATCTCACCGGGGCGGAACGACTGGCGCACATGATAGGCAATCACATCATCCGCACCGCGCACTCGTCCGGTCGCGGCAAGGTACTGCCGCTTTGCCAGAAGGAACTCTGCATCCGCAGTCCTGCTGTCACACGCATAGCCGGTAATGAGCCTGCCATTATCTGTTTTTTTTGGATTGGCCACATAGTCGATGATGTCACTGATCGCCCGACTTTCTGTGCGACCCTTGCCGACATGAAGCGGCATGATTCTTGTGGTTGCCATGAAGAAACACCTCCCTCAAGCAGAAATAAATTTGATATTATCTGTAAAATCTCGTATAATAAAAACTGAAAACTCTAACTGAAAGGAGGCTATTGCTCCTATGACAGAAACAGAACTTTTGACACTTATACGCGGTGGAGAAAACATCCGTGTAGAGTTTAAGAAATCCACGAATGATGTTACAAAAGATGTATATGATACTGTCTGTTCTTTCTCCAATCGCGAAGGAGGAATTATCGTCCTGGGTGTAAAAGATAATGGAGAAGTTTTAGGAATTGATCCTGATGCAATAGACCGGATCAAAAAAGATTTTGTAACCTCTATTAACAACGGTCAAAAAATCAATCCACCGCTTTACTTACAACCAGAAACATATACGATAGATGAACGAACTGTTTTAGTCATTCAGGTTCCTGTTAGCAGTCAGGTATGTCGGCATCATGGCCGCATCTTTGATCGAAGCCATGAATCAGATATTGACATTACGGACAACTCTGATATGGTATATCAACTCTATGCAAGAAAAAGCGGAAGCTATTTCGTCAATAAAGTAACCCGCTTTCAACTTAGTGATCTCCGCTCAGATTTGATTGAACGGGCAAGAATGATGACAACAAGCCGCACTGCAAACCATCCATGGAAGTCCATGTCTGATGAAGAACTGTTGCGTAGTGCTGGTCTGATCTTAAAAGATGAAGAAAAACAAATAGAAGGAATCACTCTGGCTGCAATTCTTCTTTTTGGAAAAGATGCCACCATTATGTCTGTTCTTCCACAGCATAAGACGGACGCTATTTTTCGTGTAGAAAATCTGGATCGGTATGATGATCGGGATGTTATCATCACAAACCTCTTGGAAACTTATGACCGCCTGATAGCCTTTGGGCAAAAACATTTAAGTGATCCTTTTGTTCAAGAAGGGATTCATAGTATCAGTGCCAGAGACCATATTCTCAGAGAGATTTTCTCAAACAGTTTGGCTCATAGAGATTACTCCAGCGGATATGTTGCTAAGTTTGTCATTGAGAAAGATCGCTTGTATACAGAAAATGCCAACCGTTCTCATGGTCATGGTGCGCTGCATTTGTCCTCTTTTGAACCTTATGCCAAAAATCCACCTATTTCAAAAGTATTTAGAGAAATCGGTCTGGCTGATGAATTAGGGTCTGGAATGAGAAACACCTATAAATATACGCAGCTTTATTCCGGCGGCACACCAGAGTTTATAGAGGACGATGTGTTCCGCACCATCATTCCATTGACACCAATCGCTGTTGAAAAGGTTGGACCCCACAACACAACCCATGATAAGACCCATGATGCAACCCATGATAAGACCCATGATAAAATTCTTGCGTTTTGTATGACGCCTCATTCTAAAGCAGAAATCGCAGAACATTGTGGTTATAAAAACACAAAGAATTTTACAAATAGGTATCTGCGCCCGTTGCTTGATGCTGGAAGTCTTAAAATGACACTCCCGGACAAACCCAAAAGCAAAAACCAAAAGTATATCACAGTTCATTCCGAATAAATAAAGACGCAGGATCTTGGAGATACACTCTATCATCCTGCGTCTCTTTTTGTTATGTCCATGCCTTCCTTTCGTGCTACCATCCTGCGCGAATGTAGCACAAAAGTAAGAAGCTTTTCTTCTAAATCAACTATATACCCAATCCTGGATCGCAAATTTCAAACTCTGCACCTTGCCCAGCAGCCAGATCGCAGCCAGTGGCAGCCCCATAGGGCTAATCAAAAATGCCATGACTAAAAGGATCAAACCATTTTGCAGGGAATAGGTAAGCAGCACAGCCACGCCAAGCAGAGCAATCACCATGCTAAGCAGGCCGAGCACCAGACCGGATATGTAGATCAGACCCATGCAGAGCCAAACAAAAAGCGTCAACACCAAAATGACCGGCGCAGTTATAATCATCAAAAGCCCTTTCAAAATCTTCATATCATTTCCTCCTTGCAGCGTTCTCGGTATCTTTTCTACTCATATTATCTGGTATGGACAGGCAAAAGACAAGGATACCGATAAAAAGAAAAAGCGGAGAGAGGAGCAGCGAAGTAATGCCGTTCCTCCCTCCGCAAATGGAGTATCTATCCCTGTTATGAAAGTTTGGAAAGTTGGGTAAGGATTTCCTTCACACCCTCCCATAACTGTTCCTGCCGCTGGGATATATCCTCCAAGTCAGCATCATAAGCCCGCCCTGTCTCATGCACTTTACGGGTCAGCTGATTCAAATTATTGCTGCTTCGGCGCATCAGGGAGACCAGTTCCTTTAGCTCCGGCAGTTCCAGCTTGACCACATACCCATCCAGTGCCATTTTTCTTAGATAGGCTTCACGGTTTGAGGTTCCAAGCTGAGACATTTTTTGCTCAATTACAGCAAGCTCCTCCGATGAAACTCTAAAGTTTAATTGCATATCCCTCTTGCGCTTTGCCATGGTTATCTCTCCGGACCCTGTTTCTTCGGGGCGGCAGGCTTATGGGCAGGTAGCTCCTGTTTGAGCTTTTGCAGGACAGAGCCTTTTTCTTTCTCCTGAACGGTCTTTCGAGCCTGTCTTGTAAACAGGTCTACAAGTCCCGGATTGACCTGATCTACTACCAGATAAGCATTGCGGCGAAACGATTCTTTGTCCTCCGGCATAGGAATGGTCTTTGCCCATGCTTTGTTGTCACGGGAGATCCGCCCATCTGCATCCTTATGCTGAATGGTATTGGCGAGAATAAAGTTCATTCGCTCCGGTCCGAATTTCTCCATGACCTCCTGCACCGCAGAAGCGGTATCCAGTCGGTTGTCTCCGTAGTGGGTGCTGATTGCCTGCTCAATGGCAACTTTACAGGAAAAATTCGCCTGGTCAGACAGCCAATATGCGTCTGTTTCTCCATGCTTAGTCGAGTATGAAGCAGAATGAAGATAAACTACCATAGGATTAAGTTCTTCTGGTTCTCTGCATACCTCATTGGCTCGGCTTTCAATGCTGTCCCGGATCACATCCATATAGCCGGTCTCCAGCTTTTCAAAATAGCGGTACACATCCGCCAACGGAGAGGGAGATTCCAAAAGTGCCTGAGCCTGGGTGTCGGTCAACTCCAGCTCCTCCATCGCCATCACAATATCCTCACGGACAGTATATTCATAGGTGTGGTGTAGGATTTCTTCCGGGGGCTGGCTTTTCAGCCAGTCCCTATATTTTTCCTGCTCAGTGGCCATCTTTTCATAAAGGGCCGTATTTCTGTTTGTTTTCCACCGTCTGCCAGAGGTAGGCGTCAAAGGTTCCTTCAGTCACATAGCGGTACACATGGACAAGGGGATTCTGGTTGCCCTGGCGCTCGATACGGCCCTTTCTCTGGGCAAGGTCTCCCGGTCTCCACGGGCAATCCAGGTCATGAAGTGCCACCAGACGGTCCTGCACATTGGTGCCTGCGCCCATCTTGGCGGTGCTGCCCATAAGCACACGCACCTGACCGGTACGGACTTTAGAGAACAGCTCCTTTTTCCGCACTTCGGTGTTAGCTTCATGGATAAAAGCGATCTGGTCGGCAGGCATCCCCTGGGCAATGAGTTTCTGACGAATATCGTCATATACCGTAAAGGCCGGTTCCTGCTCCGGCAGAGGCACAGCGCCTTCCAGTGCGTGAAGCAGTGGATTATCCAGCGTTTTCGCCGCCTTGCTTACAGGAGTTTTTGCCTGCGGGGTAGAAATGTCGCAGAACACCAGCTGGGTCAGCTTGTCAGCTTCGCCATCCCGCCAGATCTGCATGATGTTCTCTACGCATTGATTGACCTTTGTTCCGGGTTCGTCCGGCAGCATCTGGTTGACGATCCTCTGGTCAAGCCCCAGCTTGCGGCCATCCGAGGTAATCTTGAGCATATTGTCCTGGGACGGGTCAACGGTTCCGCTGTGTACCAGCGATGCGCGCTCCGAAAGGGCCTTGACCATTTCCTGCTGATGTTCGGTAGGCTGCGCCACGATGTTGTGGTATTCCACTTCCGGGGTAGGCAGATTCAGCTGGTCGGCAGTCTTAATGTCGGCCACTTCTTTGAACAGGTTCATCAGCTCCGGGAGGTTGAAGAACTTACTGAATCTCGTTCTTGCCCGGTAGCCGGTGCCTTCCGGTGCCAGCTCCAATGCTGTGACAGTCTCCCCAAATCGGGAAGCCCAGCAGTCGAAGTGGGTCATATTCAGCTCTTGCAAGCGTTCATACTGAAGGTAACGCTGCATGGTGTAAAGCTCGGTCATGGAGTTGCTGACCGGTGTGCCGGTGGCAAAAATCACGCCACGGTTTCCGGTGATCTCATCCATATAGCGGCACTTGGCAAACATATCGGAGGATTTCTGCGCGTCCGATGTGGATAAGCCTGCCACATTCCTCATTTTTGTGTATAGAAACAGGTTTTTATAGTTGTGGGCCTCGTCCACGAACAATCGGTCCACACCCAGCTGCTCGAAGGTTACCACATCGTCTTTTCGCCCCTCGGCTTGCAGCTTTTCCAGTCTGGCTTCCAGAGACTTTCTGGTACGCTCCAGCGGCTGGACGGTAAACCGCTCGCCGCCGCTGGCCTGCACCTCTGCGATGCCCTCGGTAATCTCGTCGATCTGCTCATAGAGAAGCCGTTCCTGACGCTCCCGGCTGATGGGGATACGCTCAAACTGGCTGTGTCCCATGATGATGGCGTCGTAGTCACCGGTCGCAATACGGGCACAGAACTTTTTGCGGTTATGGGTTTCAAAGTCCTTTTTGGTTGTAACTAAGATGTTGGCGGAAGGATAGAGGCGCAGAAACTCCGACGCCCACTGCTCGGTCAGGTGGTTGGGAACCACAAAGAGAGATTTCTGGCACAAGCCCAGGCGTTTGGCTTCCATAGCAGCAGCTACCATCTCAAAAGTTTTGCCCGCGCCCACTTCATGTGCCAACAGGGTATTACCGCCATACAGCACATGGGCGATAGCGCTTTTCTGGTGTTCCCGCAGGGTAATGGCCGGATTCATGCCACCAAAAGTGATATGGCTGCCATCATACTCGCGGGGACGGGTAGAGTTCATTTCTTCGTTGTACTGGCGCACCAAAGTCTGGCGGCGCTCCGGGTCTCTCCAGATCCAGTCCTTAAAGGCTTCCCGGATCGCCTGCTGTTTTTGAGCAGCCAGGGTGGTCTCCTTGGCGTTCAGCACGCGGCGCTCTTTTCCGTCTGCGTCCTCTATGGTGTCATAGATACGGACATCCCGCAGGTTTAAGGAATCCTCCAGAATCTTGTAGGCATTGGCGCGGCTGGTCCCATAGGTGGTGTAGGCTGCCACATCGTTGTAGGATACGGAAGATTTCCCCTTGATCTGCCATTCAGCGGTAAAGGACGAATAGTTGACCTCGATACTGTGCTGGAGATAAAACGGGGTATTGAAGGTCTCATACATAAACTGCTGGATATATTCCTTGTCGATCCAGGTAGCACCCAAACGCACCTCGATCTCCGACGCATCCAGGTCTTTGGGCTGGGCGGCGGTAAGAGCTTCCACATTGACTGCATAAACCGGGTCCTGCTGTGCCGCCCGCTGCGCCTGACGCAGTTTGCGGCGTACATTGCCGGAAAGGTATTCATCAGCAGTCACATAATGGGGTGTGCCGTCTTTCTCCAACTGTCCCGGTACACGGAAGATCACGCCTTGCAGTTCTCCGGCCAGTGCTTCTTTTGTTTTTCCGGTAAGCTGGCTCATATAGTCCATATCCACGCAGGCTTTTTCTGAGATGGACACCGCCAGTGCTTCGCTTGCCGTATCCACCACAGCCACCGCCTGATGGGGCTTGATGGTCCGCTTGGTGAACATATCCGCCTTGCGCTCCAGCTTTCCGTCCTCGTCAATGACTTCCAGCGCACAGAGCAGGTAATAGGAAGAATCATCTGCATAGGCCAGTCGGTTTGCACGGTCATTGATGAAATCTTCGTGGTCGAAGTAGCGTTCCGGCTCCAGTCCGCAGCGGGACATCAAAGCGTAAGTGATGCTGACGGTGGCGGCTGCCTTGAACTGCACTCCGATGTTATACTCATCATATTCCTCCAAAAAGGAACCGTCAACGATATAGAAGAAGTCCTGCTGATGCTCCGTCCAGTATTCCTCAGCCAGTTTTCCGGCTACCTCAGTGAGCTGTCCGGCAAGGTCATCACCGGAAACATCATAGGTGCGCTCCAGCATAGCCTGCACGGAATCCAGATGGCGCTCCTCCAGCTGCCACATCCAGGGGGTGCGGGAATGTTCACGGGTTCCGGTGTCGGAAATGTCAAAGACATAGCGCAGGCGGGGCCTGTCCCCGGAATCGTCCACCAGCGCGATCCCCTTGGAACCGCGCCTTACATACCGGCCCATCTTTTCATTCCACAAATCGTACTCTGCACAGGCGGTGGCGTCCGGTCGCTGGGCGTAGATCATCAGCTGTTCATGGAACGGGTATTTGTAAAGTCGGGAAGCAGTGGTGAGAAACCCTGCCCATTCCTGCCAGCTCCCCGTGAGCTGCGTTGCCACCTTGTCCGCCATCTGTGCATATAGTTCAGCTTTGGTTGGCATCATACACATAGCCGCTACACTGTTTCCGGTAGGTTTTCTGAGCAAAAAGAAAAGCGGTACGCCAATAAGCGCTCCGCCCGTGAAGCAGATAAGCTGCCGCTTGGTCAGATTGAACATGACCTTTGTTTTGACTTTTGTTAAGTCCTTGGGTACGGGTACATAAGCCAATGTGGAAACCTCCTTCCGTTTTAGTGTGCCTGAAAGACTGATTTGGCGAGACTGCCGGTTTTGAACAGCGTAAAACACAGCAGTACGGTGTAACCCACGCAGCTCCAGATCGCCATGATGATGTCATCTTCCAGAGCGATGTTCTGCACCAGCACAGCATAAATTGCTACGCAGACGATGATGAGAAACGCCTGAAAGCCCAGCGCCAGCAGGGAGCGGAGGTAGTTCTGTCCCATACCGCCCCATTCCTTGCCCATCATGGCAGCCATTGGAACGGGAGCCACCGAAGTCACAAGGTAAATCTCGATCATACGGCCATAAATGACGATAAAGATACAGATATACAGCGCCCACATGGTAATGCCGATAAAGAGGGATTGAAACCAAAGCCCGAACAGCGGTCCCAGATCCATTTCCATCAGCCTCGGTTCCAAATCGGTCATAACTGAGGAAATGTCAATGGACGCATCCGAACCGATGATCCCTGCCGCCTGTGCCACCACGCTCTGCGCCATATCAAAGACGCCCATCACGATATTCCATGTGTTTGTGACAATGAGGATGGCAGCGGCTGATTTGAACACCCACTTGAAAATCATCCAGGTATCCACATCATGCAGGTTGTTCTTGTCTGCGATCATCTGGATCAGGTCTACGGTCATTACGATAGCCAGAATCACGCCTGCAATCGGCACCATGATGGAGTTGGACAGATTCTCAATCATACTGAAAATACTGCCATTCCATCCCTGTGGGGTCTGTCCTACCTGTACAGATATATCCGCGACCTGTTGGTTTACGCTGTCAAACATCCCCGAAAGGTTGCTCATAATACCGCCCACCAGCATTTCTTTCAGCCAATTTGTCAGGGCTTCAAGTAAGAAATCCATACGGTGTCAACCTCCTTTCCGCCGCCCCCGCAAAGCTGCGGGAGCGGCAAGGATTTCATGCGGGGACGCTTAGACAGAGAAAAGCCCGGAGAGCAGAGGTACAAGGACCATGCCGACTACGGCTACACCAGCGCCGGCCATGAGCTGCTTCATGCCCTGGGATTTCGCTTGTGTGTGGTAAAGAAGCAATAGAAGTGTAAAATTTTTTGCCGTTCCTATCCGGCACTTGCGCAAGGTGTCGGATAGGTCGGGCATTATTCGTCGGGAAGTTCTACCTTGCCGACAAAGCTGTAATAAATATCAATGTCCTGTCTGCGTGTGCCGTTCTCGTCATAGCTGCACTCATGGACAACGATTTTTTCAATAAACTCCCGCAGCAGGGTGTGGGTCAATTCCTCAAAGCTGGTGTACTTGCGGACAACTTTCATAAACTTTTCCGCATTGACCGTGGCTTCCTGTGCCTTTGCAAGTTCCGCTTGCAGTTCGGCGGCACGGCTCTTGACCTGTTTCTGCTCGGCTTCATAGTCTGCGGAAAGTTCTGCAAAGCGTTCATCAGAAATACGCCCGGTCACGCTGTCCTCATAAAGCCGCTTGAAGATAGCAGACAGTTCCGCAATTCGCTTTTCGGCTGCGTCCAGTTCCTTTCGCTTGGCAGCGTTGCGGCGTTTGCCACCGTCCTCGTTCTGCTCGATCAGCAGCTTCATAAACTGCTTTTCGTGCTTGGCTGCATAACTTGTCACTTTTTGCAGATTGGCAGTCACACCCGCTGTCAAAAGGTCGGTGCGGATAAAGTGTGCGGTGCAATCGTGGGTACGCTTCTTGTAGTTGCCGCAAATGTAGCAATCCTGTTTTCGGGTTTTGTTCTCATATCTCTGCTGATAGAGGACGCTCCCGCAATCGGCGCAGAACAGCAAGCCGGAGAACAGACCGACTTCATCATAGCGGTTCGGACGCTTGCGCTGCTTGCGTAATTCCTGCACACGCTCCCATGTGGCAAGGTCAATGATAGGCTCATGGGTATTCTCGAAAATGACCTGTTTTTCTTCGGGATTTTCCACGCTTGATTTGACCTTGTAGGACACTTTCTCGGTCTTGAAGTTTACCGTATGCCCCAGATATTCCTTGCGTTCAAGGATATGGACGATTGTGTTAGTCGCCCACTTATAGGGATAATCGGGGTAATAACGACGGGTGCTGCCCGTTCTGCGGTATTCCAATGTACCCGGTGTGGGGATTTGCTGCTCGGTCAACACACGGGCAATTTTGGTTGGACCGTTCCCGGCAAGGCACAAGCTGAAAATCTGCTTGACCACTGGGGCGGCTTCTTCGTCCACGATAAAGCGTCCATCCTCGCCTTTGAGATAGCCATAGACCGGCTGACTTGTGATAGGCTTGCCACTCATGCCTTTGCTGCGGAAAACTGCCTTGATTTTCTTGCTCGTATCTCTCACCATCCATTCGTTGAAGATATTACGCAGAGGGGCAAAATCATTGTCGCCCTGTGCACTGTCCACTCCATCGTTGATAGCGATAAAGCGAACGCCCCTTTGTGGGAAAATCATGTCCGTATACATTCCCACTTGCAGGTAGTTTCGCCCTAACCTCGACATATCCTTTACGATAACTGTCCCGACTTTTCCGGCTTCAATGTCCGCAAGCATGGCTTGGAAACCGGGTCTTTGAAAGTTCGCACCAGAATAACCGTCGTCCGTGTACCAGCGCAGATTGGAAAAGCCGTTCTGCTTTGCATAGGTTTCAAGGATACGCTTCTGATTGGAAATGGAATTGCTCTCGCCTTGCAGCTCGTCCTCATGGGAAAGTCTTGGGTAAAGGGCGGTAATTGGTTGTTGGTTGGTCTGTCTTAACATAAAATCCTCCGTTTCCGACAGCCAGCCCCACTATTCCGTAAGGAAATTATATCACACGGGGCGGCTGTCTGTATAGCTGGTAAATGTGAATTTTGCTTCTTTATCGCCCGTTATTATGACGATTTTTTGGAATTAGGCTTGTCATGCAGTATAACTTGGCTTGTGTGTAGCTGCGGTTTCCGCTTCAAGCACTTTCATCATCTTGTCGGCTGCGGTGGCTGTGGTATCTTTCTTGAAAAAGCCGGACACAACAAGCACGGTGTTACCCATGCGGATCTCCGTCACGCAGTCCGGACGGCGGTCGGTGCGGTCATTGTTATTCTGTTTGTTTTCTGTCATAGGCAACTCCTTTCACTTCAACAGTTCTTTTAGTCCATTGAGCTTGGCTTGTGCCGTTTCCTTTCGGAAGTTCTCGCCTGTAAAGAGGATAGGCAGTAGGGTAAGAACCCGGCGCCTTACCATATCACTATGGCAGGTTTCCGAGAACTCCCCTCCGAACCGGACTTACACCTCTCGATGTATCCGGCTCTCCAAATGTCAGTCTAACTTTCCTGCGTGTAACTTATCGTGACAGTCAATGCAGAGTGCCATTGTCTTGCGCTTACGCCCAATCATGGCGATTTCCCATTGTTTTCTGCCACTTAAATCTTTGAGTTTTCGTATATGGTGTATTTCAAGCGGCACATTCTCTGCACCACACCACTCACACCTGTTTGCTTGCAGTCTTTTTATAAGGCTATTACGCCCATAATTCTCAAAAATTCTTGCTACTATATCAGGATTTCCGCTTTCTACTTTAGTGTCCCGGCGGAACCCATTATTGTAAAACAATACCTTTCCGACCTTGCCGTTTTTCTTCGGATATTCCACAACAAAATCTTTTCCTTGACGGTACTTGCGGATAATTCTGCTGATTCGTGTCCGATATTTTCCAGCAAAGGTTTTGAGCATACTGTATCTCATTACATAGTAGAAGTTATTGAGTACTGACACGTTGTTTGCAAGTCGGTAGTAGTTATACAATCCACGGATTTCTGCGTTGTATTGGTTTAGGATTTCCAAATCGTCCAAGTGCAACAGGCGAGTGCGCCGGACAGGCTCCCAAACCTCTTTTCTTTGCCGCCCAGTATTCCCGTTCCGTTATCCGTTCCTTGCTGCCGTTCAAGAGGTCGATTTGGTAAAGCCCCTCCCGGTGGCACATCTCCATGACTTCACTCTTGAAATATTCCATAGCGGCGTTGGTGCAGCGGTGCTTGCAGCCCTCCCGTGTGTCGGCTGGTCTGTCCATGTAGGGCAGAAGCGGGACTTCATAAATCCGCAGGGAGTTGAGGACGATATGCACATGGATATTACCGCTGTGGTTATGCCCGTCCGGGTGAGTGCATACAAGGGCTTGGTGTCCGGGGAAATGCTCTTTGCAGAACTGCTCGCCCAGCTCCTGCGCCCGGTCTACGGTCAAGCCGTTGTCTGTCCCGTCCCGTGGGTCAAAGCTGATGATATAGTGGTGGCTTTTCACATCTTCCCGTTTTTGGTTTTTCTCATAGCGGAGATTGGCTCGCATACAGGAAACGGCGAAATCCTCGCCCCCGCAGTTAAGGGAAGAAATGCGGTAGTCCTCCCTCGGTATCAGCCGCCCGTTTTCATCAAGGGTGGGCTTCATGGTAAACTCGTCATGCTCAAATGTGAGGTAGGCTTCCGCTGCGCCATAGTCGGCATTTTTAGAGCTGATATGTTTGAATGTTGCCAACAGCGTCACCCACTTTCTGCAAGACTTCAAACTTTAGGGCAGCAAGGTCGGAAACCGCCGCCCGTACTTCCCCGGCAAGCTGCGGGTAGGGGCTGTGCCACTCGTTCAGCGTCCGGGCTATCTGGTTTAAGTTGCCGCCGATCCTGCCGTATTCGGCGGTCAGCTTCCCGACAGCGGCAAGCAGCTCGTCGTTGATGGGGGAAACAGTTATGCTGGGGCGTATGGCTGCCCCGGCTATGGCTTGCCGGATAAACTCGGCTTGGCTCATGTTGCAGGCAGAAAGCCTTTCCACAAACTCGGCATATTCTTCCTCGGTCATGCGTGTCTTGACTACCCGGCTGCGGTGCGGCGTGCTATATCGTTTTCGCATGGTAAAAACCTCCTTTCGGCTGTGCGTGGTGTCCTCTCACTAATAGGAGAAAAACAGGGTGTAAAGCGGAACTGTTTTTGAAAAATTCAAAAAAATATTTTGAGGGATTTTTAAGCGGCGCAAGCCGTATAAGCAGGGTTTGGGGAAGGCACTCCCCAACAAGATTCCCGCAGGGGCAAAATGAGCGAAAAGCGAATTTTGGTACTGCGGTAGAATCTTGCTCTAAAAAACTGCCGCTTTCCTCGGCGGCTCTGGTTTGCGGATATACTGGCTTGCTCCACCAATATAGCGATTGCGGCGGCGTGTTCTGCCCGCTGTTCACCACTACAACGGTGAAAAAGGTGCGTTTTGGCAAATGCAGCGGAAATTTTTTTGATTTCCCCGTCCTGCTCCCTACAACAATCCGGCGGTGTGGTTTGCCAAAGATTTTTGAAAATAGGCGCAAAAAAAGCAGCAAACCTTTTTCAAGATTTACTGCTTATATGCCGCTGTGATGGGCGGCGGTATTAAATTGTCAGCCGTTTTTCAAATGGAATTTATCTGCAATCGCTTTCTTTTTGTGTTTGTCAAATGAAAAAGTGAGCAAAAGGGCCCCAAAAAAGTGAGCACCATC
>OAZW01000627.1_pt1 | contig 27263 bp, 29 predicted proteins | sample 1495231 | NCBI WGS metagenome assembly OAZW01 (sample SAMEA2580062, study PRJEB22360) | human gut metagenome | reverse complement strand
TGCAATCCACCGATTTTATTAGCCATAAGTGTTACAAAAATGCTTGACCACAACATTTTCGTCTGGACTGGTTGAGAGCAGGTGTTCCACACGGTCAGCCCCAATACTTTCCACATCCGAGTTGCCGTATTGCAGCAGGAGCCACGGCTGTTTGACCTGAATGGAAAACAGGCTGTCCCGTATCAAATCCACGCTGTCTTTTCCCTGGCTTTCCGAGTTTGGCAGCACAATCTTTGTGCCAAGGATCAGGCTGGCATTGCTGATGTCTGCGGAAAATTCATTGATTTTCCCGATATAATCAGGAGCATAGGCGATAAAGGCAGCGGACAGCACGAACACCACCACGAAATTCACAACGGCATGGATGGCTTTTGTGGTTTCCCGTTTGATAAGCCCTGTGTAGGCAACGTAAATCCCCACCACCAGAATGAGAATCAACAGGAACCCGATATAAAATCCCTCCGAGGATAAGCCGCCTGTGGTAACGCCTGCAAGGGTCTGCATATTTTTCCCAATGGAATCCGCCGTAGAGGAAATGAAGTCCAGCGAGTAGGCTTCCTGAATCAGATACCCCGTGGCGTTGGAAAGGTACAGGCTGATTGTCCAGATAAAATTTGTGATGGCATACAGCCCGTACATCACCTGTTTTCCGATACCGTCCAGCCAGTTCCACGGGAGCCAGTCCCATCCGCTGTCTACATAAAAATCAAGCTGGTAGTTGTCCAGCGGATATTTGCTGTATTCGTTGGCAGCATCCACCGTATCATCCACCAGTCCGGCAGCGTGGGCGGCTGTGCCGAAGACTGTTAGCAGCAGGAGAATGAGCAGGAGTGCCAGAAGCACTTTTCCTGCTATACTCCCGATTTTTTTAAAAGAGTTTTGTCCCTTTGTCCGGCAAGGGACAAGAGCTGTCCCCTGCTGGATGGGCTTTCTTATCTTCATTCCTCCACCTCTTTTCTTACGGGCGGTCTGGTATCAAAGGCATGGAACAGGTCTTCAAAGATAGGATGGAACTGTATCACGCCCACACGCCCGTACAAATCACTGATGAGGCACTGTCCGTTTTCCAAGTCACGGAGCCGCTTCTGGTTGTTTTCATCTTCGGAATCCACTCCGAAAAAGGCGAGGGTCTTTTTGATTTCGTTGATGTCCGTGGAACGGAACGCAAACTTCAAGCCCAGATTGTTTTTCAGTTTTTCATCCAGCAAATCGTCCGTGTTCTGAGTGACAAAATAAACGCCTGCGTTCATAGCACGTCCGGCACGAACCAGCTTCATAGAGAGGGTCTTGCCCTGTGCCACCTGTAAGAAGCTCCATGCTTCATCCAAATCCACAATCTTAAACACGCTGCGGTCGGTGTGGATGAAGTCGAGGGCAAAGGTGCTGATTACAATGAGCATTGCCACGGAAAGCAGCTCCATTGTGGTGTATTCTTCAAACGAGGTTTCCTTATCCGGCAGTACCAAATCCGCCACCTGAATGATATTGAGCTGCTTTTCAAGGCTGATGGACTGTGTGACATCCCCATCCGAAAAGAGCAGGTGTGCAAAGTCATAGTCCGTAAAGGATTCGATATGGTCGGCTATGCTGGTGCTGATGGTGGTTCCCTCCGCCCGTAGTTCCTCAATCACTTTGAAAAGCCCCCGTTCTTCACTGTTTGTCACCGCACGGATGGCTTTTCGAAGAACAGGGAACTTTTCCCCGTCACGGCTGGAAATGCCCGTTAAAAAAGTCAGGATGTCGATTGCCAGTGATTCGGAATCCTTTGGGTTCTCCATAATCACATATGGGTCGAGTAAGCCCCTGTTCTGTTCCTCCGAGGTCAGGTTTACGATATTGATTTCATGGGCGATTTCCGGCAGGGTTTCTTTCCAGCGTCCCCGTTCCGCTTTCGGGTCAACAATGAGAGCCTGTGCCCCAAACAATACGGAATAATAGACAATCATGTTGTTACTGAATGATTTTCCACCGCCGAGGGAGCCGACAAAAGCGGCAGCAAGGGCGTTGGTGACGGAGCCTTTTACCCCCTGACTGGCAAGGGCAGGCTTTAAGTACACGTTTCTTCCTGTATCAAGACTGTACCCGATATAAATACCCTCCGTTTCTCCTAACATCTGGGTTGCCCCGAAGCCAAGACCAGCGAGGAAGTCGCTGGTGACATACTGGATGTAATCGTTCAGATACCGTTTGCTGGCAGGGAGAAATTCCCCATGCAGCCCCAGCATATCCCCAAAGGGGCGAACCAGTTTCACGTTCAAATCGTCATAAAAATCTTTCACCTCATTGCAGCGGCGTTTCAGTTCTTCCAAGTCGGGAGCCGTCACACGAACCACATAGGACAGCTTATACATGGATTCCTTGCTCTGGTCTAAGGTGGATTCCAGCTCATTCACGCTGTCTAAAGCGTCCACCACGTTTGTACTGGTTTCGCTGTCATTCTGCCATGCGTGGTTGTCCAAATCTTTCAGCTCTTTTTTCTTGTTCCGCACCGTGGAGAGGGCTTTCCGGTTTGTCACAATCTCCACATTCATAGAGGTATCAATGGGAAAGGTGAATTGCTGCTGCTGATAGTAAAAGATTTCCGAGGATGGGAAGTCCAGTTCCCCAACAATGCTGTTGATGGTAAAGTAGGCAGCATAGACTGTCCCGTCTTCCTGTTCGATTTTCAGATACCGCTGGTTTTCCTCTATCAGACAACGGGTGGGTTTGATGAGGTCATAGTATTTCACCAGCGTTTCCTCCTGAAACCGTTTTTTCGGAAGATAATACTCATAATCTTCGTAGGCGGTTCCGGTCTGCCCGTATAAATGTTCAATCAGATAGCCGAAATCGTCCTTATCAAGCCGCCGTACTTTGAAACGGCGTGAGATTTTATTTTCCAGTAGTTTTTCCATCTTCTGAAACCGCCAGATTTCTTCATTGCTCATGGAAACAAAATCCCCCATGAGCTTGTGGTTGACTTCATGGAGGAAGTCGGAAACAGCAGTCTTTGCTTCCCTGCGGAACTGTTTCATGGTGACTTCCTGCTCATTGACAAGCAGCTTAAAGCCGATAAAAAAGCGGTAGTCCACCTGATTTTCCCCTATCATGGAAATCAGGGCTTCGGTCTGTGCGTCAATCTTTGCACAGGCAACGTCTTTTAACTTGCCTGTCACTTCCTGTTTGGAGCGTTCCTGTGCCGCCCGTATGCTGGATTCCGTGCTGATTTGCAGGGCGTGAATCTTCCCGTCCCTGTTCTGGGCGATAAGCTGCCGGAACGAATCGTGTACCTGATACTTCTGTTCAGGGCTTAAAAAGGAATAGTTGTAGGGAAGCAGCTCATAGTAAGCAAAGCACTCCCCGTCATGGTTGAACACAAGGTTATTTTCGATATACTTAATCGGATATGCCATAAATATCACTCCTTACTGCCGTGATGGGCTGTGCCGGATATTCCTTTTCCAGCTTCACGGGCTTTCCTGCATACGTTAGTTTCGGGCGTACCAGATATGCCAGTACGGATTTCAGGAAGCCGTAAGGCTTCTTTCCGTCAAAAGTCTTCTGGCACATGAACCAAGTGAGGGCAAAGGGTACGCCGAAATATTTTAAAAATGCCCCGTCAATGAACGAAAGAGGAGGGAGGTTCCCCAAGAGCATAACTGCAAATACCGATACCACGAACCACGCCATCTGTGTGAACGTGATGGGGAATGGCAGCTTAAAATCATTGATGGAATAGAGTACCTTTTCCACCGACCAGATACTGGTATAGCTTCGTATTTTCTTCATGTTGTCCGTCCTTTCTAAAAGATGGGGCAGCAAAAACCGCCCCTGAATAAAAAATCCGCCTGCATTTCCTGAAAGAGATACAGACGGGTCTATCGTATGATTTCATATACGCCGTGGTTCGTGACAATAAAGGTTCCCTCCAATTCCATGTCACGCCCATAGGCAGCATAGTCGATATAGTTTTGTAAGTGTGCCGGAAGTTCCCCAAGCTGTCCGCTTTCTTCCAGATAGTAGCGAGCCACATCCGCCATATCATCACAGCCGGAATGGCAGATAATATCGTCTTCATGCTCACAGAGTTCTTCGATACTGCCAAAGTAGGATTGCAGCTCTGATAGTTCCTCCTGAATGTACTCCGGTAAGTCCTCCACCATTTCACACAGGCGGTTGACTTCCTCAATGGGGGTATATTCGTCAATCTCAAAGGGCAGCTCATAATCATGGATGGCGTATTCCTCATATTCATCATTCAAACCGATACGCTCTTTGACTTCCTCAAAGTCCACAGGCGGCGTGAACCATGCCCCGACCAGTTCGCCCTCATTGTATTTTCCTAAGTTGGCAATGTAAATCCGCATTTCTTCCACAGTGTCACCTCCATTCTCTGTCATGCTCCTTTTGGGGAGTTACGCTCCCCAAGCCCCTAGTGGACTTCCGCCATGAAGCAATCAGAGCTTGCTCCATAACGGAAGTGTAAAATGGGTTTCCTATGCACCGATAATCTTATTGAACAGTTCCAGTAAGATGTCCTTTACACCGTCCGCATTGAAGACCAGACCAACCGCTACAAGGGACACCACCAGAAAGCCGATAAGTTTGGAAAATTCCCTCTTAAATCCGAGGTACAGTCCAATCACCACGATTGCCAGCAGCACAAGGGACTGGGCGTTGGATAAAAACCAGTTGTAAAGATTCTGTCCGAAATTCATAAAAGCTCCTTTCTTTCCTGTAAGAGTTCTTAGGTTCCAAGATTGCCGCCGTTAAACCACTACCTCCTTTGCAGCGGCGGCTTGCTGCTTCAGGATTTTTTCGTGCTTCTCCGTCAGTTTTGCATGGGTGATGATGTCATGGACAATCTGGGTGTGGTTCATCTTATCCAGACGGAGAGCCAGCTTTAACGTGGGGGCTACCTGATGGGAGAGCCAGTGCAGGGTACGTTCAAAGGAATAGGGTTCCGGTTTGGTTGTCAGTTTCAGGCTTCCCCTATGTTCCCCTATAAACCACGCCCATTCCTCACTGATACGCCAGTCAGAACGGGGCTTCGTATCGTCCCTGTCCACGAACCGGACATAGCGGTTGATGATTTGAAAGGCTGTCCGTTCTGGATTGTCATGTTCTAACAGGTCACGGATGGCGTAAAAGGCACGCTCATTTTTCAGCCGGATTTCAAAGCGGTTCTTTACCTCTGCGTCCGCAATGGGAATATCATGCTTTTTGTACTGCTCATAGTCTTTTTCATAAATGCAGAAGTACACCTCACTTTGGAGGGAGCCGATATACAGGGTGTTCCCCATACATTCTTTTTCTTCACGCCGTACCAGTTCGCCGCTGCGGTAGCTTTTGAAGCTGCGAAAAACCGAGATACATTCTTCATTCCGGCACTTCTCTGTCAGATGGGGAATGTTCAGGATTCCCGTTTTGTCATTGATGGCGAGGTCAAGCCGTTTCATCACGCCGTCCTCCATGAGAACGTCCATAAAAAATTCATACCAGCTCCGTTCCTGTGCCAGCAGATAGCTTTCAAACTGGCGGCAGCCACGCCCTTTCAGTTCCAGCAGCACCCCTTTTTCCAGTTCCGGCGATACCAGAACGAAAATATCCCCCAGATAGTAATGCTCTGTGTAAGAATAGAAGCCGTAGTCTTCATGGATAAAGTAAGGGAGTTTTAACCTCAGCACGTCTTCCACGATATGCTTCACATCCGTAGTGGGGAAGCGAATCCGCACATAGTCAAAGAGCATTTCAAGGGGATTGTCTGGATTGAAGCGTTCCAGAGCTTCCGTGATGGTTTCCTGTAATGCTTCGGATGGGTGAGCCTTGCCCGTTTCAATATCGCTCAGGTACGGACGGGTGATTCCGGCAGCTAGGGCAAGTTTTTGTTGTGAGATACCGTAAGCTTCCCGTTTTTCTTTGATGTCCCGTACCCATGTTTCTTCATTCAGTGAAAATCCCTCCTGTCTAAAAAAGCGTATGTCAACTTTCAGAGCCTTGTTGACACACGCCGGATATGGGAAAATCCCTTGTGTACCGTGGGATTCTGCCCTGTTGTTTGATTGTTGCCTGTCGATTTGTACCCCTCTGTTAGATACGAGGGGTTCATGCTGGCGTGCCTTGCGGCACACCAGCCACAGCAGGTCAGTCCGTTTCTGCGGCTTTTGCTCCGCACGCCGCCTGCACTCCCTGCCTGCTGTCTATGAGCTTTTTAATTTCTTTGAGGAAATCGTGTCCTTTTGGCACAAGGGGCGTGTAAAACTCCGAGATAACGCTGGTTCCCACATCCACATAGCCACGCCCTTTTATCTGCTTTAGGAAGAAATCCTTTGTGGTTTCCCCGAACATCATCCCATAGCCCATTTCCGACATCCGCCCCAGAGCCACACGGAAATTGAACTGGTCACGGATTCCGTCCCCCAGATATTTTGCGTCCGGACGCTGGCAGGCGAGAATCAGGAAGAAGCCAGCCTGCCGCCCAAGCATAACGATTTGTTTTAATTTGTTGAGGACAGCGGCGTTTTCTTTTGTGCCGAGCATTTCCATAAATGCCACATATTCATCAAAGATGAGGAAATGTGCAGGAAGTCCCAAGTAAGCGTAGTTTTCCCCTGTCCGGTAATTCTCCATGAGCTTCATGTCTTCGCTGCGTTTCATCATTTCTTCATAGAAACGGTCAATGCAGGCGAGCATATCTTCCTTTTTGTAGTACACATCCGGCATAACCGCCTGTAAATCCGCAAGGTCGGCATTCTTTGGGTCTAACACGAACAGGATGGCGTTGGTACGGAGCAGGGCTTCAATGAGGGTCAGGATGAAATAAGTCTTTCCGCCGCCGGTTCCTCCGGCAATGAGCATATGGGGGAGCTTGTCATACTCCCACCAGACATTTTCCATAAGCCGGAGCCTGCCGTCCTTTGCCTGTACGTCCTCAATGGAGATACGGTTCGCAATGGTGTCATAGAGCAGGGTGTACTCCACATAGGAATCCTTTAATTCCTTATCCGTCAGCTCACAGTACAAGCCGCTTTCCAGCTTTTTCTCCAAGTTTAAGAGCTGTTCCTGATATTTCCCCAAGGTGATTTCCACACGGATATGGAGCAAGCCCTGTTTCATCCGGTAGTAGATTTTGGGAAAGTAAGTGATGGTTTCTTTGGAACGGCTGGAAGACAAGTCCTTGAAAAAAGCGTCCTCCTTTCTCTGCTCCGATTCATACCATTTATTTTCCAACACCATCCTTGCCAGTTTTTGGCGGTGGATGAGCTGCTTTACTTCATCCCTGCGGTATCGCCAGAACAGAAGAACGGCTGTAAGGCACACCAACCCTGCCATGCCCATACTGAATAACAGGTAAGGGATGTTTACATCCTGTACTATCTGGGAGAGGGGCACTTCCTGCCAGTTGGTTCCGGCAATCTGCCGGATATGAAACAGCAGGACAACCAGCAGGAAGACAGGGAGCAGAGAAGCAAGGGCAGTATGAAATACAAGGTCTTTATCCGTGGGACGGATACGTTTCCCACGGGGGAAAAGCTGCTTCATGGGAACAATCCTCCTTTCGTTTTTTTATGTTCCTGTTATTTTACAGGGGGAGCGTCTTTCTTCGGCGGCTGCGGATTCATGGAAGCCCCTTTTTTCAGGACAATATCCTCCGCCTTGATGTACCAGTCCACCTCTGCCCCCTGAAAGGTAGCCGTTGCCACGGTGTCTGCCACCGGATTGATAAGTTCCACCTCTGCGTTGTAATCGAACTCCTTTAATGGCACGCTGGCAGGGATGGAAACCTGAATCATACGTCCCTGTCCTCTGGATTTTAAATCATAGGTACGCTCCTTGATTTCTTCTGATACCGAGCCGTCTTCATTCTGGAGGTGAACCTCACGGCGGAGGGCAGAAAATTTCAATGCCCCGAATGTTGCTTCCTTGTCAATCACGATTCCGTTTGCTAATCTCATAGTCTGATGTCCTCCTTTTCCTTACGCTTTTACCATATCGTCAGCGTGTAAAATGTAGTTGGTGAAGCCCCTTGTGCCGATTTTATAGCCCTCTGCGGTGATACGGGGATTGACGAGCTTCACACGTTCCTCAAAGTCAAAATGTTTCTCTCCGGCTTCGGCAGGGAGGATAACTACAATATCATCCGCTCTCTGTACGTCCGAATACAGGTTGAAACTACGGGAGAGTACCGCCATGCGTCCGTTGATTCTTCTCTGTTCTGTTTTGTCTTCTCCGGCAAACTCCAAGTTGCCGAATGTCTTTTCCATGTTGGGGATAACGAATTTTAATTCCATATAGATGTACCTGTCCTTTCTGAAATAATATAGTTGGTTCGATAGCTTCTGTTGATGTTCCACCCGACAAAGGAGGAGAACGATTTTTCTCTGTCATACAAAACCGCCTTTCTTATTCATGTATGGTTTCTGCTATTCCTGCCATGATGTAATCAGCACACGGCAGGGCGATTGCGTTTCCAAGTGCTTTGCACCGTGCATTATCACTAATGGGTTGTCCTAAATTTCCATATGCCGTCCACCCCTCCGGTAATCCCATCAGGCGCTCACACTCAACCGGTGTCAAATTTCGGAGAACTCCGTCTTTTTCTTCCCCCTCATACCAGAATGAAATCATATTGACTGCTTTTGCCAGTAAAGTTGGAAAAGGTTCATCTGGCCGTCCGAAACTTGCGAGGAAAGCAGACTGGTTTCCTGATTTTGCAGCACTCCGCATACGCCGTTCCTGAAAGGGGCGGATGACGGGTATTTTCCCCCTTGTTTTATCAAGAGATATTCGACTGGCTCCGGCGGCGGGCAGCCCGTAGTCTGTGCAAGGCGGAGGAATCGGGAACATATCACGGGGCTTAAATAGTATTTCTGCGGAACGCTGTCCTCTAAAATCTGCCACAAGGAAGATTCTCTTTCTTCGCTGAACAAGCCGGGGCTTTCCCCAATACTGGGCATCCATGAGCCGCCAGCACAGGTCAGTCTTTCCCCCTCGCACCATACCGGCGTTAGCCCATCCTCCAGTAGGAGGCATTGAAATTTCGGTATCGGAAAATGATTGCAGCACGGCTCTAAAATCCATCCGGTCATTTGAAGAAAACGCTCCCATGACGTTTTCCCAAACAGCGATAACTGGATATAACCCATTTGTAGCACACCTCATTTCTTCTATAATTCTGATAGCCTGAAAAAACAGTCCTGATTTGCTTCCGGCCAGTCCCTCACGCTTTCCGATTTTAGAAAGGTTCTGGCAGGGAGAACCGAATGTAATAATGTGAACAGGGGGGATGTTCCCTCCGTGTATCTTTGTAATATCCCCTAAATGTTCCATGTCTGGGAAGTGGCGTTTTGTTATGGCTATTGGGGATTTTTCAATCTCGCTTGCCCAAACGGGAATAATTCCATTATGGGAAGCCGCAAGAGGGAACACACCGATTCCATCAAACAGGCTTCCTAATTTAAGGGCACACATAGACCGCCTTTCGTTTTACTTTTTTATGTGTTATTTCCATTTTTCTGCTCCTTTCCAGACAATAAAAAAACACCATCAATGGAAGTCCATTCAATGGCGTTTGCTGTTGTCTGCTCATTTCTCAAGGTAAAGCAGAAAGCCCAATAGAAAAAGACGCAAATCTCAAAATGCGTCTTTTTCCATCTTTATATTCATTTTTTATAAAAGCACCGTCTGCCTGCTGTCTGCAAAGCCTTGATTTAACTGGTTTTTTACTACCATCCTTATCAAAGCCTTGCTAATACTGGCTTTTCAGCCTTTGTGCATTTTTTACTTGAAAGGTTCTTTTTCTTGTAAATTCTTGTATTTTCTCATGTTTTTTCGGGCATTTGTGGTACAAATGGGTTATTTTTAAAGTCCCAAATCCCTTATGAGATAAGGCTTACATGAGTTGTTTGTGCATGTTTTTGGGTTATAAACTTTTTCTTTTCCAGTTCATCCCTTGCTTCTTTTAATCTGGCAAGTTCTTTCTTTGCATCATCATAGCCGGTATGCGTATAAATATTAAGTGTTACAGATATATCTGAATGCCCCATCAGATATTGCAGTGTCTTTGGGTTCATCCCTGAATTGGCCATATTTGTACAATAAGTATGCCTGCATATATGTGGAGTAACTGGCGGCAATTGCAACAAATTCTCACGATTATATTTTTCTCTTGCATGCTGCATGTACTTTTCCCAATGAAGTGCAACCATTGGCCTTCCATTCTTGTCCAGAAACAGAAATCCTCCATATCCATCCACCATCGGCTCACGTTTTGGTTTCCTTCTATTCTTCAAGATTCGAAGAAATGCTTCTTTTACATCCGCTTCCATCGGAAGTAACCGCGTACCACTTGTTGTCTTTGTAGATACGATGATATACTTCATTTCTCGAGTTCTTTGCAACTGATGATTCACATTGATAATATCTTCTTTAAAGTCCAAGTCTTTTACAGTAAGTCCACAAAATTCAGATATTCTAAGACCTGTCTTGAATAAGATATAAAATGCATCATAATACTGATTATAATGCGGATCATTCTTTACAAAATCAAGAAATTTAGTTTCATCTTCCGGAGAAACAGCTTGTCTTTTCTGACTGTCATTAACAAGTACTGTACCTAATTCAAATCCAAATGGATTTTTTAGAATCAAGTCATCATCCACAGCCATTTGAAAAGCAGGTCTTAAAACACCTCTGATGGAATGAATGGAACTATATCCTCTACCATCTCTTTGTAGTTTTATCAGAAAAATCTTTGCGTCAGAAAGTTTCACATCATCCACTTTCTTATAAGCGAATTCTTCCTTTTTCAATACATTCACCACAAATTTGTAATTCGCTAAAGTATTATGCTTTACTCCTGTTTTCAGGGAAAGATATCGTTCCACAAGTTCAAGCACTGTAATGTTACTTCCTGTAATCCCTTGCATCTGTAAGGACTGAACTTTTCTTTCTTTTTCCCTGAGAGAAAGATCCGCCCGTTTACCTTCCGGCATCTTATCTGCTTCTGTCAATCTCCAACTATATAATATTTTACGCTTGCCAAGTGAATCTGTATATTTATAGCGGTAACGTCCACTTGGTTCCTGCCATTCTCCTTGCTGGAGAACTCTGCCTTTATCATCACGTCTCTTTGAAATCATATCCTACCTCCAAGGGGACGCAACATGATATTGTTAGTATATCATGTAACCCCTAATTCGAACACCTCCTTCTTTTAAATTTCATTTTATATCGCACTGAGTGTATCAATAAATTTTTCAAATCTTGTTCGTTTTATCTGTACACGATTCCCATTCCAAAGCAAATACTCTGCATTTGGATTGTCACTGACTAACTTACGAAGCTTTCCTTCTCCAATACGAAAATAGGATGCTGCCTCTTCAATGGATAATGTATACTTCTTCCAATAAGGTATATCATAACTTGTCATTTGTATGCCTCCTTCTATTATCTTTGTTTTTGACATTGGCGGCTGGCAAAGGTATCTATAAAGACTGCCAATGCCAAAGTATTTTTTTGCCAATGTCATCTTTTATTCTGTGATTAACGCAACTGTTTTTCTTCCCTGACACCAGTCATAGCTTAATCTACTTTCCAATTGCTTTCTTGCATCTCTTCCTGTTCTGGAAGAAATCCCATAGGCTAGCAGTTCTGCCTCTAATTCTTCTAAACACATCATTTTCCGTTTGCTCAATAATTCTAGGATCAACTTCTGTGCCTTTTCCAGTTTCGTTTCCTTTTTCGTTCCTGCTTTTCCCATCAGCAGATCTTCAATGGATATATCGTATTCTCCTAACCATTTTAAGCCTTCTTCTCCTAAAGAAAACGCTACCGGATTTTCCTTCTTAGCAAGAGAATCCTTTTGCTGATATACCACTCGGATATCCTGTTCCTTCTCTTTTTCCACCTTTTCTACAAATAAGATGCTTCGTACTGCCGCTGCGATATCAATGGATCCCAAGGAACGGTAATCACTCTGACTTCCCGATGACTTATTCAAATGTCCAATGAGAACAATGGCACATCCAGTTCTCTCTGCAATCGTACTGAGATGTCGGAATAATGGCCGTATCTCATTGGCCCGGTTCATATCCACATTGGCTCCCAGATAGGCCTGTATGGGATCCATGATCATGAGGCGTACATTGTTCTGGCGGATGGCTTTTTCAATCCGATCGTCCGTCATAGAAAGCTGTTTTTCATCTTCATTGATGAATCGCACCCTTGTCATATCTGCACCACATTTTGCTAATCTAGGCTTAATGGTATCTGCTATCCCATCCTCTGCTGTTTGATACAACACATTAAAGGGTTCTATGGGAAGTGCATTGGGAAGTTCTTTTCCATTCGTACAGTATGCGGCGATTGCCATTGCAATCCATGTTTTTCCTTTTCCCGGATTCCCCTGAATCAAAGTAACCTTTCCAAAGGGAATAAATGGATACCATAACCACTGAACCACCGTTTCCTCAACCTCTGACATCTTCATGACCGGCACTGGTTTTTCTCTGTTGTCTCGCAAACAGATCTGTTTTGCCATTTCTTTTACAGGCAGTCCTGCAACTAGACATTCATTCCAATCTTTTTTGGCTGGCTCTAAACGAAATACACAAAGTTCCTCTGGAATCATAGAAACAAATTGCCTGCATCTCTCATTTCCAGGCTCATCATTATCCAGGCATAAATAGATAGACCTAATGTTTTTATGCTCCATATAGACCTGTTTCATTGCTTTTTCACTCAATCCTCCCAGGGAAATATAACTATGCTTTTCCCATTCTTCCGGAACTGCAGTAATATAAGACAGAAGATCAATGGGAGATTCAAACACGAACAGCTTTTCATTCGTTCCTATATGGCCAAATCCATAGATTTTTTCTGAACCTTTTGCTTCCCCACGATATCGTTTCTCATCAGTTCCCCGCATAGCTGCATATCTGGGATTCTGTTCTTTGTCTCTTCCAACGAATACCACATTGTGATAGTTTTTACTTTCATAAATATCCCCCTTTGCAATCATCTGATCTACCAGCTGTTCCGATAGTTTTCTCTGCTCAATGAGATACTTCCTTGCAATCTCACAGCTTTCATTTCTTTCTGACAGTTCCAATCCAGGCAAGGGGATGGGGCAGACCTTCTGTCTGCCTGCATCTTCCTTGGCCGTTCTTCTGTTGGTTTCTCCAACTCCCTCTTCTCCTAATAATTCTTTGACTGCCTCTGCAAAAGAAAGGCCATAGAATTCTTTCATAAAATCAATGGCATGACCGCCTTTATTCTGACTAAAACGATACCATTCGCTCTTGTTGATCATCACACTGTCATGTCGTAACCACCGGTATTCCTTTCCACATCGTTTGAACTGTTCTCCTCTCCCAGAAAGAAAAACATATAAATCGGTATCATCTGCTCTTTGAATCTGTTCTCTTGTATATTCTTCCATCTTCTAAAATCCCTCCTATAATTCCATTCCATGATGTTTCTTCTTTCGTTTCATGGTTCTCACTGCTTCTTTTGTTTCTGCGGATTGCTCCCGTTTGTTTGTTTCTGGAAGAGAGACACCTTCTCCTTCCTCTGCCATCAAAGCCTCCACATGATTTTTGATTCCCTCATACTTTCGTAACATCGCATGGATCCGTTTATCTTCTTTTCGTAAAGCAGCTATCTCTTCTGATAAACTAGCGGCTTCTCGTTTCCATTGTCCTTCTGGAATCTTCCCACTTGGATCCAGGTTTTCTTTTAAGATCCTTTCCGAACGATAATATCCGCTAAGTTCCTTCTTATGTTCCTCTTTGAATTTTTCCCTGCCAAAATATTTCTTCTTTAATTCCAGATAAACAGGTCTTGTTTCAAAATACTCTTTCATTGCATAAAGATTGCTGTTGACACTTCGCAAAGCAGACAGTTGTTGATTCAACCGCTGACTCACCTCATTCAGCTGTATATCTAATTCCTGAATTTTCTCTGTCAGCTGTTCTGGGGTTCTTACATCCTGCTCTTCCAGAAAGCGGATCGTCTCTGCAAATTGTTTCAGATTCGTATTCTTCGCCTTTTGTGTTCCATAAGCGTAAGATTCTGCGACTGCATTTCTCTTGTCATAATAGTTTCTTAGATAATCTGCTAAAGTTGGCTGATGTAAGAACAGCATCCGTTCCATCAACTGGCTTTGTCGAAGCAAAGACCATTGAAGAAGATTCTTTGCCCGTTCTTTCATATCATTTAAGGCTCGGATGAGTCGGTTTAAACTTCCCAATGCGGTTGAAATTCCTCTTGCTTCCATTGCCTGTACGTTCGGTCCTTCATGCACCATCGGGATCTTATCAATCCCCCGTTCCTCATAAGATCTGGCATCGACTCTTTCTGTAAGTCCTTTTTCTTCATACAGTTCATTGCACATCCTCGCCCAGGCACTTCTCAATTCTTCCAAGGTTTCTTTCCTGCTCCAATCCGTTGTATGTACCGCCCGAAATACCGGTTGTCCTTTCTGATTCAAAACCGGCTGTCCATCCGGTGTCAGTACTGGAACCTTTTTTTGCTTTTGTCCCCAGGTACCATCTTCCTGTAAAGGACGAATGGGCACCATGATGTGCATATGAGGATTGGGGATTTTATCCTTTGCCTTCTTCGGATCATGGATTGCCAGATCTGCAATCATCCCTCTTGCGACTAACTGTTCTTCTACGAATCTTCTTGCAAGCTCAATATTTTCTTCCATGGTAAACTCATTCATCAAGGCAATATCAAAGCTGTGTGCCAGCTGTGCTTTCTTATTCCCTTCGATCCATTCCACCTCATTCCAAAGGGTCTCCCTGTCTTTGAATCTCTCCGGAGCCTGTTTGGGAAGATGAATCTCCGCTAATACCACACCGCCTTTTCTCGTATAATCACTTACTTCTCCATAATAAGTACATTCCAGTTTTGCACCGGCTCGATAAGCAGCACTGGCAATGGCAGACTGTCCTTTTCCTCTGGATAATTGATTCAGATGAAAGTGATAACATCCCATCTTACTCATCTCCCTGTGGCAGTTCACCTCGCTGCATCGCCTTTAATAGTGCTTCCTCTTCTTCTAATTCTCGTTCTTTTGCTTCTGCAGTTTCCGCCCGTCCACGAACCATTTCATGAACGACATCACAAAACTTACAAGCGGGATCATGAAGAAGTTCATCCATCAGCTGATAAAATTCCGCCTCGGTCAGATATTTGGTATCTTTACAGATTGCTTCTATGGCTGCTCCTTTCTGAATCAACAGATGGGTTCGTGCCTTTCGTTTTTTCTTTTTCTGTGTATCCAGATAATTCAAGGATCTCTGGATCCTATGCTCTGCCTGTTCCTTCTCAAGCTTTGCCTGTTTCAATGCAGCTTCTGTTTTTTCAATCTCAAGAAGTGCTTCCTGCGTATATTCCTGAAATGTTTTCTTCTTCGCCATATCGTTCTTTTTCTCCTTTTTAAACTCTTCAATTTTCTCTGTTACGGGATAGGCATTTCTGCCGGAAGGGGAACCCTTCTTCGGATGGATCATCCGCAAACACTTTCGGAATTCTCCTTCAGAAAGATGCTACTTCCGTAGGACGCACATACCTTGTAAGGTATATAAGTGCGCTCTTCTGCTTTCAGCATCCGAGTTTTTCTTACTCAAACGGAAGTTCTTCTCCGTCTGGAAGATGCATAAATCCATCTAGATCGGTATCTTCTTTCTTTTCTGATCCTGACAGTTTCTTCCCTTCTGCGAAATAATGTTCTTCTACAATCACGTTGGTGGCATAAACTTTATTCCCCTCCTGATTCACATAGCTTCCTGTCTGGATCCGCCCGCTTACTAAAATCTTCAAACCTTTTTTCAGATATTTTTCTGCAAACTCAGCATTCTTCCCAAAGGTAACACAGGAAATAAAATCTGTTTCTGCCTTTCCATCCTTTCGATATCGTCTGTCTACTGCCAGCGTGTATCGTGCCATTGCAGTACTGTTTTCATCCTGGAGATATTTCACCTCCGGATCTTTTGTCAGTCTTCCCATTAAGATTGTTTTGTTCATGTAATTTCTCCTTTCTCTTTTCGTTTTTTCTTTGTTCTTGAATCAGACCCGATTCTTTTAAGGCAAATGTAATTTGTTCCTCATATATCAGAACGTAGAGAGGGGTTTTTACAAATAAAAATGAATTTTATTTTTTTCTCTCATATAACGAAAGGCTCAGAGGGGAAAATACAGGGTGGAAAAGGAAATTTTTTATTTTTCTGCACAAAAAAATACCCCTATGACTTCAAAATCGAAATCATAGGAGTATTTAGTCCTACCTACTCAGTGGGGTGTTTTACATTTTGTTTTACACATGTTATTACAGTGTTTTTCAGTTCGACAAGCTGAAATTTATCTTAGAAATTACAGCAATGTTATTTTGATAAACTTTCAAGAATTGAAATATCATGCTTATCTTTATCTCTTAATTCATAACCTGAATGGAAAACTTTTTGGCCTTTTAAAGATATACAAGGAATTGTTTTGCCTTCAAAAAAAACACTACCAAAGTAATCTTTTTCAAACTCATACCATCCACCCTCTAAATCAGCTTGTTTTGAAGTTCCGTCCTCATTTAAAACGAACGGGTGAATGTCTAAGTAACCAAGTTCATCACTATATAACTCTATTCTAACCGGTTTCCAGTCTGTATCAATTTTATAGCCCAGATTCAAAAGCACATTTAACAATTTTTCCGTATGTTGAGCATCAAAATTTATATCTATATCTCTATGAATTCTTGTTTGTTTACCAGCTAAAATATCTACACCCCATCCGCCATCCAACCAGTATGTAATTCCAGTATTTTCGAATAATTCTATTACTTTCATTAAATCTTCTTTTGTTGTTATTTCTTTTCTACCCATACAAAGTCTCCTTTACAACTTCTATATAATTGTTTAGTTAAGTCAATATCAATATCTAATTGCCAAGGCTCAAAATCAAAAATCATGGTCATCACACTCCTTTTTAAAATTCTAATTTATCATTTTCTTTCAGTATATCATAATTATAATCTTTCCACAAAACAAAAAATTTTAATTCCTACGGATTTTTCTACAAAGCATATAACCACATATTATTACACTTCATCAAAAAAACTTTCTCACCCTATATTGAAAAATCGTAACTGAATATCCGACATTCTATCCATCAATAGTTTCTCTTTAACAAATATCATCTTAGTACAGTATCCTGTTCCATCTGGTGTAAGTTTTACTACACTTATTATAACTTCAAAAGCAAACGCCTAAACTGCTTTCTTATTAAAAAAACTTAGAAGAGACATTCTCCTCTAAGCCTTTATACTTTATCATAGAATACTTTTTACTTTTATATTTCCTCATGGTCACGATGCTTTTTTCGCTTAAATCCTACCTTTTGAACACAGGATATTACATGTAAAGATTTTACCCCCACTAAAGACTCTTACCTCACCTCATAAACAACCTTCACAAAAACGCCTCTTTTGTTACATCTATATGTAAAGAACTATCTGCTTTTTTACATTTAAAACACGCTATACCAAATTGTAAAGATTTTACTTTCAAATTTATTTATAAAAAAAGCTGTAAGATTCCACTATTAGAATTCTTACAGCTTTCATTCTCATCATGTCACATCCCTAAATTATAATTATTTATCTTGTAACACTCACACAAAAATCTATGGGTTATTTTCGGGTTATTTCTTCCACACAAATACCTTCCAAGTATTGATTTTACTGACTTTTTAAGGAGTTCTTCAAAGAGTGCCGTGGCAGATGAATAATACTTTTATCATCTTCTTATATCTCCTTAAATCTTCTTAAAACCCTTTATTTACGGGCTTTTTTGGATTTTTGTTCTTTTCCTAATTTCTTATAAATTCTTATATTTTCTTATATTTCTTTGGTCTATTGGTCTACAAATTGGTCTATTTTTAAAATTCGTAGACCAGCACTTTTTTATCAGTTCAAGCCTACAATCTTGCGAGATTTATGTCTGTCTGATGTACCAGCTAAATGTAATCTCTCTAATTCGGCTCTTGCATCTGTAGCTCCAAGATGTGTGTAAGTGTTCATCGTTACACCAATATCACTATGCCCCATTAAATACTGTAAAGTCTTTGGATTCATTCCAGCCCTTGCCATATTACTGCAATAGGTATGTCTGCAGATATGAGGTGTAATCTTTGGTAACTGCACTCTATAGGTTCTGTTATATCTTCCAATTGCATAGTGAAAATACTTCTCCCAATGCAACGCCACCATAGGTCTGTTGTTTTTATCGTAGAATAAAAACCCTGTATAACCATCAATGATTGGCTCTACCTTAGGATGCTTACGATTCGCAACTATTCTCTCAAGACACTCTCTAACCTCTTCTGTCATCGGAATATCTCTTGTACCAGAAGTTGTCTTTGTCTCCTCAATACTATATTGCATATCGCGTTTTCTCTGTAACTGATGAGTAATATGAAGCATGTTATTTTCAAAATCAATATCATGTACTGTCAAACCACAAAACTCACTTACTCGAAGTCCAGTTTTAAACAAAAGAAACATTCCATCATAATACTTATTATAATGACTATCTTCTTTAATAAACTTTAGAAATTTCCTTTCCTGTTCCTGTGTAATAGCTTCCCTTGTAACAGAGTCATTCACAACAACTGTAGCTAACTGAAACTCAAAAGGATTTCTAAGAAGCAAATCATCATCCACAGCCATCTGAAAAGCCGGTCTAAGAACGCCTCTGATTGAATGGATAGAACTATATCCCCTGCCATCCTTTTCCTGAAGTTTAATCAAAAACAGTTTAGCATCTGATAGTTTTACCTTATCAATTCGTTTTGCACTGAATTCTTCTTTCGCCAAAACATTTCGAACAAAATTATAATTTGCTGCAGTGTTATGGCGCACGCCTCTCTTTAAGCTAAGATATCGATCTACCAATTCCATTACTGTCATATCATTACTGCACACACCATTCAATACTTCCTTCTGAATAATCTGTTCTTTTTCTCGCAATGATAAATCTGGTTTTTTACCTGCAGGAAATGGATCTGTACTGGTTAATCTCCAACTATAAACAGATTTTCTCTTTCCATTGGAATCTGTGTAACGATATTTGTATCTTCCATTTTGTTCCTGAACTTCTCCTTCCCAAAGAAGTCGCTTTTTATTGTCACGTCTCTTTTCGCTCATATTGCTCCTTTCCAAGAGCCATGACTCGTTCATACTGTTAGTATATCACGACCAGACCCTAAGTTGTACTAAAATTTTCCCTAGATGGTTTCCAATTCATCAACAAATCGCTCAAATTTTTCTCTTTTAATCAAAGCTCTGCTACCATTCCAGAGCAGATAGTCCGCTGATTTATTTTCGTTAATTAAACTTCTCAGTTTATTTTCTCCAATACGGAAATACACTGCAGCTTCCTCAACTGACAATGTATATTTCTTCCAAATTGGAATTTCATAAATATTTTCCATACTGTGCTATCCTCCATCTTTATGTTGTTAACTTATCCAGACCATACACAATCCCACACATTGCATATGGTCTGGTAATCATCTGAGAGAATTCCCCTCTCACTATTTAGATGTGGACAGCTTTCTGCCATTTGCTGAATAACTTTTTAAATCTTTTTATAATTTCTTATTACTCCTCAAATCCCTGGCGAAGCTGCTCTAAAAGTTTCTTTCTCTTGTACTGCATCTGATTACGTTGAAGACCATACTTCTCACAGATACGTTTCTCCAAATCCTTTTCTCCAGAGAAACAATCATATAAGAACTCTTTGTCCACTGGATCAAGCTCTGACATCAGTTCTCCTAAACGCTGAAGCTCCCAATTATGGATGAAATCTTCTTCAATATTTGCTCTTGGATCTGCAATCTCACAGTCAAAACCATCGCCATCACTTGTAATAATGGATAAAGATACTGAAGAAAAGCCTAGCTTATCTTTTCTCTTATTTTCTCTGCTAAGACGTTTGTAATCAGCGTCAAACTCTCTACGTAATGCCTGGATATCCTCCTCTCTCATTCCTGCTTCTTTGCATGCCATTTCGTACTTGTAATTCATGTGTGTTTTCCTCACTTCCGTTTTTTGTCCGGAAGAGTCAGCACACCAGAAAGTAAAAAAGGGCATAAAAATAGCCCTGCACCCAATTAAGGGCACAAGGCTAAAACTATTCTTTATTCATTTTTAGTATGCTGCTCTCCCAGCATACCAATCATAACTGATACAAGGTCGGACTTTCAGTAGGATACCCGTCGTACCCTTATCGTAAATCCGTCGGAAGTTTGTCGGACTTAAGTCGTACTCATCACCACCAGGCTTTCATCAGGTTCCTCCTGTAGAAATTCCTTCACCTTAGGCAATTCTGCTCCCCAAAGAGCAAGGCCAAACACCATAATGGCTTCTTTCTTTTTGTCGTAATAGCGACTTCGTTCAAGATTCAGCATCTCCAACATCTCACTTTCTGTACATTTGTTTTTCCATAGATAGGCCTTATTAAGAATGTCATAAAACAGATTCCCGCCATCAGGGAACTCATACACCCTGCTCATAGCTCCTTCCACCATCTCCATCATCCATCTTGATTCAAATAAAGACTGGATTCTGGCCTCAAAACGAGCTTTCTGCTCATCTGGTGCAAATGTCTCTAAATAAATAAGTGCTCCATCTACATCCGATCCACAATAACAGCATATGTCCTCTGATACTGCTTCCGCACGACCAACAGTGGACCAACAAACACGGCGATAGATACTTAAAAGCATCTTTGCCTTCTGATATAATGCCTCTTCATTGATGTCCTGCATTTCACACATGGAATGAATTGCTTTCCATGCCCCTGTATTCTTTCTGCTCATATATAACAAACTCCCTTCGTAAAAGTTCTAATTATTTCATCCATTACGCTTTCAGGTAAAGGGAAAGAAACCTGTAAAGCGCTCTATAAATAAAGCACATTCTCATCTGTCCTATAAGCAGTTTCCTCCTCTGCCCAAACAAGATGCTTCATTATACATTCTTATATGCAACTTTCGGCAAGTTTCTGTTGACTTATTCAGCAACTCTCGCTATAATTTGCTTATAGTTTCTAATACTTGCTTATATTTGCTGATTCGAATTATAGCAACTGTTGGCAAGTGTGTCAATAGATTGTCGCAACTATCGGCAATTCTTTACAAAATTTGATTGGAGGAATGGTTATGAAGACCTTTCGAGACAAAGTAATTGAACACCGGGCAGCCCTAGGACTTTCACAGCAACAATTGGCTGATAAAGCCGGAATTGGTGTCCGCACTATCGGTAACTATGAATCAGGAGCACGTTTACCATATGCTGCACAGCTCTATAAATTAGCTAAAGCACTTGGCGTTTCTACTGAATACTTAAAAAATGATGAAATTGAAGATCCAAGCTATGGATTAGATCGTATGGATTATGTTGAAGAAATGCGTGCTACTACTGGCACTAAAGATTCTCAGAATTTAGAAGAAATGTTAAAGGCAAATAAAGAGATGTTTGCCGGTGGTACTGTTAGTGAAGAAGCTAAAGATGCTTACTTCCGCGCTCTTATGGATGCATATTATGAATGTAAGCTTGCTGCTAAAGAAACTTACGGTCGTAAAAAAGATTAATCGAGAGAGTTTTTTCGCCACATAGATTTGGTAGCATATACTTGTACTAGACTATAACCCGAGGGGAGGGAATCAACCTTGAAGATTGAATATATTATTGATCAGGTCAAAAAGACCGTTAAGAAGTATGATGAGACTGATCCTATTCGCCTTGCAGATGCTATGAAGATCATTGTCAGTTATAAACCTATGGGCACCGACGAAGGATGCATCAAAGGATTTTTTGTAATTGCCAAACGCATAAAGCACATCACTATCAACAGCGATTTACCAGAAGAACTTCAGAAAGTTATCCTAGCTCACGAAATTGGCCATGCTGTTCTACATAAAGAAGATGCACAAGTTGCAGCTTTTCACGAGCTAATGCTTTTTGACGGCGTAGATCACAAGGAATATGAAGCAAATATCTTCGCATCAGAACTACTGCTATCCAATGAGGACGTCATGGATGCCATCAACGAGGACCAGTTCTTCTTTGATGCTGCAAGACAGCTCTGTGTTCCACCAGAAATGCTGGATTTCAAGTTCCGCATTATGAAGAAACAGGGCTTTAAAGTAGAGTCACCCATCATAGCAAATGGTGACTTCTTAAAGCATGCGGAGCGAATGTCAGCAAATTACCATGAAAGTTAGGAGTGATATCTCATGATACAGACCTGAGATTCCCGCAGATATACTTTTAAAGCCGCAGTCACGGACCAATGCCCTGACTGTGGCAAATACTCCGTACGCCCAGCCACAGAGGCTGAGCAGGCGGAATATTGGAAGGTTCAAGAAGAAATTAATATAGAATTGTGTCTCTTAAATAAATACTAATTTTCGACTTTTTCTAATAGAAATACACCACAGTTGCCATCACTTTTGTTTATAGAGTTTGAAGGACGATCATTTGAATAACGCCCACGTAACTTTCCATCTACTGTGAATTCGATCTTATTATACCCAATATACATCTGCTGATGTGCATATATATCATGACTTTCATTTTCATATCCAAAATAAATTGTTGGTCTACCTGTTTTTTCAGTTAATATGGCTACAACATTACTTTCTGACGTAGATTTATCAAATACTGCAGTAAAATGAATTTTCCTCCATGTCTGATTAACAATTAAATCCATCTTGTACTTTTGTGACTTATCATAACTAGATTCTAAAAAACCAGTCCACTTCCCATTTAAGTCTGGCACATTATGTAATTTCTTAAACACTGGAGTTTTCCATAGACAGCTACTATAAAACCAGCTTAGTAGCGCAAACCAGAATGGAACGCTCACAAAGTCTGGTATAATTCCCAATGTATCTATTACTTGCTCAATTTTTAATAATGATAAAGCTTCAATTATTTTATCTAGGATAAAATCAGATACTCCATTTGCTTTAAGTAAAACAGAAATAATAAAACTTAAAGAAAAAATAATACCTACTTCTTTTGTTCGCAATCCTTTATCTATAATGTATTCTTGCACGCTTAATACTTCATCTCCTTTTTGTATTGTTTTCTATTTTCTACACTTTTCTCTGTAACTATTAATGTAATAGTGTTTTTTATACCCACAATAATCATAAGCATCTCAGGCCAAATAACGCTCCCATCATCAATAACTTGTCGAATTAATGCGTTATCAACATGAGACGGAATAGGATATTCTTGAGGATGTGTATGCCATTCTCCTAGATAATTTATGATACCATCAGACTCGTTCCAGTATTCATTAATTTGTTCTTGCGCATCAATTCTATCGCGCACAAAAAAAAATGGCCCCTGTTTATCATTACTTCCTGGTATTGTAATATCTGTTATAACATATTCACGATCTGTTGGATTATATTTTCCAAGCAATATACCACCTTGCTCACATCTTCCAACAGACTGTTCGTATTTTTTAAATTCTGCTATTACTTTTTCATCTATATTTACTTTAATGGTGTCAAAAACAACTCCAAAACTCATTCAATCAATCCTTTGTTTTATAATTGAAAACTCTTTACATTCTCTATATTTTTCTTCAATATCTATATTATATCTTGGTGCTTCAGAGATTTTACCTATCCATGTAAGTAAATAATTTTGATTTTCAGAAAGATCATTGGAATAAACATATTCTATTATACTTTGATTAAACATCGTGACATTAAATGCTGAATATGGCATGTATGAAGACTGACAGCCAGCCTCTTGCTTAAGATACAAACTTGGATTTTTTACTATGCCTTTTTTAAAACTGTAATCCTCTACTGAAAACAACTCTTCATAAAGATTTTGTTTTCTGTGAATAAGTAAAACATGTCCACCGATTCCGTATGGTTCCATCCATAAAATTAATAATGGTGATTTAAAAAGACCTTTATTAAACGTTTCTAATACATGGTGTTCTACTGCAATATTCCCAACTGCAACAACTATCAAGTCTTTTTTATCTAGCTTATGAATCCGGTCTTCTAAAAAAACATGTACATCATCACCATAACAATCACAAATAATATTAGGATTATGTTCCATCATCGTTTTGCTTACAGCTGTAACTTTTTTTAATCCTATAGAAGTATATCCACAATAGTGCCTTGCTATATTTTCCGATGTTAACAACTGATTATCTAACAATGTAAATCGTTTTGTCCCCATATGCATCATTATTTGTGCAATATTACTTCCAACAGCGCCACAACCAATTATTACTACATCCCGCCAACATGTTGAACTCCCATCTGAACCTCGTTTAAAAAGTCGTTTATGAGAGCAATCGGTGATGCTAACCGGTTTACCAATTTCTGTATTTTTAGCCGAATACGCCAGCTTTATGTTTGCCTTGTTTTTTCTAAAGCCGTGTGGTAATTTTGCTGCCTTATGAATCCAGCCTACAGACATTTCTCCATTATTCATTTTGATACTCATAAAAATCAACTTCAATCTACCCAAATTTTTTTGCATATATTTGATGTAATCATTATTTTGATAAGAATGATTTTTTATCATATCAATAACTTGCACATCGTTTTCCGGAATATTAGTAAGGCCTGTTCCATCTATTCTAATATGAAAACCTTCATAGATGCTTACTGATTTGCATCCCCAAAGAACTTTTGCAATTCTTATAACTTCGTTGCTTGTATCACAAATAATAATATATGGACTACATTTACTATTTATTGTGAAATATATTTTTCCGGTAGACTCATTTTCATCCAAAAAGGAGTCTGCACTTAACATATTAGAACTCCAATATGCAGTCATTTCTTCAATAAAATCATAACTATTGGTCCCTAATATACCGTCTTTAATAAGCTTAAAAGCTTTTTTTAATGAGTCATATAAAACTTTCTCTGGCATCGTAAAATTTGGAATTGCCATACCCTTATCGAATAAGCATAGCGACCCATCTGTATTTTTATGCGGAATTGACTCTAACTCATCAGATAAATCCTTTTCTATATATATCACAGGAAAATCATATGGGAACGGTGTATTTACATCACATTTAAGAGTAATTCGTTTCTCTTCTATTATTTGTTCAACATATATATATGTTTCCTTGACATATGCCAGATCGAACCCATTATTTTTTAAGTATTCACATATCAATTCAAGCTGAACGTCCATCATGTTTTAAAACCCCTGGTGCATCACTCTTCACATAATTTGACGTAGATGCTACACCTTTTGGAAATCTATCTCCAAAAGATGACCTCAAATGCATTGACGCCTTTTCTTCATCAGATTCAGATAATGCATTTTCCATGTTATCTTTTAAATCACTAAGTGCATCCATTATTTTGTTCTTTTTTGTTTCTGATACACTGTCAAACAAATTTTCTCCTGGAACTACTGGCTTAATGCATTTAAAATCAGTTTCCAATTTTGAAATAATATCCTTAACTGTATTGAGAAAACTTTTGTCTTCTCGATTATCATATTTATCAAATGAGTTTGTCGCTAAAATAGTTAACTCAATACCTTTTAGGTCAACATTTTTGCAATCTTTCCAGGCCTTTAGAGCCTTCACTAAACGACGTAATTGTTCTCCATAGGAAGTATCATCTTGAACTTTATCGACAAACCAGTCCTTAAATGCCTTTGGATCACTTTCTATCCATCCCTCTTTTTTGGTAGCTAGATATGCCACATCGTCTTTAACAATATATATTGGCAAATCAATATGATATCCCGCAGAATAACAAACTCTAATACAAGTATCCTTATCTATTGGACTTAGTTTTGTTCTATCTTCTACTGCATCTTTCACCCATTTGTGTACGGTGCTTGGAGTAGGCCAATCATCCTGATCTACATCATCATAGCCTTGTAAATATACTCCGTCATCCATGTCATATTCATTTCCATCTATTTGATTTACAACCGTTTTCATGGCAAAAGACCCCTGCCAACAAAACTTTGGTTGTTGCTTTTCCTTATCAGAAAACCATTTTTTTATATCAGCTCGTAACGCATCCCTACTTGTCCTAAGAGATTTTGATTTAGAAGAAGTGAGTGTGATTTTGTCGTTAAATTTCAAATATAAATCGTTAAGATTTGCCATCTTCATATCCTCCTTAAAAAATCTATGCTCTATTTCTCATATTCTGCAAGAACATTTATCCATAAGATTTTTCTATTCTTCGCATCTATTGAGTTCCAAACTTTAATTATCTTTAAATTTAAAGTATTTTTATCAAAAATATGTTTTATTTCATTGGTATCATAATTTGTAAAGCAGCGCTCTGATGTTATAATATCAGAATTCCCATACTTCCACGAAGCATAAATCAACCCTTTGTTTTTTAGCGAGTTAATAATTTTTGTTAGAGCAACGTTCATATTACTTCTATTCACATGCAGAAGTGATGCACACGCCCACACCGCGTCAAATTCATCTTCAAAATTTAAATCTTCTGCTCGCATCTCAAACACTTCTATTGGAACGAGTTCTCTTGTACGCTTACACATCTCAGCTGATGGGTCTGCTGCTACAACTTCATACCCTTTATCATGAAAGTATTTGCTATCTCTACCAGATCCACAACCAAGATCCAAAATCTTACAACCAGACTTAAGATATTTTTCGAACTCAGCATACAATGCGCTCATGTCTACATTGCGAGTTGCATCACAGTATTCATCTGCGTGAGTATTATAATATTCAATTGTATCCCTTTGTTCTTTTGTTATCTCAACAGCCATGTATCGTACCCCTGTAATTTTGCTGAATCGTATACGGGATGTAAATTATGCTCAAGAATATTGAAAAATTGCTCTTTTGAATTACCTTGAACATATAGATTTTCTGTAGCCCAAATTGCATTGATATTATTTTTACGACACTTTTCGAATGATTTAATCAATCGATCCGATTTGTTTTCTATATCATTAGGAAAGATAAGATTGTAAAGGTAATATTGATATCTTGCAAAAGGTTCAAAGAACTTATCCCATTCCGGTAGTTTATTGTTCTTACTTGAATTTAAAGCCTTCTTCATAGGAATTAAGTTCCACAATTCATCATTAGAAATATATGATCTAGGAACAAAATGATCTATGGACAATTCTTTTATTTCAATTTCATCACCTGTATAGATTTGTTGTGGTCAAGCATTTTTGTAACACTTATGGCTAATAAAATCGGTGGATTGCA
>OAZW01000620.1_pt1 | contig 27627 bp, 18 predicted proteins | sample 1495231 | NCBI WGS metagenome assembly OAZW01 (sample SAMEA2580062, study PRJEB22360) | human gut metagenome | reverse complement strand
GACGCAGGTAGTGTCCCCGCGGGCCCTTTGCCAACCCGAGCCACCATCGGCAACATGTCGCCCGAATTCGGCTCAACCGCCGCGATCTTCCCGATCGATGACGTCACCGTTGACTACCTGCGGCTGACTGGACGCAGCGAAGAAACGCTCAAACTGGTCGAAGCGTACGCCAAGGAACAGGGGCTGTGGCACGATCCCTCGCGCGAGGCAGAATACTCCGAGTATTTGGAACTCGACCTGTCCACAGTGGTGCCTTCCATTGCCGGCCCGAAGCGTCCGCAGGACCGCATCGAACTGAGCGCCGCCAAGGAATCATTCCGCGCCACGCTGCCGAACTATGTCAGCGAACACGAACAGCACTCCGCTTCAGAACTCGATGAGGCACTGGCTTCCACCTTCCCTGCGTCAGATCCGGTCGATCCGAACGCCCTCGACCATGAGGACGATGACGAACCGCGTATCGCTTCGGCAATCGACGACCGACCGCACCACATCGTGGATGTCACGTTGGCGGACGGGACGGAAACGAAACTGGATCACGGTGACGTGGCGATCGCCTCAATCACTTCATGTACCAACACGTCCAACCCGGCGGTCATGATCGCGGCCGGTCTGCTGGCACGCAACGCAGTCAAGCGTGGACTGCAGTCCAAGCCGTGGGTGAAAACCTCACTGGCCCCTGGTTCACAGGTCGTCACAGGGTACTTCGAAAAGGCCGGACTGTGGGAGGACCTCAACGCACTCGGGTTCAACCTGGTGGGCTATGGGTGCACCACGTGTATCGGCAACTCCGGCCCGCTGCCGGACGAAATCAGCAAGGCCGTCAATGACAATGACCTGGCTGTTGTGTCCGTGCTGTCGGGTAACCGCAACTTCGAAGGTCGCATCAATCCCGACGTTAAGATGAACTACCTGGCATCCCCGCCGCTGGTCATCGCCTACGCGCTGGCCGGTACGATGGATTTCGATTTTGAGACTGAAGCGCTGGGGCAGGACCAGGACGGCAAGGACGTGTTCCTGCGTGACATCTGGCCTGATGCGGCAGAGGTGGATGACACAATCAACTCGTGTATCGACCGCTCCCTGTTCGAGCAGGACTATGCGGACGTGTTTGCTGGTGACCACCGCTGGCAGGGTCTCGATACTCCCGAGGGTGACACGTTTGAATGGGACGAAGATTCCACCTACGTGCGCAAACCACCGTACTTTGACGGAATGACTATGGAGACCGCTCCGGTTGAGGATATTCACGGTGCGCGAGTGCTGCTCAAGCTAGGCGATTCGGTGACAACGGATCACATTTCGCCGGCAGGCTCCTTCAAGCCGGATACGCCGGCAGGCAAGTACCTGATTGAGCGAGGAGTGGAACGCTCGCAGTTCAACTCCTACGGGTCGCGTCGCGGTAATCACGAAGTCATGATCCGAGGCACATTCGCAAATATTCGTATCCGAAACGAAATGGTGCCCGGCGTGGAGGGCGGATTCACCCGCGACTTCACGAAGGACGATGCGCCGACCGTGCCGGTATTTGATGCGGCGATGAGCTACAGCGAAGCAGGTGTGCCACTGGTGGTTCTGGGCGGAAAGGAATACGGATCAGGCTCCTCACGTGACTGGGCAGCCAAGGGAACAGTGCTGCTGGGCGTACGCGCGGTGATCACCGAATCATTCGAACGCATCCACCGTTCGAACCTGATCGGCATGGGCGTGCTGCCGTTGCAGTTCCCTGAGGGCGAAGATCGTAATTCCCTGGGTCTGGACGGCACGGAAGTAGTCGATATCACCGGCATTGACGCGCTCAATGATGGGTCGATCCCGAAGACAGTGCATGTCAGTGCCACCCGCGAGGGTGCGGACCCCATCGAGTTCGATGCGGTCGTGCGGATTGACACGCCTGGAGAGGCTGCCTACTACCGTAATGGCGGCATTCTGCAGTATGTGTTGCGTCAGCTTGCCCAGCAGTAGAGGCTTCTACTGTCCGGGCGGATACCGGTGAGACAGTGCGACGATCGTGGCGCCAAGCTCCGAATCGAGCGGCCACGAGCGCGCACACTCACGGGCCGCATCGCGCAGGAGAATATGCGCCTGGTCCGGGTCGGTGCCCACGCACACTGAAGCCTGAGTGAGAAGCTCACGCACCTTCGGGTCGTGAGCGGCTTCACGGGCAACGACTTGCAATGCGTGCGCCGTCAACGGATTGACCGGCCGGTGGCGGGGGGGGGGCAGCGTTGAAGTTCCGGCGCTCCAGTTCGCGCATGTATGCGGCGAATGTTTCATCCATCATGCCGGTTGCATGCCACGTGATGCGCCGACCATGCACATCCGTCACAGTGACACAGGTTGAAGTCTGTGCCGGGCGGATTGAAATCGTCACGATGTCAAGCAGCTCAACTGTGCGCGTGCCGCGCACGGATCGCACAGCGAGGTAATCGGGCGTCAGATAGAGCCTGCGCGGAACTTCAACGATGAGCAGAGCCAGCCCCAGCACGCTCAACCCCAGCGCCACAGCGATGATCGCGACGCGTGACTGAGTGGTGAGTTCCCGCCACAGAGCCCACGCACCAATCAGCACCATCGCGCCGTAGCACGCGATCAGTTCCAGCGGCGCGTACAGGGTGAGTGGAAGCGTGGTTGCACGCAGACGTGCCACATGATGACGCCAGAGTGCAGCACAGATACACGCGATGAGGAACGCGATCGGTATCACAATGGCCCACGCTGGCATAGGAGCAGTCTACCCGCTAGCTACGACGACGAGGATGACGCTCACGCCACCGCGAACCGAAAGAGGATTCGATACGTGCGTCGAGCGCTCGCCGTTGATCGCGATACATACGGTCAACCAGGTCGCGCCCGCTGATCCAGCCGACCATGTGGGCGGGCGCACCCTGCCCGTCGTCATGCAAGACGGGAATCCCCTCGACGCCACTGGATGTCAGCACGCGCATGACCGTGGACGGCAGATCCGTGTCAACCACGTGCACATGTCGCAACGGCAGAGCTTCCAACGCGGTGTCATGCTCGACCCCTTCTTCACGCCAGGAGGCAATATCCAGGGCGCTGACAACACCGGACACCACGCCGTCCGCATCGACCACGGGGAGTGCCTGGGCGTGCGCTTCGCGCATTCGGGACACCGCGCGCATGATGGTGTCTGATGGGTTAAGAGTGGCAGGAGCTGGCTGCATGAGCGCCCCGGCCGGGTTGGCACCCAGCAAAGTGTGGGACACGGGATCATCGAGGATATCGCCACGCCTGCGCAGCTTTTCCGTGTAGATCGTGGAGCGTGTCAGGAACCGTGAGCATCCTGTTGCGATCACGACGGCCAGCATCATGGGAAGAATCAGCGAGTACTGGTCCGTCATCTCCACGATGATCAGAACCGCTGTCATGGGTGCACGCGCAGCCCCAGCAAAGGCAGCACCCATGCCGATTACTCCGAACACCGCTATGGACGAATCAGTGAGCGGATCAATCAGATGTCCGATCGCGCTGCCGACCATTGCACCAATGAACAGCGTCGGAGCGAACACGCCGCCCGAACCGCCCATTCCGATCGTGAAGGACGTGAAAATCATGCGACCCACAGCCAGCGCAAGCAGCGTGGCGATGGGCAGTGCGCCATGAAGAGCCTCGAGCTGGATCGGGTAGCCCGAACCGTACATGGCGGGGAAGAAAAACAGGCCAATGCCCAGCACGACTGACATGAGAGCTGCGCGAGACCACTGCGGAAACGCGATAACTGCCGTGAGACGTTCCCACCCCCAGTCGAGCCAGTCTTCCATCGCATACAACAATTTGGAAAAGGCCAGCCCGCACAGGCCGGCAATCAGGCCGACGAGGGCGGCCCACCCTATGTCAGTCAAGGAAGCCAGGTCCACGCTGTAGTTCAGGTCAACCAGGGGCGCTGACCCCTGAAGTGCGCGGGCAACGATCGATGCCATGACAGACGATATGACGACGTAGCCGAATGTCTCTGCGGTAAAGCGCACCAAAATCACTTCGAGCGCAAAGATCGCACCAGCCAGCGGAGCATGGAATGTGGCGGCAATACCGCCGGCAGCACCGCAGGAGGCGAGCACCACGACGCGTGTGGTGGGAAGACGCACCCACGATGCGATCGTGGATCCCAGGGACGCACCGACCTGAACGATCGGGCCTTCACGGCCAGCCGACCCGCCGCCACCGATTGTCAGGGCGGAGGAGACCAATTTGACCACCGCGACGCGGCCAGGAATCTTGCCGCCCCTTCGGCGCACCGCCAGCATGACCTCAGGGATGCCGTGTCCTTTGGCCGTGGGGGCCCATCGCCAGATCATCGGCCCATACATGAGTGCTGACACGACGGGGACGGCAATGATCAGGATGTGTGTCCACGCCGGCCACCCGTGGGGTGCTCCGCCTGTTACCGAATAGTCCGCAGCGCCGGTGGTGGCGCGCATCCACACGGCGATCAGCCAGTTGAAGATGACGGCTGCCAGTCCCACCACTGCGCCGACAATGCCGGCTACTACCGCGAACGCTGAACGGTGATCAGTGACGATTGCACTGATCGCTCTACGCACGCGGCTCATAGAGTGGTGACGCTGATCTCAGCCGCACCATCAGCGTGAAAACCCCACACTGTCGCGTAGAAACCCAGCTCACTCGCCCAGGCCTTCGCAATGCTGGCAGCAGTACGCAGCGAGTGCCCTTCGCCATCGAATTCGACGAGGGCGACCGGTCGATCCAGTTCGCGAAGCGCATCGTAAATGCTGCGTGACTGTGAAGGCAGCACGATCGTGTCCTCTGTGCCCTGCAAAAGCAGGAGCGGTGCGTGAATGTCCTGGACGTGGCAAATCGGAGAGCGCTCCGTCCACACGGGATCGTCCAAGTTGTCCGAGCCCAGAAGCGTGTAGAAGTAGTGGGACTCAAATTTGTGGGTTTCCTGCGCCATGCGATGCAGGTCAGACACACCTGAGGAGGATGTCCCAGCCGTAAACACGTCGGTTGTCGCCAGACCTGACAGGGCGGTGAAACCGCCGGCGGAATGGCCGCGAATCGCGACTCGTGCGGGATCAACGAGGCCCTGATCAATCAGGTAGCGCGCCCCGTCAGCACAGTCCATGACATCGATGACGCCCCACTGGCCGTTGAGCGCCTCACGGTATTCGCGTCCTGATCCGGTGGATCCGCGATAATTCACGTCCAGGAATGCGAAGCCGCGAGTCGTCCAGAACTGTCGGGCAATGGACAGGCCGGGGCGAGCTGACGAGGTCGGCCCGCCATGAGCGGACACGATCAGTGGCGGAAGTTCGCCGTCAGGTGCGGTGAAGTCGGGATTGACCGGCGCGTAGTAGAAGCCGTCTGCCTCATTGCCGTCGCTGGTCGTCCAGCGCACGGTCTGTGCAGTTGAAATCATCTCCTCAGCGATCTCAGCTTCCGAGGACGGGCGCAGCACGTGCGCGTGCGAATCGGTGATCTCGACGATGGCTGGCGCGTGCGTAGGGGAGTCGGCCAGGAAAACGACGCGCCCCTCGTCGGAAGCGACGTTACCGATGGGCCACCATCCGGTTTCCCATTCTTCCAGCAGGCCATTGTCCAGTCGCACGCTGCCGACGTGCCACGTGTGATCCTGCGACCAGGAGCAGATCAGGTGCTCATGATCCAGGTTGTCGTAGGAGTGCAGGCCCAGTTCCCAGTGGGGGTGTGAGAAAGCGCGCTGACCGGGATGCAGGACACGTGTACGCAGGCGATCCGTCCACGCGTGGGCATCCTCGTCCTCGTGCCATTCGAAGCCTTCAGTGCGGTACAGGTTTGCCCATCCTGAGGAATCATCCACGTGGATCAGGTCGCCGCGCAGGGTCCAGCGAGGCTCATAGACGCAGACACCTTCTCGGTCCACCAGCGTGACGTGGGTATCGATGTCACCCTCGAACGTGAGGGCGCCAACGTGCAGGACGGACTGAGTCCACGGCATGTGCGGGTGGTTCCATGACAGCCACGCCAGCTTCGACCCATCCGGGGAGAGCGTGGGTGCCGAGCAGAAGTCGGCGCCGGAAAAGACGGTGCGAATAGGCTTCGGATCGCGCGCCGCGGAGCCGTCCAGAGGGATCGCCACCATCGTGTTGACCGGTTCACCCTGTCCCGTGTGGTCCTCACATACGGCGTAGACCAGGGAGCGAACCTCGTCAATCTCAAAGTCGCCGTAGCGCTTCTTTTCCATCGGGGTCAGTGCCGTCAGGCCGACGGTGGGTGCGGACATGTCGAACAGGTAGACACGGTCATCAAAGCCGTCGGAGAAAACGAGGATGTTCTCGTGGACGGCGTAGGCGCGACCACCGTAGCCGTGGACACGGGTGCGCACATCGGGCAGGCGCACACCGTCAATCATGGGCAGGAGCTCCATCGTCTGACCCATGCCGTTACGTCGTAATAGAACGTTGCGCCCATTATCGGTAGGATGGCCTTCTACCCAATACGTGTCGGCGCCATCGATGCGTACTTGAGAAAGCGTCACGAATCGAGCCGTGAATGACTCGCCCGTGATCGGGGATTCCCACTGGCCGTACGACTTCACTGAGGGGGACATGTGCAACCTCTGTCAACTCGGATATGCGCGTCTGTCGCGTATATCAATCCTAGCTGGAACCAACGGACTTTGAGAGGACCATTAGACTCGTAACTATGGTTCTTCCAGACAGTGCCGACGAGTTGCCGATTTTGTCGCATATCGACGGGCCTGACGACGTTCAGCATCTGACCACGTCGCAGGCCGTTGACTTGGCTGACGAAATCAGGCGTTACCTCATTGCGTCCGTGTCACGTACGGGCGGGCATATGGGACCCAACCTGGGTGTGGTGGAGCTGACGATTGCGCTGCACCGTATCTTCAACTCACCTACCGACTCAATAATCTTCGACACAGGTCACCAGGCCTACGTCCATAAGCTCCTGACAGGGCGCAAAGACTTTTCACATCTGCGCGAGGCGGGGGGACTGTCCGGATACCCCTCGCGCGCCGAATCAGAGCACGACATCGTGGAAAATTCCCACGCCTCGACAGCACTGTCGTGGGCTGACGGCATTTCGCGCGAAAAGACACGCACCGGGAATTCATCCTGGACAGTGGCAGTCATCGGGGACGGGGCGCTCACCGGCGGTATGGCATGGGAAGCACTGAACAACATCGCTGAGCAACCTCACCGCAACATCGTCATCGTGGTGAACGACAATGGCCGCTCCTATGCTCCTACCATTGGCGGTATGGCGCACCATCTGGATGCGCTGCGCACCTCGGAGCAATATGAGCGCGCCTTGTCATGGACGAAGAAAACACTGCTGGGAATGGGGGAGCCTGGGCGTGCTGCCTTCGAAGCGCTGCACGGACTGAAAGTGGGAATCAAGGACGTGTTGGCGCCACAGGTCATGTTCGAGGATCTGGGGCTGAAGTATTTGGGACCGATCGACGGGCATGACATCGTTGCGATGGAAACCGCGTTGACGCGGGCGCGCAGCCTGCACCAGGCCGTCATTGTCCACGCCGCAGAAGGGGCGCGGATACCGACCGGCGGAAAAAGACATCGCAGACCGCTTCCATGCGGTCGGCAAAATCCACCCGGAAACGGGCCTGCCGATCAAACCCGCGCGCTTTGGGTGGACCAGCGTCTTTGCCGACGAAATCGTGAAGATCGCCCGCGAACGTGAAGATGTTGTCGGCATTACTGCAGCGATGAAACTGCCGGTGGGACTGGGCCCGCTGTCAGATGAATTCCCCGACCGCGTCATCGACGTCGGCATTTCTGAACAGCATGCCGTCACCAGCGCAGCCGGAATGGCCTTCATGGGTGCACACCCCGTTGTCGCGTTGTACGCCACGTTCCTGAACCGCGCGTTCGACCAGGTCCTCATGGACGTGGCACTGCACCATGCGGGCGTGACCTTCATCCTTGACCGTGCCGGCATCACCGGAGCGGATGGGCCCTCGCACAACGGCATGTGGGATATCGCATTGTTGTCGATCGTGCCGGGACTGCAGATAGCGACCCCTCGTGACGAGGAAACTCTGCGGGCAGCGCTGCGTCGCGCCATTGACATTGCTGATGCTCCCACCGTGGTGCGTTACCCGAAAGGCCCGCTGCCGCAGCCGATCCCTGCGCTGCGCAGCGTCGGCCCGGTCGACATTGTGCACGAGGGAGGCGACGGGGAAACGAAAATCCTGATCGTCGCCCTGGGCGCCATGGTCGCCCAGGCGATTGACGCCTCGAAGCAATTGGCCTCAGATGCGACGGTATGCGTTGCTGCCCCGACGTGGATTCAGCCCGTACCCGATGAACTGGTGGCGATGAGCCGCGACTATGACCTGGTTGTCACCGTGGAAGACGGCGTCGTGCGAGGAGGCTTCGGATGGGCACTGTCGCAGGACACAGATGTGCCGGTGATTCCGATGGGGATTCCCGATGAGTTCCTCGCGCACGACTCGCGTGCTCACATTCAGCACGAGATCGGCCTGGACGCTGCCGGCATCGTGCGTAGCGTGCGCGACTACCTCAAAGCGTCGAACAGACACTGAGATACCAGCTCACGCTGCCAGGCGCGTGCGCCGCCCTCGTCCAATCGCTGATCGAGCGCCTCGGGGGTGAGCGGCTTGAGGGGAGCCCAGCACACGAAACGCTGCACGCGCGGCTCCAGGACAACTTCGGGTGCCAGCCCGAGCTGTTCGGCAACACCGGCGACCGCTTCACGAACCGCGAGCAGACGCTCATGTGCGTGTTCGTCGAGACGCTGCCACAGGCGCGCTTCCGGAATCGTGCCGGCAGGATGTGTAACGCGTTTGGGTGGCAGTTGGTCTTCTGGTATGCGCCTGGCGCGTTCAATCGCATCGAGGAAGTCCGTCGTATATGGACGGGTGATGGGAGAGCGGAAGGAATCCAGTGAGCGCAGCTGGCGACGATTGGTCGGTGGACGCTGAGCGGCTTTCAGCAGGTCAGAATTGCGGACGACGCGCGTGCGTTCCAGGTCTTTGTCGCGGGCGATCTCTTCACGCGTGAGCCACAGTTCGCGGGCAACGGCCAGCGCTCGACGGGAGCGCAGTTTGCCCAGGCCTTTGATACCGCGCCAGTGATGCGTCTTCGGAGTCGGAGCAGGGGCGTGCAGCACGTGGGCGAATTCCTCCTGTGCCCACTCCCAGCGATCCATGTCGTGCAGCGTGATCGAGAGCCGCCGGTACAGTTCTGTCAGAAATTCCACGTCCAGTGCGGCATAGCGCAGCCAGTCGGTGGGCAGCGGTCGCACCGACCAGTCGGATGCCTGATGGTCCTTGGCTAATGAAAATCCCAGTACCTGTTCACACACGGCTGCCAGACCGAAACGTTGCAATCCGATGAGGCGTGCCGCAACTTCGGTGTCAAACAGGTCAGTGGTGTGCAGGTTCAGGTCACGCAGATTGGTCAGATCCTGGCTGGCGTCGTGCAGGATCCACGTGGCATCCAGTGCCGGTGCCAGGGCTGACAGGTCAGGCAGCGCATGCGTATCAATCAGGTACGTTCCGACATCTTCGCGCCGGATCTGCACCAGGTAGGCGTTCGTCGTATAGCGGAAGCCATGGGCGCGTTCCACATCGAGGGCGACCGGCTGGCTGGAGGCTCCCAACTCAGCGGCAACCCGCTCAAGGGCGTCTGTGGTGTCAATGACTGAGGGAACGCCGTCGCGCAAACGCCTGACAGTGGGGGGATCGTCCGTGTTCCCGCGCGGCAGGCCGCCGGGATTATCAACGAGCATCCGTATTCAAAACCTCATGTAGAAACTGATCTGACTCAACGCCGGCAACGTGGCACAACAGGGAATTCCAGGCTACAAGGTGTTCGCCCAGATATGGAGTCGACGGAGTCCACGAGGCCCGCAGTTCGACGTACAAGGTGGATCCGCGCAACGTGAGACCCCCGAAAGATTCGGAAACTTCCCGCGTCACGGTGCCGGTCATGTCATGATACCCAGCGCCCGCATCTTCGAGGCAGTCGTGCGCCCAGTTCCACAGGCCTTCACCGATCATAGGGTCGTTACCCATTTCGGGGTCGATCTGGGCGCGAAGCTGAGCGACAAGGCGGAACTGTCCGTTCCAGCCGGCTTGCGTGTCCGGGTCGAACAGGATGACGAATCGGCCTGATCCCAAGGATTGATCGTGCGCGCGGTGCACGGTTCGCATGGCAAGCGCAGCGGTCCACGGAGCCAGCTTGCTTGGACCGGGCACCTCTTCAATCTCCACATGAGGATTGATCGGTGCGTCACGAAGCGACAATAAAGCTGTGACAAACGCCTCAGGAAGTTGTTCCTCACCCACCCCTTCACACTAAGAGGGCGCAGCGGTGGATTCAGTCAGGCACGCCGACCCATTGCCAGACCCGCACGGCGGCGCCCTTCTGATCAGGGAAGGATGCCAGCAGGGAACCAATATGCCCACCGTTTTCACGCGGCCAATCGTGACTGTCTGCAGCCGGAAGTGCGTCACCGTTCATATCGGCCTCGACCGCGACAGCACCATTGATCATGCGCACAATGTCACCCTCGTGAGTGACGCGTTGACAGACACCGTCACGCACGCCGGGCGCCGTGGCGCGCACATGAATCATCGAACGTGCCCACTCGAGCATGCGTCGGCATCTGCCGTCGCGCGGCTCACTCCAGTCCAGCACGCAATGGTCGACAGTCGTGCGCGAGGTTGGGTCGGGAACGTCTCCGCTCCAACCGTGCTCGCTGAATTCTTTTTGACGGCCCTCGCGCACGAGTTGGGCGCGCTCGTCGTCTTCCTGGTCGGCAAAGAATCGGAACGGTGTGCGCGTGCCCCATTCCTCACCCATGAACAGCATGGGGGTAAAAGGACTGAGCAGGATGATTGCTTCAGAGGCGGCCAGTTGTGCGTCGGAGAGCACCTGGCTGGGGCGGTCGCCTTGAGCGCGGTTGCCAACCTGGTCGTGATCCTGGGAAAAGACGACGAATTTGCGCCGATCCAGAGTGGCAGGAACGGGTGCACCCCAGTTTTGGTGGCGGAACGTCGAGTAGCGACCATCATGGTAGAAGACATTTTCCAGCACGGTTGCCAGCGCGTGCGTATCGGCAAAATCACCGTAGTACCCGTCAATTTCGCCCGTGAGCGCCACGTGCAGGGCGTGGTGGATGTCATCAGCCCACTGAGCGTCCATCCCCATGCCGCCCTCGCTGGTGGGCATCACCATCGAAGGCTGGTTGAGGTCAGATTCGGCAATGAGCGTCATCGGGCGCCCCTCGTCGTGCGACCACTGGGCCACGCTCTCTGATAGTTCTGCCAGCAGGTGTCGATCCGTCTCGTCGTGAATGGCGTGAACCGCATCCAGACGCAGCGCATCGGCATGCATGGTGACCAGCCAATGGCGGCACACGTCAATAAGGTAGGCGCGCTGTTCGGGACCGTTCAAGTCCAGCACAGGCCCCCACGGTCCGGTCGCAGTGGGGTGGAAGTACGGTGCGAACATCGACAGGTAGTTGCCCCACACACCGAGGTGGTTGAGGACGACGTCGATGCACACATTCAGGCCGCGTTCATGGGCAGCGTTGACAAATTCGACGAGGGCATCCGGACCGCCGTAGGCTCGGTGAACGGCGAAAAGATCCACGCCGTCATACCCCCATCCGAACTCTCCGCTGAATTGTGCCAGCGGCATGAGCTCAACTGTGGTCACCCCCAGGTCACGCAGGTGGTCGAGGCGTTCGATGGCACTGATCAGGGTCCCTTCAGCAGTGAACGTACCGACGTGGAGTTCATAGATGACGTTGCCCAGAACGGGCGTGCCGGGCGAGGCGACCCAGTGATGTCGTGAAGGATCCCAACTGCGTGACAGACCATCAACCCCGTAAGGCTGGTAGAAGGATCGCGGATCAGGCAGCGGGTCAGAACCATCGAGGCTGAAACCGTAATCTGTCCCATCGGGCAGATCAGGGCCGTCCCACCAGCCGCCAGCGGCGCGGCTCATGGGGAGCTGCGCGTCGGCCAGAACAAGGTCGACGCTCTGAGCGTCCGGCGCCCACACCCGCGTCACGAGAGTTTCTCCACAACCACGACGTTGTCGTCACTCATCACATCAGCCAGGCTCAAACCGTTGCCGTCAGTGACGTCGAATCGTCGCCCTGACATGATGTCCTGCCATGAGCCGGCTGGAAGGTAGACACGATGATCCCCCCAGCCGCCGATCTGACGCAGCGCCCTGAGCAGTCGCACAGCGATGACACACACGCATGGGCCGTCCTGGTCGCCGCGTGCATAGGCGATCGCATGTCCGGTGGTTGTTGCCAGTGGTGTATACGTTGCGTGTGCGGATACGAATGCGTCGCGGTGGCGGCTGCGAAGCTTCAGGATGGCGCGGGTCAGGCGCACTTTTCGACCCTCGAGAGTCTGCTCGTCTGAATCCAGCAATCGCCCGAGTCGTTCAAAATCAACCGGACGTCGGTTATCCGGATCAACCAGGGAAGTCGCCAGCCCCTCGGAACCTTGATACACATCAGCCACTCCAGGAACCGTCAATTGCAGGGCTTTCGTCACTTCGATGCAGCAGTTGCGAACCGGCTCCGTCAGCTCATGAAAGCGTGTGAGCAGTTCGGTGATCGAGGAATCAGCGAGTACCTGGCGGGCAAAGTCAAACAGCTCCTCTTCCCGCTCTTCATCAGGATGCGTCCATGTCGTCCACGTTTTCTGTTCCCGCACTGCCTTTTGCAGGTAGTCAGTCAGGCGCTCCTGCGTCATCGGGTCGGACTCACACCACGTGGTCGCGGCAAGTGTCTGCCACAGGAGGTTTTCCGTGCGCCCATCCAGCGTGAGTGGCCGGTATTCGGCGCTGGTCAGACGTAGCTGCTGGACGAGGGAGACCCATTGACTGGGATATGACGTGATGGCGGCCAGTGTGGCTCGCACATCTTCACCACGCTTGGAATCGTGGGTCGTTCCGCATGTCATGGTCGCCGGCCACGACGACTGCAATGCACTTTCGAACGCATGGAACGTGTCCAGGTTGATACCGAAATGGGTGGGGTTGCCTCCCACTTCAGTCAGTGCGCACAGGTGGGTCCAACGGTAGAACGCGGTGTCTTCGACACCTTTTGCCATGACCGCACCGCACACCTGCTGGAACCGCACCGGCACTTCGTCGCGGCGCTCATCGGAGGATGCCAGACCTGCTGTGCCGATTTCGTCGCCCAGGATGAGCGCAATGAGCACATCCATCGTGTCCTCAATGCCGTCAAACCCTGAGTCACGCAACTCGCGCAGCGAACGGTCACGCACCTCGGTCATCTCATCGCGCGCCCACTGCGGGGTGGGGGATCCGGGCACCACGTAGATCCGGTAGCGATCCATATTCATCACGAGGGCGCCCAGGCAGCGTTCGAAGGTACGCATCGTGTGGTCACGCAGACGCAGGTCCTGTTGGCAAATTTCCCAGATCAACGAGGCCAAGCGGTGCAGCTCAGCTGCCAGCGAGGTGCGAATGATCTGCCGTTTCGATTCGTGTTCGAGCCGCGCAAAGTCCGCCGGTGAATCTTCGGTCAGCTCCTGCATGATGGCACCCATCGGCATGTTCGCTCGCGGATCGACCTGCAGGGAGTTGATGCGCCATGCGGTGTCATAGCCTGTTGTTCCGGCAACATCCCAATCAGAGGGCAAGTGCTCTTCGCCTTCGAGAATCTTTTCAGCAGCAATCCAGGCGCCGCCGGTGCGTTGGCTCAGACGCTGGAAATAGCCGCGCGGATCAGCCAGGCCATCAGGATGATCCACTCTGAACGCGTCAACGAAGCCTTCGTCGAACAGGTCGAACAGCAGGTGATGAGTCGCCTCGAACACGTCTTCACGCTCGACCCGTAACCCTGCCAGCGTGTCCACGTCAAAGAAACGGCGGTAGTTGAGTTCCTCGTCACCGACCATCCAGTGAGCCAGGCGGTAATGCTGGCGCTCCAGCAGAACTTCCAACGGGAGGAACTCGGTTCCCTCCGCCAGGGGGAACACGTGATCGAAGTAGCGCAGGACAGGTTGCTCACCGTATTCCGGCTCAGTTGGAACCACCATCGATTCCACGTGTAGGTCACCGGCGGAGAGCACCTGGCCGATGCGCGCACCCAAAATCGGCATCAAAATAGGCTGATCGGTCGCCACGTCGAACCAGCGTGCGCGCGGCGACTCGGCGCCCCGTTTCAGCACTGACCACATGGCGCGGTTCTGCCACACCGGAGTGGGCACAGCCATGTGATTCGGCACGATATCGACCACGACGTGCAGGCCGAGGGCGTGCGCGGCGCGCGCAAAATCTTCAAACCCTTCACGCCCACCCAGCTCCGCGTTGACATGGGAGTGGTCCACCACGTCGTACCCATGCCGGGAACCCTTGACAGGCTGCAGGATAGGGGAGAGGTAAACATCCGTGGCTCCCAGACGGCGAATATGCTCGAGGACACCACGGGCGTGTTCAAATGTGAAATCCGGAGTGAGCTGGAGTCGATACGTCGACAGTGGAGTGTATCGAGATGACGGGGGAACGTGGGGATGAAGATCAGACATGTCACTGTCCCAACGGATTCAGCAGAATCATCGTGGTGCGGCCGGGCAGCGTGATCGAGTCACCGGACTGGTACTGACTGTGATCATCATCGTCACCCGTGTTGATCACCGTTGTCCAGGTCTTGCCATACGTCTGGTTCGGAATGGTGAATTCAACGGAGTCAGGAGACGCGTTGATCATCAGCAGGAAATCATCATCGGTGATCGTGTTGCCCTCAGGGTCGGGTTCCTGAATGGCGTTACCGTTGTAGAAGACCATCGTGGAGCGAGCCCATGCCTGGTTCCACTCGTCTTCCGTCATGTGAGTGCCGGCAGGGGTGAACCATTCGATCTCGCCCAGCTCCGATTCACCGCCGCGCGTTGCCGGCCCTTTCAGGAAGCGTCGGCGGCGCAGAACGGGGTGATCACGCCGCAGGTGGACGAGACGCTGAGAGAAAGCGAGCAGTTTGCGCTGCCAGTCCTCCAGATCCCAGTGCATCCATGACAGCTCATTGTCCTGGCAGTACACGTTGTTATTGCCCATCTGCGTGCGTCCGATTTCGTCACCGTGAGCCAGCATGGGCAGACCCTGCGAGCAGAAAAGAGTGGTGAGTAAATTGCGAATCTGGCGCTGGCGGAGCTCCTGAATGCCCGGATCATCCGTCGCACCTTCCGTTCCGCAGTTCCACGAGCCGTCATTGTTGTCCTCACCGTTTGCCTCGTTATGTTTGCCGTTATAGGACACGAGGTCACGCATGGTGAAGCCGTCATGAGCGGTGATGAAGTTGACCGAGGCGACAGGGCGCCGTCCTGAATGCTCATAGAGGTCAGCGCTGCCAGCCAGACGGGAGGCAAAACTGGACAGGGACGAGAACTCCCCGCGCCAGAAATCGCGCACAGCATCGCGGTATTCACCGTTCCATTCGGACCACAGGGGAGGGAAGCCTCCTACCTGGTAGCCGTTGGAGCCGACATCCCACGGCTCAGCGATGAGTTTGACCTGGCTGATCACCGGATCCTGGTGGATCAGGTCAAAGAAAGTCGAGGCGCGGGAGACCTCGTCAAACTGGCGTGCCAATGTCGTTGCCAGGTCGAAGCGGAAGCCGTCGACATGCATGTCAGTGACCCAGTAACGCAGCGAATCCATGACGAGCATCAGGACCGAGATCGAGGACATGAGCAGGGAATTGCCCGTGCCGGTGGTATCGAAGTAATGCCTCAGGTCATCGGGAACGAGGCGATAGTACTTCGCGTTATCGAGGCCCTTGAGTGACAGCGTCGGCCCCATGTGGTTACCTTCAGCGGTGTGGTTGTACACCACGTCGAGGATGACTTCGATACCGGCCGCGTGGAGCGTCTTCACCATGTTCTTGAACTCGGTGACCTGCCCGCCGAGCTGACCCGACGATGAATAGGCGTTGTGCGGGGCGAAAAATCCGATGGTGTTGTAGCCCCAGTAATTCGACAGGTCACGAGCCTGCAGGGATGGATCATTGACGAACTGGTGGATCGGCATCAGTTCAATGGACGTGATGCCAAGATCCTGCAGGTGTTTGATGATCGCCGGATGAGCGATCCCTGCGTAGGTGCCGCGCAGCTCTTCAGGCACGTCCGGGTGCAGCATGGTCATGCCGCGTACATGTGCCTCGTAAATGATTGTTTGGGAATACCCGTAGTTCGGGCGACGGTCATCGCCCCAGTCGAAGGACTCGTCGACGACGACGGAGAGCATCGTGTCGTGGACAGAGTCGTCGTGATTCGGTTGCGATGGGTCGTTGAAGTCGTAGGAAAAGACCGAATTGGAATTGTTGATCTGCCCTTCAATTGCTTTCGCATAAGGGTCGAGCAGGAGTTTGGACGGGTCATGACCATGCCCCTCGTCTGGCGCGTAGGGACCGTGGATGCGGTAGCCATAGCGCTGTCCGGGCCCTATGCCGGGCAGGTAGGCGTGCCACTGGTCATAATCGACCTCAGTGAGTTCAACTGTGGTTTCGTGACGATCCTCGTCAAGGAGACACAATTCAATGCGGTCCGCGATAGATGAATAAACTGCGAAATTTGTTCCATTGCCGTCATACATTGCGCCCAGCGGGTAGGCATGTCCTGGCCAAATATCCATACTCTTAGATTGCCATGAAACCTCGAAAAGAGTGCGCTGAGCGTGGAAAATTGTGAAGCTGGTCGCGAAAATTCCAGCCCGACGGTGTTAAAAAGTGGTGGAAAATGGCAGAATTTCGACATTTTCTGGTGAGTTTTCGATGCCGGAACGCGCCGTGCCTAAGTCCTCAGGATTTCCCCAACCGGGCCAGAACCTGTTAAGCTTCCCTGCGTCGCTTGATTGACAAGCGCATCGCGGATGTGGCTCAGTTGGTAGAGCATCACCTTGCCAAGGTGAGGGTCGCGGGTTCGAGTCCCGTCATCCGCTCGGTCTGAGATGACTTGGTGGGTTGGCCGAGAGGCGAGGCAGCGGCCTGCAAAGCCGTATACACCGGTTCGAATCCGGTACCCACCTCGGGCGATTGGCGCAGGGGTAGCGCGCTTCCTTCACACGGAAGAGGTCACTGGTTCGATCCCAGTATCGCCCACCATTTGTTTTATATGCCTTAGACTTCAAGAGACCCTTTAGTCAATAGTTGAAGTCGAAAGGCCATAGGCGATGACGCTAATCGGATTTTTGATTGGCTTGGCTGTCACAGTTGTAGTGGCATGGCTGATCATTAAGAAACACCATCCACAAACAGTATTGATCCTTGCAGGATTGTTGCTTCTTTTCATTTCCCTCCCTCTGTCTGAAGAGCCGCTGATGGACAGCGAGAAAACCACGGGGAATATGGTTCTTGACGTCGTGGATTTCTTACGCGACACATTTGCCTCCACATCCGCCAGTCTTGGACTCATCATCATGGCTGTGGGCGGATTCTCTCTGATAATGGAAAAAGTCGGTGCCAGCGCAATGCTGGTGCACCTCGCTATGAAGCCGCTGTCGCGGATCCGTAGGCCATACATTTTCCTTGGAATCGCGTATATTTTCGGACAGTGCCTCGGAATGATCATTCCGTCTGCATCTGGCTTGGCAATGCTGCTTATGGTGACTTTGTATCCCCTTCTGCGTTCCTTGAGGATTTCGCGTCTGAGCGCGGCAGCATTGATTGCGACAACCTCCTGCCTGGATCTCGGGCCAGCGTCGTCGAACTCCAATTTGTCGGCCGAGGTGTCCTCCATGACCGTTCAGAAATACTTCATCGACTATCAGGGGCCTGTGGCAATTGTGACGATGGCAGTGATTGCCATCAGCCACATGCTGATTCAGCGTCATTTCGACAAGAAAGCCGGAACGCTGCCGGAAATGAATCCGCCCTCGAATCTCGAACAGGAAGCATCAGGAGCCTCACCGGATACAGGCAGTGTAAAAACCGAGCTCAAGACCCCCGTCTACTATGCAGTTCTGCCGCTCATACCGCTCGTCTTACTCATTGTTTTTTCGGAATATCTCATCTCCTCCGTCAAGATGAATGTTGCGACGTCAATGCTGACATCAATGTTGGTGGTCCTGATCATCGAAATGATCAGATATCGCTCATTCAGCAGAGCCAGCGAAATCATGAAAGTGTTCTTTCAAGGAATGGGGAAGCAGTTCGTTGCAATTGCCACGCTTATCGTCGCAGGACAGATGTTCGCCGCAGGCCTCACGCAAATCGGATTCATCAAGTTCATTGTCGATGGAGCGTTCAATTTGCACCTGGGCGTTGTCGTCATGACAGTGCTCATGACACTGATAATCCTGTTGACTGCACTCCTTACCGGGTCGGGAAACGCAGCATGGTTCGCTTTTGCACCCCTGGCTCCTCAGGTGGCGCAGCCCCTTGGCCAGCCTGCTGTAGCAATAGCTCTGCCGATGGAGCTGTCGGCGGGCATCGGACGTTCAATGTCGCCGATCTCCGGTGTATTGATCGCGGTGTCGGGTCTGGCGGAAGTCAATCCCGTCGACCTGGCAAAACGCACAATTCCTGTGATGGCGGCGGCGTACATCACGCAGATCACCACATCCTTTATCTGGCTGTATCTGATTCACTGAGAAAGGAGAAGACCATGTTTGACACCATCGTCGCACGCTCCAATGAGATCGCTGACGACCTCATCGCTGTACGTCGTGACCTTCATCAGCATCCGGAACTAGGGTGGGAAGAATTCAGAACCACCAGTATTGTCGTTCAGCGACTTCGCGAGCTGGGTTACATCGTTCGTGTGGGTAAAGAAGTGTGCGAAGAGTCTGCCCGTATGGGAGTGCCTCCCGCAGAGGAACTCGAATCGGCTTACCAGAGAGCGCTGCAGGAAGGTGCACCGGAGGAACTTCTTGAAGCCATGAAAGGCGGTTTTACCGGAGCCGTCGGCATCCTTGAGAACGGTGACGGCCCGGTTGTGGGAATGCGCTTTGACATCGATGCGCTTCCGCTGGCAGAAACGACGGATCCAGAGCATTTCCCGAACAGGGAAGGCTTTCAATCCGTGCATGCCAACACGATGCACGCATGCGGACACGATTGCCACACGAGCATCGGCCTGGGAGTTGCGCAGCTGATGATGGAAATGCGCGATCAATGGTCAGGTACCCTCAAGTTAGTCTTTCAGCCAGCTGAAGAAGGCGTGCGTGGAGCAAAATCCATCGTCGCGCACGGACACCTTGATGATGTAACTGTCATGCTCGGTTCTCATGTGACAGCATCGAACCAATGCAACGAGTTTGATATATACGCGGGCGCAGGCGGATCACTGGCCACAACGAAACTGGACGTGACTTACACCGGTTTGGCGTCTCACGCTGCAGGAGCTCCGGAAAAAGGCAGGAACGTGATGCCTGCTGTTGCTACAGCGATCCTCAACCTGTATGCGCTTCCGCGAAATTCACAGGGAGAAACGCGCGTGAACGTGGGTGTTGTCCACGCTGGATCGGGCCGTAACATCATTGCCAACAATGCCACTATGCTGGTGGAAATTCGTGGCGCCAACACTCAGATCAATGCGTATATGGAGGAATATGCCCGACGGATTCTTGAAGATGCCGGGCACATGCATGGAGTCGAATGCGAGATCACGAAAACAGGAGAAGCAATTTCACTCGAGTCCTCTCCAGAGCTGATGGAGCGCATCGATCGGGTAGCCGAACAAGTTGAGGTGCGCCCCGCTTCGCCCAACCGACTGATTTCACCTGGATCGGAAGACTATTCGTTCATGATGGATCGGGTACAGTCCAATGGGGGCCAGGCTTCATTCATTCGTATCCTTGTTGATTCGCCGACTGCTGGGCATACCGTAACGTTCTCACCAAACGAAGACGCTATGGTGCGTGGCGTACGTATGTTTGTCGGTACAGCGCTTGATGTGATGGCACTACGCTAGACCTTCATGCGACGGTCATCATCGCCAATTGTCCTGCTGGCTCTCCCGGTCTACGTCCCGTCACTGACATGGTCCACCGGTATCGGTGCGCTCAATTCAGTGGTGGTATTGGCCGGGCTGTCCATGCAGATGAGCGAGTCATGGGCATCGGCGATGGTGGGAATCATGGGCGTTGCCGGTGTCATCGCATCTGTACCGATCGGCCGGATGGTCGACCGCATCGGCGACCGCTCATCATTCGTCATCGGCGGGCTGATCGCTGTGCTGGCCGGAACATGCGCCCTGGTATGTCTGCGGTTTCCCGGCATTAACCGTGCAGTTGTTGCATTCGTTATCGCGATGGTCGCCATTTCGATCGCCGGAGACATGTGGCAATTGGCGCGGCAGTCCTATGTGGCAGAATCCGTGCCTATGACATGGCGAGCACGATCAATGTCGATGCTCGGAGGAATGTCCAGGCTCGGCCGGTTGATCGGTCCTGCGCTGGCGTCGCTGGCCATTGTGCTGGGAGGTATTCCCGGCACATTCTGGTTCTTCATCGCAGCCACCGTGCTTGCCCTGAGTCTGATCCTGTTGTTCACCGCGCCTACGCCCGAAATTCTGGATGTCAAACCGCCGGCGTCCCAACGATCGTCCAGTGAAACGCCGCCGGCGTCTTTGCAGCGTCGCCCTCGTACCCACGTGGACGTCGTGTCGACCATGCTGCTGTCGGTGGGGACAGTTCTGCTGTCGCTGGTGCGCACCAACCAGATCATTGTGGTGCCTCTGGTGGGCACGAGCCTCGGAATCACAGAGGAACTCATATCAGCGACCTTCGCGATTTCAGCGGGACTGGATGTCGCCGTCTTCTACTTCTCAGGCGCGATCATGGACCGTTTCGGCAGACGAGCATCCGTTCTGCCGTGCCTGTTGATCATGGCGGCAGGGTTCGTGGGATTGGCCCTGAGCGGGGGAGTCGTGAGCTTCATGGTCAGTGCATGTGTCGTGGGGTTCGGCAACGGATTCAGCGCAGGAACCGTTATGACGATGGGAGTCGACCTGTCTCCGGACATCAACCGCTCCCGATTCCTGGGAATCTGGCAGGCCATCTCGCAGGTGGGCCCGACGGTGGGTCCATTCGTGATTTCCGTGCTGGTGGCCGCATGGGGAGCAACGATGAGCGCGTGGGCGACCGCAGTGGCAGCTGCCTGCTGCGCAGTGTGGATGCTCGTGACAGTTCCCACGGCCTACGCTCGCCTCGGTATGGACGAACGAGGCAGGGCGCTGCCCGCTCAAAGCGACGCTCAGTCATAAAACATCCGCAGGACTAATCCAAGCGAAGAGCACACTTTTCTGTTTAAATTGCTCAACGTGAAGGCCGAAACAACCAGCGTGGATGCGATCATGCTCTGCAGCTACGGAGGACCCAGGCAACCCGACGACGTTTTGCCGTTTTTGCGCAACGCCACGCGCGGCAAAGGGATCCCTGACGAGCGTCTCATCCAGGTCGGCGGCCATTACAGCCTGTTTGGGGGGAAGAGCCCGATCAATGAATGCAACGACGAATTTTCGCGCGCCCTCGCTGGCGAACTCGAGCAGCGAGGAGTCAAATGCCCAGTCGTTGTCGGAAACCGCAACTGGCACCCCTACTTCACGGAAACACTGACGAGCCTGATCGACCTGGGACACCGCACTGTCCTATGTGTCTTCACCTCAGCGTTCGCTTCTTATTCCGGGTGTCGCCAGTACCGCGAAGATCTGGCTGCGGCGCTCGACGAGCTGGGCGACAAAGCCAGTGAGCTGGTTTTGACGAAAGTGCGTCCCTATTACACGACGCACGGAATTCTCAGCGCCCACGTCCGTTCCATCACACGCGCAATGCGTGAGCTGGACGACCCGCACCTTGTCCTCGTCACGCACTCCATCCCCGTGTCGATGGAGGCTAACTCCGGTGACCACCACCTGCCCACGTATGTCGGCCAGCACCACCAGCTGGGCGAGGAAATCTGTAGACGCGTTAGTGACGAACTGGGGCGAGAGGTGCCATTCGATTTGGCGTACTGTTCCCGATCGGGTCCGCCACAGTCGCGGTGGCTCGAACCGGATATCAATGACCATCTTGAATTCCTGCATGATGGCGGCACGCGCGCCGTGGTCGTCGCGCCGATTGGCTTTATTTCCGACCACATGGAAGTGGTCTACGACCTCGACACTGAAGCCAAGGCGACTGCAGACAATCTGGGAATGGACTATCGGCGCGCCGCCACTCCAGGCACCGATCCAGCGTTCGTGTCCTCGCTCGCTGACGTGGTCTGCGAACGGATCGGAAGCGGGGCAGCGGGCGACGCGATTGACATCAGGTGGCCCGTGACATGCTCGCAGGAATGCTGCCTGCCGCGTGAGTCCTACCAGATGCGTCCAACCTGTTTTAATCACCCCAACCAAGGAGAAACCCATGAGTGAAATGCCACATGGTCACCATCCGGCACCGGTTCACGACCCTCGCGACCGGACCGACATTGACCCCGAAGAAGTCAACGCGCGCGACAATTACTCGCTGCAATGCGTCTTCCGCACCGTGGTGCCGTTGCCGGCCGACAGCGCACACGACTTGGCGGCGGCAATGGAACGAGCCGTGCGGGACACCGGCGTGGAAATTCGAGGGTGGTATGACGTGGGCGGATACCGCGCTGACGCTGACCTGATGATGTGGGCACTGTCTGACAGCGCCGACAAACTGCAGGCCGGCTACCATGCGATCGTTGCGTCTGACTTGGGCGCAGCTCTCGAACCCGTGTGGTCAGCAATGGCGGCACACAAGGCTGCCGAATTCAACACCCGTCACCTGCCCGCCTGCTTCAACGGTGCAGCGCCGCGCGGATACTGCGCCGTCTACCCCTTTGTGCGCAGCTGGGACTGGTACTACCTGCCGAAAGCTCGCCGCGCTGCCATCTTGAAAGAGCACGGCATGAACGGCGTCGACTACCTGGACGTGCAGGTTTCCACGCTGGCCGCATTCGCGCTGGGGGACTACGAGTGGACGGTCGCCCTCGAATCCGACAGCCTCGACCGCGTCATGGGTGTGCTGCGTCGCCAGCGCGACGCGGAAGCTCGACTATTCGTGCGCGAAGACACTCCGTTCTTCACCGGGCCTCGCGTCGAACTGACCGAGTGGACGGATCGCCAGCCGCTACAGTAGAAGGATGACTACAGACCTTCTTCCCGTCATTGTCGGCGGTGACATCGGCGTGTACGCCATCGGGCGTTCATTCCACGAAGCCTACGGGTGCCGCTGCATCTGCCTGGCGGCATCCCCAACAGATGCGATTACACGCTCCGTCTTTTTTGACGTGGAAACACTTCCGCCACATGCGGATGACCGGCAGACGCTTGCAGTCTTGCGCGGGCTGGCAGCTGCGAATCCCGGCAGGAAACTCGTACTCATGGCGAACGACGACCGACACTCGGTATTCGTCGGACGCTATCACAGCGAACTTGAAAAAGCAGGATACTCACTGCCTTTCCCACCCGTTGAGGTCACCGAACGCGTCACAGATAAAGCTCAGTTCGCACAGATCTGCACCGAACTTGGCATTGACACACCTCGCACCGTCAGCGTGAACGTGGGGAGTGGTGAGACACCCTCGTTACCGTTCGACTTTCCCGTCGTTGCCAAAGCGGCGCGAGGGGACGCCTACGACCAGGTCGACTTCCCAGGTAAACGGAAGATCTATTTCATCGAGACCGCAGCCGAACTGGACGAGCTGTGGGCGACGCTGCGTGAGACAGGATTCGACGATACGTTCCTTGTGCAGGAACTCATCCCCGGAGACAACACGCAGATGCGTTCCATCACCGCGTACGTCGATTCTCACGGTGACGTGACAATGATCGGGTCGGCACGCGTGCTGCTCGAGGACCATGCGCCCACCATGATCGGCAACCCTGTTGCGATGATCACCGAGCCATTCGACGATCTGTGGGACAGTGCCCGTGCTTTTCTGACCCACACCGGCTATCGCGGCTTCGCCAACTTCGACGTCAAAGTGGATCCGCGTGACGGCCGAGCCGTGTTCTTTGAAGTCAATCCGCGCATCGGACGCAACAGTTGGTACATGAGTGCCGCCGGCGTGAACCCCATGTCCATCATGGTGCGCGACCTGATTGACCATGAGCACGTCAAGCCGCAGGAAGTGCACAACGAAATTCTCTACTCCCTGGTTCCCGATGCACTGCTGCGCCACTACGTGCGCGATGAAGAACTGCGCCGACGCGTCCACGCGTTGCAGCGCAGCGGCAAGCGCAAGAATCCGCTGGTCTACACCGCTGAAACGTCACTGGTACGATCGGCGATCGTCGCTCTCCAGACGCTCAACCATATCCGCAAGTTCCGACGTTTTTACCCTGAGGCCACAGACCGCTCATTCTAAGGAGGAGCCATCATGGCAACCGAGCTGCGTGAACTGACCGCAGATCAGATGAGGATCGCCGCCGCTGGCGTGATACCGCTGCCGATCGAACAGGCAGCGCCGTGGGAGGCATTCGAACAGACGCAGGGACGGCGACTATGGGGCCGTTTTGCATGGGAAAAAGACGATAAAGACCAGGCGATCATCGCACTGTACGAGTATTCGCTGCGCGGAGTGAAGTACTTGTGGGCCAAACACGGACCAGTCTGGCTGAAAGAACAGTCACCCGATAGTGAAGCGGCCTTGCGGGCCGACCTGGTACGCATGGTCAGGAAACGCGACAGAAGCATCGCCTTTATCCGCATGCACGCCTTCTTCCAGGCGCCGGACCTGCATGAGCCACTCCAGTTCATCACATATGACCGCACCGCAATCATTGACATCAGCAGCGGCACTGAGGATTCGATTCTCGCGACCATGACGAAAGACGGACGCCGTGCAGTTCGCAGAGCCAAGAAGAAGATGGCCGAGGGAGGCGCGCGAGTCGTTGAAGAAACAGGCCTGACGCGCGCAGCATTCCGTGAGTACTACGAGGTGATGAAGGAAACAGCGCGCAGGGATGGGTTCCATCCACATCCGCCGCAGGTCTACTGGTCGATGCTGGACTCCATGCCCGAATCTTCCCGACTGTTCGGCGTGCGTCTGCCCGATGACACACTGGTGTGCTGGGATCTGGTGTTGGTGCACGATAAGCAGGCCGTTGCCTACTATGGCGCATCGACAGATCAGGCGCGCACCGTGCTGGGGCCTGACGCATTGGATTTTGACGTGGCTGTTCGGCTGGCGAAGGAAGGCGTCAAGGGGCTTGACCTGATGGGCGTGTATTCGCCACGTGTGCCGGAGCTGTATTCGGTGGGCCGCTATAAGCGCCGCTGGTGCCAGACATTTACTGACGTGGATGGCGCGTGGGATGTGCCGGTGATCCCCGGAGCCGTCAGCGCTCTGAAGGCTGCATTGGCCACGAAACATGCAGTGGAGAATGTGGTGCGCCGCGCACGCGCTACGATGGCCTAGGACATTGATCGGCACGCACCCGTACAGCGTGCCAGAGAAGGAGCATCATCGTGTCAGAACTGACCGCGACTATTGACGGCAACATTGAACAGGTTGACGAAGGAACAACAGGAGCTACGTGGTACTCCTCCAACCGGCGGGTAATCGCCATGAACGTCAACGGCGCACCGACCGATCTGACCGCTGAAATTCCCAATGGCGCTGAAGTCAGCGCTATTACGCTGGATTCTCAGGAAGGTCTGCAGATTCTGCGCCACTCCACCACGCACGTGCTGGCCCAGGCAGTGCAGGATGTATTTCCGGACGTCAACCTGGGAATTGGCCCGTTCATCACGGACGGCTTCTACTACGACTTCGGCAACATCGATGCCGTGACCCCAGAAATGCTTCGCGACCTCGAAAAACGCATGAAGCGGATCATTAAGGAAGGCCAAACGTTCCGCCGCCGCGTCGTCACCGAAGACGAGGCACGCGCCGAACTGGCTGACCAGCCTTATAAGCTCGAATTGGTCACCACGAAGGGATCAGGCGCAGAAGGTGCATCCGTTGAGGTTGGCCACGGCGAACTGACAATCTACGACAATGTGCGGCGCGACGGCAGCGTCGCATGGAAAGATCTGTGCCGCGGCCCGCACCTGCCGTCCACCAAACTGATCGGCAATGGCTTCGCATTGACGAAGTCATCGGCAGCGTACTGGAAAGGTGATCAGAACAATGATCACCTGCAACGCATTTACGGCACCGCGTGGGCCAGCAAGGACGACCTCGTCGCCTACCAGGAACGAATCAAGGAAGCACAGCGCCGCGACCACCGGCGACTGGGACAGGAACTTGACCTGTTCTCATTCCCCGAGGAAGTTGGCCCCGGCCTGGTTCTGTTCCACCCCAAAGGCGGTATTTTGCGTCACGTGATCGAAGAGTACGTCACGCAGCGCCACCTGGAAGCAGGCTTTGACTTCGTTCATACGCCTGAGATCACCAAGTCAGGCGTATTCCACACCTCGGGTCACCTCCCGTACTACGCGGACACGATGTTTCCGCCGATGATGGTCGATGAAGAACGCGCAGAAGACGGGCACGTGACGCGTGAAGGCCAAGAGTACTACCTCAAGGCCATGAACTGCCCGATGCACAACCTGATTTTCCGTTCACGAGGGCGTTCCTACCGTGAACTGCCTCTGCGATTTTTCGAAATGGGACACGACTACCGCTACGAAAAGTCCGGAGTGGTGCACGGCCTGACACGTATGCGCGGATTTACGCAGGATGATTCGCACACGTACTGCACACCTGAACAGGCGCGCGACGAAATCACGATGCTGCTGAACTTCTTCTTGTCGATTCTGCGCGAATTCGGATTGACGGACTTTTATCTGGAACTGTCCACCCGCAGTGATGACGAGTCGAAGAAAGACAAGTTCATCGGCTCGGATGAGGACTGGGATGCGGCAACTCGGATCCTGGAGGAAGCATGCGCGTCAACAGGGCTGGACCTGGTGCCAGATCCAGGCGGTGCAGCGTTCTACGGTCCGAAGGTTTCCGTTCAGGTCAAGGATGCGATCGGCCGCACATGGCAGATGTCCACCGTCCAGTACGACTTCAATCAGCCTGAACGCTTCGGCCTGGAATACACTGCGCCCGATGGTACGCACCAGCGTCCGGTGATGATTCACTGCGCCAAGCTCGGATCCGTTGAGCGCTTTATCGGCGTGCTGACTGAGCACTACGCCGGCGCATTCCCGGCATGGCTGGCACCTGTGCAGGTCAAACTCGTTCCCGTAGCAGACGCATTCGATGAGTACGTCGACCAGGTGGCTGCGAAACTGCGCGCGCGCCACGTGCGTGTTGAGGTCGACCATTCCGATGATCGTTTCGGCAAGAAGATTCGCAACGCCTCGAAGGAAAAAGTGCCGTTCGTGCTGATCGCGGGCGGTGAGGACGAAGAAGCAGGCGCTGTCTCGTTCCGCTACCGTGACGGAAGCCAGGATAACGGCATTCCGGTTGATGAAGCCGTTGAACGCATCGTGCACCACATTGAGACTCACAACAACGAGGACAAAGCGTAGAAAAGGGGAGCAGCGACATGAGGAACGGTCAGCCTCATCCGGGTGACCCGCAGGCGGAAGACTCAGGCGATTTTGCCGGTGAATTGGATGGCTTTGACCGGCTGTGGACGCCCCACCGCTGGGTCTACATCCAGGGAGATCACAAGCCTGCGGACTCGTCAGCAGGAGA
>OAZW01000614.1_pt1 | contig 28067 bp, 24 predicted proteins | sample 1495231 | NCBI WGS metagenome assembly OAZW01 (sample SAMEA2580062, study PRJEB22360) | human gut metagenome | reverse complement strand
CCCGAGGAGTTCTGCCGCCTGTTGGTGCGGAAAGGAGCTAAGGACTGATGAGGATCAGTGCGTTTACTCAAATCATTGTCACTGTTGCTGTGACGGCGTGGGTCTTTATCCTGCCGGTCAAGGCGGTGGCGACGATCCTGGTTTTTGAGCTGGCTTTACTGCTGTCGATCAAGCGCGACCGCATGACGATGGCGGCGATCGGCGGTTTGGCGGTGTTCACCGGGCTGATGATCCTGTTCCAGCTGCTGTTCGGTTCGCCGCTGGAGGTGGCGCTGACGGGCGGCCTGCGGATGCTGGTCATGACGATGGCGTTTTTGTGTATGCTGGCGGCGACGCGTATCCAGGATATTGCCCAGACGCTGGTGGACCGTTTCCACCTGCCCTGTGAATATGCTTTTATGCTGACGACGGCGCTGCGTTTCGTGCCTAATTTTCTGGCTGACAGCGAGATCACGCTGGATGCTCAGTCCTGCCGCGGTTATTCCAATCGGGGCAACTGCGTGAAACGCCTGCTTTCGTATGTCGTGGTCATCAGGCCGCTGGTCATGCGGGCGGTGGCCAAGTCCGAAACGCTGGCGCTGAGTATGGAGCTGAAAGGTTTCGGCAGCAATACTTATAAAAATATGCCGCGCGAGCCGCTGGGAGCCGCCGATTTTATCGTGCTGGGGCTGGTCGTGGTCCTGAGCACCTATCCGTTCTGGAAATGATGTCCGGCTGAAAATTTAAGATCATCCTGCAAGCAGCTGCTGCCTTAGAAAGGGAGCGGCTGCTTTTTTTGAGTAATATAATAATTTTATTGCCTAAAAGAATATAAATTACAGTTGATAAAAATAATAAATATGATAGAATAAAATCAGCAAAGTATATAATAATATCGAACTATTTTAAATGTATGGATAGAAGGTGGCTGTAATGGTACAATCGGGTGATACTCTCGTTTTATCTTTAGCTGAATTACTGGGCGGCAAGCAGGTGGATACCGGAGTCATCGACAGGGCTCTGGCGGAGCTCTGTTCTGCTTTTGATTTTGACGGCGGGCTGATCTATGAATTGGACCAGTACAACCATCTGCATCTGAAAGAACGCTGTCTGCGTAAGGAACTGCCTTTGCGGGGCAGCTTTCCGATCGACGCGGTCGACGCTGCTTACCGCAGCTATCTGGCTCAGGAAACCTTTGTCTGGCTGGAGGGTGGACAAAAGAACAGTGCGGCTGAGAATGCTTTGCTGGAGCTGTTTGCGGCGCAGTCGCTGGTAGTAGCTTCAGTAGTCGATGAAACGCTGCAGATCTACGGGCTGCTGGTATTTGTACAGCAGTCGGCCCGGCCGGTGCCGCCGGCAGGCACGCAGCAGCTGCTGAAGACAGTGCTGTCGATGTTTGGCCGGTATATCGGGGTGCGGGTCTATCAGAACAAGCTGACTTTTGCCAAAAATTCGCTGGAAAGCATTTTGGATAATACGGGTATAGATATTTATGTCAACGATTTCCATACCCATGATATTTTATATGCCAACCGTTCTATGGCGGCCCCGTACGGCGGTATTTCGCAGTTTTTGGGGCGCAAGTGCTGGGAGGTGCTGTTCCCGGGTCAAAACGGGCCTTGTGCTTTCTGCCCGCAGCAAAAGCTGATCGATGAGAACGGTGAACCGACTAAGATCTATTCCTGGGATTATCAGCGGCCTTTCGACGGTTCCTGGTTCAGGGTGTTCAGCGCGGCGTTCCGCTGGGTGGACGGCAGACTGGCCCATGTAGTGAGCAGTGCCGATATCACTGACAATAAGCGCAACGAAGCTTTGGTCGAGTATCTGGCCAATTATGATTCGCTGACGAACCTGCCGAACCGCCGGATGCTGGTGAAGGAGTGCGAGCGCCGGATCGACAAAACGCAGGAGGGCGGCGAAGGTTATCTGCTGTTTTTTGACATCGACGGCTTTAAAAAGATCAACGATACCTTTGGTCACGAAGCGGGGGACGAGTTCTTAGTGCAGCTGGGACAGTTCTTTTCCGGTATCCCGCTGCTGCATGACGCTATTTACCGCAACGGCGGCGATGAGTTCATCGCGATCATCGACGGCGATAAAACGGAAGCCAATATCCGGAATCTGGCCAGCTTTATCCATCGGCGGTTTGCCCAGCCCTGGCGGCTGAAAAGGGGCGAGGTATTCTGCAATGTCAGTATCGGCGTGGCGCGTTATCCCGAGGACGGGAGGACGGCGGAGGAGCTGCTGCTCAAAGCTGATCAGGCCATGTACAAGGTGAAAAAAGCCGGCGGTAAGGGTGTCCTGTTTGGGTACGAGCTGTAAATCGTAATAATAAAAGCCTTTATGACTTGGCTTAACAGTGATAAGGAACTAAATCACTTATCAACTGTTAGCTGACGGTTTTCGGGTGCATACGAAACTCCCGTCTGATTCCTAACAGGAATTAGTCGGGAGTTTTTCTTGTTAACAGAGCCTATATTGGAGGATAGCATTATGAAAACATTACTTTCCTGTGAATTTAACATGGACACAGGCTGCGTTGAACTAAGATATTCTGACGACAGCATGATTTCCATTAATTGCACCGCTGTAGAGGACGAAGTTGCGAATAGCCGTTTCCAGCGGTCTGAACTGGACTGGCTCATCTACAACGATCCGCTGTCTTATGCGGAATTGATTTTGAATGGTGATCCAGAAAAATACTTGCGAACCGTAACGGAGATCCCGCAGTTAGATTCTGATTGATAACTCTATAAATCTTGACGTGCAAAGGGCATCCATACGAAAGCATGGATGCCCTTTGTCTTAACTTAGCCTTGTGGTCTGCAAGCATTTTACCCACTTTTCTCCTTATAGACTTCGTGGAGCCTTTGGAGACCAGTGTTTTATCGAAATCAGCCTTTCGGCGGATGAGGGTCCCCTCCATGGCTATCCGCAGACTGAATACGACCGTCCAGCCCATGAATGACAAACTCAGTGCCTTGGTTTCGGCTGATTTGTCTTCCAGCATTTACTGCCTGCTCCTTAGTGGAATAGTGGCCACTGGAGCGTTGAGCTCCGCCACGTTTTACATCCCAGCCACCATTGGGATTGTGAACGACATGATGAGAAGAACGAGCCATACGATTACCCCCTGTGTGCCTTAGGACAGCAGATTGCACAACCGTCCGCATCGAGATAGATTTTCTTCGCATGAGCCACTGCCTCAACCTCGCTTTCAAAGTAGCCCACATACTGTGCGCTACGGATGCCAAGCTGTTCAGCATGCTCTTTTGTATGGACTTCATGATGAAGGCCAGGATTTAACGTCTGATTGTTGTTAACATAGTAATAATGATACATATAATTTTCCTTTCTGCTTGACCAAACAAGCGATACATGATATTTTGATAGCGTACATATTGCAAATGAGCGGTTAATCTGTGCCAGCAGATTGCCGCTCTTTTTATTTGTACATAGGACACCACCTCCTTAAAAGCTTCGGAAATTCACCTGTCCACGGCTTCCGTTGGGCCGGTGAATTTCTCTTTTTCTGATGGTTCCATTATACAGCTATTTCTGCTATATGAAAAATTAAGATGTTCGTTGTTTGGTGGCAAAATTAAAAAAATATAAGATAACAGTTAAAACTGTTTGATTTTTGGTGGCAAATATTGTATAATGAAATAAGATGGGAGGAGTGTGCCTTGGGAAAAAAGCTATACACAAAAGAAAACATCTCCAAAGCCGAAACCGAATGGCTGGGCATACCCGAACTTGTGGTATTAAAAACAAACAGGGATGATGTTGGTTTAGAAGTTGTACATCGTAGATACTTTGAGGATGAAAAATTGCTCTGCCCTGCTTGTCGTTCCTCGAGAACACGCTGCTCTAAAATTGTGGATCGAAAACTCAAGGATTTATTGTGGCTTGACGAGGACCACAAGACATTTCAAATAATCAGCCTACTTTTTCATCAGCGTTATATGCGCTGTGATAATTGCGGGCAAAGCGTTTTCCCTGAGCCTACAGAATTTGGAGAAAAGGGATGCAAATTCACAAATCGGCTATCAGATGCCTTGGCAGATGGAACCTTTCAATTCTCATATAAAAAAGTATGCCAGCATTACGGTGTTCCAGCTTCTACTGCTTCAGTGGGTGAAGTAATGCGACGCAGGATCCAATATAGGGAGTCATTGTTGCCGCCGGTCAGAACACCGCATATCATTAGCATTGTCGAGGTGGTGTTTTTTGGGGAGTTCTATCCCGCTGTTTTAGGGATTTGGGATGGTGAGGTTTATTGCCTGGACATTTTGCGAGATTCATCTGAGGAAACCTGTGGTGCATTTCTGAAAACATTGGATGCTAAACAAGTTGAAATTATATATGTAGACCCAGTCGATAGCTTATTTAATGCTGTGAATCAGTACTTTCCAATGGCTTCAATTGTGGTGACTGATGAGGCGGTTCAGCGATATGCCAGAAACGCTATGCTTGATATTATCCATTCCGACGGAAAGCGTTTTCCAGTGGTTCATAAAGGCCGGCGATTGACGGTACTCCACAAAGACCTGGATGATAGAACTGTCGTTCCCAGAATTAAGGAAGGGATGAAGAGTAGGCCGAGGTTACAACAGGCTTACAATCACCATCAGAAATTGTTGGAGCTTATGGAAACCAAGTGGTCGATGGAAGATCTCCGAACATGGGCAGACCAGATTCCGGCAGAGGTAGATGAGTTTTTGGCAGTTGGTGATATTATTGATATCTTTGGCGAGCAATTAAGCGGATTTTTGACACTGGGCGAGAAGCCACCCAACAATTATCAGTTTGCGGTGCAAGGCATCTGTGACGCTATCAAGGATATGCCGCACTGCATTTTCGATGTAATGCGTGGTCGCTGCATCTTCTCTATAACTCACGACACCATGGAGGAAAACGGAGAACTGTGGCGATACGGCATTAAGTCAAGTCGTTTAACCGAGAAAATCAATGAGATCTCAGCCAATATTAGGGAGGAACGAGATTATGGATACCAATGAAAAGATCAAAATAGTCGGTACAAACATTCAAGAAAAAGCAAATCTGATATGGAATGTAGCGAACAGTCTATTTGGAGCATATAAGCCTCATGAATATGGTCTGGTTATTTTGCCCATGGTCGTGATTAAGCGTTTTCATGACTGCTTACTCCCGACCAGAGAGAAAGTGCTGGCCACTTATGAAAAGGTGAAACAGTTAGCCGTCAAAGATGGTTTTCTGCGTACTGCATCTGGCTATCGTTTTTACAATACCAGCCAGTACACCTTCGAGCGACTGAAAGCTGACCCAGAGAATATTAAGACCAATTTCGAGGCGTACATCAACGGCTTCTCCGATAATGTTATCGACATTCTGGCGAATATGGGCTTCTTTACGCAAATCGAGCGTATGGCGGATGCGGGTGTTCTGTATCAGGTTATCAGCGACTTTACTGCTGACAATGCAGATATGAATCCTGAGAAAATTTCCGCAATCGATATGGGCTATGTCTTTGAAAACCTTGTTCAGCGTTTTTCTGAGAGTTATGATGAAGAAGCAGGTGCGCACTTCACCAGCCGTGACATTATTTATTTGATGTGTGACTTGCTTACCATGAATGCGGATTTTTCCGGCGAAGATGCCCCTGCCAAGACTGTATACGATATGGCGATGGGCACCAGTCAGATGCTTACCTGTATGGAAGAGCGTGTTCACGCCCTTGACAAAGAGGCTGAAATCATCTGTTATGGCCAGGAAATCAACCCGTTTACTTTTGGTATCGCCAAAGCGGACATGCTGATCCGTGGTGGCGATCCTGAAAATATGCAATTCGGCGACACCTTGAATGCAGATAAATTCAAGGGCTATACCTTCGACTACATTATCTCCAATCCTCCATTCGGTATCGATTGGAAGCGTGAAGCGGCTGATGTGGAGAAAGAATACAAACTGGGCGATGCCGGCCGGTTTGGCGTTGGCTTACCTCAAAAATCCGATGGGCAGATGCTGTTCTTGCTGAATGGCATTGCTAAATTGAAGGACACCGGCAGAATGGCTATTATCCAAAATGGTTCCTCTCTCTTCACAGGAGATGCAGGAAGTGGCCCCAGTGAAATCCGTCGCTATATTATTGAGAATGACTGGTTGGATGCTATTGTTCAGCTTCCCAATGACAGCTTTTATAACACCGGGATTGCAACCTATATCTGGATAGTATCCAAAAACAAACCCGAAACACATAGAGAACGCATTTTGCTGATTGATGCCAGCAAGTGCTGTGAGGCACGCAGACGTCCTATCGGTAATAAGCGTGTAGATATTACGGAATCTTGCCGCAATTTGATCACACAGGCATACAGCGAATATAGAAGTGCAATTTTTACAAAGACCTTAGAAGATAAAAAAACAGTGCTGACTTGCAAAAGCAAAGTGCTTGATGCCATATCGCTTGGATACAATAAAATCACAGTGGAAAGTCCTGCTTTGGATGATGATGGCAACCCGATTGTAAAAAAAGGAAAGCCAGTAGCCGATACCTCCAAGCGTGACACTGAAAGTGTTCCACTTGATGAAGATGTGGATGCTTATTTTGCACGGGAAGTTCTCCCTTATCGTCCGGGTGCTTGGATCGACAAAAGCAAGACCAAGGTCGGGTATGAGATTCCATTTACTCGTACCTTTTATGAATACGAGGAACTGGAACCAGCGGCTGATATTGCAGAACGCATTGCGGACCGTGAAAAGGTGCTGATGGAAAAATTGCAGGCATTGTTCGGAAATGGTGGTGGACAAAATGAGTGAGATTACTACCTATGAAAAAACAAAAGATAGTGGTATTGAATGGATAGGCAGTGTTCCCTCTCACTGGCGTGTCCACACCTTGTATCAACTTGTGACCCAGGTCAAGGAAAAAAACAGCAATCTTCAGGAAAAGAATCTGTTGTCTTTGAGTTACGGCAAAATCAAACGTAAAGATATTGATTCGCCGGATGGACTTCTTCCTGCGTCTTTTGACGGCTATAACATTATCGAAGATGGAGATATAGTCCTTCGTTTAACAGATTTACAAAACGACCATACAAGCCTTCGGGTAGGTTTGGCCACAGAGCGTGGTATTATTACCTCCGCTTACACAACCTTGCGTCCAATAGACACAAGCAATTCAAAATACTTGTACTACCTGCTCCATGCCTTTGACCTGAAAAAAGGATTTTATGGTATGGGTTCCGGTGTACGGCAGGGTTTAAATTATGCGGAAGTGAAAGAACTTCGTGTCGTGTTGCCGAGTCAAGATGAACAGAATGCTATTGTTCGATTTCTCGATAATCAATGTGGACAAATCGATTCAATTATTGAGGATACAAAATCCAGTATAGATGAATATAAAAAATGGAAAACATCTCTGATTTTTGAAGCAATGACTAAGTGGAAATCATCGGATTATAAGAGTAGTGGAATTAGCTGGCTTGGGGATATTCCTAAGAGTTGGCATTTAGTACCTATAAAACAAGTTGTGCTTCAACGTGATGGTGGTGCATGGGGTAACGATCCCGAAGGAAGTGATCTGGATAGAATTTGTATGCGTATAGCAGATTTTTCGTTTGAACAGGGTTGCTTTAAAAGGCAGCTTACAGACTTATATACGAAACGCAATTATTCTGCATCTCAAATAAAAAAACTCACACTAAAATTTGGAGATATATTAGTAGAAAAATCCGGAGGTGGTGAAAAAACTCCTGTTGGTAGAGCAGTCCTATTTGATTTGGACTTTGAAGCTTTGTATGCGAATTTTATGGAACGAATTCGAGTAGACACAAAAAAAGTATTACCAAAGTTCTTTTTGTATTTTTGGCGAGCTTTATATTTTCGGACTGTAACTACAGCCTACATTAAACAGACTACTGGTATACAGAATCTTAATATTCCTTTATTGCTGGAAAAGGAATATATACCACTTCCTTCGCTGGAAACGCAGAAAAAGATTGTTACACACCTCGATTCTTTATGTAATAAAATTGATGAAGTGATTGATGAACAACAACGGCTTATCCCTGATTTGGAGGCATACAAACGTTCACTTATATACGAAACCGTCACGGGTAAAAGAAAGGTGGTGTGACCATGAACGAAACAGAAAAACGCTTTGAGGAATTCATAGAGTCCTACCTTATTTCTGAGGATGGTGGATGGACAAAGGCAACGGATGCCGGTTATTGTAGCGATGAAAGCAAGGATATGTTTCTGGACATCGTCACTCTGACCGATTTCGTAAAAAGCACCCAACCCATGGCATGGAAACGCTTTGAGCGGATGTGTACGATCAACCCGGTTCGGCAGTTTTATAAGGCATTCGAAAATGCCGTCACGCAGGATGGTCTGATTTCTGTCCTGCGTCACGGCTTCAAGCATCGTGGCATCAATTTTCGTGTGTGCTATTTTAAGCCTGAGTCTGAGCTGAACGAGGTGTCCATCAACAACTACCAAAAGAATGTCTGCCAGTGTATCCGCCAGTGGCACTATTCTAAACGCAACACAAATACAGTCGATATGATGCTGGCTATCAACGGCATCCCCATTGTGGCGATTGAACTGAAGAATCAGCTCACCGGTCAGTCGGTAGATGACGCCATGCGCCAGTGGCAATATGACCGTAACCCCAATGAACCAGCATTCGGATTTAATAAGCGTGTTCTCGCATACTTTGCCTGTGATCTCTACAATGTATATATGACTACCCAGCTGAAAGGCCCGGAGACAACTTTCCTTCCTTTCAATCAAGGCAGTGCCGGTGCAGGCAAGGATGGCGGTGCAGGTAATCCGAAGAGCACCGATGGCAGCTATGTAACTTCATACTTCTGGGAGAAAGTCCTCCAGAAGGATAGCTTGTTGGATATTCTGCAAAAGTTCATTAACTACGAGAGAACAGAAAAAAAAGAGACTTTGCCGGACGGTTCCACAAAGAAAACCGTCAGCAGCAAAGTCATTTTCCCACGGTATCACCAGTTGGATGTCGTGCGTCAACTGGTCAACCATGTTAGAACTAATGGCGCTGGACATAACTACCTCATCCAACATAGTGCCGGTTCCGGCAAGTCTAATTCTATCGCTTGGACGGCTTACCGTATGGCCAGCCTCCACAACGAAAACAACGATGCAATTTTTAACAGCGTAATCATTATTACAGACCGCCGTATTCTCGATCAACAGTTGCAGGCCACCGTTTCCAGCTTTGACCACACTTTGGGGAGTGTAGTTACGATTGACGAGAAGAAAAACTCTGGCGCTCTGCGTGACGCTATTAACGATGGAAAGCGTATCATTGTCACCACTTTACAGAAGTTCCCTGTAATTTACAATGAGGTCGAGTCCGCTGTTGGTAAGCATTATGCGGTTATTGTAGATGAAGCACACAGCAGCCAGACTGGACAGAGCGCATTAAAACTCAAGGCCGCTCTTGCCGATGTGAGCGATGCTCTTGCAGAATATGCCGAACTGGAAGAAAAGGCTATCGAAGAAGTCGAGTCCAACGATATTCTTGTACAAGAAATGCTCAGCCAGGGTAAACACAGCAACATGAGTTTCTTTGCCTTTACTGCAACGCCCAAAGGCAAAACCCTGGAAATTTTCGGCGAACCTCAACCGGATGGTTCTTTCCACCCCTTCCACATCTATTCGATGCGACAGGCTATCGAAGAAGGATTTATCCTGGATGTTTTAGCAAACTACACCACATACAAAATGTGTTATCAAATCGCAAAGAATGTCCAGGACAATCCGGAAGTCCCTACCTCCAAAGCTGTTAGGACGATTCGACGCTATGAGGAATTACATCCGCACAACCTTCAGCAGAAAGCAGCTATTATTGTAGAGACTTTCCGTGAGGTCACAAAAAAGAAAATCGGTGGCCGTGGAAAGATGATGGTAGTTACTGCGTCCAGGCTGGCGGCAGTCCGCTACTATCATGAAATTAAGCGTTATCTTGAAAGCAACAATTACGACGATGTGGAAATCATGATTGCTTTTAGCGGGAGCCTGAAAGACCCGGATGACCCGACAGGTACCGAATACACCGAAAGCGGTATGAATGTGGATCGCAACGGCAATCGGGTGAAGGAAAGTCAGACAAAGGCCGTATTCCACGAAGAAGGCAATATTCTCATTGTTGCAGAAAAATATCAGACAGGCTTTGATGAGCCGCTTCTCCACACGATGATTGTTGATAAAGAACTTCGTGATGTGAAGGCTGTTCAGACTTTAAGCCGTGTCAACCGTATCTACCCTGGCAAAGAGGACACCTATATTCTCGATTTTGTAAATCCGATTGAACGCATCCGTGAAGCTTTCCAGCAGTTCTATCAGGAAACCAGTCTGGATGAAGAAATCAACTTCGATTTGATTTACACAACACAGAAAACGCTTCGTGGTTTTGGCATCTATACAGATGAGGATATTGAAGAAGTTTCCAGTATTTATTTTGACCCGGATGTGCGCAAGGCAAATCTGACTCAGGGAAAGATATCCAATGCGCTAAAGCCTGTGGCTGATAAGTACAACGAACTCAATCAGGAGCAACGCTATCAGTTTCGTAGAGAAGTCCGTGCGCTCGTTAAGTGGTATAACTACATTTCTCAGATTACCCGTATGTTCGATAAAGAACTGCACAAAGAGTACGTTTTCTGCTCTTACTTGGCCAAGTTGCTTCCCTCCGATCCCGTACAGCCATTTGATCTTGATAATAGAGTCAAGCTGGAATATTATCGTCTGGAAAAGACATACGAAGGTGCAATCGAACTTGAAAGCAAGCCTGGATCTTGGAAACCGACTCAGCCAAAACGGGCTGGTGGTCAAAAAGATCGTACCAGTCCATTGGACGAGATTATCCAGCGCATCAATGAGGAATTCTATGGTGAATTCACAGATGCAGACCGTGTAATGGTTGATACGCTGTATCAAAAAATGCGCAAGGATTCTAAAGCCAAAAAAGCCGCAAAGACCGAGGATCGCCAAGTATATGAGAGAAGTCTTTTTCCGGGGATTTTTGATACAACCGCACAGGAAGCTTATATGGAGAACACCGCAGCATATGAGCAGCTCTTCTTGGATGCAGATAAGTATCAGGCTGTGATGAGAGCTTTGGCGGATCGTCTGTATAAAGAACTGCACGACGACAAATAAGGTGAAAGATATTCAGCCTTAAAATATGGGAATCATATTTCAAATATCATTACCCCATCCTTGGGCAGATTATGATTTGGAGAAGTTTGCAGATGATAGATTACCTGTTTTGCAAATTTCTTACTTACCGTCGAATCCCACTCTGCCAACCGGATGATCTCCGCTGTTCCAGCCTCAAAATCAAACGAAATCTCACCCCATTCGCCGTCGTTGTCCACCTGATACAGGTAGACAGCGGCGGCGATTTTCTTTTTGCGTTTGGTCTGGGATTTGCGTTTCAGGCGAATCATGTGAAGCACTCCGGCTTCTGTCAGCAAACAGGCTAAATGCTCCACGGCTTTGCGGTAGGCCCGTTCTGCACCACTGGCCGTGCTGCCCTCAAAGAGGACTGCCAGTTCTTCAAAGGTCAACCGGGTGCTGGTGGGACTAACCCGTCCACAGGTCATACAGATGGCGTTTCTCTTTTCCAAGAGGGTCTGCTCCCGGTAATTTAGCTTTTCAAACGCTTCTCGGACAGCTTCAGCTTGAATGCCATTCCAGAGAATCTCCGCATAGTCCCAATGGTCATCCCGGCTGACATCCTCGCCGGTTTCTTCGCTGTCCTCGTCCTGTACGGTTTGGTAAAACGGAACACGGCTTCGGTTTTGCTTGGCCAACGCCAAAAACTTCGCTGCGGTCTCCTCGGTGCAACCGTTTTTCTGGGCATATTTCTGGATTGCCGCCTGTTCAGACTGGCCGGATTGATTGTAGAGCCATGCAATTCCACGCACAGCTTTGTACTCATCCACATTTTCAAAGGAACCGGCCTCCTCCTGCATCCGACAGGTCAAAAGAGCGTTCCCGATAAAATGATGGGCATAGGTCAGAAAATCCGCCCCTTGTGCGGGATCGTATCCCCGGAGACAATCCAGCATGGCAAGCACACAGCCCATTTTGTAGTACAAAAAGCGTTCCGGGTCATAGCGATCCAGCCCCTCCCGCAGCAGGAAACGGCGAACACGGCCATTAAGCCGATTTTCATAGCAGTGCAGGAAAAAGGAAAACCAGCGCAAATTATGGCGCTGTACAGCCTCAAGGATGTAGTCGTTTAGGTTTCCCCAGATAGGCGGTTCGGGGTCAAGCTGAAAGATGCGTTCCACTTCCCGCATGGTCACCCCCCTGGGTTCCGTCAGAAAGCTGTATTTGGCACAGTAAGAAGACATATCCCATGTCCACGCTGTATCCATTTTCCCTCACCGCCTTTCTGATATTTTGCTACTTATTTCTTTTTTACTGCTTTTAAAAGTGCATCCTGGGTCATTTCCTGCTCGTAGACAGTGCTGGCATAGCACTGATCTGAAAGCGCACGGAACATCTTATCTTTTGCCAGCTTTTTCATAGTTGCTGCCGTTTCTTTATCCAGCTTTCCACGGCGGGTGCTTTGCAAAATGGTGTTCATACGGCGGGTATAAATCGCCTTAATGGGATGATCGTCTGCAAGCTCCCGCTGCTCCCGACCTCTTAGATTGCCAATTTGCCGACACGTCCGTCCCCGTTGGTCGCCGGGGGCCAGACCACCGCAGTATTTGGTATGCCGTGCATCAATGGTGAGAAACCATCTACCGCAGATGGGGCATTTCTTGGGTGCATGGCCCACACAAAGCCCCTCAAACAGATCGGAACGGAACATCCCCACAAAGGAGACATAGTGCATCCGCTTGACCAGCTGAGGCTCCGTCTTTCCGGGTCGAGTGGCGGCTACATACTGCACCGAAGCATTGGTCAGGGTCATCCAAGCCGGGTTATCCAGCGACAGAGTTGGCTCACTTTTGAAGAACTGCCCGAACATTGCCGCATAACCGTCCGAGGTACGGTCATAGCCGGGTTCATTCAACCGCTCTGCAAATTTCGTCAGGGCCTCCTTGTATTGCCCCAGAGAATAACTCAAATGCCCCAGCACCTGCGCTATTCGGACGAGCATGGTTGCCTTGCTGTGCTGACCAGTCAAAGCACAAATCAGCTGCTCCTGCTGGGTAAGCTGCAAATAGGCTTTGGCGTCCTCCATATATTCCTCGGAAAAGATGGCTGCAAGTTTTTTCTCAAAATAGCTTCGATTCAGTCGGGAGAAGGGTGGTGTAACCTGCAAAAAGGCGATGATCTCGCCAGCGGCCTGCTGCACCTGCGGCAGCAGCTCCATATCCACGGAACCGGTGTTCATCCCCTGAAGTAGCTGGTTCAGCACATTGCAGGGAGCATCCAGCTTTTCGATGGTGCTGTCCGGGATGTTCAGCACTTCGCAGCCAATGGTTCCCGTGGGCATGGTACTTCCCTCATAGGTCACGGTGTCCTGCCAGAAATCCAGCGACAAAACCGCATGGTTGATGATCTTGTCCATCTTCTCCCTCCTGTCATGTTTTTCTATTTTCATAATAGCACATAATCAAAACTTTGTCATGTTTTTTGAAAACGGTCTGTCATGCCATTCGCCTGTTTTTTTCGATTTTCCCCATAACCTATACAGCGGGGTAAGAAAACTGCCCCATCAAAAAGGAAATGGAGGGAATCTGTATGAATCTGTTTGAAGTGGTGAAAGCCAATATTAACACACAGGAAGCAGCGCAGGCGTATGGAATCGAGGTCAACCACTACGGCATGGCGCTGTGCCCGTTCCACAATGACCGTCATCCGAGTCTGTATGTATCGGATGACCACTACCACTGTTTTGCCTGCGGGAAACACGGGGATGTGATCGACCTGACTGCCAAACTCTTTGACCTTCGGCTGTATGATGCGGCTCGAAAGCTGGCGTCGGATTTTCACCTTGCACCGGACAAGCCCTTGCCGGAAGCCATTCGCCGGAAAAAGAAACACAAAACCAAAGCACAGCAGCTTCGTGAGAACGAGCAGCTGTGCTTTTCTGTTTTGAACGAATATCGGCGGCTGCTCCTGGATTGGGAAAAACGGTATGCACCGCAAGTGCCGGAAGATGCGCTGGATAAGCGGTTTGTGGAAGCCTGCCACCGTCTGCCCTGGGTGGAGTATCAGCTGGACATTCTGCTGCAAGGCGATTCCTATGAACGAGGCGAAACCGTGAGCGAACTAACAACAGACGGATATATCCGCAAATTACAGGCCCGCCTAAGGAAGGAGCGATACCATGAACAACCCTGTTTGGATTGATGAGAAAGGGAAAATCATCGAGCCGGAATATTGCCGGGATTTCCTGTCCCGGCATCCCATGCGCTGTATCAATGACCGTTTTTATACCGTGGACGGCCCGCTGCCGGATGAGAACAAATTGAAGCGGACAATTTATGAGGAAATCTCGCCTTGGCTTCATGCCAAGGTTGCACAGACGGTGGAGCAGATAATCAAAGCGTTGAAGCTGGCGGCATACACAGACCCGTTGCCCCTGCAATGTGACCGCATCCATGTGGCTAATGGCACTTATTTTCTGGACGGTACATTCACAGAGGAAAAAGAATACTGCAACAACCGCCTGTCGGTGCCTTATCGGGCAGATGCTCCTGCACCGGAACACTGGCTGCGCTTCCTTTCGGAATTGTTGGGGCCGGAGGATATTCCCGCCTTGCAGGAGTATCTGGGCTACTGTCTAATTCCCTCCACCAAGGGCCAGAAAATGCTCATGCTGATCGGCAAGGGCGGCGAGGGCAAAAGCCGGATCGGTGTGGTGATGAGCGCCATTTTCGGGCTCAACATGAACACCACTTCCATCCAGAAAGTAGAGAACAGTCGTTTCGCCAGAGCCGATCTGGAGGGCAAGCTGCTGATGGTGGACGATGATCTTGACATGAACGCCTTAACCAAAACCAACTATGTAAAATCCATTGTGACAGCAGAACTGCGAATGGATTTGGAACGGAAGAAAGAACAGAGCTATCAGGGGCAGCTGTATGTGCGTTTTCTCTGCTTCGGCAACGGGGCATTGACTGCGCTTCACGACCGCAGCGACGGTTTCTTTCGCCGACAGATCATTCTGACCACTAAAGACAAGCCTGCGGATCGGTTCGATGACCCGTTTCTTGCCGAGAAACTGATTGCCGAAAAAGAGGGAATCTTCCTCTGGATGCTGGAGGGATTGCGGCGGCTGATCGCCAATCACTATCACTTTACCATCAGCCAGAGAGCCAAGGACAATATCACTTCCGCAGTTCGGGATGCCAATAACATTCTGGACTTTCTCGATTCTGAGGGTTATGTGGCATTCAAGGCCGATTATGAAGCCAGCACCAAAAATCTGTATGCAGCCTATAAGCGGTGGTGTGAGGACAACGCCGAAAACCCACTGTCACCAAAGAGCTTCGCAAACCAGCTCAGCCAGAATGCTGAACGCTACCATTTGGAGCCGGTCAACAATCTACACATCGGCGGTGGAAAACGGTGCCGGGGATATATGGGCATTTATGTTCTGCTCTCGCCTATGGAGTTGTAACGGAACATCAAAACTTTCTGTTCGTGCGTTCATGCGTTCCTAATCGGGTGCAGCCTTTGGAACGAAGGAACGCACGAACGCAAAAAATCGAAGTTCATTTTTTATTGTTCGGCTCAGAGGACGCTCTAAAATCCGCACTTCCCGATCAATGGTTGTGCAAACAGTGAAAAACACTACCATAAGCAGAACACAAATCATCATTCGGTGATGTACAGAGCGGTGATGGTGGTATGCGGTAAGGTGACTATTTTCACGGTTTCGCTCGCAAGCCCACCTAATCGCAAAGTCGATGGGGTACTGTTGCGGACAGTTCTTCACAGGTGCAGTTTTGAGCGATTTTTGAGAAGTAATTAAGATTAACTGTACCGTGCAGCGAATACGCTCCACGGCAAACTAACTTTACGAAAGAATGAGGTATTTTCTATGAAATCCAATTTAAGAAATGAAATCAAGTCGTACATTGTGCGTTCCGGGTACACCATGCAGGAAGTCGTTGACCTGCTTTCTGAGGATTACGGCTGGAGCGACAGCGTTTCCAACCTGTCCAACAAGCTCCAGCGGGAGTCTCTGCGGTATGTGGAGGCGGTACAGCTTGCCGACGCCCTTGGTTATGATCTCGTATGGCAGAAGCGGAGAGACAAATGATGCCTGTCGTTCTTGCCCACCGCATCTCCCGTCCCCATCGAAAAATCCGCAGATTTGGAGATGGATGGCAGAGTGGATTTGCAAAATCTGCTCTGCCTGTGAGCGGCAGAAATGAAGCAATCGAGATTGCGGAGATGCTGTCGGTCACACCGCCTTTTGAGGATTTGGGTGCCACACACAAGTCTCTAAAGGCGTCAAGGCATCCGCAGATGCCGCATTCCCCCTCGGAGAGCCCACGACACTTTGCAGCCCTTCGGGATGAAAGTGTCATAGTAGGTTATTACACTTCCCGCAGGAAGTGCATCCCCGGCCCCCAGCCGTCTGCCGCACAATGGAAAGGAGCTGATTTGTATGGCCAGAAACGACGGAATCGACCGCACCTTTGCCCGTAACCAGGACTTGCCCACCCTCGATGATGTAGCGAAGGTGCAGGAGCATAACGAACGAGAAAAGGACAGCTACTCCAACCAGGATATTGATACCACCCAGACCTACCGGAATATCCACTTCAAAGTTCCCACCGACAGCTATGCCGCTATGTTCGATCAGATGATTGCCGATGGCGTCATCTCCACCCGTGGCCTGAAAGCCGATGCGGTGAAATATGGGGAGCTGATTTTTGATGTGAACTCCGCTTACTTCCACAATCACGGCGGCTACGAATATGCCAAGCAGTTCTACACCGACGCATACAAAGCAGCCGTGGAGATCGTGGGCGGTGAGCAGTATATCCTCTCTGCCGTCATGCACGCCGATGAACGCAACCGGGCTATGTCGGAAGCTCTGGGGCAGGATGTGTACCACTACCACCTTCATGTGGTGTATGTCCCGGTGGTGGAGAAACAGATTCTCTGGTCGAAGCGGTGCAAGGATAAGTCCCTTGTGGGTACAGTCAAGGAAACGATCATGCAGGTCAGCCGGAGCAAAAAGTGGGAATCCAAGGTAGCTCTGGATGAGCAGGGCAATCCGCTTCTGACCGCCAAGGGCAAGAAAGTCCTGCGAACATCGTACAGTGTCCTGCAAGACGATTTCTTCAACTATATGAAAGCTGCCGGATATACCGATGTGGAGCGTGGAGAGCGTGGCAGCACTGAAGAACATCTGACTGTGACCCAGTTCAAGGTGGCACAGGAGCAGCAGCGGCTGGAAGATGTGACCGCCCAAATCGCTCAGACAGAACAGGCGCTGGGCACCGCACAGGCTGCCGTTGAGAAAAAGCAGAAGGAGCTACAATCCCTGCAAAAGCAGACCAAAGAACAGCGCACTGCCGCCCTGACCGTACAGGAAATCCGCTCTATGGGGAAAAAGACGATCACCGGCAATATCACTCTGACCCCATCCGAGTGCAGCACACTCAAGGATTATGCGGTCAATGGGATTCTTGCCAAGGCGGAAAACAGCCGCTTAAAAGAAAAACTGCAAAGCGAACAAAAGAGTGCCGCTGTCTGGAAACAGCGATATGAATCGCTAAAAGAACAGGCACGGCCCTATCTGGAAGCTGTCAAGCTCGCACCCGAAAAGGTGCGGGCTTTTCTTGATGCCATTTTGACCCGAACCCGACAAACAAGGCAGCACGATCAACCTTCTCGCCGCAAATCGCAAGATATGGAACTTTAACAGAAAGGAATTTTTGCTTATGACCAATCTGACAACAAAACTCAATAAGCTGGTGCTCGATGATTCTCCTTCGGAAAAGCTGATTAACGCTTGTGCTGAAATCGATATTGAATCCTGCTTTGACCCGATTTTTGAGCCGCCGATTGATTTTCTGGAAGAATGCCGGAAACGCTGGGAAAACCTAATGAATCCTTTTACAGGTACGGTAGAACGAAAAATCGGAAATACCTGGTATCTGCTGGAGACTGTATGTGACGGAAATGAGCCGCTTACCCACAAGGTAAAACGGCTCATTTTCTCGGATAAGGAGGCGCTATGTTCATGACACAGACTCAAATTCATGCTACAATATCACCATGCACACCAATTCTGTCAGCTGACCCAACCGTAAAGGAGGACGCTATGTTGGATCAGCAGAAAATCACCATCCTGTACTGCCGCCTCAGCAATGAGGATGCGCTGGATGGAGAATCAAATTCGATACAGAATCAAAAAGAGTTTTTAACCCGGTACGCAGCCGAGCAGGGCTACACCAACCTGAAAATTCTGGTGGATGACGGATATACGGGAACCAATTTTGACCGCCCTGGCGTACAGGAAGGCTTTGCACTGGTTAAGCAGGGGCTTGTCGGTTGTTGGCTGGTCAAAGATCTCAGCAGGTTTGGCCGAGATTACCTGACCGTTGGGCAGTACACGGACATCATTTTTCCCAGCTACGATGTACGCTTTATCGCCATCAACGATGGTGTGGACAGTGAACGAGGTGACAGCGACGGCTTTGCTGCTATTCGTAATTTGTTCAACGAATGGTATCCACGGGACACCAGCAAAAAAGTCCGGGTCGTATTCCGTCAGAAAGGCACCAGCGGAAAGCATCTGGGAAAACCGCCCTATGGTTATCGCACTGACCCTGCCGATAAAGACCATTGGATTATTGACGAGGATGCCGCCCCAGTAGTCAAGCGCATCTTTGACTTGGCTATTGACGGCAAGGGGCCGGAACAGATTGCCCGTATACTGGAGAAGGATAAGGTGTTGACTACCAAGGCGCTGTATGCCAAACAGTCGGAAAACCATCCTGACCCGAAAAAGCGGAAAAAGATGCCGGAACGCCCTTACCATTGGATTGGTCAATCGGTTGTGGGTATTCTGGAACGGATGGAGTACACCGGCTGTACCTGCAATTTCAAGACCTATTCCAAGTCCTATAAGCTGAAGAAGCGGATTCCCAATGCCATCGAAGATATGTGTATCTTCCCTGATACGCAGGAAGCAATCGTTTCTCAGGCTCAGTGGGACAGGGTGCAGGAGCTGCGAAAAAACAAACGCCGTCCCACAAAAGCCCAGCGGCAGGGACTGTTCTCCGGGCTTCTGTTCTGTCCTGATTGCGGGAATAAGTTGCACTTTGCTACCTGCAAGAGCTTTGACGGCAAGCAAGACCACTATGTATGCTCCAGCTACAAAAGCGGTCGAGGCACCTGCTCTGCCCACTATATCCGGGAAGATGTACTGCGGGAACTGGTGTTGGAGCGCATCCGTGCGGTTAATACCTATATCCGGCAGGACTTGGAGGGGTTTCAGGAAGAATGGCTGCAATGCCGCCGCTCCGATCAGGAACGCAACATCCGTGAAGATCGGAAGCGAGTGGAGCAGGCCAAGAAACGGCTGGCTGACCTGGATGTTCTTCTGTCCCGACTTTATGAGGACTTTGTCCTGGGTGATCTGAGCAAGGAGCGGTACAAGAAAATGACCGCCGATTACGAGGCAGAACAGGAACGGTTAAAACTCGAAATTGAAGTGACGGAAGAATGGCTGGAAACGCAGGAAACTATGAGTGCTGATGTAGACGCCTTTGTAGCCCTGACCCAGAAGTATGTGGATGTGCCGGAATTGACACCTACGATAGTCAATGAATATATCAAGAAGATTGAGGTGTTTGCGCCGGACAAATCCAGCGGCAAGCGGGTACAGAAGGTGAAAATCTATTTCAACTTCGTGGATGACGTAGAGATTCCTGTGATTTCCGAGCCTGTTGTTGCGAAATCTACCCCTGGACGCAGAAAAACGGCGTGACCATTACGGTCACACCGTTCTCTGCCCCTCGCAAAGCTAAATAGTACCTTATCACTATTAAGCCTTTGTCATAAAGGCTTTTTTATGCGCAAATCCTGATGATCAGTGGCGGTCAGTCTTGGCTGCCGCCAGGTAAAAGTCTAAAAACAGCTGGGCGGTGGCGCTTAGCCGGTCTTTTTTGGACCAGAACAGCGTCTGCTCAAAATACAGTTCATCATCAGCCAGCTGCTGCTGCAGCAACCCTTGGGGGAAGTCGTCCCTGCCGCCGGCGGAAACGATGGCGATGCCGCTGCCGTCCTGCACGAAAGCGAGTGCGGCAGTATTGGTGGTGGCGATAAAGCGGATCTTGGGCATGAAGCCGTGCTTGAGGCAGGCTTTGCGCAGCAGGCTGTAGCAGCCGAAGTTACAGCAGACAGGGATATTCTGTAATTGTTTCGGCGTCAGCGGCTGCTGTGGGTCAAGGCCGCAGTTTGCCTGCGGGCTGTAAACGGCGTAAAAATATTCTTTCTGCGTTTTGTGGGCGGCAAACAGCTGCGGTGACGGCAGCGGCGCGTTGGCAAAGGCAAAATCACTGCTGTTTTCCGCAATATGTCTGGTCTGGGCGCTGACGGCTTCTTCCCGGAACTGGAAGCAGATTTCGGGATAGGCGGCCGCAAAGGGACGCAGATAGGTGTTGATGAAAAAGGTGCTTTTGGCAGGCGAAATGCTGAAGCGCAGTGTGCCGGAAGCTTTTTTATTGAAGCTCTGCATATCTAAAAGGATGGTTTCTTCGGTGCGGCAGATCTGGCGGGCCTTGCCCAGGAAGGCTTCCCCGGCTTCGGTCAGGGTCAGCTGGCGTTTGCCGCGCGCAGTCTGGATCAGCTTGGCGCCGTAATAGTGCTCCAGAGTTTTGATCTGGGCGCTGAGGGCCGGCTGGGCCAGGGCCAGTTTTTTGGAAGCTGTGGTCAGGTTCCCTGTTTCGGCGACGGTGATAAAATTACGGTAAAATTCAAAATCCATAGCTCACCTCTAAAAAATATAAGAAATTCTTATTATAATAACAAAGAAATAGTATTTTACTTTTTTATACCACCATTCTACAATAAAAATAGTTTGAGAGCAAGAAGGGGATGGGGTTATGTACGGAAGTAAACGCAAGCGCCGCCTGCACAGCGTAGCGGTATTGCTGGGACCGCTCAGCTTCGGCTTGACGATACTGCTGCTGGAATGGTTCTTTGGCTTCAAAGCGGCTGCGGCGCTGGGGACGACGGTCTGGATGGCGCTGTGGTGGATATTGCGGCCGGTCAATATTTCGGTGACGGCGTTCGTGCCGATCGGTGTCAACGCATTGTTTGACCTGATCCCGATGCAGCACGTTATCAGTCAGTATTTTTCTGAGATCATCGTGCTGCTGTTCGGCGCTGATCTGGTCTGCCTGACCTGGGCGACGACGGGACTCGACAAGCGGCTGGCGATCAAGACCCTTTGCTGTATCGGCACGTCACTGCGGCAGCAGATAGCAGTCTGGCTGCTGGGAGCGACGGTTCGGTCCATCTTTCTGCCGAATGTGGTCGTCTGTACGATCCTGGTACCGGTAGCGGTATCCATGCTGCAGTTTATTGGCGAGGAAAACATCAAAAACAGTAAGCTGGCAGTGCCGATCCTGCTGGCGATCGTCTGGGGCGCGGGCATCGGCGGCTTCGGCTCGCCTTTGGGCGGGGCGGCGAACCTGGTGGCGATCAGCTATCTGGAAAAGCTGACAGGACAGGAATTTATGTATATAGACTGGGTGGTGCGTTTTCTGCCGCTTTTGGTACTGGTCCTGCTGCTGAATCTGTTTTTCCTGTTCCATTTGCCGGTGCCGGTAAAGCGCTTGGCTGGTACCAGCGAATATTTTAAGGAAATGTACGCGCAGCTGGGCACGATACGGCTGGGCGAAAAAATCAGCCTGGTGCTGTTTGTCGCGGCGACACTGCTGGCTTTTATCCGGCCGCTGTACGCCGGGTGGCTGCCGGCGTTGAAGCCTGCGTATGTCTTTCTGATCATGGGGCTGCTGGCCTTCACCTTCGAGGATGAGGACGGCAAGGCCCTGCTGACCTGGGAATTTGCGGAAAAGGGCGTTATGTGGGGCATGCTGTTTTTATTTGCCGGCGGCCTGGCTTTGGGCAGTCTGGTGACGGAAACCGGCGCGGCCCTGAAAATGGCTGAGGCGATCACGCTGCTGCCGCTGACTGGCGGTCTGGAAACGGTGTTTGCTTTTACGCTGTTTTCGACGGTGCTGACCGAGATTTCCAGCAATACGGCGGGAAAGACATAGGCATTTCCTACCAATCCGGCGGCGGCCGCCATTGCCGTGCCTGTAGTGCAGAGTATTGCGCAGGCGCTGGGGCTGAACCCGATCCCGTATTTGTTCGTGGCGATCGTCGCCTTCAACAGCGCCTATGTGCTGCCGGTATCGATCAGGGCTATCCCGGTCAGCTATGGGCTGGACCCGGCCGAGCTGTTTAAAAACGGGCTGCTGCTGTCGCTGTGCAGCGTACTGCTGATCACAGTCGTTGGTTATTTGTTCATCAGGTACTGGCCGTTATTCTCGACGGTCTGAAAAGGGTCTGTCGCTCCCACTGCTGCATGGCGGTGGGATTTTTTTGTGCGGGCGCTGGCGGCACAAGGTTTGGGAAAGTATGAGCCGGAAAAAGCGTTCACCAAAAACAAGTATTTATTTAATATTATAATTTAAAGATTGCCAGTAAAAATCTTTTAGAATATAATAAAAATAGTAACCTAATATAATGATTATATTTATTATAGATAATAATGGAAAATAGAAGGCAGCTGGCAATGAAAAATAATATCTTATTAAAAACTAATTTACTCGTCAGTGTGATTTTGCTGGTTGGTTTCGCCCTGATCGCGACTTTGAGCTACCGCGCTAATTATAATGCTTCACTGGTGAAGATCAAACAGGTCTCCTCTCTGGCCTCGGAAGGTATTTATTACCGTTTGTCGACGATGCTGACCAAGCCGGTGAATATCTCGCAGACGATGGCGCATGACAGCCTGCTGATCAAGCTGCTGGAGGAAGAGGGCAGCCGTTATCAGGAGGCCGGTTACCAGGAAACGATCAGGAAGTATCTGGATACCTATAAAAATAAGTATGCCTATGATTCGGTGTTCCTGGTTTCGGCGTCCACCAATAATTATTATAATTTCAACGGTCTGGACCGCAATCTTGTCCGGGGCGAGGATGAAAACGTCTGGTATTATAATTTTCTGCAAAGCGGCGAAGAATACAGCCTTAATATCGATAATGATGAAGTTGCTGGTGCGGCCAATAAGATCACTCTGTTTGTAAACTGCAGGATCAGGGATGCGTCCGGCCGGGTGATCGGTGTAGTGGGCGTCGGCGTGAATGTCGATTATATCAAAGGCCTGCTGCAGGAATATGAAAAGGAATACGACGTTGCGACATATCTGATCAATGAAAAAGGCGAGATCGAAGTTTCCAGCCTTTATAACGGTCATCAGACGGCGGACTGGTTCAAGGTCAATGACAGCGAAGATATCCGCAGCGAGATCCTGGAATGGAAAAACGGCAGGACCAACTGGGATATCTGGATGCCGGGCGACGTGCAGAATAACGAAAAAAGCTATCTGGTCGTCCGCTATATCCCCGATCTGTCGTGGTATCTGCTGGTAAAGCAGGATACCGGCGCCTTACTGGCTGAGCTGAATGAAAAGATGCTGGAAACGGTAGTTTTGATTTCTGTGGTGATCCTGCTGATCATTCTGACTATCACTTCGGTGATCAGAAAGTTCAACGTGCGGATGACGAAGCTGCTGGAAGAACGGCAGGAGCTGTTCAAGGAAGCGACCGAGCAGATCTACGATAATATTTATGAATTGAACATCACTAAAAACAGAGCGGCCAGCAAAAAGACCGAGCTGTATTTTGAGGCGATGGGCGCTAAAGACCTGCCCTATGAGGAATTTCTGCAGGCTGTGGCCGACAGGCAGCTGCTGGAAGAATACCGGGCCGGCTATGTGGCGACGTTCAGTATCGAAAACGTGATGCGGCACTTTAAGGCCGGCAATAATTATCTGCAGTATGAATTTATGATCACAGAAAACGGCAGCGATTATTTCTGGATGCGGATCGACGCTTATATTTTTTATTCGGAAGCTGATAAGTCAGTGCATATGTTTACTTACCGTAAAAATATCGACGAGGAGAAACGCAAGGAGCTGGAAACACAAAGAAAGGCTTCCACAGATGAGATGACCGGCGTTTATACGAAAAAGGCGACGGAAAGGATCATCGACGGGGTTTTGTGCGGCAAGCTGCAGGGCAGCTACAGCTTTTTTATCATCGATATTGATAATTTTAAGCAGGCCAATGATCTGCACGGCCATATTTTCGGCGATTATTGTATCCGGGAGTTCGTGGAACGGCTGAAAAAATTCTGCCGTGAGGACGATATCATCGGCCGTATCGGCGGTGACGAGTTCGTGGTTTTCGGGACGATATCGGATGAGGAAGGCGCCCGCCGCAAAGCGGCCCGCCTGTGCCAGAAGCTTGAAACTATCTGTGAGGACAGCGGCAGCTGCTGGAAAATGTCTGTCAGCGTAGGGATAGCTTTAGCGCCGCAGCATGGCAGAAGCTTTGCCATGCTGTATGAAAAAGCAGATAAGGCTTTGTATCAGACAAAGGACAAAGGCAAGAACGGTTATACGATCTATGAGGAAAAGGAATAAAGCGGAATATAAATAAAAAGCCTGCGTTTCATTAGAAACGCAGGCTTTTTGATGTTAGGAAAGAATTTTTACGTAAGTTTTTGATATTTACCAGGGGCAGTTGGAATTAGGGCATTCGGTGCGGCCGTCGCCATAATAGCCGCCTCTGTGCTCGCCGCGGTATTCACCTTTATGGTGGCGGTATTTGCGGTGGCCTTCATAGTAATGGCCGCCGCCTGCATGGTAATAGCTGCGGAAATGCTCGCGGGCAGCGTCTTTTTCGGCATCACTCATGCTGTCCCATTTGGCGCGTGCTTCTTCACGGGCTTTCTGGCGTTCTTCAGGAGTCATTTTACGCCATTCTTCACGCTGTTTTTCACGTTGTTCAAAGCGTTCTTTTTCTTCGGGCGTCATATTTTTCATGCGTTCTTCACGCCATTTGGAATATTTTTCTTCGTGTGCCTTCTGACGTTCTTCCGGGGTCATTTTTTCCCATTCAGCGCGTCTGGCTTCACGTTCCTTGACCTGCTCGTCAGTCAGCTGCGGGCCGGGGTGCATGGGGCCGCCCCAGTGACGGCCGCGTTCCATATGGTAGGGACGGTCGGGATAATTGTTGCCTTCGTCGTGGTGCAGGATCGTGCCGACACGCTCGCGCATGCTGGGTTTGGTATCGGCCTGCTCGGCCGCAAAAGCAGCGGAAGCACACAGGGCGGTGAGGACACCGGCGATAACAAGGGATTTTTTCCAGGAAGTTTTTATCATAACAACATCTCCTTTAAGATTGTGATTTGAGGTTCGTTTGACCTTGTATGCTTATTGTAGAGTAAACTTATGTCAAAATTATGACGATTTACAGACTTTTTTCTGACATTTTTATTTTAGCATGTTTGGCAGGAAGAAAGCAATTTAGCTCTTTTCAAGGAATGCTTACAGATTTTTCCATGCATTTTTCCAGAAACACCTGCGTCTGGCAGCAGGCTTTACGGGTCAATGGAAAATATTTTTGAATTATGTAAATAAAGTAATTGATAATCAAAATCAATTTAGACTTGTTTTTATAAAGAGAGTAGTGTATAATCAAATCAAAGGTTAGCCAGAGCTAACTAAAACGAAAATAAACTGCGATGAGCCAAAGCTTTTGGCCAAAGGAGGATCTATATGTATAAACAATATCAGCTGCCTTATGCTTATGGGGCATTAGAACCGCATATCGACGCATTGACGATGGAAACACATTATTCCAAGCATCATGCGGCGTATACTAAAAACCTGAATGACGCAGCCGAAAAAGCCGGCGTGGCAGGACGGGAAATCACCGAGCTGCTGGCAAACCTGGACAGTATCGCTGACAGCGGTCTGCGTAAAGCTATCAGAAACAACGGCGGCGGTTATTATAACCACAACCTGTATTTTTCGACTATCAGCCCTGACGGCGGCGGTGAACCGGAAGGCGCGCTGGCGCAGGCACTGACCAGAGAATTCGGCGGCTTTGCCGCTTTTAAGGAACAGCTCAGCGCGCTGGCGTTAGGGCAGTTCGGTTCAGGCTGGGCCTGGCTGTCTGCGGCTGCCGGCGGCAAACTGCTGCTGTCTGCCAGCCCGAACCAGGACAACCCGATCATCGAAGGCAGCAGTTTCGTGCCGATCCTGGGCATCGATGTCTGGGAACACGCTTACTACCTGAAATATAAAAATCTGCGCGCCGATTATGTGCAGGCTTTCTACAATGTTATCGACTGGAAAGCGGTAGCGGCTAATTACGAGCAGGTCCAAAACGGCTGATTATCCGGCCGATACTGAAAATAACAGAATTTATAAATCTTGAGGAGGAATCTATCATGTCTAAAAAATTATGTGAAAAAATGAATCTTTATCTTGCCAATCAGGAAGTCGCTTATATCAAGCTCCATAATCTGCACTGGTATGTGAAGGGGCGCAGCTTCTTCACTCTGCATGCAAAGCTGGAGGAGCTGTATGACCGGACTGCCGAGATCATCGACGCGGTAGCTGAACGGCTGCTGGCAGTTGGTCAGGCGCCGGTCGCCAATATGAAAGAGGCTTTGGCGCTGGCGACGATCAAGGAACTGGCAGATAAGCCGATTTCTTCGGAAGAAACTGTGCAGGGGCTGATCGCCGATGTGGAATACTGGATCAGGGATACCAAAGAGATCGTGGAGCTGGCAGATGCTGCCGGCGACGGTGTGACTGCGGACCAGTTCAATGATTATTTAGGGGAATATCAAAAACTGCTGTGGATGCTCAGATCCTACATTGCCTGAAACTGAACGGATAAACTGCAACCCTCGCTGCCATAAGGCGGCGGGGGTTTTGCTATGCCCGCAGATAAATTTTGCGGATAAACATTTTTTTGACACATCTTTGTGTTATATTGATTGCAGACAAGTGCGGACCTTATAATATACTTACAGGGAGCTGAGCTGTGCGGAGAATAATTTATCCCCGTATGCCAAAATAAGTATATAATGGTAATAATACATTTACGAGGTGCAGCGATGAATAAAATTTTGATTGCTGACGATAATCAGCAGATAACTTCTATTTTAGCAAATTATGCCCGCAAAGAGGGTTTCGAGCCGTTGGTGGCTCTGGATGGACAGCAGGCGCTGGAGCTGTTTGAGCAGCATGAAAAAAATATCGACGTGGTACTGCTGGACGTGATGATGCCGAAGCTGGACGGGTTCGAGGTCTGCCGTGAGCTGCGCCGCCGTTCGATGGTGCCGATCATTATGGTCACGGCCCGCGGTGAAGATTTTGAACGGATTATGGGGCTGGATATCGGCGCTGATGATTATATCCTGAAACCTTTTTCAGCAGGCGAGGTCATGGCGCGTGTCCGCGCTATCCTGCGCCGGGTCCAGCCGCGCGAAGCCGAGCAGCAGAATCTGTACAGCGTCGGCAATCTTGTGATCGATCTGGACAAATATCTGGTCACGATCGGCGGCGCGGACGTGACGCTGACGAAAAAGGAAGTAGAGCTGCTGTGGACTTTGGCTAAAAACAGCAGTAAGGTGTTTTCGCGTGAGAACCTGCTGGACAGTATCTGGGGTTACGATTATTTCGGCGACAGCCGGACTGTGGATTCACATATCAAGCGCCTGCGGGCCAAAGTGGATAAGTTTGAACACGAGGAGTGGGAGATCAAGACCATTTGGGGCGTAGGCTACCGTTTCGAGGAGAAAGAGCATGCGCAATAAAATCGCCTGGAAGCTGACGCTGTATTTTGCAGCGGTACTGCTGATTTTTGCTTTGGTCGTGGGCGGCACCTTTATGCATTTTTTCGGCAAGCATACGCTGGATCTGAAAAAGAAAGAGATGCAGGTGCGGGCAACGAAGATTGCCGAGGTACTGCAGGATAATATGTCGCGGCTGCAGAACCGTTACGGCGGTATCGGGCGGGGCCGGTGCTGGCAAAGTTCTG
>OAZW01000611.1_pt1 | contig 28293 bp, 18 predicted proteins | sample 1495231 | NCBI WGS metagenome assembly OAZW01 (sample SAMEA2580062, study PRJEB22360) | human gut metagenome | reverse complement strand
CTGTGCGTATGCCCAGCCATCCGGTGGCGCTGGCGGTCATCCGCGCAGCGGGCGTGCCGCTGGCGGCTCCCTCGGCAAACCTTTCCGGCAGCCCAAGCCCCACAACAGCGGCAGACGTGCTGGCGGATATGGAGGGCAAGATTCCTTTGATCCTGGACGGCGGCGCGTGCAGCGTGGGGGTGGAGTCTACGGTGATCTCTCTGGCAGGAGCACAGCCGGTGCTGCTGCGTCCGGGTTATATCACCAAAGAGCAGCTGGAAGATGCAATGGGCTGTGCTGTGGCGCTTTCGGACGCAGTGCTGCACAAATTGAAAGACGGGGAAAGCGCGGCTTCTCCCGGCATGAAGTATAAGCACTACGCGCCCAAGGCGGACGTAACCATCCTAAAAGGCAGCTTTGATGCATATAAAGAATATATGAAATCGCACTGCGCGGATGGTGTATATGCATTGTGCTTTACAGGGGAGGAACCGGCGTTGCCGTGCCCCTGCGTGACATACGGGCGCGCAGACAAGCCGGACGAGCAGGCGCACGCGCTGTTTTCAGCCCTGCGTGAACTGGATGCACGCGGTGCAAAAACGGTGTTTGCCCGCTGCCCGGCGCAGGAGGGCGTGGCTATGGCTGTCTACAACCGTTTGCTGCGCGCGGCGGCGTTCCGTGTGGTGGAGGTGTAGGCTGTGAAGGTGATTGCCATTACAGGGCGCTCCGGCTCCGGAAAAAGCACGGTTTCGGCCTATTATGGGTCTTTGGGATATCCTGTACTGGATGCGGACCGGACAGCACGTGAGGTGACGCGTCCCGGCGGGCCTTGCCTTGCACAGTTGTGCGATGCATTCGGTTCGGACATCCTTCTGCCGGACGGCACGCTGGACCGGGGCTGCCTGGCGGCCCGGGCCTTTGCCACACCGGAGGGCACGCGGCGGCTGACGGATATCACACATCCCGCCATTATCCGGGAATTGCTGGACGGCGTGGCTGCGGCACAAAGCACGGGCGTTCCGTTCGTGTTTGTGGACGGTGCGGTCATCGTGGGAGAGGTATTCGAGCAATACTGCGATGCGATCATCGTCGTTACCGCGCCCGAGCGGGAAGCTGTTTCCCGTATCGTGCTGCGGGACGGCATTTCCAAGCAGGCGGCGCGTATGCGCCTTGCGGCACAGACGCCGGAGGACGTACTGCGTGCTGCGGCAGATTATATCATAGCGAATACGGGAGACGGGCGGCATCTGCGCGCGGCGGCGCAGGCGGTGCTGGAACGTCTGCTCGCAAAGGAGACGAATGGAACAAAAGAAAAAACATAACCGGAATATCTATATCGTGCTGGCTGTCGTGCTGTGCCTGGCGGGTGTTTTTTTCGTAAAGGACGCGGTGCGCGCCGTGGAGGAAATGGCATATCCGCGCACCTATGCCGCGCTGGTGCAGCAGTATGCCGCAGAGTACGGAGTGGACGAGAATAAGGTGTATGCCATCATCCGTACTGAAAGCGGCTTCAAGCCGGAGGCGGAATCCAAGGTGGGGGCACGGGGACTGATGCAGATCACAGACGAGACGTTCCTGTGGATCAAATCCAAGATTGCGCCCGGCGAGGAGATTACTTTCGACGATCTGTTCGACCCGGCGGTGAACATCCGCTTCGGCACATATCTGCTTGCGACCTGCCTTGCACGCTATGACGGGGATTTTTCCACTGCGGCGGCGGCGTACCACAGCGGCATGGGGCTTGTGGACAGTCTGCTGCAGAAGGCGGAATATTCTGCGGATGGAAAAACTCTTACGGCATTCCCCTATGAGCAGATGAACCTGTACGTGCATAAGGTCAATAAAAATTATCAAAAATATCTCGCGCTTTATGCGCAGGATGAAGGAGTGTAAACAATGGAAGAAAAAAAGAGCATGGGCAAGGAATTGCAGGAAAAACTGACGTTCACACAGCCGCATATTGCGGATGAACAGCCGGACGCGGTTGCGGAGGCCGAGCGCTTCTGTGTGGACTACAAGGCGTTTCTGGACGCGGCCAAGACCGAGCGGGAGGCGGCTGCCGAGGTGGAACGCCGTGCGCTGGCGGCGGGCTATCGGCCGATGCAGCGCACGGGCGTTACATATAAAGCCGGTGACAAGGTTTTTTACAACAACCGCGGCAAGGCCATGCTTCTGGCTACGCTGGGCAAGCGCCCGCTGGACGAGGGCGTGCGTTTGATGGTTGCGCACATTGATTCCCCGCGTCTTGACCTCAAACCGAATCCTTTGTACGAGGACAGCGACATCGCGTTGTTCAAGACGCATTATTACGGTGGGATTCGCAAATACCAGTGGGGAGCCACGCCGCTGTCCCTGCACGGTGTAGTGTACCGCAAGGACGGCGCCAAGGTGGAAGTCCGCCTGGGCGAGGAAGCGGGAGACCCTGTGTTTTGCGTGACGGACCTGCTGCCTCACCTGGGCGCAGAGCAGAATAAACGCACGCTGGCGGACGGTCTGCGGGGCGAGGAGCTGAATATCGTGGTCGGCTCGCTGCCTTATGCGGACAAAGAGCTGAAAGAGCGCGTCAAGCTGTATACGCTGACGCTCCTGAACGAGAAATACGGCATCACCGAACGTGATTTTACCCGTGCGGAGCTGGAGGCCGTTCCGGCCGTCAAGGCGTCGGATGTGGGCTTTGACCGCAGTATGATCGGCGCGTACGGCCACGATGACCGCGTGTGCGCCTATACCGCGCTGCAGGCGGAGCTGGGGGTGAAGGAACCGGAATACACTACGGTATGCATTCTGGCAGACAAGGAAGAAGTGGGCTCCGACGGTCCCACCGGCCTTGTGAGCGATTTTGTGTTCCATTTCCTGGGTTATCTTGCGGACGCACAGGGCGCAAACTATAAACTGATGCTCCAAAATGCAAAATGCCTGTCTGCGGATGTGAACGCGGCGTTCGACCCCACGTTCCCGGACGTGCTGGAGAAACGAAATGCCTCGTACCTGAACCGTGGTGTGGTGGTGACAAAATACACCGGTTCCCGCGGCAAATACGGCACCAATGACGCTTCCGCGGAAATGATGGCCTATGTAACAGACATTCTGGACCGGGCGGATGTGCTGTGGCAGACCGGCGAGCTTGGCAAGGTGGATTTCGGCGGCGGCGGAACCGTGGCCCAATATGTGGCGAACCGCGACATCGACGTGGTAGACATCGGCGTGCCGGTGCTTTCCATGCATTCGCCCTTTGAACTTGTCTCCAAGCTGGATGTATATATGACTTACAGAGCGTTCTCCGCCTTTGCAAACGCGTAGCGGCGAGATAAAAGCGGGACCTTCTTTTGGGAAGGTCCCGCTTTTTGCAATGTGTTTCATTTTAGCTCCCAGTCTGCGACGTGCGACCGCAGTTCTGTCTTGTGCCGGTCAGGAGCCGTCCGCGCGCATCCGTTCATCGGGAGCGCCTTGCCGGCGTTCCCTCAGCCCGGCGATAAGGTCCGCGCCGACAATGGTCCGCATGCGGTGTGCTATGATGAGAACGGCTTGTTTTGTACAGAGCGGGAGAGGGTGCGGCCGAAACAGCGGATTCATTTTCCGCGTTCAGGCTGACAGCGGCTTCCTCCGGCAGGATGGGAAGACCGTTCCGCTTTTTCAAAAAGATGATGCTGGAAAAGAAAAAGGAGAAATGGTATACTTAAAAACATGAACCGCTTGAAAGACGGTGAGATTCGATAGAAATGTGAAGGAGAAAGCCATGAAATCTTCTGCAAAAGAGCATTTGAATGATTTGTCCAAGAGATATCCTGCTTTGATGTGCTGTGCGGCAGAGGTGGAAGCGGCTGCGCAGCAGATGATCGCCTGTTATCAAAACGGGGGAAAGCTTTTGGTTTGCGGCAACGGAGGCAGCGCTTCAGACAGTTTGCATATTGTGGGCGAATTGATGAAAGGGTTCGTGCTTCCCAGAAAGCTGGATGAAAATATGCAGAAGCGTTTGCGGGAAGCCTGTCCGGAAATGGCAGAGTATTGCATCGAAAACCTGCAGGGAGCACTGCCGGCTATCAGCCTTGTCAGCGAAGCAGGCCTGACGACGGCTTATGCGAATGACCAGGCGCCGGATTTGGCGTTTGCACAGCAGGTGCTCGGCCAAGCAAAACCGGGAGATGTGCTTTTGGCAATTTCCACTTCCGGCAATTCGGCCAACGTATTGTACGCGATCGGCATTGCCCGCGCCTTGCATGTGAAAACAATCGGTTTGACGGGGCATACCGGAGGAAAGATGGCGTCATTGTGCGACGTCTGCATCAAAGTGCCAGGCGTGGAAACGTTCAAGATCCAGGAGTACCACTTGCCGGTGTACCATGCGCTTTGTATGTGTGTGGAAGAAGAATTTTTCGGGGAATGAATGCTTTAAAGCAAGCCTTCGGGGCGGCTTGAAATTACAATTTTCAGAAACGAATAAAAACAGCAGGCACCGGAATGCATCGCATTTTTCGGTGCTTGCTGTTTTTGGGAGAATAGGATATCACAGCGCTAAGCTTTGGCGCCAAGCGCGTAAATCGGCCGGAGAAAGGCCGGTGTTCAGAAGTTTTCCTTCCACAAGGGCTGCATCAGGAGAAAGGCTTTTTTTCAAAGCGGCGGCTGTTTCCCCAAATCCGCTGCCGCCGGAAGTTGCAAACAGAATGACCCTTTTCCCTGAGAAATCATAGGTTTCCAGAAACGTATTGATAATGGTCGGTGCCACATACCACCAAATCGGAAAACCGACGAAAATCGTGTTATATGCGCCTATGGCGGCATTTTTATCTGCCAGTGCGGGACGAAAATCCGGGTCATTCATTTCGACGGAGCTGCGGCTTTTCTTATTTCTCCAGTCCAGATCGGCGGGCGTATAAGGGATCTGCGGACGAATCTCGTAAACATCGGCGTCCACGGCCGCCAGCGCCTGCGCGGCTCGGCGGGTGGTTCCGGTGCAGGAAAAATAGGCAACCAATGTTTTGTTCATATCCATAAAGTTTTCCTCCTGTTTATATACTCGGGTGCAGTGCCGCCTCTTTTGCACGCTTCCGAAATGTGAACCACAGCCTTAACGGGGGATGAAAACTGTGATCGAAGCGTGTCAGTATTATACAGCTTAAAGTTGACTCCAAGTCAAGTGCTTTTTTAAGGCGGGATGAAAAGGAGAGGAACGCGTAACCAAGTTTTATATCTCTGCGGAAAGATGGAGGCTCACAAAGGGAAGGGCATGAGGCTGTGTTTCTACGCATGCGCATCCTTTTGTACCGAACGAAAATATTGCTTGGGTGTCATGCCGTATTCCTGCTTGAATGCGCGGAAAAAATGATTGTATCCGCCAAATCCTCCCAGCCGGTACACCTCGGTAATGGGACGCCCCTGTTCGATATAATGACAGCACAGGTCCAGTTTGGTTTTGACGATATAGCTATGCAGGGTTTGTCCTGTCTGGCGTTTGAATTCCCGTGCAATATGGAACCGGCTGATATAGAATACCTGCTCCAGCTGCGCCAGAGTGATCTCTTCCGTGATATGGGTACGGATGTACACGAACAGCTCGTCCATCATCAGATGTTTACGGCTGCCCTGCGCGCGGTGCTGCTCCGCGTGGATACAGGCGCGCAGCACAAGGATGACGAACATCTTCAGCAAGCTCTCTTCAAACAGTGCGCTGGCAAAGCTGTCGTGCTCCTGCGGCAGCGTGATCATGCGGCGTGCCAGGCTTTTGATGAGCATGGATATCTCACTGTCTGCCCGCACAGCGATGCGCCGGAAGGGCACCACGTTGAAGCTCGCCTCAAGCTGCGTTGCTTCATCAGAGAGCGCAGCCAGGGCCTCGGGGGAAAGTTGTACCCACAGCATTTCCAGTGGAAGCTTCCCGCCCGGAAAAACCATTACAGCGCCTTCTCCAGGCTTGAAGAGAAACAGATCCTCGGTGCTGCATATCCAACGCTCCGCTTCCCAGTGAAACCGCGCTGTGCCGCGTGTTACCAATACAATACTGTAATAACGCCCCGAGAACAGCTGCTTTGTACAGGCAGCATCAAAGCACATTGTTTTTACAGCATAATCCAGCATCTGCTTGCCTCCTGGTTGTAAAAAAAGGTGGAATTCTAACTCGGTATTAAAAAAATTTGGATTAATTGTATAGTACATCAATTTCAGATAGTTTTCAATCAATTTTTGGATATGATTTTTGTGCCCTCCTTTTTATAATAGAGCCGTAAAGAAGCTTCTCCGGCCAAAAGCACCGGGGCAGAGAAAAAAGGAGGATATTATGAGACCGTTTTCCATGAGGGATAAGCTCGGCTATACTCTGGGCGATCTGGGCTGCTGCTGTACGGAGCAGTTCCGCGCAATGTACCTGTCCGTATTCTACACACTGATTTTACAGGTGAACCCGTTCCACATCGGTATCCTGATGCTGATCACAAAGATATGGGACGCTGTCAATGACCCTATCATAGGTGCGATCGTGGATTCCCGCAAGGCGACAAAGGGAGGAAAGTTCATTCCATGGATACGGGCCTTTTCGTTTCCCATGGCGGTGCTGTGCATCCTGGGCTTTGTCAATGTGAGCAATTTGGCCTATGGACTGCGCCTTGCCTACATGTTTGTTACCTATGTTCTGTATGAGGCGCTGTACACCTGTGTAAATGTGCCGTTTGGTACGCTTTCCAGCGTTATGACGGATGATGTGCGCCACCGCACAGCGCTTTCCCGTTACCGCAGTTTGGGCGGTACCATTTTTATGACGGTCATCGTTATGGTTGGTCCTCTGGTACTGTATGTAGACAATAAGCCGGTGGCGGGCCGTTTTTTGATGCTGGCTTCGGTATTTGCTCTTATCGGCCTCCTGTGCCTGCAAATCACCTGTGTGTGGTGCAAAGAACGCGTAGCCGTACCGGAACGCCCGAAAGGTGAGAAGCTCAATTACCTGCACGTCATCAAGGAAATCGCCAAAAACAAGGCGCTGCTGGGCGTAATGTTTTTCAGCCTTGTGGGTATGATCGGCGCTTCCGTCGTCAACGGTCTGAACACCTATCTGTTCAAGGATTACTTCGGGAATGTTAAAATCATGGCTGTCTCCGGCGGTTTAAGCGTACTATATTCACTCATCACGTTCGCCATTACACAACCGTTGGCCGATAAACTGGGCAAAAAGGAATGGTGCTGCTGGGGCGCAGGTTTTGCGGCAGCTGTGTTCGCGCTTCTGTTCTTTTTCCCCATCCACAATCCCGTACTGTTCATCGTCATCAATGGCGTCTGCTATCTGGGGGCATCCGGTATGCAGGTGCTCATCTGGGCCATGGTGAACGATTCCATCGACTATCATGAGCTTCAGACCGGTGAGCGTAACGAAGGCATTGTATACTCTACTTATTCATTTTTTCGCAAGCTGGCCAGCGCTGTTTCCGGGAGTCTTTCCAGTTTTGTGCTGGGATTCATCGGCTACAACGTGGCTGAAGGGGCGGTGCAGACGGCTGAAGTAAGCAACGCCATCTGGAAGTCCTACACAGGCATTTATGTGCTGGGTTATGGTGTCGCGGTTGCAATTTTGTTCTTTGTCTATCCGCTGACAAAGGCAAAAACGACCGAAATGCTGGAGCAGCTGAAAGCCCGCCGTGCAGAAAAAGCGTCAGCCATGGAAACAGACGGGGAGCAATGTCCATGAAAACATTGCAGGTATCCATGGAGAACCGGGTGGGCTGTACGCTGCGCGGCATTGTGACGCTGCCTGAGACGAACGAGCCGGTACCTTTTGTACTGAATCTGCACGGCTTTGCAGGTTCAGCATCCGGGTACAAGTATCTGCACACGCATATGGCACGCATGCTGGCAGACCACGGAGTGGGCTGCGCACGGTTCGACTTCTATGGCTGCGGAGAGAGTGACGGCGAATTTTCGGACATGACGTTCGATGGTCTGCACAGCGACGCGGCTGATCTATACGCCTGGGTGCGCGCACAGCCTTATGTGGATTCACGGCGTGTATTCCTTTCCGGGCAGAGCATGGGAGGTTATGTGGCGGCCAGCATCGCGCCGCGTCTGCGGCCGCACGGGCTGATCCTGATGTGCCCGGGCGCGGGCATGTGGTATGGCTGTGCCCGGCGGGCCGATAGAGTGACGCAGAGCGGAAAAGATTATGCTGACCTGGAGGGGCTTGTTTACAAAATGGCCTTCAACTACAACATGGCGGCGCATCCGGATCCATTTGAAGAGGCAAAAGGCTACAACGGTCCTGTCCTCGTCATCCGGGCAGATGATGATAAACTGGTGGATGACGAAAGCTGTAAACGTTATGCAGGGCTGTACCAGGCGGCTGAGTTTGTACGTGTTTCGGGCGGAGGCCACAATTTCGCCACCATTCCGTCCCGCACAGCCTGCGAACAGGCAATTTGGAAGTTCATTCAAGACAATTTATGAAAAATACCCCCGCAGGATCTCCTGTGGGGGACATTTGCAGGGAGGTAAACAACAATGGAAATGAAAATCATGCAGCCGATAACAGTGGGCAGAATAACGTTGAAGAACCGTATCATGTTTCCGCCGCTCACCACGGGCTATGAGGAACGGGACGGCAGCATTGGGGAACAGAGCCGCACGTTCTATACCCGTCTGGCACAGGGCGGTGTGGGATACATCGTGCTGGGCGACGTTGCGCCCATTCGCAGTTTTTCTCCCACGCCAAAGCTGTTTGATGACAGCCAGATTGAAAGTTTCCGTTTGCTTGCAGACAGTGTGCATGCCTATGGCGCAAAGTTGGGCGTCCAGATTTTTCATCCGGAATACGACTGCGATGCGGTCAACGCGCTTTTCGCCCAAGGGAAAATGGAAGAGGTGCGTGCCCGGCTGCACCATGATATGCAGTTTTTTACTGACGAGGTGAGCGAGGAGACGCTGCTTTCCATCATCGACAAAATATGTGCATGCGCGCAGCGCGCGCAGAAGGCGGGCGTGGACGTGGTCCAGGTACATGGCGACCGTTTGGTGGGATGTCTGTGCAGCACACGCATGAACCATCGTACCGATAAATTTGGTGGCAGTTTGGAAAACCGTACCCGTTTTGCGATTATGTTGGTGCGGGCGCTCAAACGGGCGGTGCCGGAGATGGTCATTGACTACAAATTTGCCGTCGTGACGCCGGAACGCGGCAAAGGCGGCGTGGATGCGGCAGACGCTCCGAAATTTGCCCGTTGGCTGGAGGAAGCCGGCGTGGATATGCTTCATGTGGCGCAGGCCAATCATACAGGCAATATGGCGGATACCATCCCGCCTATGGGCGTACAGCCCTACGGCTTTTTTGCGGACATTGCCGGGCAGGTGAAGGAGTCTGTGTCTATTCCGGTCAGCACGGTAGGGCGCATTATCGACCCCGCTATGGCAGAGCGGATCGTAGAAAGCGAAAAGGCGGATATCATCGGTTTGGGCCGCCCGCTCCTGTGCGACCCGGATTGGCCGAACAAAGCGCAGTCAGGCTGTGCGTGCGATATCCGACGCTGCATTTCGTGCAACAAGGGATGTACGGATAACATCCAGAACCGTGCATTCCTGGCCTGCGTGCTCAATGCGGAAAACGGTTACGAGAGAACCCGTTCTATCACGCCTGCTGCAGAGAAAAGAAATGTTGCGGTTGTAGGCGGCGGACCAGCTGGTTTGGAGGCCGCGCGCGTGGCCGCTCTGCGCGGGCACAGCGTCACGCTGTTCGAACGCGCACCAGAGTTGGGCGGCCAGCTAAACATTGCCAGCGTACCGCCCCGCAAGGAGGAAATGCGCCGCGCCGTATTGGACTTGACGCATGCTGTATGCAAAGCGGGAGTCACACTGCGCCTTGGGGCTGAAGTGTCTGCGGAGGACATTTTGGACACGAAGCCGGACGCTGTGATCGTAGCTGTGGGGGCGTCCAGCTTTGCACCTCCCATCCCGGGCAAGAACGGCCCGAATGTGGCCGACGCTTGGGCCGTGTTGGCAGGCGAACAACAGGTCTATGGACGCGTGGCCGTCATTGGAGGCGGTATGGTGGGATGCGAGACTGCCGAATATCTGGCCGGACACGGTTGTAAGGTCTCCATTGTGGAGATGATGGATAAGATTGCCGCGGGTGAGAGCACTACGATCCTTCCCACGCTGATGGAAAACTACAAGACGCTGGGCGTAGAGCAGTATCCGGGCCATACGGTGAAAGCAATCACAATGGATACACTTGTCTGTGAAGACAAAGAAGGCGGGGAAGTGCTCATCCCTTGCGACTATGTGGTAATGGCCGTGGGGGCGCGTCCTGCTGCATTCGATGCATCGGCGCTGGAAAACGCAGGCATACCCGTGGTGCGGGTGGGCGACTGTGCGGATAAGGCGGCGGACATTTCCAATGCCATCAAAACCGCATACGATGCAGCCTGTGCGCTGTAAAGAGCAGTAGTGGAATAAAGGAAACCAAATACACAATTTTAAAGGCGTATTGGCGTAAGAAAACATTCTTACGCAACACGCCAAAAAGCGACGCTTTCTAAGGGATTATCCCGGAAAGCGTCGCTTTTATAAATGTTCTTCATCGGAAATTTATTGATGAAATTGATAAAACTCAGAAGCTGTTTTTGCGTGTTTGACAAGATAGTTGTATTGCATATAACTATAGTCCCGGATCAACGGCAGATCGGCCGCTGCAGCAGCGTTGATATAATTCCCATCCCGGTCCAGAACTCCCGCTACGGAAATGACCGGATATTCTGTATAAAGCGTCCGCAGCATTTTTTGCAGGCCCGTCATCGGAAGATCCGCTGTTTCCAATAAATAGGAGAAAAGATAATTGCTGCTCATTGTGACTTCTGATGCGCTCTTATCCAAGCCGAGGTCATAATTGGCCCAGAGAATGAAAGGAGTAGTATAAAGTGCAAAAATATCATTTTCCGGAAGTGTAGCATTTAAAAATTCTTCTTCAACGGCCGGAAGGTGATCACCGAACATAAGGATGATTGTCGGTTCCGGCTGTGCGCGGAAGTGATTCACAAGTTCAGCGAATGCGGCGTCGGTCTTTTGCAAAAGCCGCAGGTATTCCTGTGCGCAGGGATAGGAACCGGCAGGAGAAAGGATTTCTAACTGGCTGTTGACAGCGAGTCCTGTATCATAACCACCATGGTTCTGTGCTGTAATGCAGAACAGATACTGTGGCCCGTTTCCGGCATCAAACATATGGACCAGTTCTTTATAGCTGGCGGCATCCGTGGGAAGTCCGCGGAATATTTCTACATCCTCAACGTCTTCAAGTGAGATAAAATCCTCGAAACCAAGACGGGGGAATCCGCTGGAACGGTCCCAGTTGGCAGCAGGCATCAGGTGTTGTGCGCGGGACTGATATCCCAGCTGCTTCATATTCTCCGCGCTGGAGGCCATACCTGGATAGGTATAGAACCCGTACGGGTTCGAAGAAAGTCCAAAAAAGTAGCTGGCGCCGGTAAGCGCTTCAAATTCGCTGCAGGAGGTGCCCGCTCCAACTACAGGGACGACAGTATTCCCATAAACAGCCTCTCCGCTCTCGGCGAGACTGTCAATGAAAGGAGTCACGGGCTCGGAGGTGTCCAATTGGCCGGCACGTGTAAAATCAGCCCAAGATTCGTTCATAATAAAGATAATATTCGGTCCCGAGGCATCGCCGGCCAAGTCGCTGGGATATTGCTGCGCGATCTGTTTTACTTTCTGTGTGCTGTAGCCCTGCGGCTCGGACGGGCGGGAAAAGCTGTACATCGCGGTGAAATTTACAAGGAACCCATTGCAGGCCTGAGTTGTTTCAGGATCCCACATAGCGGGCTCGAGACCATTTCGAAGAAAGAAATCGCGCGAACGAAGAGGCTGCACACCCAGAAAGCTGACAAACAGGCAGAGCGCGCCTGCGAGTAAGCGCTTTTTGGACAGTCCGCGCCGGTAATACTGCACGCGCAGCAGAGTGAAGCTGGAAACGATATCCAGCCAGAGGATGAAAAGGGAGATAATAACGGGGAAAGAAAGCTCCAGCCGGTAATTGTCCAGAACATTGATGGCGGTACCCACGGCAAGAAGGTCTGCAGGTGTAAGAATGGAATGCCGCAGCAGATAGGTATAATGGTTGGCAAGTGCCAAAACGATCACAATAGTGGAACTGGCAGCCGCCGCGAATGAAAGACGGGTGCTGACGGCAAAGAAAAAGCAGCACATAAGACCCCAGATAAAGCAGGACAGGAGAAAAGAAAGCGGAGGCAGTGTATAAATATGCGCCTCTTGCAAAAGCTGCACAGCCTCAAGGCTGCTCAGCATAACGGCACCGCCAACGGCAAGATAACTCAGGATGCGCAGCGCGCGTTTTTTCAGCGTGACTTCCAGCAGCAGCAACAGTATGCTTCCCAGAGCGCAGGCCAGCAGGTAGGCGAAATAGGTTCGGTGGAGCTGCACGCCGTGCACATAAAAATCAAGAGAAATCTCATCAAACGGCGTTGAGGCGTGTATAATGCAGTCCGCTCCAGCCGCGTCGAGCAGAGCCAAAGGAGAGAAATCCTCCGAGGGAGCCCGGCTGCTGAGGACCAAACGGTATTCAGTCCCAGGTTTAAGTCGCGTCGGCGGTTTCAGCTTTGCACCAGTACTGGAGAAAAGTTCCGTGACGGGCAACGCTGTTTGTAAAATTAGGTTGCCGTTGGCATCGTATAAAAGAATATACAATTCGCCATTGCTCAACGGGTACAAAGAGGTTAAGCGGACATTCAGCGCTTGCGGATGACGAATCAAGGCGGAAAACCGCTGTGATATTAAGATCATTTCCTCATGAGTCATATCGGGGTGTGCGCTTAAGACCGTGTCCCAGGAGGCGGCTTCGTTCGCTGTATAGGTGGAGGCGTATGCTCCTGTTTGGATGGGGTCGGCTGGGAAGAAAAGCTGAGGTAGCAGGCAAAGAAAAAGGATGCATATTAAAATTGCTACGGCAATTCGGAATTTATTATGCGTAAATTGGATGCCCAATTCAATCGTCCTCTCGCGTTGAAATGCTGTTCCTAATAATATATCAAAATAAATTACGAAAAACCAGATGGAAACGTCACAATTGTTATAAAATATTTTACAAGTAAGAAGTTCGAAAAAGTGACCGACTCATGAGCAGAAAAGTGGCTCGGTCGGCTCTTATGTGGTTTTTGTAGCGCATAAAAGAGGGGCATCTGAAGGAAAAACGAAAATTGCAGAAATTCGAGACAAGCGAAGAATTATATGTTATAATTAATATCATTTGTAATAAACAATTAAAGCTGATTTGCTATAAAACTGGAGGTATTTTCAGTGAAGGTTATGAGTGTTTTTGGTACACGGCCGGAGGCAATCAAAATGTGCCCTTTGGTAAAAGAATTGGAGGCAAATTCTAATATTGAAAGCATCGTTTGCCTGACAGGCCAGCATCGTGAGATGCTGCAGCAGGTGATTGACATTTTTGATACAAAAGTTGACTATAATTTGGACATCATGCGGCCGCGTCAGACGCTGACCACCATCACTGCGGATGTTTTGATGAAGCTGGAAGAGGTTCTTAAGAAGGTTCAGCCGGATATTGTTTTGGTGCACGGCGATACAACAACTTCTTTTGTGGCTGCTTTGGCTGCGTTTTATCAGCAGATTCCAGTAGGGCATGTGGAAGCGGGTCTGCGTACGTTTGATAAGTATTCTCCTTTCCCCGAAGAGATGAACCGATGCCTTACGGGTCGTATTGCAGAACTGCACTTTTCTCCTACGGAAAACAATCGCCGCAATTTGGAACGCGAAGCAGTTGTAAAGAACGTATTTGTGACGGGGAATACTGTCATCGATGCATTTAAAACAACGGTTCGCCAAGATTATCAATACAAAAATGAGCAGCTGCGCAATGAGAATATGGACGGCCGCCGCGTTGTGCTCGTAACGGCGCATCGCCGCGAAAATCTGGGTGAACCGCTGGAGAATATCTGCCGCGCCATTCGCGAACTGTCGCAGGAATTTCCGGATCTGTTGTTCATTTATCCGATGCATTTGAATCCTGCTGTACGCGAAACCGCACGCGGTATCCTTGGCGACTGTGCAGGTGTACGGCTGATTGAGCCGCTCGACGTTGAGGATATGCACAATCTGATGAGCCGCAGCTTTTTGGTTATGACGGATTCTGGCGGCCTGCAGGAAGAAGCGCCGGCTTGCGGTGTTCCTGTTTTGGTGTTGCGCACAGAGACAGAACGTCCGGAAGCTGTTGAAGCGGGAACAGTGAAAGTGGTCGGCGTAAAGACGAGTGACATTGTGAAGGAAGCCGAAAAACTCATTACAAGCGAAGAAGATTACCAGAAGATGGCGCACGCTGTAAACCCCTATGGGGATGGACATGCGTCGGAGCGCATTGCAAAACATCTTTTGGATTGGTACAGTGAGAAAATGTCCTGATCGCTTTTGTCCGGAAGGAGAGAATGCATTGCGAAACCGCGATGAGATGCTGCATGCACGTATCGTTCAAATGGAGAATACGGTCGCGCAGATGGAGGAGATGGCGAGAGCTGCAGGACGCAACCGTTCGTCGCGCATGGCAGAATTGTTGTCCCGTATTCCGCGGCAGCTGTTTGCCGGAAAAAGCGAGCGCCAGTCGTTGCTGCGATTTGTGCGGGGCGGTGAGCCGGATGTCCGTTTTCAGCCGCTTGTCGGATTGGAACAAAAGGCAGAGACCATTCGGCGTGAGCTGATGTGTTTTCGCCGGTATGACGTGCCGGAAAAGTCGGATGTTACGGTGTTGTTTCTCGGAACAATCGATTTTGATTTTCTGATCCAGCGGCCGCAGCATCTGGCAAACGGATGCGCCGCAAACGGAAAAGCGGTGTTTTATTTCAATGCGGAGTTTGGCGCGCGGCATCCGGACCGAGAGGAAATTGTCCGTGTCGGAAGTGTCAATGTAATCACTTTGCAAAACACCTATAAAACACCGACGATTTATCAGGCTGCGCAGGCGCAGGCTTATCCGCAACTTGTAGAAGATGTCCGCAGTACCGTGCAGAAAATTTTAGTATGGCAGAAAAACGATCGCTTGCAGGTAATAATCCAGCATCCGCTTTGGCAGCCGGTCGCCGAGATGCTGCAGCAGGAGTTTGGCGCACGGATCATTGCGGATTATTTGGACGATTTCGCGGATTTTGATCATGCGGACAAGGAGAATGTGCGCGACATGGCTGTGCGCATGCTGAAAAACGCGGATTTGACTTTGGCGACTTCTGTGTATTTGGCAGAAAAGGCGCGGCAGAGTGGTTCGAGCAAGGTAGAGCTTTTGCGCAACGGTACGGATTGTGCGCATTTCGCCTGTGCGGCAAAGCAGGAAAAACGGGCAGCAGGGCCTTGGGTCGTGGGGTATTACGGTGTATTGTCTACCTGGTTTGACTGCGGAAAGATTGAAGCGCTGAGCCGAAGCGACTTGGACATTTGCATCCGTTTGGTCGGCGTGTCAGATGAGACGGTGCGCCGCAGATTGCAGCAGCTTGCAAAGGTAGAGTTGTGGGATGCTGTTCCGTATGACAAGCTGCCGGAAGTGTTGCGGGATTTTGATGTTTGTCTGATTCCGTTTGACGCTTCCACGGATTTGATCAAAGCGACAAATCCGGTGAAGTTCTACGAATATCTCAGCGCCGGGAAAAAGGTTGTTGCAACTGAAATTCCGGAGTTGATGTCCTATAACGGAAAGTATGTGTATTGCGAAAACGACGATGATGCATTTGTGGACAAAGTTAGGTTGTGTTTAGAGAACAAAACTACACTTGTTGATGAAACAGAATGTGTTCAATTTGCAAGAGAAAATGATTGGAAAACGCGGATAAAAAAATTAATGTTATTGTTCTCTTAGAGTGAAATTAATTGATAAATGTAGATTAATAGAATAGGAGAAAATATGACAATATGAATGTTTATGCACTCTTGACAGGGCGAGGAAATAATACATTAAAAGATAAAAATATTTTGGAAATTTTGGGACATCCTGTGTTATATTATCCCGCAAATGCCACAAATCATGCAAAGACTATTTCACGTCGATTTTGCAGTAGTGATGATTTGAAAATTTTAAGTATTGCAGAAGAGCTTGGTCATATTCCTATTCAACGTCCAGAGAAATTAGCGCGACCGGAAAGTCAACATATAGAATGCATTTTCCACGCGTTAGAATTTATTAAAAAAATGTATACATTACCTGAAATTTTAGTGGTTACGTTAGCGAATAACGTAACAATAAAGTCAGAATGGATTGATACTTGTGTTGAAATGATGAAAAAAGATATGTCTCTTAGTGCTGTGGTTCCCGTATATCAGGACAATGATCATCATCCTTTAAGAGCAAAAAAAATAGATGAAAAAGGTCGCTTGCAACCTTATGAAAAGGAAGTGACAAATTTTGTTTCAACTAATAGACAAGATTTGCCCAAATGTTATTTTTTAGCGCACAATTTTTGGGTTTTAAATGTGCATCGAATGCTTTATAATAGGGGCCAGGGACAACCACCATGGACTTTTATGGGGAACAATATTGCGTATTATGAAATAGAAGAATCAATTGATATTCATAAAGAGATTGATTTATATATTGCGAAAGAATGGATTTTAGAAAATTATACGGATAGAGATAATGCGGTTTCAAGTTAAGTGATGTTCATAATTTATATAAACCAATTCGACTGCAAAGCTACTTTTCTCCGGAATATGGTAGAAAGAAAAATATGATATGTGCACTAAGGTGAAAATGATTGTGAAAAAGATTCTTGTGTTTTCCTGTACAATACAGGGATTTAAGAAATTAGTTCCGGTTGTAAAACAACTACTGATAAGAAATGATATTTTACTTCAGGTTGTAGTTTGTAGTATTCAGGAAGTGGAATACTGCAAGGCGGAAGGCATTGCGTATCATCGTGTGGATGAATATTCTTCACTGACAAGAATGGCAGATTGGGATACCGACCTTGCCATTGATGCATTGCAGTATCTTTTGGATCAGGAAACGCCGGATCTGTTGCTCACGATTGACAGCGGCGGATTCATGGAATCAATGTTTCACTATTGCAAAAAAAGGAATATCCTAGCACTGGCGCTTCAGCATGCACCTTTGGCGCATCGGCTGCGGGAAGCTCCGGCAGAAGCGGGTTGCTATTTATATTGGGGAAACTATTTTGCCAAACAGCTGCACTTGTTGTTGCAGGTGCCGATGGATAATATTGTTGTTACCGGAAGTGCGCAGTTTGATCAAACAATTTTACAGCAGACAGACCGTGCCGAACTTGCGCAGATGGCCGGACTGGATATTGATAAAAAATGGTTCGTATTTTGCGGCCAATGCCCAAAAGATATTCCGCTGCAGTATGACCCGAGGATAGCTGTTCGAAAAGCCGGAGCAGAATTGCAGAAATATCCGGACATTCAGTTTGTCTATAAACCGCATCCGGGTGAGATGCCGGATGCGCTGCAAGAATTGGAAAGCGAGATCCCGAATCTGCATTTGGTGCGTAATGTGGACACGGTTACGCTGCTGCATCAGGCTGCTGCTGTGATGACATTTTATTCTACGGTTGCGATTGACGCGGCTTTGCTCGGAAAACCGATTTTGCTGTTTAATCGGCAGGATCTGATGCATACTGTGATGCCGCTGTATGATATGGGTGCCGCATTGTGCTGCACCAGCGAACAACAGATTCAGGAAGAAGTTTGTAATTTGGTCACGTTTGACGTTCCGGAAGAGATTCATCAAATGGTGATTCAAGAATTGAACGGCGGAAGCAAGGGGCAGGCAATTGAAAAAATTGTCCATGAGTGTTTGATTCGGTTGTGAAGTTGGAGGAAGTAATTTGATTTCGCTTGTTATTATTTGTAATGATAAAAAAGAGTATCTGCATCTGCTGCAAGATAGTTTGGCACAAGGCGATGGCGTTTTGAGTGAAGTGATTCTGGTTACTTCGGAAAGCCAGGAATCGGTTCCGTTCCTTTGGCAGGGAAAACAGGTAAACGTTTATCCTTCCGCGGGAAATTTGCCTGCAATGTACAATCTGGGAATGAAGCAAGCACAGGGAGAGTATGTGCTGTTCTGCAAGGCTGATGCGACGCTTGATTCTGAGTTTTTTGTAAACCTGAAGAAAGAACTGCCTTTGCATGAAGATTGCTACATCTGCACACAGGAAAGCGCAGGCTGCGCGGGCGAAAATACACTGGGCTGGGATTATCAGACAGATTCGCTGTATTATATCGCGGGTTCTTTCAGCGAGAGCAGAAAAAAGCGCGGTTACAATAAGATTTCTATTTCTGAAGGATGCTGGCTTGTAAAGCGTAAGGTCGGCTTTTTTGATGAGCGCTTCAATCTTGCGCTGTTTGAACATGCGGCAGTGCTGTCCAATCACTGTTCTTTGAAAAAAATCCCTGCGTGCAAAGTCTACTACCGCAATATTGAATATATGGACAAAATTGCTTTTACGGGCAAAGATCTGGAATTGTTTGAGAAGAATTATCCGGATGAGACGAACACCATGCGGCATGAAGGAATTTTATGGGTAAATGAACTGCTGCAGTCAACCGAGAACCGGCTGAAAGGAACGGAAATTGAACGGGACAATAAAATCGGACACGTAGATCAGCTGCTGAGCGAAAAGCAGCAGGAGTGCGAAAAGAACGCGCAGAAGGAAAAAGAAAACGAAATTCTGCGCCAAAATAACGATTTGTTGCAGGAAAAGAATCAAGAGCTGAAGGAAGAGACGGAAAAACTGCAGGCGCTTATCGACGCGTGCGAACAGGAGAATAATGCAAAACAGGAAAAACTGAAAGCGGCCGACGCTTTGCTGCAAAAACAACAAAAACACATGGATGCCTTGACGGTGCTTGCGGAAAAAACTCTTCGGGAATATGCGGCACAGCAGCAGCAGGCAGCGGCGTTTATGGTGCAGGGAACACAGTACTGTGAAAAGATGCTGAATTCCAGCTTCTTTAAGCTGCTTCATTTTTGGAGCCGCCTGAAATGTCAGCTGCTGTTTGGGAATGTTACGGAAAAAATTCATTTTCTGCGCTGGTTGCTGCATCGTCCGGATGAAATGGCGGACAGAAGATTCCAGCCGCTTAACAGTGTTTATCATACACTGCAGGCTGCGCTGGCTGTTCCGAGCATACAGCCGTTCAGTCTTGAAGAACGATTGGCGAAAGAAAAGCAGATGGAAGAGGCCGGTGTTTTAAAAAACATAGGCTTCCTGGAAAGTGCATTTTTGGAATATATCCGTAATGATCGGACGCGTTTTTCTGCGATTGCAGATCAATTCTGTGAGACCAACGTAAGCCGGGAAATCGTGCGCCAGATTCGCACGGTTCTGGCAAAGGGTGTTTTGGCATCGCCTTGCGTGGAGGATCGCAGGGCAATAGATGATGCATATTTTCTGTTTGATAAAATGGCAAAAGCCGGGTGGCTGTGTCTGTTGGCGAGCAATGATGTAACTTGTGTACAGCAAGTTTCCGAGCGTTTGCTGCTTGTGCCGCAGACGGAATTGCTGCGTGCGCTTCAGATTGAGCCCGCGGTGTTGTTGTTGGGATGGGCCGGAAATGTTGCGTTTGCGGATGCTGTTCCGGAAAAGAAAATCTGGTATCATCTCTCCGGCGATTCCAACCGCGCAACACTGTATGACACGGTGTATGAGCAGGTACATGGAGCGCTGTTGGAGCGTGCAACTTTCGTTACGTGCGGAGATAAAAAACTTTTGTCCCAGCTTGAGAATCGGGCAGACGCGACAGAAGTATCGGCTTCTACATCCGGCGAAACACTCGGAAAATTGCTTTCCAGCAATGGAGCTGTCAAACTACCTGCTTCCTATCAGAAGCATGACGTGATCATTTTGTCGGTGATCGACTATGATTTCCGCTTCCAGCGTCCGCAGCATTTTGCCGTTCGCTTTGCCGAGAATGGTCACCGAGTGTTTTATATCAACGCGAACTCCCATCGTCTCGCGTCTGTACACAAACAGAGCGAAAATCTGTATATTGTAGATTTCTTTAATTCGGATGCAACGGCAATTTACGGAACAGATTGGTCTGAAAATCCGGAAAGCATTCAGGCAGCCTTGAAAGAACTGCTCTGGAAGTATGGCATTCGGGACGCCATTACGATCGTCGATTATCCGAACTGGGTAAATGCCGCCGTTTATTTGCGGGAAGAGTTCGGGTTTAAAATGGTCGTCGATTACATGGATGATTATACCGGTTTCCTGACACCGGCAGAGAAAAATGTCGGCGAAAACTGCATTAAGCTTTTGAAAACATGCGATCTGGTAATTCCGTCTTCTCAATTTTTGGCGGATATCGCTGCAAAGTATTTTACAGGCCCGATCGGCATTGTGCGCAACGGAACAGAGTATGACCATTTCCATGAAGCGTTCGGCGCAAATGCGAAAAAAGAACGAAAAATCGTAGGTTATTACGGCGCAGTTGCGCACTGGTTCGATGCCGAAAAGATCGTCTATTTGGCCAAACATCTGCCTGAATGCGATTTCGTGATCGTGGGTGCCGTTACGGAGTGGGAAGATGTGCTCCAGTCGCAGAGCAACATTAAGCTTTTGGGAGAACAGCCGTATTCGGAACTGCCGTCGTACCTGAAGACGTTTGATGTTTGCCTCATTCCGTTTGACACTTCAACGGATTTGATCAAGGCGACCAATCCGGTCAAGTTTTATGAATATCTCAGCGCAGGAAAAAAAGTTGTTGCAACGGAGATTCCGGAGCTGATGCCGTTCCGGGATCGGTACGTGTATATGGCCAATGATGACGAGACATTCCTGCAATATGTAACGGCTTGTTTGAACGGCACAGATACATTGGCCGGCCCGGAAGAGTGTGCTGCATTTGCACGGGAAAACGATTGGCAGCATCGCTATGAGGCCTTTGCCGATATGATGCGGACAGCTGTTCCGAAAATCAGCGTTATCGTTTTGACCTACAACAATTTGAAGCTGAATAAGCTGTGCACCGAAACGATTCTCAGCAAAACGGCATATCCGAACTATGAACTGATCCTTGTGGACAACGCTTCTGTTGACGGGACAAGAGATTGGCTCAAGGAACTGGATGCTCAGAATATCGAGAATGTCACAGTGATTCTGAACGAGGACAATCTTGGCTTTGCGGGCGGCAACAATGTCGGCATTCAGGCCGCAAGCGGAGATTATATCGTGCTTTTGAATAACGATACAGTTCCCACGCGTGGCTGGCTTACAGCAATGGCGAAGCATCTGCAGAACGACAGCCATCTCGGAATGTGCGGTCCTGTCACAAACTCCATTGGAAATGAGGCAAAAGTGGCAGTGGAGTATCACGATTTGGACGGCCTTGAGCAGTTTGCCTATCGTTACACATGGGCACATAACGGCCAAGAGTTTCGCAATGTGAAGGCGCTGGCGCTGTTCTGTACGATGATCCGCAAATCCGTCATTCAGCAATGCGGAATGCTGGATGACGGATACAAGGTCGGTATGTTCGAAGACGACGATTACAGCGAAGCAGTGCGCGCTGCAGGATGGGGAATGGCAATCGTTGATGATGCGTTTGTCCACCATCAGGATGGCGCAACCTTTAAAAAGCTTGACAAGAAAAAGTATGAAACAGTTTTTAAAGTGAATTTGAAGCGCTTTGAGGAAAAATGGAACAAAAAATGGGAAATGCATTCATACCGTCCCGGCATGACGACCGAGCAGAATAAAGATTGTCTGCTTGAAATTTGATTTTCTCAAGGCACGATGAAAGGACGTACAGTTAAATTATGGCAAAAATTCAAAGAAAAGGGGAAATGATTTTTTGGCTGATGGTGTTTGGTGCAATATTGCTGCATCATCAGTCGGTATTCTTCTATTTTGATGATTATGCCTATGCAACACTCTCGTATTCTGTTGCAGTGCCGGGTGTAACGGGAACAAATTATGGTTTGCTGGATATTTTATCATTTTGCATCTTGCATTGGTGGCAATGGGGCGGCAGAGTTTTGTTCTATTTCTTTTATATTTTGGCGTCTCATATTGGCCTGTGGATGATTCGGTTGGTACAGTCTGTTGTGATTACATTGATTTTGTATTACAGCAGCCAGCTGGCGCAAAAAGCTGAGAATACACTTGCCAAAATAGTCAGTGTCGGTATACCGGTAATTAGCTTTCTGTTGATTCAGCAGCCGGTGCATCAGGACGGAACCTATTGGTTTGCCGCTGCGGCAGGATATGTGTGGCCGTTTGTGGTTTTATTTCCAACTGTGAAATGTTACAGTTCTCACTTGTCAGGATTTTCAGCACGGCAAAAAGTTTTGCTGTTGTTGGGGGCGTTTTGCGCAGGATTTTCACAGGAACAGACAGCCCTTGTAACATGTATTGCAATCGGTGCAGTTTCTGTAGAAAAGATGATTCGGCAGCACAAGGCTTTCTGGTTTGATTTCGCGATGATCATTTCTTCCGGGTTAGGCGCAGCGATGGTTTTGCTTGCACCGGGAAATCAAAAGCGGAATGAACTGGTGCATGGTGTGGTAGATCCTGCATATAATTTGCCCTTTTGGATGCGGTACTTTTTTTCGGAGAACACATTCCTTTTTATGAGCATACTGGCGATTGCTTTTGGCGGTATGTCGTATATCTTGGTGTGCAGAAGCCAAAAGAAGTGGCTGAAAGGTTTTTGGAGTATCTGTTGTGTGCTGTGGACGGGCAGTGCAGTGGTTATGCTGGTTACGCAGAAGGGGCTGTTTGATTTATTCAATCAGGCTTTAGGGCTTAATGAGCTTGCATGCGATATTATTTTGGGCCTGCTGATGGTTTGGATGGTTATAACCTCGGTGATGTTTTACTTCTTTGCCGAAAATCGGGCGATTCTGTTTCTTTTTCTGGGAGGTGGAGCCTGCGCGATTGCAATGCTGTTTTCTCCTACGCTTCCGCTCCGTTTGGTGCTTCCGTTCTTTATATCAGCAATTCCGTTGATTACAAATGTTTTTACTTGCGCTATGAGTGAAATGCCGTCTGTCAAAAAAATTGTAGTCGGTATTGCGTGTGTGTTTTTCGTTGCTGGTTCGATCAATGCATTGAATATTTTTCAGGGCTACCGCAGCAACGCGATTGTATTGCGGGAAAACGATCAAACCATGCGCCAGACGGCGCAAATATATAAGGAGACCAATCAGCTGGAAGGTGCAATTGTTTTGAAAAATGTGCCCAATGAAGCGTATGCAGGATGTTTGCCTTCGGAAGAGGGGACAGAATGGTATCTTTCGTATTATGGGCTGCCTGAAAATACAGAATTGGTGTTTCGCTGAGGTGTAGTTAAAATGAGTTTAATTTCCATCGTTGTTCCTTGTTATAACGAAGAAGAGTCCCTGCCGCTGTTCTATCAGGCGATACTTGAAATGAAATCAAGTTTGCCCGAAGTGGATTTCGAATTTATTTTTGTCAATGACGGCTCAAAAGATAATACTTTGAAAATTATGCGGTCATTGGCACAGCAAGACGCAAACGTTCATTATGTTTCTTTTTCCCGGAATTTCGGGAAAGAAGCGGCACTCCTTGCAGGGTTAGCCCATGCGCAAGGCGACTATGTTGCGGTTATGGATGCAGATTTGCAGGATCCCCCGGCGTTGCTCCCCGAAATGTATGAAACACTGCAGACAAAAATGTATGACTGTGTGGCGACGAGACGAGTAACACGTGAAGGAGAGCCTCCGATTCGCTCTTTTTTTGCTCGGATGTTTTACAAACTGATCAATAAAATCAGCAAAACAGAAATTGTGGATGGTGCGCGCGATTTTCGTTTGATGACACGTCAAATGGTAAATGCAATTTTGTCTGTTCAGGAATACAACCGATTTTCGAAAGGCATTTTCGGTTGGGTGGGATTCCGTACAAAATGGCTTGAATATAAGAATATTGAACGCGCCGCAGGACAAACCAAATGGTCCTTTTGGAAGTTGTTTGTATACTCTTTGGATGGGATTACCGCTTTCTCGACTGTTCCACTAAGTGTTGCAGCCGTGATGGGGCTGCTGTTCTGCTTTTTGGCGTTTGCCATGCTCATTTTTGTGTTTGTCAGAGCTTTGATCTGGGGAGATCCGGTAGGTGGTTGGCCCAGCCTTGTGTGCATTATACTTTTTGTTGGCGGTATACAGCTTTTCTGTACAGGGATTTTAGGTCAATATCTTGCGAAAACATATCTCGAAGTAAAGCGGCGTCCTCAGTACATCATTCAGGAAACAGAAAAAGATTATTTAGATAAACCAGAGTGATTCGTCTGAAGTTGTAAAATATTTACATACCCTGCAGAAATATTGAACTTCGATACAAGTGAATGGTATCATGAAGTAAAGGATGAATGATAAGGGAGGTCGTTGAAATGAAGTGGAAGAACTTGCTTGCCTTTCCTTTAACGCTTGGACTGGTAAGCATATTATCGGTTTCCGTGTTGGCTTTGGATACCTCCATTTCCGATGTTGCATTGGAAAGCAATTCAGATACACAGCCGGTAGCGGTAATCGATATATCGGAAAGTCAATCAAACTCGTTGACAGAAGGTACTGTTGAGCAAAATGCCCCGTCAGAAACTCTGGGCGGGGAGGCAGACCAAGAGAAACCGGAAGGCAATGTTCCGCCGGAAGCACCGGACGGAGAGGTTGAACAAGAGAAGCCGGAAGAAAATGTCCCGTCGGAAACTCCGGACGGAGAGATTGACCAGGAGAAGTCGGAAGAAAATGTCCCGTCGGAAACTCCGGACGGAGAGATTGACCAGGAGAAACCGGAAGAAAATGTTCTGCCAGAAACATCGGACGAAGAGATTGAACAAGAGAAGCCGGAAGAAAATGTTCTGCCAGAAACATCGGACGAAGAGATTGAACAAGAGAAGCCGGAAGAAAATGTCCCGTCGGAAACTCCGAATGGAGAGTCAGGTGTAGACGTGATTCCCGAAGAGAATCCATCGCAGATGCTCCCTGATGCAAATGCACCGCAGGAAAATGCGATAGTTCCTGATGGTTGGCAACAAGTGAATGGTAACTGGTATTACTATCGGAATGGAGAGGCTTTGAAAGGAAGTCAAACTGTACCGATTGATAAAACCAATACAGATCTCGGCGCAACAGATTGGTACTTTTTCGATGAAACCGGTGCGATGAAGACTGGCCCGGTTCCGATGTTCGGCGGTTATCAAGCATATCAGGATGATGGCCGCTTGCTCCATAACGGTTGGGCACAGATTGGCGGAAAATACTATTATGCACAGCCGAACCAGCAGCTGAGTCTGGGCAGTGTAAGTGTGCCGGTGCGTGAAGATGCCAGTATAAAGGATTGGTATTACATTACTTTGGATGGCGGTATGCAGACCGGCCCGGTTTCGTTGTATGGCGGATATCAATGTTATTACGAGTCTGGCCGGCTTGTATACGGCGGTTGGGTTACGGTAGGCGGTAAAACGTATTATGTCGACTCGATTAATCAGCAACTGAGCTTAGGCAGTGTGAGTGTTCCGGTTCGTGAAGATACCAGCATTAATGACTGGTATTATATTACTCTGGATGGCGGCATGCAGACCGGTCCGATTCCGATGTTTGGCGGTTACCAGGCCTATAAGGATGACGGCCGACTGCTGTACGGCGGCTGGGCGAAGATCAGCGGAAAATATTATTATGCGCAGCCGAACCAGCAGTTGAGCCTGGGAAGCGTAAGCGTTCCTGTCCGCGAAAATACCAGTATGAACGATTGGTATTATATTACTCTGGATGGCGGCATGCAGACCGGTCCGATTCCGATGTTTGGCGGTTACCAGGCCTATAAGGATGACGGCCGACTGCTGTACGGCGGCTGGGCGAAGATCAGCGGAAAATATTATTATGCGCAGCCGAACCAGCAGTTGAGCCTGGGAAGCGTAAGCGTTCCTGTCCGCGAAAATACCAGTATGAACGATTGGTATTATATTACTCTGGATGGCGGCATGCAGACCGGTCCGATTCCGATGTTTGGCGGTTACCAGGCCTATAAGGATGACGGCCGACTGCTGTACGGTGGTTGGGCACAGATTGGCGGAAAATACTATTATGCACAGCCGAACCAGCAGCTGAGCCTGGGCAGTGTGTATATTCCTATTCGTGAGAATACAAATATAAGCGATTGGTATTACATCTCCCTAGACAAAGGTATGCAGACAGGTCCGATTCCGATGTTCGACGGCTATCAGGCATATAAGGACGACGGCCGACTGCTGTACGGCGGCTGGGCGCAGATCGGTGGAAAATATTATTATGCGCAGCCGAACCAGCAGTTGAGCCTGGGAAGCGTAAGCGTTCCTGTCCGCGAAAATACCAGTATGAACGATTGGTATTATATTACTCTGGATGGCGGCATGCAGACCGGTCCGATTCCGATGTTTGGCGGTTACCAGGCCTATAAGGATGACGGCCGACTGCTGTACGGTGGCTGGGCGCAAATCGGTGGAAAATACTATTATGCACAGCCGAACCAGCAGTTGAGTTTGGGCAGTGTATATATTCCTGTTCGTGAAGATACAAGCATAAGCGACTGGTATTATATTACTGTGGAAAACGGTATGCGCGTGGGCTCTGTTCCCATTTATGGCGGATATCAATGCTATTATGAGTCCGGCAGACTGGTATACGGCGGTTGGGCGACAGTGAATGGAAAGACCTATTACGCTGATCCGAGCAATCAACAATTAAAAACAGGAACGGCCGTTATAGATAATGTGACCTATATTTTTGACAGCACAGGTATGTTGATCAGCGAAGTTCATAAGGGAATCGATGTTTCTTCCCATCAGGGGATAATCGATTGGAATCAAGTAAGGACGAGCGGCGTTCAATTTGCAGTTATCCGAATTATGTCTTGGCAAGGTGACGCGGCAACAGGCGGATATGCAATTGATCCCGATTTTGAAAGAAATATCCGCGAAGCTCGGGCCGCTGGAATTTATGTGGGTGCCTATTGGTATAGTGTTGCTTTCAATGGGAGTGAAGCACTGCAGGAAGTAAATATCATTAAAAATTCTGTAGCGTGGAACAATGTTTTAAACGATGGAATCATTTTGGATTTGCCAATGTTTATCGACTATGAAAACAATACTGCGTGGTTCAATTCTCAAACAACATATGCTTCACGTACGGAAGCGGTTCGAATGGGAATGATATATACAGAAAACATATTGGGCTGTCGGCCGGGATTTTATTCGAGTGAAAGTTATATCGAAAACTGGTTTGACGGAAAACAGCTGATAGCGGAAGGATATGATTGTTGGGTAGCAAATTGGAGTGGTTCTCACGGGCTGGGAGACGATGCCGCTATGTGGCAGTATACTAGTAAAGGTTCGGTTTCGGGAATCAACGGAAATGTAGATTTAAATTACTGCTACAATTCAGATTATTTTGATTCGCTGAAGGTGTATGACCAAGGAATTGGGAAAAATGTACAGGGCAATGCACAGACCATTTTGACGCGTGTTGTCCAAAATGAGGTGGGGGGAATGAACAACACTGAGGTCTATAAAGCTCAGGCAGTAGCGGCAAATACATATATGCGCTATCTTATTGGACAAGGTAAAATTCCTTCTGTAAAACTAAGCTTGATGGTCCCTTCCAGTGCTGTGCGTAATGCAGTGGCTCAAGTGAAAGGTGAGACGGTTAAGTATAATGGTAACCTTGCGCTTACTGTGTACGGCTCCAGTTCGGCAGGTACTACCAATAAAGCGTATACATATGGTTGGGTGGAATTGCCTTACTTAACAAATGTGGACAATAAATATGATACGCAGTATAAAAATATGACATGCTATGTTAAAAATTCCGATTTGGAAAAGGGTATTAAGGCCTTAGGGGGCAGTACGGAGGGATACGATCCCAGTAATTGGATTCAAGGATGTGTTTTTGACCAATACGGCTGGCTAAAGTCGATTACTCTTTGTGGTAAGACGTATACGGCAGAGCAATTTTACGAAAACAGCTGGGGACTCTACTCTACCAATTTCAAAAGCTTTACGTACGATTCTGCGAACTCCCGCTGGGTGTTTACCGGGGTAAACGGTAATGGACACGGAATCGGTATGAGCCAATACGGCGCAAAAGGGATGGCGGATGCAGGCTATAACTATAAGCAGATTTTGAACCACTACTATCCCGGTACTGTGATTATATAAAACTAAAAGGGTCCGCTCTCTTTTTAAGGAGCGGACTCTTTCTTTTGTCGAAAATTGTTCACAGGGAGCTTGATGCGGTGCAATAAGTCCCACCAAAGTGTGTTTGTCAAATGAAAAAGTGAGCAAAAGGGCCCCAAAAAAGTGAGCACCATC
>OAZW01000572.1_pt1 | contig 31110 bp, 22 predicted proteins | sample 1495231 | NCBI WGS metagenome assembly OAZW01 (sample SAMEA2580062, study PRJEB22360) | human gut metagenome | reverse complement strand
GCTGCCAGGCACGGTTAGTCATTGCCCGTCCAGTCCAGACGATAATGGCTAGTACCACCGCCGCTATCACCGAGAACACCCAAGTGAAGCTCTCTGCCAGCGAAAAGGCCGCCCCGGGGTTACGCACCAATTGCAGACCAATAAAATTGCCAATAAAGGGTTTTTCAGGCGCTCCCAGTTCCAGGACGCTAAGTGCCCAGGCTTTAGTGATTTGGTCAACGATTAACACCGGTAGCGCTACGAAAACGAATATCACCAGGAGCGGTGCCGATTTTTGTTTTTTTCGCTGATTCATGTTCTTTCCAGGTCGGTTTGCTCTATGCCTAAATTTAATAAAAAAGTAGCGGCGCCACCACTTACGTGATGGCGCCGCTCTAATCCTCCCTGGCTCTTAGGAGGAACTAAGTTTAAGTTACTCGCTATGCCTCTTGAGCATCTAGTTGACCGATCAAAGCCTGTAGGTGTTCGCGCACCTTCTGGCGGTAATCGTTTTCGAAGGCCTTCAGGTCATCGACCCGAGACTCTAGGTCTGCACGTTCGGATTCAAGCTGCTCTAGCACGCGACGACGCTCATCATTGGCTTCCCGTACGATCTGGTCACCCTTGAGGCGGGAATCTTCCAGAATCTGATCAGCTTCTTGCTGTCCATTGCGCACGTATTCGTCATGCACCCGCTGTGCCAGCGCCAGCATCGAGGTGGCATCCTCTGGCTGTTCAGAACTAGGCTGCGCGCCGGCCTGTGCGTTTTGCTCTGCCTGTGCCAGTTGCTCCCGCAGCTGCTCGATTTCCGCCACGGCCTGTTGGGTTTCTGCTTGCGACTGTGCCAGTGCCGCTTGGGCTTCCTGCTGGGTTTGGGCCAAGTGTGCCTGCAAAGCCTGGATTTGCTCCCCGGCTTGCGGATCGCCCTCGGCAGCAGCCGCCTGATACTGCTGTACCTGCGCCTGCATTTCCGCGATTTGCGCATTAGCGGTCTCAAGCTGCGCCTTTAGGGCTGCGGTTTCTTCACCGCTGTCGCTGGCAGTTACCTGACCACCATCAGCTGCCTGCTGGCGCGCCTCATCTAGTTCAGTCTTTAGGGACGCATTCTGATCCTGCAAAGTCGCGATAGTTTCCACGACTTCATCTAGAAACTCGTCAACTTCTTCTTGATCGTAGCCTTCACGGAACTTGGTCGCCTGGAATTGCTTCCAGTGGACGTCTTCAGCAGTCAGCAGAGCCATACCTGTCACCTCAGTTATCTATCGTGTTTTTCCCGAGGTAGGCGCTCTACCTGCCAGCGGGAACTTCTGCGCTATAGGTTGCAGTTGGAAACAAGCATACCGAAGATCTGCTCAACTTCCACATCATCAACAATAGTAACATCTATCATTTTGAGCAACACTTTAGCCAATTTTCTGCACTTTTATCCGTGCAAAAGAATTAGCAGCGCGTTAATCAGGTGGATCCAAATATTTATCAATACTGTGACCAGCAAGAACAGTACGATAAAACTCAAATCTAGGGCAATAGTCCCAAGTCTCAGGGGTTTAATGAATCTGCTTAAGAAACGCAAAGGCGGATCGGTTAATCCAAAAACCACATTACAAAGAAATAGCGTAACCGAGTTTTTTGGCCGCCAACTCGGGTTCAGTGCCATCACCCAAGACAGCACCGCCCGCACTATCAACGCCAGAATATACAGCTGGAGCAGCCATCTGCCTATCTGACCGACCCAATAGACTAAAGTGAGCATCTATCAGCTTTGATTGAAAAAGTCTCTTTTGGATCCCAGCGAAGATTCGCCCTCGTCAACCTGTACAGACTTCGGAGAAAGCAAAAATACCCGGTTAGTAACTTTTTCAATTCCCCCATCGAGGGCGAAGCTGAGTCCGGCAGCAAAATCAATCATCCGCCGCGCTTCCAGGTCATTCATTGCCCCCAGGTTCATAATCACCGGAGTGCCCTCTTTAAAGGCTTCCCCAATACTTTGAGCCTCGTTATAGGTGGTAGGCCGGATCGTCACAATCCGTTTAAGCTCTGAAGCAGTCTCCGGCTGGGAACTGACTGCATGCGGGAAACGCAAAGCCGGTTCTACAATCCGAGGACGAGGGGTGGGAACATCAGCATCCGGAACTGCGCTTTCCAGTTCATCGCTGAATTCTTCGTTCTCTTGTGGTTCGGACAGACCTAAATAGTCCATCGTCTTCCTCAAAGCGCCCATCAGGTTCTCCTTCTTTTAATACTGGTCTACAAAAACGTTAAACGGGACTGGGTTCTTTTTGAAGTATTACTACGGCGTGTTTCCAAAACTATGCACCTAAATGCGCAGTTCAGCCGGCTGGGACTTCTCGCTTGCCCACCACTATTCCCGCGAACCTGCCCGTATGGGCGTCACGGCGGTAGGAATAGAGGTTGCGATCTTCAAAAGTGCAGCGTTTAGAGGCAAAAGTAATCCGGGCTCCCGCCGACTTGAGTTGCGAAATTACCCCCGCCTGTAAATCCAACCCGGGACTTCCCATCCGGGTACGTGACCACGCGGCAGGCACATGTCCGGTCACGTGGGCTCGCATTGCCTCGGGAACCTCGTAGCAGGCTCCACAGATAGCCGGGCCAATAGCAGCGTGAATCTTCCCGGTTTGCGCCCCTAGTTTCCGCAACGCCAGCACCGCTTCGCGAACAATGCCGGTAACCATTCCCGCTCTACCGGCATGTACGGCCGCCACTAGTAGACCATCATCGGAAGCCAGTAATAGGGGCACGCAATCAGCCACCATCACTCCCGCTGCCGGGGTGGTTAGTCCCAGCTCTGCGAACTCACGAGTATCGATGACAATCCCATCGGCCTCTACCGGAGCGTTGGTGTGACCAGGCCGGACTTGCACCACCCGGTTAGAATGGGTCTGGTGCATCCAGACCACTTTGCGCCCGATCGCCTCAGCAACGATCCGGCGGTTCTCCGCTACGATGTCCGGGTTATCTCCGACATGATCTCCCAGGTTGAGGGTAGCGTACTCGCCGGAGGATTTCCCCCCGATCCGGTTGGTAAAAACTGCCTGTGCGCCGCCGATGCGAAACATTTGGGCCTACCGCATGAAGTCGGGTACGTCTAAACCCGATTCTTGGTCGTCGTCCTCGAATACGCGCGGCACAGTTAGGGTGCTATCGTCCTCGCTCTTGCGGTTAAGCCCGAAATTGTCGCGGTAGCTGCTGGAGCTTTCGTTTTCTTTGCGGCTAAAGGCATCGCGCGAGGGCGGGGTCACCGGGAGCCGGTGCGCCCCTCCGCTGACACTGGAGCGCGGAAGATCCCCCACGCTGCGTTCGTCCTGGTTCAGAACTGCACGGCGCGGAAAAGCCGGGATCGCGGAAGTGGCCGTGGAATCCTCGTTTTTCTCTGGCGCGGAGGAGGTGGAGGAGGCGGCGGGTTTCGAGGCCGGCTCGGGCGTTGCTTTCTTCTCTACCCGCGCGCTCTTCTTGCCCTTCTTGGGATCATCGAACCCGGCCGCAATGATTGTCACCCGGATCTGGTCGCCCAAGGATTCGTCTACGTTGGCACCGAAAATAATATTGGCTTCGGGGTGTACCATTTCGCGTACCATATCGGCGGCGCGATGCACTTCCATAAGACCCATATCCGAGCCACCTTGGAAGAACATCAGCACTCCCAGTGCCCCATCAATATCTGCCTCTAGCAGCGGAGACATGAAAGCGGCCTCGGCGGCGCGAATCGCGCGATCCTCACCGGTGGCCGAGCCAATTCCCATCAGTGCGGTACCCGCTCCCTTCATCACGCTTTTTACATCGGCGAAGTCCACGTTAACCAGGGCGGAAGTAGTGATCAGGTCGGTAATGCCTTGTACGCCGGAGTGTAAGACCTCATCAGCGGCCGAGAAAGCATCAACCATAGTGATGTTTTGATCTGAGATTTCTAGGAGGCGATCGTTGGGGATCACAATAATGGTGTCTACTTCTTTTCGTAGCGCCTCTACTCCGGCTTCCGCCTGCGTCTGCCGGCGTTTACCCTCAAAAGAGAAAGGCCGGGTGACTACCCCGATAGTCAGAGCGCCCATTTCACGCGCAACCCGCGCCACGATGGGAGCGCCCCCGGTGCCGGTACCGCCGCCCTCGCCAGCGGTAACGAAGACCATGTCTGCACCTTCCAGGGTGTCTTTAATTTCTTCTTCGTTGTCAGCGGCAGCGCGTTCGCCTACCTTGGGGTCAGCTCCCGCTCCCAGACCGCGAGTTTCTTCCCGCCCGATATCCAATTTGACGTCTGCATCTGACATCATCAGCGCTTGCGCATCAGTGTTAATCGCGATGAACTCTACGCCTTTAAGCCCAAAATCGATCATGCGGTTAACGGCGTTTGCTCCGCCCCCGCCGATGCCTACGACTTTAATATCTGCCAGGTTAGTATCTGGTACTGTCACGGTCGCCCTCCGATCTAACCCTAAAGCTTTAGTTTAGAGTTAGGATTATTAGCCCTCTTGGTCAAACGAAAATCCTATGTAAAGAGGAGTTTTCAGCAAGCATTCTGGGCGCGTGTTGCCCATTTCTCCATAAAAGTCTCTCGTTTGCCATCCCGGCATATCATTAGAGACAAGAACTACCCTAGGAGGAGACCATGTCCACTATTTTTACTCGCATTATCGCTGGCGAAATCCCCGGCGAGTTCTGCTGGAAAGACGACGTCTGTGTCGCCTTTGCCGATATTAACCCCATCACCCCCGGACATGTATTGCTGGTTCCTCGCCGGGAAGTAGAAAACTATTGGGATGCCCCTACAGACGAACTGCAACATCTGATGAAAGTGGCACAGATTATTGGGCGTGCTCAACGGCAGGCATTCGGCGCTGAGCGTTCCTGCCTGAGTATCGCGGGATTCGACGTACCCCACCTGCACCTACACCTGATTCCGGCGAACTCTATGGAGGACATTAAGTTCGCTCACGCCCAACCGGCCACTGCGGAGGAGATCGCTACCTCTATGCAGACGTTGCGTCAGGCGATTGCCGCCCAGGGATACGCCCGTGAGGCGGGAGCGAGCGCCTAAGAGGCAGGCTTTTCAGCTAGCGAGCGGCGCAGATAATCAAGTTCGCTGGCATCAAACCAGGAAAGTGGCTCCGCCGCTAACTCTTCCCAAATCTCCAGCTGCGCTGATTCTGCTTCCGGTAGGTCATTGCCGCCGTTTTCTGGCATTTCACTGCGGGTATCACTAAAGTTACCGCGACTCCACGCCGCTGCCAGCCGGGAAGGAAGCTGCGTCCTAAGCTGGGTGCAAAGCTCCAAGTTATCCGGAGAGTCCACATGCAGGCTCACTAAGCGCTCCCAGTCAAAGCCAGACTTGACTGCAAATACGCCGGGGGCATTTTCCGCGCCCAACTCCTGAGGGTTAACATCGAGCGCCGCGACTATTCGCCCCGGATACCCCGTCACTTTCCCCTGCAGGCAGGACATAGCGGACATAGTCATCGCCAAATCTTCCGCCTGCTCACTATCGAGAGGATCAATTCCCCAAAGCTGACAGAAATCAGCACTGCCCTGCCAAGCATTACGGGAATATAGATGCGGCTCAAACAGGTCAGATACCGCTAGGGGAAGATAAATTCTCATCTCGCAATTGTAGCGGCTTGCCAAGAGTTCTTTAGCCTGCGGCGCGGCGTTGCCCGGATACTCGATTGTCAACTAGCAACCAACCCAAAGGCCTCATTAAAAACTCACCTGTCTTTAATTCTTTCTTAATTTAGGGGTCGCAGACAGCTACGCTTTAGAGACTTTTATTAAAAGAAGAATCTGCATATACCTGTTTAAACAGTTCGAAAACGCCAATTGGCAACGGAGCCCCCTTACCCCCGCCTCTCTAATGAATTAGAGTTTTCCTCTCATATTTAAAGGATGTGAGTCGATGAGTTCAGCAGCGCCAGCCCTCCTTCTCCGGGAGGTCACAGAAAATGATGTTTCCCCAGAGGTACAAAACGTAAACCGGACTCAAGAGCTATTTCCGCCCGGCAAGCCCCTGGTAACAATTTGTCCCCAAGACAGTGACACTCCCGGGCCCTACGCCATAATTTGTCCCGCACTTCCGCGAATCCCCTTAAGCCCCAAATATGGCCCCCTGGAAGTCCAGACCCTGCTTCCTCGCCCTCAAGCCCGTAAGAAAACCCCCGCAAACCCGCAAACTGCCTCATTATCGTCATTACCCCAGATAAAACCATGGGTGGCAACGGCCGTGAAAACCATATTCGAAGTGTTTTCTGGCCGCCGCTCCGCGCAAGCGGTAACCAACTGGTTTACCCCCGAGTTACAAGGCTCCTTCTTGGCATTAGCACGCAGCGAGCGCCATCGTCCTCTGCCTACAGCGATTCAAATCCGGCGAATTCTCTGCCGCAAAGCCGGGATCGGGACTGAGGGCGGCGACGCCTTCGAAGTGGCAGTAAGCATCAGCGATGGCTCGCGGGTACGGGCGGTGGCGATGCGGATCATCCCCTGCGGCAAAAAATGGAGAATCTCCGCGCTCGAGATCGGGTGAACGCATACGCCAGCAGCTGCGGGCAAGCCATCAGTTCCGTATGGGTTTACCTAGGGATTCCCCGCCCGATTACCGCAAGCCCAGCCACAACGAAATCTCAAAAGTACCGCTAAGCGTTGAGCTACAAGCGCTCCCCGGAAGGATTAGCGACGCTTCTTACGCTTCTTTTGAGCCCGGCGCTGAGCCCGGTTTCCGCCTTGCGCAGCAGTTTGCCGCGCGGCCTCGGCGCCAAAAGCGGAGCCTTGCCCAGAAGCTCCCGCGCCCGCCGGCACCGTTTCCGAGGATTCCTTATGTCCGGTATCCCCCATCACCGAGCCTTCCGCTAGCGCCTTCTTCTTGGCTTGTTCAGCCTGCTGCTTTTCGGCCTCTAACTGCTGCTCATAGACCTGCTGGAACTGGTGGGCAAAATTGAAGATCCCAGTCACGGTATCTTCACGCACCTGTCCCATCATGTTTTCGAACATGAGCGCACCCTCGGACTTGTATTCCACCAAGGGGTCACGTTGCCCCATTGCCCGCAGGCCAATACCCTCTTTAAGATAATCCATCTCGTAGAGGTGCTGCTGCCAAAGGCGATCAACCGTAGCAAGCAAAACGCGACGTTCCAGTTCCGCCATCGGCTGGTCACCCAGCTGATCAATCGCAATCGGGTTCTCGTTAACCTGATCGAGAATTTCTTCATAGGCATCGGCAATATCATTTTGCAGCATATTTTCCAGCTCGGAAGCCGAAATATGTAGGAAAGAGCCGTCCTCGTCTTTGAGCTCTGAAAGGGAGGCACGCACCGGGTAAACCGCGCGCAAATTGTTCCACAGTGCTTCTAGATCCCATTCATTGGAATCAGCGCCTTCACTGGTAGTATGGGTGACCGCTTCTTTTATCAGCGTGCGCAGGTAGGAAGGAATCAGCTCATCGAGATCGATTTCCTTTTGCAGCACTTCTTGACGTTCGGTATAAATCAGATCGCGCTGATCGGTCATTACGTCGTCATATTTGAGGACGTTTTTACGGATCTCGAAGTTCTGCGCTTCGGTTTGATGCTGCGCGGATTGGATACGCCCGGAAACCATCTTGGATTCTAGCGGCAGATCCTCCGGGTAGAGCGAAGAATTCATAAAGCGGGTAACGAACGCCGCCATATTCTTCATCATCAACGGATCGTCCATTGCCAGGTAGAAGCGGGATTCCCCGGGGTCACCTTGACGACCAGAACGCCCTCGCAACTGGTTATCAATCCGGCGCGCATCGTGACGTTCAGTACCGAGGACGTATAGTCCGCCCAGGTCAACAACCTCTTCATGCTCGTCAGCCACCTCGGCCTCCGCCTGAGATAGAGCATCCGACCAGGCTTCACGCCACTGTTCGGGAGTTTCTTCCGGGTCAAGTCCCTGCGCACGCAGCTTCTGATCCGCGATATGTTCCGGGTTGCCGCCCAGCATAATGTCGGTACCACGACCAGCCATATTGGTGGCCACGGTAACCATGCCTTTACGTCCGGCATCAAAAACCACCTGGGCTTCATGGGCATGCTGTTTAGCGTTCAGCACATTGTGCGGCACCCCGGCCTCATCCAACATGATGGAAAGCTCTTCCGACTTTGCCACATCGGTAGTACCTACCAGAATCGGTTGGCCTTTTTCGTGGCGTTGCTTAATATCGCTGACAATCGCCTTGAGCTTGCCGCGGCGGGAAGGATAAACCAAATCCGGCTGATCGATGCGAATCATCGGTTTGTTCGACGGAATCGGGATTACCCCAATCTTGTAGGTGTTCATGAACTCGGCCGCTTCGGTTTCCGCGGTACCGGTCATGCCCGCGAGTTTGTTGTATAGGCGGAAATAGTTCTGCAAAGTAATGGTGGCCAGGGTCTGGTTCTCGGCTTTAACCGGGACGTGTTCCTTGGCCTCGATAGCCTGGTGCATTCCCTCGTTGTAGCGCCGACCTTCCATCACGCGCCCGGTATGTTCGTCAACGATTAGCACTTCCCGGTTACGAACTATATAGTCACGATCCCGTTTGAACAGCTCTTTCGCTTTAATCGCGTTGTTGAGGAAGCCGATTAAGGGAGTGTGGGAGGCTTCGTAGAGGTTCTCGATTCCTAAGAAATCCTCGACTGCGGCGATCCCCACATCGGTAACCCCCACGGTGCGTTTCTTTTCGTCGACCTCGTAATCCATATCTTTTTCTAAGCGGGTTACCAGGGAGGCAAATTTGTTGTACCACTGGTCTGCTTCGCCTTGGGCAGGACCGGAAATAATCAGCGGGGTACGCGCCTCGTCGATAAGAATCGAGTCCACCTCGTCCACGATGGCGAAATTGTGTCCTCGCTGGACGATATCTTCTACCCGCTGCACCATATTGTCGCGCAGATAATCGAACCCAAATTCGTTATTAGTCCCGTAAGTAATATCCGCTTGGTATTGTTTTACCCGCTCCGTGGGGGTTTGACCATTGACAATACAGCCCACGGTTAGCCCCAAGAAGCGATAGACGCGCCCCATTAGTTCACTTTGATAGCTGGCGAGGTAGTCGTTAACCGTGACTACGTGCACGCCCTTGCCACTCAGGGCGTTGAGGTAGCTGGGCATGGTGGCGACCAGGGTTTTACCTTCACCGGTTTTCATTTCGGCGATATTGCCGTTGTGGAGGGCGATTCCCCCCATTACCTGCACGTGATAGGGCTTTTGTTTGAGGACGCGCCAGGCGGCCTCCCGCACAGTCGCAAAGGCGTCAACCAGGATTTCATCCTCGCTTGCCCCGTTTGCCAGTGCCTCTTTAAACTCGTCGGTCTTGGCTTTTAGTTCTTCGTCGCTGAGGGCGGCGTATTCGTCCTCTTTCGCCACAACTTCGCGAGCTGTCCGGTCTAGGCGTTTGAGGATCCGCCCCTCGCCCATGCGCAGGATTTTTTCAAAAAATGACATCAGTTCTCCCGTGTGTTCGCTCCGTTTACCGATTCTATATGGCTGCGGCAAAAAGCACGATTAGTTGTTTTAGTTTTTTCTTTAGGCTGAGCACCTGGTGGCGTTAGTTTTAGGCTCTGAGCTTGGCTCGCTGGTGGTCACGCCCCAGCTTGCCTCCTGTTTTTATGCCCCCAGCTTGGCGCGCAACTCCCGCGCCATATCGGTATCTTCCCAGGTGAACCCGGAACGCCCGAAATGCCCGTAGGCGGCGGTACGCGAATAGATAGGTCGGCGCAGCGAAAGCCGGTCGATAATAGCTGCCGGTCGCAAGTCGAAAGTTTCCCGGACTGCCTGCAAAATCTGGGTCTTATCCGCTTTTTCGGTACCGAAAGTTTCCAGTTCTATCGACACCGGGTGCGCCGAGCCTATAGCGTAAGCCACCTGCAGTTCTGCCCGATCCGCAAGACCAGCCGCCACCACGTTCTTGGCTACCCACCTGGCGGCATAGGCCGCGGAGCGATCAACTTTAGAAGCATCTTTTCCAGAGAACGCGCCTCCGCCGTGGCGCGCCATACCCCCGTAGGTGTCGACGATCAGTTTACGACCGGTAACGCCAGTATCAGCGGCCGGGCCACCCAATATGAAGCGTCCCGCCGGGTTTACGAGGGTGCGGAAATCGCTGTCCTCGATCCAAGGCACCTGGGCAATCACCGGGTCAATCACCGCGGATTTTACTTCTTCGCGCAGGTCTTTGAGGCTGACGGATGCTAGATGCTGAGTCGAAAGCACGATGGTGTCTAGCCCTACCGGACGTCCGTCCTCATAACGTACGGTTACCTGGGTTTTCCCATCAGGGCACAGGTAGTCGAGGATTTTTTCCCGCCGAACTTTTTCGAGCTGCTTCGCTAAGCGGTGTGCCAGCCAGATCGGGGCGGGCATTAAATCAGGGGTTTCGTTGCAGGCGTAGCCGAACATCATCCCTTGGTCGCCGGCTCCCTGCTGGTCAAAAGCATCTACCGCCGATCCTTCGCGGGTTTCCCACGAGTCTTGCACTCCTTGAGCAATGTCGGGGCTCTGGCGGTCGATAGATACCAGCACCCCGCAAGAATCTCCATCGAAACCGATATCAGAGGAGGTGTAGCCGATTTCGTTAATGGTTTCGCGCACCAGGGTTTGCAGGTCTACATATCCGGAAGTGGTGATTTCGCCGGCCAGATGTACCTGCCCGGTGGTCGCCATCACTTCCACGGCAGACCGGGCTTCTGGGTCTTGTTCTAGCAGGGCATCGACTATGGAGTCGGCGATGCGGTCACAGACTTTATCGGGGTGTCCACTGGTTACGGATTCAGAAGTAAAAATCGACTGCTTTGGGCTCATGGTTTCCAGTTTATGGCAGGGCTGGCGGTTGCGGGAATTTCGGGATTTTTGGGAGGGAGGTCGGGAGAGGATTGGGAGAGGCTTGAGAGGGAGAAGGAGGGCGTAAGCGAGGACGTTAGCGGAGTTAAGCGTCACAGGTCACCATAATGGGTTCCGCACTGCACTATGCGCAACACCTCGCCATCGATTTTGAACACCAGCCGATTTTTTTCATCGATGCGAGCGCTCCAGTATCCAGAAAGATCTCCCCGCAAAGGTTCAGGTTTACCTATGCATTTGTACCCGTTACGGTCAATTGACTGTATTAGCTTCAATATTCGTCTCACAGTTTTCTTGTCTTGTTTCAACCAATACTGAAATTCTTCCCAAGAATAATCTGTCCAAGCCTTAATCACCGGGCAAAACCTCGTGAATGGTACCGCCAGTTTGTTCCATTTGTGCTATTGAACTGCGCAAACGCTTCATATTTGATTCTGAATAGAACGGATCAATAGCCACCTCGAACGGGATCCGCTTCTCCCGCACCACCTTTGCAGCAAACATGGTGTAGGCGCTGGTAGCTGTAAGCCCCAGTTCTTTACACGTGGCTTCAAGAGATTTTTTCAAACTAGCATCCATCCGAAAATTGACAGTTGCTTGTGCCACTTCAACCACTCCTTAAATACAAATCTCAACTTATGAAGTACATATTAGAGGTTTTTCAACACAAATGGAACACTTTTTTACATTTTGCACTCAACTGCCGTCACTTTCACCAGCCTGAGACCCCCCACTTACGTAGGCTCCCACCCCCTTAGTCGGCCCTGGAGGGTGTTTTTGTCACCTTCTCCGCGCCGGAGGGTGATCTGGTATCGGGAGGGTGATTTTGTCCGGGGAGGGCGATTCTGCACGACCCCACAAGTAGTTCCAGGTACAACGCCGACAGTTCCACCCTCCAAAGACGAATACACCCTCCAGAGCGAGTAGAAACACCGGACGCAGACTCCCCTAAACGGCACTGGAGGGCGTTCCGGTACCGGGAGGGTGATTTTCTCCGTGCCGGAGGGTGATCTTGCTACCCTATCCGCGCCGGAGGGTGATTTTGTCCGGGGAGGGCGATTCTGCACGCCCTCACCAGCAGCTCCAGGCACGACGCCGACATTTCCACCCTCCCGCGACATTTCCACCCTCCTAGGACGCTTCCACCTTCCAGAGTGAATTGTTGGACAGTCAGTTCCAGATCCTGCGCGGCGTTGAAGAGACGAGAGTACGGGGCGCTTAAAAAACGGCAATAAGACAACAAATATCTGAGCTTTATCCAGATTTGACGATCTGTCCCGGTGCCACAACACCGGCATATCTGACGACAACCTGTGGATAACTTTGTTGCGTAATTCATCGAAATTGAAATTAGGAATGCGACACGAAAATTCATTAAATTAAACATCTAATTTCCATTATTTTTAAATGCTACTAACTATTCTTTTGTAACTTTTATCGCGAAATTGGCATTTTTAAACGCTTTTAAGCATAAAACAGCACATTTTGGGCGTCGGGACGACATTAGCGCCCCATAAAAGTCCCGCAAAACCACTATCGCGCCACACAGCTAACTTATGGCGTATTTCATATACTCTTTTACTTACCTGCACGTTCACTAGGAGGCTGCCACACCTATAAACCAAACAAAGAAGAATATTCACAGGTGAGACAGGTAAGCGCCAGGACGATAAAGCTTGAGGCAGACAGTAGAGTCTCAGGAATCAACAACGACGGAGTCAGAAAACTCATTTTGATTCGTAAAAATACAGATTTAATACCTCAAGTGCGTGTATAAAATCGTTATTTTGGGGGTCTGATCAGGGGCTATAACTCTTTAAATTCGCTTTGGGAGCATATTATGTGAAGAGCGCTTGTGATCGACCAGTTTGTGGTGTAGGCGAACAGAAGCTCGTGAAGAACGGCAAGAGGAGAACAAAACTCGAAAAGATTCTTCGTATTGCGTTGCAACGAAAAGTGCAACGCAAAATAAAACCTTGCAACGTAAATGCAACGAAACCATTTGCGTTGCATTTACGTTGCGACAGAACTAAAATAAGCTGCAAAGAGGGAGTTAGAGATGCGAGAATCTGCGTTCTTGGAGTTCAAGTCCAAAGTGAGCAACACATTTCTCAAGACTGTAAGCGCCTACGCGAACTTTCATGACGGGGAAATACTGTTTGGAATCGATGATGCGGGAAACGCGGTTGGCCTAGACCACCTAGAAGAAACGTGCCTGGCAATCGAAAATCGCATTAACGACTGCATTACCCCACGCCCCAGATTCTCTATCCAAATAAATCAGGACGACAAAACCATCTGTCTTCACGTGCAGGAAGGCTCTAACAAACCCTATCTTTACAATGGGAAAGCCTACCGCAGGAGTGACAGCTCCACTGTCGAAGTGGATAGAGTTGAACTCAGCCGCTTGGTATTGGAGGGAGAAAACCTCTCCTTCGAAGAACTTGACTCCCCCGAGAAAAATCTTCAGTTTAAAACTTTATCCGCAGCTCTTCGCGACCAGCTAGATATTTCGGATACCAGCACCGATGTGCTCAAGACCTTGGGGTTAATCGGACCGAATGGTTTCAACCGTGCCGCCGCCCTATTGGCCGATAAGAATAGCTATCCCGGAATCGATGTCATCAAGTTTGGAGCCTCTATTAATGAAATACTGGATCGCACCACTGTTGAACAGGTTTCTGTTTTGAAGCAGCTGGACACCGCGATGGAGGTTTTCGACCGTTATCTGCGTCTTGAGGAGATTGAGGGCGCAACCAGAACCACCAAAGAGCTGGTGCCGCGCGAAGCTTTCCGAGAGGCGATCGCTAACGGTCTGGTTCATCGAACTTGGGATATTAATTCGCGCTTACGGGTCAGCATTTTCCCTGACTGCGTGGAGGTTTACTCTCCAGGAGGACTTCCCACTGGGCTTTCCGAAGCAGAATATTTACGAGGACGAGTATCAGTTCTCAGAAATCCAATCCTGGCAGAGGTCTTCTTCCGTCTGGGACTTATTGAAAAGTTCGGCACCGGTATTCTGCGCATTCGAGAGTCTTATCGTGGCCAAACAGAGATTCCGAAATTTGAGGTTCTGGACAACTCCATCACGGTTACTTTGCCTTTTATCGGTTCGCGTCAGCAGCTGAACTCGCAGGAAAAATTGCTTTTAAATTCCATGGCGCGAGGCAGAAGATATTCGCGCTCTGAGCTTGATATCCGCTCGGGGTTCGAAAAATCCAAAACCCTTCGCCTACTAAATTCCCTGGTAAGCAAGCAGTTAGTCCTAGCGCATGGGGAAAGCAGAGCCCGGCGTTACTCGCGTCTTTAGCTGAAACGTTATGTGGATGAGGGCGCTGCAAGAATGTCCGCTAATCTCGGACAAGGACGCGGATAAGGGCGCAGTCAAAGGCACGCTCGGCAACCGACAGTATTACTCCCCTGCCCTTCTTCTGGACTGGGCACCCCAGATACCGGAACCTCGACGGACAGAGATTAGCAATAGAAAAAGCGCACCGTTTTGTGTTGCAACGAAAAGTGCAACGCAAAAATTAGGCTTGCAACGCAAATGCAACGAAATCATTTGCGTTGCATTTGCGCGGTAACCGCTTAGTTTTTGGCGGCAGATTCGCGCTCGCCAGTGGGTACTACCAGCACCGGGCAGGCCGCATGAGCCAGCACGGATTGCGAGGTGGAACCCATTAGTGCCCCTGTGAAACCGCCGCCTCCGCGAGTACCTACCACCACCAGGTCAACGGCGGTGGAAAACTCTGTCAGCAACGCCGCCGGGTTCCCATCCAAAGCATGAGAATGTACTTTCACCCCACTATCAGCGGTTTCTTCCTTACAGGTTTGTTTAAGCCCGTCACGCACATCCCGCAAGATGCTGTCACGATCGACCGTGGCCGGCAACCAAGAAAGGATCCCGGCGGATGATGCCAGGGGAACCGCATCCACGGCGGTGAGTTCCGCGCCCCATACTTGGGCTTCTTTGATGGAGCGGCGCAGGGATTTGCGAGAACGCGTGGAACCGTCGAATCCGATCACGATTTTCTTTACCGGCACGAATTGGTCATCCGTTTTCCGCCGAGGCACTACCACGACTGGGCATCGAGAGTAGGCCGGCAAAGCCGAGGAGGTCGCTCCCAACAACCGATCCGTAAACCCGCCGCCTCCGCGGGTGCCGACCACAATCAAATCGACTTGCTGCGACAGTTGCACCAAAATCGCGGTGGGGTCTCCGGCTTCCACCCGCCCTTCAGCCTGGTAACCGCGTTTTTCGAGGTGAGCGACAGCTTCGTCTACTACGGTTTGCGCGCTTTCGCGAATCGCATCATTGTCCACTACTGCGAATCCGGAATCCATGGACGCTGCCGTATAAGAGGGTAGCGCGTAGGCACATAATACTTGCAGTTTCCCGCCGCTTTGCTTGGCGCGCGCGCCCGCCCATTCCGCGGCCTCTAGGGACTCTGGGGAGCCGTCAACCCCCACTAAGATAGTTTCTGTTCCCGACATGTCTATGTCCCCCTTCTGCTGCGCCCTTGCCTGCTTGTTTCTATTTTATAGGCCGGAGGGCGGGTTTGCTCTGAAATGAACCCTGGTCGCGGGAAGGGGATGGAAAGGGACAGCTTTCGGTGGAGCTTTTTTATTTTTTTGAGGGTGCGCTTGGCTGGTTTTTACGCTGGTTTCAGGGGTTTTGAGGGTGCGCGATTATTTACGCGGTCGCGCTGTGGCGTGCTCGTTTGCGTTTTGCTGAGCCTTTAAATTTTTTCGCTCTTTGCGTGCGGGTTAGCCTGCCGATTTGCGTGGGAGTATCTGTCTGGTCTGGAGTGGTTTCTTCATCGCGTTTTTTACGGTCTTTTCGCAGGTAGCGAGCTACTATAACGCCTCCTATAGCCGAGATAATGATCGGGATGATCATCCACCAACGCAACGCGTCCCACCAGGTAGGGCCGTCTTCGTTCATCGGGGGCGCTTCCTTAAGAGCGATACGCTCAGCGGTTACTACCAGCCGGTGCGTGTTCAATCCGTAAGGAGTACACGTAAACAGGGTCAAAATATCCTTACCAGCTTTAGGCTCGAACAACTCTAATTGGGTGGGTTTAATCACGTGGATAGCACGGACTTTATAAGCCAGTTTCTTCCCCGCCACCTGCACATAAGCAATATCACCAACCTTGACATCCCGCAGCCCGTCAAACAAGCTGGCGGTTCTCATCCCTGAGTGAGCAGTAAGGACCGCGTTAACCCCTTTACCGCCAACCGGCAACCCGGTACCAAACAGGTGCCCCGCGCCCCGAGCAATCGCGTCATCTTCGGTACCGTGACGTACCGGTAAATCAATCCCTGCTGCCGGCACCACCAACCGGCCCATCACGTCCCCGGGCAAAGTCCCTAAATATTCCTGATACTCTTCCGAGCCGGTTTTGGTCATCTTATACAGATAGGGGTCAAGAATCGGGATACCCCGGATATTAGCGTTATATTCATGCGCCTGTTTAAGGAGCTTCTGAGCCTGGTCAGGATGTACAGAAACCTGCTTCATCTCCTGGGCTTGCATACGCGAGATTTCCCCAATACGCACATTACCAACAAAAATAGCCACCACCGGATAAAGCAAAAGTAACGCTCCCAGCACCGTCAAAACAACAATCACAGCCTTACGCATCCCGGTCCCCTCCTCTCAAAACTGTAAACACTTCTCACCTGGCTACCCTGATATAACCCGGCTTTTTTATTTACCCCACCCCAGGGTATCGCCGTCCACCTTGGAGCCGTTTATTCTTAGGCAGTCTTGCCCCTCTTGCCTCACAGGTTAACCCGCCTGCCGGTTAACCTGTCTGCCCGGTATTAGCCGATACCTATAACGGGAAAAGCGTTTCCCGTATGAGGGCGCAAAGAAGGGGGCGGTGTAGCTTACTGCACCGCCCCCTTCTTTGGTCTTAGGGGCTATTGATCACTCTATTAATAGTATTCCTAGACTCTCGCTAGTCCTGACGGCGCTTAACGGTTAGCACCACACCAACAGACACTAGAATCAAGCCCAGAACCGAAACGAGCAAAATCCCCTGAGCACCGGTTAGCGGCAGGCCCGGGTTCTTGAAGTTAGTAATATCAAGAGCGTTACCCGCCTTAGCCTCGGCAGCAGCACTCAAATCAGTAACCGAGCCATCTTTGGTCAGCTTGAAAGAAACTGGCTTCGGCAAAAGCTGGTAACCAGCCGGAGCCTGCGTCTCTACCAAGCAATAAGGATGCTGGTCAGCTTCAGGAACCTCTTTGTTATCAACAAAGTTAGTCAAGTGCAGACCCTTGATACTAACCAAACCATTTTTGCCGGTAGCCTCAGAGGTCTTGATTTCATCACCATAACTAGAACAATCCTTATCAGCAGAATTATCCAGGTGAACACTAAACTTAGCGCCAGCCAAGACGCCGCCATCTTTATTAACTTTCTTGATCACGATATCGCCGAACTTGGTTTCAACCTTAGGAGAGTCAACCGGCTTATCGTTCTTCTTAGCCCAATCGTTCGGGTAGAGCTTGGCCTGGTTAGGAATAACCCCAACCGCAGAATCCTTCTTCACATTAGCAGTAAGCTCTAGCTCTACCTTCGTACCAGCAGCGATAGTATCCAAAGTAGTACCCTTAAACGATACCGTCACCTTATCCTGCGCAGGATTACCAGTTTGCTCTTTAGTAAGCGTAAAACCATTCTCACCCTCGGTAACCGCAGCGCCTGCTACCTTTACGGTAACCGACTTATAAGTTAGGTTAGGATCTAAAGTATCAACAATCTCGTAAACGCCGCCCAGGTCAGCCTTGTCCATCTTGCCGTCACCGTTAGTATCAGCACCGGTAGAAGTAGTAGAAATCGTGTAAACGATATCATCACCGACGTTCTTACCCGCGTCCTTAACCGTCTTAGTTAAATCATTAACCTGGTTCTTCGGGTAAACATGCACGTCCTTGTTCAAACCAGTGCCATCAGGCTTAGTCATCGGCACAGAAACCGCGAACGGAGCCGCCGGAGTCACCTTAGCCTTATCAACAGCGCCATCAGCAGTCTTAAGATTGCCAGAATCCTTCAAATTCTCGACGACTACATAAACACCATCAGCCAAACCAACGTTGGGAACAGTAAAGACCGCTTCGCCCTGCGCGTTAGTAGTAGCAGAAGCCGGAGTAGCAGCCTCTAAAGTGTAGTTCTTACCATCAACCTGGATACCCTTTTCTACCACGTCACCTGGCAGAACCATGTTCCCAATCTTGGAAGCAACCGCTACCCCATCATTAGTAGAAACATCAACACCTTTAACCTTGTAAAGATCAAACTTCACACCCTCCAGAGGCTTCTGCGAAGTCAAGGTCTTAAGCTGCTCCTCGGTAAGTTTCGTACCATTATGAGGCAAACTACTAGTCGCACCCAGATACTTATGCACCGTAAGCGAATTCCACTCTGCAATCGCAGCGCTGGCGGCGCCAACACCTGCCAGACCTAGCAAGCCGACCGCTAAAGCGGTCGCTAAACCAAACAAACGTTTCCTTAAACTCATCACTTTTTCCTTTCAAATAAAGTAACCCCAACAGCCACCCCGAGCAGCAAAATCCCTGCCAGTAACACCTGCAAAGACCCCGCCAACCCAGACAAAGGCAACCGTCCCTCGGGATAATTAACAACCGTCAAGGACCTATCCCCGCCGGTAACAGTATTCACACTCCCCTTTCCAGAAATAACCTTAACCTTACCCGAACCATCAACCATGAAAACAACCGGCTGAGGAAGCAACGCATACCCCCTCACCGTGGCCGTCTCCTTCAAGATGTACTTTTGATTCGACAAAACCTTAAACCTAACAATACCGTTCTTATCGGTAGTCAAAACTTGTGCCGGCCCGCTATCGCCCTCGCGAGAAAGCTCAAACACCACGCCCGACATCGCCTCGCCCTTATCCGAAACCTTGTGTAGGGCGATTTCTACCTCGGCGCGCTGGTTATAACGTACAAACGTCACTGTCGGGTTATCGCCGGTCAAAGTAACTTTCGAGACCTCGTCCGATACCAGGTAACCTTCTGGAGCCTTGGTTTCCTGCACGGCGTATTCCTTACCGAAATCCAGACCAGTAAAGGTAGCTAGGCCGACCTCGTTAGTAACCAGCTTCTGGGTAGACCCGTCCGGCTTGGTCAAAGTGAACTCCGCACCCGCCAAGGCCTTACCAGTTTCTTTCGCCAGCTTCGAAACCGTGATCCGGCCGGTGTCCTTAGTGTTAGGCACCTCCATAGTGATCAAACCGGTAAACCCATCCAGCAGGGCATAATCAGAAACCTTTACTGATACCGCGTTAGACTTCGCCACGTAGCCGGTAGGAGCCGTGATTTCTTTCAGCTTGTAGATCTTATCCGGATCCAGCTTCACCGTAGCAGGTAGCTCTACCAGGCCATCATCACCGGTAACCAAGCCGCTAGCGACCTCGGTAGTCTCGTCCTCTTCAAACAAAGTAAAACTCGCGCCCTTAAGCGGTATCACTACGTCGTAGGTGTTAGCAACCAAACCAGGCCGCTTAACCGCTCCCTTATTCTCACTCGCTACCTTATCCGCGGCATCAGAAGAAACCCCCCTAACCAACGGTTCAAACTTAAACACCCGCAAGCGAGAAGGATTATTATTGGCCGTCCAAGTAAACTGCTGCGCCTTATAATCATCAACCACGAATTCATGCACCGCGCCCGGGTTCACAAAATACCCTTCCGGGGCTTTCAGCTCTTTCACCTGGTAAATACCGCCAGAAAGACCGGTGAACTCTGCTTGACCGGTCTCACCAGTAGTTACCTTCTTGATCGGCTCGGTCGGCCAAGAACCATCCGGGCTCTGCTTGAATAAACCAAACTCGGCGCCCTTAAGGAACTTGTCAGCCTCGTCAGCCGTCGGGTCAACCTTGGTGACCACAATCGAGGACTCTTTCTTCGACTCCTCATTAGGAACCAACAATTCACTCTGCACCAGCAACGCCTTACCATCAGCATCCAAAAGCCGACCATCCGCGCCAACCTGGAAATACATTGGCTCACTATTTAGGGTATAACCCTCAGGAGCCTTAGTTTCTTGCAGGGTGTAAACCTGATTAATCTCCAGATTATCGAGGATGACATTAGCGGCCGATCCTCCAGTGGTTACCGATTTAACTAGGCTACTAGTCCCTTTTCCTTTATAAAGGTTAAAGGTAGCACCAGCCTTGATAACGCCGTCCCCGCGCTGCCACTCACCAAAGTCCTTGCCCTTATCGGCCATGCCCCGCACGCCGAGCTTCGACAAGGCTACCCGGCCTTTATCATTAACAACCTTTCCACCCGTACCAAGGGTCAAATCCAGGCCCCGCAAATTCGTACACTCCGAACCCGTACACCGAGTAATCGTAAACTCCACCGGATCAATGGCCTGCAAATGACTATCACCCACGTTTTCAGTAAGCCGCCACTTACCCGCAGGCAAACCATAAAACTTCACAAAACCGTCATCGTTAGAACGCACCGTCACCGGCGCAGAATTAGGAGCCACCAAAGCCCCATCATTTTGCTTGACCGCAACCGGAGTAACCGTAAACTCCACACCAGCCAAAGTATGACCAAGTGCATCAACCTTAGTAAACTCCACCGAACCAGTAACCGGCTCAATCGGCTGCCAATGACCGAAGTTAATGACATCGGGTAGTGCAATCCGATATGTGCCGGTGGTGGCATCATAGTTGCTGCCCGCAAAGTCGTTAGCCGATAACACTAGCGCTTTATCGCTAACCTGGTAACCGACTGGGGCATCTAGTTCGCGTACTACCCAGCCGGGCAGGGCTTGCACGCCCGTGAACTTTACTTTCCCGTCACTGCCAGACAGGACAGAAGAAACCAGCACGCCCTCTTTATTAAATAACCCGAAACGCGCCCCGGCTAAAGCTTTCTTTTGAGCCGGCTGTCCCGGCTCGGCTTTCCAACCGTATTTCATTAGCTCGATATCGACTGCCGGGGGAACCACGGTGTTAATCACCGGGTTGGACTCTAGTTTGCCCTCGTGGGAAGTGGATATGTTCCAGAAATCGTTAATCGCCTTTTTACCCAGATTCGCTTGGGAGCGCGGATCCGCACCCGCCGGGCCTGCAATCATGGGGACGGTGATCCTCGTCTCGCTCCGCTCGATTTGGGGAGTGGTGTTTTGGAATTTTAGACCGGTAACTGCCCCACACGGACTGGTGTGCCAGTTAGCGTCCGCTAGCTTGTCTTTAGCTATCCCCGTATCGCAGGTGTAGAAAGTCTGCCAACCTTTAGCCTCAGTACCGTCTGCCATTTCAAAACTAATCTGACCAGTAGAATCGTACTGGTTTATCAGGGTGGAGCCAGGTCGAGCCGGGGTTCCCGCTACCGGCAACAAATCGTATATGACCGGGTTTTCTTCGGGGTTTCTCCCGTATCCCAGCCGCAACTGGTAATCAAATTTTGCGCCCGCCACGGTCTGGATTTCGTTTACCCATTCGGCTCCGGCTTTACGTTCGCGAATCCGCTTAGAAATATAGATTTCGTCTCCGACTGAAACCTTGGTGGTATTCTCGGCCTTTGACCACGTACCAGTCCCGGCTACCGGGTCATTTATAACCTGGTTAAGGTAGCGCACTTTGCCTTGGGAACGAGCGAATGCTTCATTAACCATGTTCCCGTCAGCTACGCGCGGCGAAATCGTGGTCTCTAACTGCCCGACACTGTAAACATCACCCAGGTTAGCTACCTGGTCGGCCAGGAACCGAACCGCTTGCCGCCCAGTATTATTCCAATTGGAAACAATCTCGTAACGCGCCCCTGGCAGAGTCGCGAATTGTTTAGTGAGGACAACCCGCTGCACATCTAACCCTTTAGGCAGCACATCTAACAGCTCGAACGCGGTCAGGGGATCACCATAATCGGTTTCGATCTCGGCTCCCACCGTGTAAACACCGGTTTTACCAACCAGGGTGAGCTTATCGAAAGTGTTTTCTTTACGGGCTTTTAAGATTTTACCCTCGGGCAGCACCTCGATATTAGCTTCTTTGATGCGCTCCCCGCCTTGCACTTTATTACGCAGGTCGGATTCACATTTAAGTTCTTGACACAGCGCCGAGCCGGGGTTGCGCAGCTTGGTGTGAATCTTGGTAGTGGTTCTTTGAGTGGGTTGCACTTTTTGGGTGCTATTCCACCGCAGCCACACCCCTTCATATTTGGTGAGTTCTGCCGGCAGTTCTATCCGAGCGGTACTGGTGATCGTCTGCGAATATATAACTTTATCAACCGCGCCCGTAGAGGTAAGTATCTCTAACTTGCCACCCACAAATACCGGGTCGGGGGTTATCCCGGTGTATTGCAACCGGGTATCCAGGTCATAGTCCCTAAGGTTTAGAGGACTAGCAATAGTGGAGGTGTTTTCGGTAAGCACACTCCAATTGATTTCCTGGGAACGATCTTGCGTCGTGTCATAGATAACCGGATAGCCGTTTCGGTAATGCGGACCGTCCGCCACTTTAGTAAGCGGGGTTCCCGGCGGCGTGGTCTCCATAGGTTTATAGAAACTGAACCGAGTATCTGCCGCCCCCGTTATCACGGGTTCATTTGGTCCTTGCTGCTCGGGGGTGAGGACGAAACTGGCAGTGTTGTTAATGAGTTTCTGCTTCTTCGCCCCCGGGAAATGAAGTTTTAGATTACCCAGACCAGCATATTCGCTGTGAATAGTCTTGGCCTTGTCCGTGTAGGTCAAGGTCACCCCGTCCTCCCCAAGCGTCCAGCCAGGGTTTTCTTCTGCCACGAACTGGGCACGCGCACTTGACCCATCAGTTTTCTCGTATTGAGGCAAACGATCAGTTATCGTATAACCCTTCACGTTACGGAACAGGTCTTTTTTAACCCCGAACGTAAAGGTAACCGCATTTTTACCGCTAGTTTTAACATCCCCGTTTTCGTCATCATCATAGTCACGGCACACCCCCAGGCTGCACCCTACAGCATCTTTTATAAAGGTGGGCATCAAATAGTGACCTTGCAAGTTCACCGGCCCCGGCTTAGAAGCCGGGTTGGGTTTAACCACATACCGTTTACCGCTTGCGTCTTTATCTATCAAAAGCGCGTTCACCGGGTAACTACCATCCGAGGGCGTAATCCGCTCTTTTAACCGCCAGTGAATCGGGATACTAACCCGCCGTTTGGAATCAAAGTTCTTCTCTAGGGTTACTTCTAGAACTCCGGGCGCAACCACTTTTGCTGATTTGAATGCCGAACTAGAAGATAAACCAGCCTCCACGAACTCTACCTTGGTCGGATCATAGGTTAGACGGATTGTCCCGTTCTTTAACACGGAAGCTCCCGCGTCTCCACCATAGGTAAGGTCGGTACGCAGCTTTTGCCCTATCTCGTCCTCTAAAACATTAGATTCCGGATAGTTACCTTCTGAGTCTTGCGCCTGGTTAGTTAAACGACCAACCAAATCCAGACGAGCATAGGTTCCGTTATATTCGGCGGGGAGTGGCTCATACTTGAAAGTCAGGTTTTGATCCTCACCGGTCAAGGGCACACTCTGACTGTCCGGAACGGTGTAGCCGGGGATAACCGGAGGGGTCAGCGTATAGTTGTTATTGCTGTCACCATCTTTACTGCTAACTACTTTGTCGAAATCTGCATGGAGTTTTTGACCATCCGGACCAATAAATTCGGCATGAACCTTGGTATCTACCAGGATAATCACATCATTAGCGTAGCCTTTAATATTGTCCGGGTTTTTACCGGATTCCGGCCGCAAATAGATAGGCCCGCGCAAACCCGCATAGGTAGCGTTCGGGGGGTAACCCTCCCTGCCGTAGTCAATGCTGGAAAACATCAACACTGCCAGCTCTAAACGGTTAGTAGGATGCTTCAAATCCGAGTTCGGTTTTTCTAAAGGAGTATCCGGAACCGTAATCACGGTTCCGCGATTGGGCTGAGCAGTATAAAAAGTATACTTACCAAAATAGGTGATTTTACCTAAAGATTCCGGGATTTTCGTAATGTTATTATTATCTTTCTCCGCGTCTATAGACGAGTTATCCGCATTGTATTCGTTCCCAAATACACCACCATAGCCATCGTGAGCGTATCCACCCCGATAATAGGCACCTACAGATTCTAGGTTCCCCCAAGAATCAGGCAGGGAGGTTAGGGCATTATTAACAAACGCTCCGTATTTTATTTCGTTCAAATTGCCCCAAGAGGACGGGAGCGCTGCTATCCGGTTAGCCTGAAATGCGTTCCGGTTAATCAGCGTGATATTTCCCCAGGAGGAGGGCAAAGTAACTATGTCGTTATTTATAAACGCACCCGTGGGAATCTCACTGAAAGTATCCCAAGGAGCGGTTAGCTGCTTAATCTTGTTATCTTTAAAGCTCTCCGCACCGATAGATTCTACCTGCCCCCAAGAACCCGGTAACTCCGTCAGAGCATTCCCCACGAATGCCTTAGTGTCTATTGTTTTAACGTTTCCCCAAGAAACAGGTAAGGACTGGATTTGGTTGTTGTTAGCATATCTGTCTTCGCCAGCTGTGCAATTAGGCACGTCCTTATCGCTTCTGTAATACCGGTAAATCGGCTTCCCCGCAAACGCACATTTCCCGATGGTGGTAACACTATCCCAGGAGGGCGGTAGCACAGCGAGTTTATTATTTACGAAAGCCCGATGGCCAATAGTGGTCACCGCCCCCCATGCCGGCAGCGCACTTAATTCGTTATCCAAAAATGTCTGCGACTCGATTTCTGTTATTTTTCCCCAAGAATCCGGGAGCTTGGTTAGCTTATTGTTTTGGAAGGCACACCACCCTATCCTGGATACGTTTCCCCAAGATTCTGGGAGGGAAACTATCTGGTTTTCCATAAAAACGTAGGTGGGTAACTCGGTTATCTTCCCCCAGGGCGCTGTCAATGCAGTTATATTATTCTTCTTGAAAGCAGAATCTCCCAAGGTATCTACCTCTCCCCAAGAATCAGGAAGAGCGGTAATGCGGTTATTCTCGAAAGCCGTTGAACCTATTTTAGTTATTTTGTCCCAAGAATCCGGGAGAGATGTTATCTCATTGTTATTAAAAACAAAACTAGGGAGCTCGGTAATTCTTCCCCAAGGAGCTGTCAATGCGGTTATCTTATTATCCTGGAAAGCCGAATCACCAAGAGTGCTGATTCCTCTCCATGAATCCGGGAGTTTGGTTAGCTGATTTTGAGAGAATGCGCGCTCACCAACACTGGTGATATTCCCCCATGATTCCGGTAACGAAACTAACGAATTCGTATTAAAAGCGAGCCTAGGGATATCTGTAAGTTTTCCCCAAGAACGCGGTAACTCAGTAAGCTTATTATTACAGAAAACAGAGGCACCAATATCAGAAATTTCTCCCCAATCAGGAAGTGATGATAGCTGATTGTTGTAAAAAGCAGAGTCAGGAAGCTGAGTAATTTTTCCCCAAGAATCCGGTAAACTGGTCAAACTATTATCTTTAAACGCCCCTGCGCCGATTTTAGAAACATTCCCCCAAGAATCCGGGAGACTGGTTATCTTGTTGGTGCTGAATGCGGAGGCTTCGATTTCCTTTACCTGTCCCCAGGAACTAGGTAAGTTTGTAATCTTGGAAGCATAAAAAGCACTTTGACCGATTTTAGTTATCGTATTCCAAGAATCAGGAATATTCTGCAAATCACCAAGATTAGAGAACGCATAGAACCTAATACCGGTGATTGGTTGCCCCTTGTTCCCGAAAGAGGGCCAACACCAGGCTTGCTTAGTTTTACCGGCTTTGTATTTTTCTTTCCCGCTAGCACTAAAACCAGTTATCAGCTCTGGAGATTCATCAGCAGATAAACCATTCCCATATTTGAAGTCTTTTACTTGCCAGCCGGGGCAGATGATTTGTTCTGGCCAGTCCGGACCAACCGCGATAGTACCCTTAACAGTCTTAGAACGCCCCTTAGCATCAGTAACCGTATAGAAAACCTCAGTCGTGCCCTCTACCGAAGTATCCACCGACTCCGGAGACACCTTCAACAGGTTAGTTATATTGTGTCCCTCAACGTCCCTAGCAGTTACGCCTTTAAGTAAAGCAGCTGCCGAGCCGTCAGCCCCATTAGCTAAATGCTTATTAATATCCCCAGTAATAGTCGGCGAAAAATCAGTACGCTTATAAACAAACGTAACCGTATTATCGCCACCCACCGTTGGGGTAATCTCCTCGGCCTCCTTAACAGCCGCAAACCCAGAAAGAACCGGAGCCTTAACCGTATTCTTCTGACCCGCAAAATAAACCCCATCCGGCTCCGTAAACTCACTCTGCAAAACCTCAGGGCTACGCAAGGGCTTATTAGTACCCTGTTCAATGTAGTTAATGGTGATCGAGACCGCATCCCCCGCAGCCACCTGACCAAAACCAGAAGCATACTTTTGGGAAGTTACTGCGGACGGGAGCGACTGTTGCCCATCAGCCTTTTCCAACACCACCCAACGCTGGTTATTCGCAAACACTTCCGAACCAAAATCGGTGACAGTAGATGGAATCTTTACCTTATCAATCTGGTTGCCACTAAAGGCTTCCTGGCCCACTTTTGTGAGCTTCACAGGAAGCGTAACCCCCTTGATCTGGTTATTAGCAAACGCACTGGCACCAATCTCGGTTACAGTATCTGGCAGTTCCACCGTTTCCAACTGATTATCACGGAAAACATTCGCCGAAATAACAGTAACCGGCGCATCTTTAATCTTTACCGATTTCAGGGCGTTATCGCTGAACGCGCCCTCACCAATAGTAGTCAGCGTGGAAGACTCGAAAGCGGTCAGCTTATTCTTCTGGAACGCGCCCTCGCCAATCGTCTTCAACCCCGGCGCGGTAAGCCCCTCAATCTGGTTATCGTAAAACGCGCGATCTGCAACCTCGGTAACCGAATCCGCAAGCGTAACCTTTGTGAGTTTCAGCCCCGAAAACACGCCCTCCGCAATCTTAGTAGTACCCGCCGGGATGGTCAGTTCTTTATTAGCCTCCAGCGCGGCCTTGCCTTTATCTGTCAGGCCAGTGAGCTCCGTTCCATTGAAAGTGAAACGGTCGTCAGTTGGGGACACCCCCCCCGCACCGGATCTGGAACGCGAAGTGCTTGGGGAACGCCGGCGTTAGGCTGCTGGAAATTGAACTGTTGCGCCTGGTTATTATCGGTGTCGGCGGTGGAGTGGTTAGTGTTGCTGGTGGAGTGGTTGGTGTTTGCAGAAGACTTTGCGGACTTTTTGCCGGTAGAGTTCGCGGTAGCAGAAGTAGCTTTACTGGCGTTGCTTTGTTCAACTGCGGGCGCCGTCATCGGCACGATCACCAGCAATGTTGACAACAACAGCCCTAAAACCGACAGCGAAGCAATAAGCCTTCTGCTAACTACCTTACTTGCCACGTTAACACCTCTACTATGAGCCAGCCACCGAAAGTTACAGCTATTCCTCAACTCAACAAATTACTCCTCAATGATAATAAATTAATCTCTTTTCCACAATGCTTCGGGCGAGTTATTTCTGCAAACTATTCAAAGTTTTCTTGCATGTTCGCACAATTGTTTTAGATTATTTCTAGTCTGAGGACATTCGTCCTATTAAGCTCAGATTATAAATGGGTTCCAGATTGTCGGTAGGCGTCGGGTTGGCTATAGTTGTCGGATTGTCTACGTGTCTCGGGTTGTCTGATTGTCTATACGTCTCGGATTGTCCATATAGGTCAGATTGTCTGCGTGCCCCAGGGCATCTACCCGTACCAGATTGTCTACGTGTCCCAGGGTACCTACCCGTACCAGATTGTCTACGTGTCCCAGATCTTCAGTGCATCCCATAGCGCCTACACTCCCCACATCGTCAGTGCGTCCCATATTGCCCATGCGCATCAAACGCTCGCGCGATCCCCTCATCAAGGGACTACTAATTAGGAGCTTCCTCAACAGCACCCCTCAATTTCGTCTCCGGAGGGTGCTCTCGTCGCCGGAGGGTCAATTTGCCGCCGTAGGGTAAATCTGTCGCCGGAGGGTGAACGTACCTTTGGAGGCCACTCCTGTCAACGGAGGGCATCCGCGGCCCTGGAGGGCGAATCTGTCGCCGGAGGGCGATTACGTCACTGGAGGGTGTTTTAACCAGCCGTAACACCCGGTCACCTCGTCCCGCGTAACCTTTTCGCCCTCCCAAGAGAAAATCGCCCTCCCACGCCGATAACTCTATCCCGAAACAGAATCGTCCTCCTTAGACCAAACCCCTATTTGAAGCGCATACACCCTCCCGGGACGAAAACACCCTCCAGGGGCAAGATTCCCCTCCCGCGACTTCTAAACCAGACCTCCATCATCCCAGTCCCCAGCGGGCTTCACACCGAAAGTATCCTTGCCTGATTATTAGGAACAAGAGTTTGTTAACCGTAGCTGTCAAGGTAGAGCTATGTTTCCTGAACTCATCAGCACCCAGGCGTTTTCGCGGAGAGTCCTTGAAGACTCCCTAGCAAACGGCTCCCTAATTAAAGTCGGGCGCGGACACGTGATCAGGCCTTTGAAATCAGCGAACAAATGGCAGCGGATCCGCTACGTAAAGTTAGGGCAAATCGCCTCCCATGCCGCGCGATGTCACACTCCCCCGGTGTTTATCGGAGTTACCGCCGCCCTGCTGCACGGTCTGTCCCTAAAATCTCTGCGAGGCGATACTCCTATACACACCTCGACTAGGCATTTTGAAAAGAAACTGCTGCCAGCTTGGGTTGACGTCGACACCTCCCAAGGACGTCCTGTCCGCACGCAAATACCTCCGACTCCCCTGATTTTCCATAAGATCACCCTCCCCAAAGATTCTGCTAAATCTATTGGTCACCGAGTGCGCATCACCGACCTTCCTACGACCACGATGCAATGTGCCGCCTGGCTCCCGGCCGGAAGCGCGCAAGCAGTTGCTGATTCCGCAGCTAGAAAGCTAATTCCGCAGTGGCGCGAACTAGATCGCCGCGGCCGAGAGGCTTTCGCAGACCAGATTCCGAAACTGCGCGCGCGAATGACAAACCTGGCCAACAACTATCGAAAACGACTCGGAGCGCCTCAAGCTCGGCGAATCCTCGCAAATATGGATCCCAGATTCGAAAGCTACGCGGAATCTTTATTTCATGCCGCAGCTCAGTTAGCACAGGTGAAGCGGCTAATTCCTCAGTTTCAAGTTCAGATTTCTCCCGCTCAAAGTTATTTCCTGGATGCCGCTCTCCCGAAGATTCGCGAGGCGTTTGAAATCGACGGTATGCAAAAGTATCAGAGCAACGATCCTCGCAAAGCTTTCGACGCCATCCAAGGGGAAAAACAGCGCCAAAGCAGGCTACAAAAACTCGGATGGCATATTTACCGTTTCACCTACGAGGACGTGGCCGACACTTTGGCCTTCGCAAAATTACTGCGCAAACAGCTAGGCACTAGCTGGAACGGGGTGGCACTGCCGCACTTGTACCGTTTGAAAAAGCCTGCCTTTAATATGTAGGGCTACGAGCGGCCGGATTCCACTATCCCTTTGAACAGTTTTTTGTGGTTTTGAGTCCTCGCGAGGAGTGGTTGTTTCATGCACGAAACAGATCAATCGCTCCCCTTATTAATCACTCCTCCTTAGCTCGTCCTCTTTATTCCGTCCATATCCTGTTGTTACCTTTCCATCCGCCCCTCATAAGCATATTCCTGCCCGCGGAGGGCGAACCTGCCACCCTAAATAAAAGGAGTGCGTGCGCCCTCCTTACTGAATAGCAAAAACCGCACCTACCCACTCACTTGCTACGACTTAAATTTCTGTATCCTCTAAGTCCTTGGAGGGTGAAAATGTCAGGTGTAGACACATAACCAGGCAAAAGATGCGCCAGAATCACCCTCCACACACAAAACCACCCTCCCGAGACATAAAAACCCTCCCGAGACATAAATATCCTCCCAGGCGAGGAACAAAAGCGAACTGTAAGGCCTGCTGATAAAAGTCGGAGGGCAATTTTGTCTCTGGAGGGTGCAAATGTTGGGCAGCATCCCGTTACTAGGAAGTATGCGCGACAGCAGCGCCCTCCACATGCAAAACCACCCTCCGGACGCAAAAATAACCTCCCGAGACCGAAATGCCCGTGCGCCTTAACCCCCCTCCCGAGACAGGAAGACCCGCCAGCGCGAGGAATATTATGGGGGGATCGAAAAGACGAATTGTCTAGAGCTGGAGGGTGATCTCAGCTCTGGAGGGTGAAAAAGTCGGGTATAGACACATAACTAGGCAAAATATGCCCCATAATCACCCTCCATGCGCAAAAACACCCTCCGGACGCAAAAATAACCTCCCGAGACCGAAATACCCGTGCGGCTTAAACCCCCTCCCGAGACAGGAATTCCCTCCAGCGACAGAAAGACCCGCCGGCGACGGGAGAAAGTGAAGTAAGCAGCAACCGGGAAATAGCTAAAAAGATTGTGACCCGAAGAAATCTGTGGAAATCCCTCGGGTCACAATCATCAAAAAATATTAAGAATCTATCGGCGCTGCTTTATTAAGAATATTTTGGCGCAATCTTTGCGTAACGCTACCTTCACATAAGAGCCATAGATCTAGGCCAGCACTAAACATCAGGAACAGCAGTTACCACTAGCGCTCCGCAGCAGCGTACTAGCAGGCAGTCGCTACAGGCGAATAACCTTGAAGCTGTTCGAATAGATCGGCGCTACCTTTACAACGTCACCCGGTTTGGGGGCGTGGATAATCTTCCCACCGCCAACATATATAGCCACGTGACCTGATTTCCACAAAATGTCACCGGGCTGTGCTTGGCTGAGCGGCAACTTAGTTCCAGCTGCAGCAATCCCGCCGGTTGAACGAGGTAGCGAATACCCCAGCTGGCGGTACACATAACCCACGAACCCGGAGCAGTCGAAACCACTGGGACTCTGGCCGCCCCAAACATAGGGCACACCCCGATACTGCATCGCGATTCCTACCGCAGTGCCATCAGCTTTGCCCAGGTCACGACCTACAAAAGTCTCGGCGGATTCTGAGGACGAGCGCTGCGTGTTCTGGGTAGGCGCAGCCGCAGCCGGAGCAGTACTTACCTTCGCGGCCACATTCGACTGCGTAGGCTCCGCCACCGCAGAAGTAACTTCTTGATTAACGGTCAGCTTCTCTACCGTGCCTTTTGCCAGTTGCGCAGAATCCACGGAGGTGGCGATTTGCTTGGCCGCAGTGGCATCTGCACTGGCGGGAACGGCGGCCGGCCGCCCCCCTCCCGAGCATTATAT